>Ga0078972_1001095_pt1 | contig 106527 bp, 111 predicted proteins | sample YelNatPaOPGAMG01_FD_67568 | JGI IMG/M metagenome (GOLD analysis project Ga0078972, IMG submission 67568) | Hot spring thermophilic microbial communities from Obsidian Pool, Yellowstone National Park, USA - OP-RAMG-01 (SPADES assembly) (version 2) | ecosystem: Environmental > Aquatic > Thermal... | reverse complement strand
GAGCTCCCGAGACCCGCAGAGGCTGTGAGCCCTAGGCGACTAGCGGGGAGCCACTGCGGTGAGCGGGCTCGGGGAGACCGTTGAGAGGCAGATGGTGGGGAGCCATGAAATCGCTAAACATAAAAGGCTGTGAACCACTATCTGCTGAGAAACGGCAAGGTAGAAGTCCTAGACGCAGTGAGTAAACATGAGCTGATGATGAGCATCTAGGGATAAAAAGTTTTAGCTGGTTATGCATTTATAAATACCTACTGCTTCATGTTTTGTCGGGGTTGGTGCCTATGGGCAGTGTGAGGAGGCTTTCCTTAGGGGTTCCAGGTCTTGATAGGCTTATTGGTGAGGTGGAGGTTCCATACACTCTCTTGGTTGCTGGCCACCCAGGTGCCGGTAAGACTACTCTGGCTTCTACTGTTTGCTACGCTAATGCTGTTCAGGGCAGGAGATGTCTTTACATAACCTTCTATGAGGATAGGGAGAAGCTCTTCAGGTTCATGAAGCGGCTGGGGCTTGACTTGGAGTCGGCTGAGTCTAGGGGTCTACTTAGGTTCGTTAGGTTGCCTCAGACAATTGATGTTAATGCTGTGGTAGGTGAGGTGAATAAGTTGCTTACCGAGGGCTTCTACGTGGTCGTGGTTGACTCGGTGACGGCCCTGCTGGAGCCTGTTAAGGAGAGCGCTGAGAGGAGGGCGTGGCTACTCAACTACTTCTACCAGCTCCCGGCAGTGTTCGGAGGCCTCCTCATCCTAGTTGCTGAGCTACCTTACGGTGAGGAGAAGCTGGGGTTAGGCTCTGTAGAGTTCGTCGCTGACGCCACGATACTACTAAAGCACAGGATCGAGGACGGTTTCCTAGCTAGACTCATAGAGGTTAGGAAGGCCCGTGGAGTACCAATGCGCGTAGCCGAGACCTACTTCGCTATAGCTGAGGGGGCCGGTTTAATGGTGTTCGCACCGCCAGTACTTGCAGACCTACCACCTGAGGGTAGGGATACCATATTATGTGAAACAGCTGAGTGGGCTGTCAGGTTCCGCAGAGGCTTCATAGTGAACCTCTTCTACCCTCCGGAGCCTGGGGCAGGTATAGACGCTTTAATATGGGCATTAGCAGCGGCTGCGAGGAACGGTATGAAGGTATTAGTGGTCAGCTACACCCGCCCGGCACCAGTCCTGCGTGAGGCCGTCGAGAGGAGGCTCGCCGAGTACGGACTGAGCGGCGAGGAGATCAGCAGGCTCATAGATAGGCACATGGAGATCGTGGCGCTGAACCCGTTCGCCCACAGCCTCACACAGCTGGTTGCTCGTGAGCTAACCATAATAGAGCAGCGTAAGCCTGACATAGTGCTCTTCTGGGGGATACACCTACCTAGGGGTAGTGACGGCTACGTGGCGGTACTGAAGGAGCTCTTCAACGAACTTATGTACCTGAAGTCTAGGGGTATAACAGTTCTCAGGGCAGGGCCCTGCCTAGATGAGGAGGTCTGCAACGCGGAGACCTCCATATCCGACCTAACAGCGAGGTTCGTAAGGGAGTTTAGGGAGGACGGTAGTGCGCAAACAAAGATCTACTTCTACGAGAGGTTCGAAGAGCCTAGGATGTTCCCAAGCAGTGTAGTTAGTGAGTTTATGAAGAGATGTGTGGAGATATTGAGGGAGTACTCCAAGAAGGTTTAATTTAGAGATCAGCATCGCTCGGCTAAGCTAGTTAACGTGACACCTTCCCCACCCCTTTACTGCGTGGAGGGGGTCAGCATCCTAAGCACGTAACTAGGAAGTCTCAGGATATCCCAACTCGTCTTTAGGAGGACTTTGTGGTAGTGCTTTATGAGCTCTTTCTTCAAGCTCCAAGGTAGGTCGGACAGTATGATTCCGGCTGAGAACTTAGCTGAGTTTGTGATGGTCTTCAAGACGGTTACCACATCAATCACCAGGATAGTCCTCATTATGGCTGCAACTATCGATATGAGGAGCGCTACAGCACGGATCAGAACCCTCGCGGTACTACCCAACTAACCACCCGTGCCGGCTTCCCTTTCTAGGCAGTCCCTAAGGACGTACCTAGGTCTCTGCTCCGTCCCAGAGTTCACGACAGCCCCAATAGCCTCCAACACCTTCAGCTTCCTTCTGACAACCCCACGCGAGGCACTCCCCCTCACTGCTCTAACAGCCCTAGTCAGCTCTGAGACGTTCATCTCCTCACATGTTGAGAGGACCTTGACTATCTCCCTCGAAATCGGGTCTAGCCTGTGCCTAGCCAGTACGGACAGGAGCTTCTTCGCGGCCTCTATGGCAGCGCTCGTAGGTAGGGAGAAGAGTGATGTGAGCTCGTAAGCTATGCTAGCCTCCTCGGTTAGGCCGAGGGAATCCAGCCTCCTCTCCAACCTCCTTATACTCTCTAATAAGAGAGCTAGAAGCTCCTCAATTCTCTGTAACGTCTCCTCAGCACCACCCATTTCACGCACCAGCTATGGTCAGGATGTAGAGACAGAAAAGGTGTTATTGGTAGAGGAACGCGGGCTTTACTGACTCTCCTTCTTACCTTCCCCTACCTCCTTAGCCTTCTCAGCTCCAGCGACCCTACCCTTACTTGCGACCTCAGTTAGAGACCTCACTAACTCGTTGAGTGATGGTGCGAGCTCCAGCTTCTTCCTGTAGAACTCTCTGACCATTTCCTGGGCTATTTCATCGGGAATTCCGGCCGACTTTATGTTAGTGTAGAACTCCGCTATTTCCTGGCTAAGCTTCTTACCGTCAAGGCTAGACATGATAGCGCTGACTATCTCCTTCGCTATAGAACCTATTTTATCGAATACCTCTGAAACTATCTCCTTCGCAACGACAAGCTCCTCCACATCAGCACTCCTACGCTCCTCCTTCCCTTCGCACGCCACGTTTGTCCCCAACATACCTTCTACTGACCAGCCTAATGTGTCCACATTGTCAGGCGCGGTCAGTAGCAGGTCTCTCCGCGCGTCGGGGCTAGATTCAGGCTGTAGCTAGGTCTCTAGATGCTGTTATTTTCTTCAGGTTCTCGACGGACTCTATGAGCTCCCTGAGACCCTCCCTGAAGCGTGACGGCCTCATCCCCAGGCCAATTCTCAAGTAACCTCTCAAATCAAAGCACTCTCCAGGTGCTACAAGAACCCCCCTCCGCCCGTATATGTTGTAGGCAAGGCTCAGAGTATCCTCCATCCACGGAACCCTCACCCATATGTAAGCCCCCGATTCAGCTGGGTAAGGCTCGAGTAGGCCCTTCCCAGATATCTCAGCTAGGAACGTCCGCATGTTCTCCTCCACAACCTTGCGGGTTCTTTCCCTGAGCTTAGTAGCTACGTCCCGCTGCAGTACGAGTGAGGCTATTCTGTCGCTGATTACTGAAGGGGCTATGCTTATATAGTCCTTCACGCTCCACGCGAGCTCGGAGACTCTACTAGAGTTAGCAGCGACCCACCCTATCCTGAGTCCTGGAAGCCCGTACGTCTTCGATAGCCCGGACACCGAGATGGAGTTACCTGATTGCGATGCTTGAACCACGCTCACCTTAGGTCCTCCGCGTTCAGTGCCCCAATACACCTCATCGAAGACTAGGGCAGTTCCCGCCCTACCTGCTTCGAGTGCCAGCTCCTCTATCTCGCGGCGGCTCATGTAGCTACCGGTCGGGTTATTCGGGTCGTTGACGAAGAGTGCCCTAGGTCTCAGCTCGGAGATCAGCTCTAGGGCCCTCTGGAGAGGGAACCTCCAGTCAGGCGGTTGCCTCCGTAAGTAGACTACCTTCGCACCGACCCACCTCAGGAGGCCCGGTACCTGCATGTAGTTAGGCACATCAACGAGAACCACATCACCCTCCCGGACCAAGCTGAGAACGGACACTAGGTTCGCCTCAGCAGAGCCAGCAGTGACAACGACGTTTTCGGGGGGAACAGCACCTTCGTAGAGATCGGAGATAGCCCTACGTAGCTCCGGAGAACCCCTAGTCCAGCCATAACCGAGCTCCAGACCTTCTAAGCCGTTCAACTCGACGCCGTATTCCCCGAGCTCCGCGAGGGTGAGAGGGTAGACACCACTCTCACTTAGGTTAACCCTAGCTGTAGTCTCGTGAAGTGACTGCCATCTCTCAAGACAGAACAGCGGTAAGCCGTCTACTGCCTCACCCATCAGCCTACTGAGAAGGTCCCCAGGTAACCCCGACACGATCTCAGCCTCAACATGCTTTTAGTTTCCTATAGGTTTATATGGTTTGACGCAGGCTTTTCTCTTCATCCCCGCCCTAAGTTGCGAAGTTTTCAGCTGAAAAGTAAAGCTGCCTTACAGTAGTCTACACAGACGAGGCATATACCTCGTCTAAGTGCCCAATCCACGGCGAGGGATGCGGGGAGAGAATTAAGCGTGGACTATTCAAATGCACCAGGCTAAACAAGGTGTTCAACGCAGACCTAGTAGGAGCATATAACATACTCATAACCCCGAGTCCCGTCTGGGATAGGGGTGATGGGCCGGAGACCCGGCCTGGGATCTAACCCTCAGGGAGGGGATGTAGCCCCGAACCTCCCCGCCCTAGCGGGAACCCCCGCACTTCAGGGCGGGGAGGAGGTCAGAACTAAAAGTCCGCTCTTTAGAATGAGAGAGGTCAGCACTCCTAGGTGTTGGTGGAGGTCTTCATAAACTACCATAGCAGACGAAACGGTTATTCACTTGGGTCAGCGGGTGTGGGTTTGTTTTAAGGGGGTTCAGCTCTCATGTCATTGCCTCATCTTCATTCCTCAGTACCCTGCTCGGGGCCTCATCCACACTTTAGAGGCGTTCGGGGCCACCCGGAGACCCCACATCTTGAGCAGCTCCTTGAGGCCACCCTCGGGGAGGGCCCCCACCTTAAGGGCCTCAACAACAGGCTCTCCACCCCTCACAGGGTAGCTCAACAACATGATGACAGCACCAAACCTTAGTAAACCTACATGAAAACCAGGGCAGTTTCACGACGGCTTGAGCTTGGCTAGCGTTGAAGCGGTATCTTTGGGAGAACATAGCTCAGTTGTGGGGATTATTTTCCGCTTCCAGGCTTTTATCTGTGACCGCCGGCTTGTTAATTCACACTGAGAGTAACTTCCTACGGGGGCGATTATCGGTTTTAATGTGTTGTAGTGCTAAACAAGCTCTTAAGCAGAGCTGAGCAGAGGAATTTCGAGGACCGCAAACAAGATGGATGGAGATAGAGTAGTAGGGAAACACGTATTCGGGGAGATATACGGGTTTAAGGAGTCTTCTCCAGAACACCTGATGAATCTCCTCCTGGAGGCTGCGAAGGTAGCCGACATGCATGTAGTGGATGCGATGACCTACGAGAAACCCACAGTTTACGGTGCTATAGTCCTCGTAGAGGAGTCCCACCTGTCAATACATGTGTATAGGGGGCTCTCATACGGGTTCTTGGATATCTACACATGTGGGGAGAAGAGCAAGCCTGAGCTAGCGTACGACTATGTAGTGGAGAAGCTCAGTCCCTCACGGTTCACTAAGAACTACGCGGACAGGTCGTCCGGTTAGGCTATCTTCTCAGCTTTTTTCTATGCTAACCTTAACCCCTTCTCCTCCGAGTGATGTCCTCATAGTGAAGTCGCTCAGAAACTTCAGGATCGTCTCTACGGTGTCTAACTTCTCGGGCGGGCTGAGTGCCACGGCACACCCACCTCCCCCAGCACCCGTGAGCTTAGCTCCGAGAGCCCCGGAGCTCCTAGCAGCGTAAACGACCTCGTTAAGCCTCCTAGTAGAGACGCCGAGGGCATCTAGGAGGCCGTGGTTCAAGTTCATCAGCTCGCCGAGTCTACCTAGGTCGAGCCCCGTCAGCGCCTTCTCAGCTTCCCTGACTACAGCACCTATCAACTCAACGATCTTACCGTAGAGGTGCGGGTATCTCGAGATCTTCTCTCTAACCATCAGAACCATGTCCCTAGTCCTGAACTCCCTCTCAACGTAGGAGAGTAGAATTGGGAGGCCGCTATCGATCCTCAAATGCTCCCTCTCAACGTTCTCACCGCTGAACCTTATCTTCAAGAAACCGCCGTATGTTGCTATAGAGGTATCCATAGGTGAGGCAACCCCCTGAACAGCCTTCTCAACCTCCCAGCCAAGCCTAGCTATCTCATCCTTCGATAGCTCGTAGCCCCCACTATACGCATAGGCAACCACAGTTGCTACAGCAACCGCAGCGGATGTCCCCAGCCCAGCGCCGACAGGCATCTCAGACCTAACGACAAGCTTCACACCGTGTCTACTGTTGAGGTACTTAGAAGCTATCTCCACGGCCTTGTTTAGGTACGCAATTGCTGGAAGGACAAGACCGTAGTCAGTCTCAACTGTCACCTCACCCTCCTTGTAGGTCACTATAACACCGGGCGCCCTCAGGTCCCGGGCCTCGATAGTTATGATGCCGTCAGATCTTGCCTCAGCGTATACATGGACCCGCTTATCTATGGAAGCCACTATGGCGGGCTGACCGTAGACAACAGCGTGCTCACCAAACAAGGTGACCTTACCGGGAGCCGAGACATATACCTTCACTGTAGGGACCCAACTGTGGAGTTGCGCTGAGTACTTAAATTAAGAGCTGTGCCTTGAGCTCAGATGACGAATCTCCCCTAGCTTAACTCCCCGATCATGATTAGCGGGGCTTTTGGTTGTGGGGAGCTGACCTCCTCCCCGCCCTCTAGGGCGAGGCTTTCGGTTGTAATATATAACATGTTAAGGCTCTAAACTATTCTAGGCTGGTGGTGTGCGTACGTACGTCGGTTGTTGCGGTTACTGTGTCGGTAGGTCAAGGTACTACGCAATGTTCAGAACTGTGGAGCTTCAGGAGACGTTCTACGACCTGCCCTCACTGGAGAGGTTGGAGGGTCTTAGGAGGGAGGCACCTGAGGGCTTCGTATTCAATATGAAGGCTTATCAGGGAGTGACCCACGACCTGGACTCACCTACTTGGAGGAGGTCGAAGAGGAGGCTTAGCGAGGAGTTGAGAGGTAAGGTCGGCTCCCTCAGGCCTACTAAGGAGAACTTAGAGCTGTGGGAGGAGGTAGTCGTGAGGGCTAAGGTCGTTGGTGCGAGGGTTGTAGTGGTTCAGACCCCACCCTCATTTGGGTACTCAGAGGAGAACCTCAGGGCTGTCCGGGACTTCTTCTCCGCTGCCCTGACTAGGGCTTTCATCGTTGGATGGGAGCCTAGGGGTAGCTGGCTCGATAACCTAGGTAAGGTAGTGGAGGTAGTGGGGGCATTCGAGAACCTCATACATGTTGTAGACCCCTTTAGAGTTAGGCCTGCGCTGGTGAAGGAGGTCAGCTACTTCAGGCTTCACGGTATAGGTGGTAGGGAAGTCAACTACGGCTATAGGTACACCGATGAGGATCTTAGGACCCTCTGCAACCTCGTTTCCGAGGTAGCTAGGGATTCGAGGGAAGTCTTCGTGATGTTCAACAATGTAGCGATGGCTCAGGACTCCCAGAGGTTCATGGCTATCTGCTCTTCGAGGGGTTAAAGATGGGGAGCTGCAACTACTTTAAGTTCCTGGAGCACACAGCTGACGTGTATGTTGAGGTGTGTGGTGAGACACTGGAAAAGGCGTTTGAGCTAGCTGGGAAAGCGCTCTTCGAGGTTATGACGGACACGAGCATGGTGGAGCCGAGACTGACGTACGTGGTTGAGGACAGGGGCTTCGACCTGGAGAACGCCCTGTATAGGTGGCTAGAAGATCTGCTAATAGAGTACGGAAGATCCAACACGGTCTTCAGCGTCTTTAACGTCGAGTACGTCAGGGAAGAGGGCGGGTGGTACGTGTTTAGGGCAGTGTGCTCTGGGGAGCAGTTCGATCCGGGAAGGCATGAAGCTAGGACGGAGGTAAAGGCCGTAACCTACTCGCTGATGGAGGTAAAGCACACTGCCAGCGGGTGGGTCCTGAGGTTCGTCCTAGATATCTAGCCCTCTACCTCTCCCCGATCGAGATCTCCAAGGTATTTCTTGACGTGAGGAGGGCTATCAGACCACCATTGCTTACAGCATCGATAAGCATGCCGATGTGGTCGTCGTAGCTGAGGTGCTTACCGACGTGGACATGGAGCCTCCTACTAACTAGGCCGGCAGACCTCGCCAACTTCAGCAACGTGGGGACGCTTTCAGAGAGGTAGTACTGCCGTCTCAGGTTCCTAACCAGCTGTGTGAGGTCGGCCCGCACCCAGCGCTCACCTCGCAGGACAAATCCGGGAACTAACCTACTAGCTACGGATATCCCGTAGAGACCTCCCCCACTCAAGCTCTTCACCATGGCAACCGCATCCCCTAGGCCGAACACCCCATCACCTAGGACCCTTACCGGGTATCCACGCAGTACAGCACCACCGTAAACACCCGAGAGAGGCTTAACGCTACCGAAGAGTTTGGAGGCTAAGGAAATCATCATCCTGAGACACTCCAGCGAGCTCATGGAGCGGCTGCCTGTGGCGCAGCCGATGGTCAGCCTCCTCCCTCCTAGCGGGACTAGCCAGGCGAACCCTCCACCGAGGTAGTTGGATATAACGGCTGTGATCGAGTCATCCCCGATCTCGGACCTGCTCCCAACTTCGGCATCGATCTGAACACCGGGGAGGGCCCGCACACGGCGTGAAAGCCCTAGAAGACTGGGTAACCTGCTGCTGTATCCGGATGCTAAGATGAGGAAGTCGTAGTGTGAGTAGCCGCTCCTCGACCTCACGCTCCAACCCTCCCCAGTCCTCCGGATCTCGTAGACAGGGTTACCGCAGGATATCTCGACACCAGTTGATAGGAGCTTGTCGAGTAGGATCCTCTCTAGCTTCACTCTATCCACCCTAACGATCGCGTACCTGTCGTAGCTAAACGAGGCGGAGAGCCTGAGCTCGGGAACTAAGAGAGTGACGGATCTGAAGCGGGATAGCTCGGCTTCTCCGCTTAGGGGAAGCCTCTCAGCTGTCTCAGCTGAGATAAGTCCTGTACAGTGCGGTCTAGCTGGACCCTGCCTAGCCTCATAAACCTCTACCTCTACTGCTCTAACACTCCTGGCTAGATAGTATGCTGAGAGCAGGCCCGAAATACCGGCACCTACCACAGCAACCCTTCTATCTGAGTTGCCCACGCGCGATCGGTATTAGTGAGATGAGGAAGCATAAAAACTAGGTCCTACCTTCCTCAGCACGCTGGCCGATCTAGAACCCTGAAGAAACCGGGAAGGACAGCTAGGTCGTAGCTCTCGCCTATGGGGATGGGGCCTCCACCTAGTGAGGTACCTAGAGATCAGACTAGAGATCAGATCTGTGAACTTTGAAAGCCCTTAATATCTCTCCTTCTAAGTACTCTTCGGTGTGTTGGGAATGGGTGTTAAGGCATATGTGCTGATCACATCAACAGTTGGGAGCGAGTACGAGGTTTTAGGGGATCTGATGAAGATGGCGGAGCAGGGTGTCAGCATACAGGCAGATGTGGTGTACGGGGTGTACGACATCGTTGTAGTGGTGGAAGCAAGCGATCTGAACTTCCTAGATCGTGTGGTGTCAAACATAAGGAGACATCCCAAGGTAGTGAAAACAGTGACTCTGATTTCCTCTGCTGCGAAGTGATGTCTGAGATATCCGGTTCTCTAGGTTGGGGAGGCAGAAATATCTTGATTCAAACTTAAATTCCTTGGCGGGTAGAGGCGTGGGGGTTGTATGGGGATCTACAGGGACCTGGGGAAGGACTTCGACGAGTGGTTCGATTGGATAATACGGGAGGCGGAGGTATACGATTACGGGAGGTACCCGATAAAGGGTATGGGTGTTTGGTTACCCTATGGGTTTAAGATAAGGAAGTACCTAATAGATCTGATGAGGGATCTGCTCGACTCTACTGGGCACGAGGAAATACTTCTACCTATACTTATACCTGATAACATACTTGCGAAGGAGTCCGAGCATGTCCGCGGATTCGAGGACCAGGTCTACTGGGTCACCCATGGTGGGCTCACACCTCTAGATGTTAAGCTAGCTCTGAGACCGACGAGTGAGACACCGCTCTCATACCTTGAGTCCTTCTGGATAAAGAGCTACAAGCAGCTACCTAAGAAGTACTACCAGGTTGTCAGCATATTCAGGTACGAGACTGCTGCTACTAGAGCCATGATCAGGGTTAGGGAGGTGACTACGTTCAAGGAGGCCCATACCCTACACTCGACGTTCGAGGACTCTGAGAGGCAGGTAGTGGAGGCTGTCGATGTGTACAGTAGGTTCTTCACCGAGCTCGGGATCCCCTTCTTGGTGTCTAAGAGACCGGAATGGGATAAGTTCCCTGGGGCTGTATACACAATAGCCTTCGATACGCTGATGCCAGACGGTAAGACGTTACAGATAGGTACAGTCCACAACCTCGGGAGGTCGTTCACGATAGCGTTTAACGTGTGGGTACACATGCCTGACGGATCCATGGAGTACGGTTGGCAGACCAGCTACGGGATATCTGAGAGGGTCATAGCGACAGTCATAGCCGTACATGGAGACTCTGTAGGGCTGAGGCTGCCCTTCAAATACGCACCTTTACAAGTAGTTGTAGTACCTATACCAGCAGCATCTGGTGAGCTGAGGAAAGATGTTGAGGAGCTATGTAGTAAGATAGCAGAGAAACTTAGATCGGCGGGTGTTAGGGCGGTGATCGATAGCAGAGAGGATATGACGCCGGGAGATAAGTTCTACTACTGGGAGAGGAGGGGTGTCCCGCTAAGGATCGAGGTCGGGCCTAGAGAGGTTCAAACTAAGGTAGTGACTCTGGTGAGGAGGGATACCCGGGAGAGGGTATCTGCCGGTCTAGACGAGCTTTGTGATGTTGTGAAGAGGGTGGGTGAGGAGTACGACAAGGCGATAAAGAGGGAAGCGATTGAGGCCTTCAGCAAGCATGTAGTGAGGACGTCCAACCTAGAGGAGGCAGCGAACCTCGTCTCGACAGGTCACATAGTGGAGGTACCATGGTGCGGTAAGGTGTCCTGCGCTAATGAAATTGAGATCAGGGTCGGGGGTAAAGCTCTTGGGACACCACTTAAGGTGGACGAAAGCTCTATCCGAGGACTTAAGTGCGCTCACTGCGGGAAGGACGCCAAGGTGTTCATGAGGTACTCGAGGAGGTACTAACAAACCTATGGTTACTAACCTACCGGCTGAGGCTAGAGCTAAGTGGCTGAAGTACTTAGACGCGAGGACCACTGAGGAGAAGATAAAGGCCCTTGAGGAGTTCCTTTCCGCTGTCCCTAAGCATAAAGGTACTGAGAATCTAGTCTCTTGGGCTAGGAGAAAGCTCTCCGAGCTCAGAGAGGAACTAGAGGAAAGCAGGAAGAGGAGAGGAGGAGGTCTCTCATTCTTTGTTGAGAAGCATGGGGTGGCTCAAGTAGTTCTACTCGGCTACACACTCTCAGGTAAGAGCTCCATCTTCAATGCCCTAACTAACGCTAGGTCGAAGGTCACTGGCATCCCATACACCACGATGTTCCCGGTACCGGGAATGATGGTATATGAAGACGTGCAGATACAGCTTGTAGACACACCGCCATTCGCTCCAGAGGGGAGTAAGGTATCGTGGAGAGGTAGGCTTATGGGGCTAGTTAGGAACGCGGACGCGCTAATGCTGGTTTTAGATGCGTCGAACGACCCGGAGGAGCAGCTGAGGAGTATGGTGAAGGATCTTGAGGGCTTGGGCATACTGTTGAAGAGGCCTAGGGGGAGGGTCCAGATAGAGAGGAGTAAGGCATACTCCGGGATTAGGCTAGTTAAGATGGGGAAGATCATTGACGGAACCGAGGATGATGTGAGGAAGCTCCTTGAATCGTATCGAATTTACAACGCTCTAGTTAAGATATACGGTGAGGTCTCCATAGACGATGTCGAGAAGTCCCTCTTCGAGGCGGCAGTGTACAAGCCCTCGCTAGTGCTACTCAATAAGGTCGACCTAGTAAATCAGACGGAACTAAGCAGACTTGCGGATAGGGTAAGGGAGCAGTTCCCGGACATGTCTCTAATACCTGTCTCAGCGCTCACAGGACAGGGACTGGAACTAGTCCCAGGGACAGTATTCAGCTCTCTTGACCTCATCAGGGTATACACTAAAGAACCCAACTCCCGAGAACCCTCAAAGGAACCTCTAGTCATACCGAAAGGATCGACAGTTGAAGACGCCCTTAAAGTAATACGCGAAGAGTTCATTAAGTACTTCAAGTACGCTAGGATATGGGGTCCCTCAGCTAAGTACCCAGGCGAGAAGGTAGGACTAGACCACGTACTCGAAGATAGGGACATAATCGAAGTTAGAACACAGATAAGAGGCATCTAATCCTCGCTCCACTACTATAGGACCTACAAGGGTTTGCTTGAAATTTACCCTAAGCTAACTGAAAGCCTCGCCCTTTAGGGCAGGGATGGAGAGAGAAGTTCATGGACTTCGTGTTGGTATTGTCGTTGCTGCCCCTAAGCCCTGGGGATGCGGGTCAGGCAACCACGTAAGCTAGTTATGGGGTGGGGATCTCTGACCACCCCGACCGCTCCTCAAATGACAGATGTATCCCAAAAACAGATGCGGGGATCTGTGAACCCCTGAGAGAACCTCAGCCCTAGGGGGGAGGTCGAAAGTAAAAGCCTCCGGTGTTTAGTCGGGAGTATCGATCATAGCATCTAGGGCGATCAGTAGGTTTGAGTTTCGGTTTAATTTATTTCCTGCTAGTAGGTATTGGATGAAATATGGTAACTACTGAGCTAGCTCATCAAGTTCTAGAGGAGGCCTTGAAGAGAGGTGCGGAGAGCGCTGTGGTTAGGTTGCAGGAGAGGACTTATGAGTCTGTAGTTTACGATACTGGTGTTTTGAGAAGCTATAGTGTGAGTAGGGTGGTTGGTCTCGGGATTAGAGCTTTAGTGGGGAGCGGTGCAGGTTACGCGTACACTACGTCCTTAGATAAGGACAGTATTGTTGGAGCTATTGAGCGAGCTATTAGTATAGCTAGAGTAGCTGGTAAGTATGGGAGGAAGGTTTTCGCGCCGGTTAAGCCTGTAAAGGACGTTTACAAAGTGGAGGTCAAGGTGGATCCATTCAACATAGAGCCGAAGGCTAAGGTCGATCTAGTGAGGGATGTGAACACAAACAGCCTCAAGAGAGAGGGGATAGTCTCAGCTGTCACTAGGATGGGGCTGGAGAGGGATCGGAGGGTGATTGTCACTAGCGAGGGTTCTGAGATCGAAGTGGATGTGGTGGGTGTGGGGGTGGCACACATGGCTGTAGCTAGGTACGGGGCCACTATAGAGAGGGTCGGTGATAGGGAGTCCTACATAGGCGGTTACGAGTACATAGAGAGAAAGGACTGGAACGCGTTCGCGGAGGAGATAGATAGGTTAGCGCTGAAGGCTGTGCAGGCTAGAACCCCGCCTCCAGGTACGTATGTGGCTATTGTGGACAACGAGGTGGTGGGTCTCCTACTCCACGAGGCGTTCGGCCACGCCAGCGAGGGGGACGGGGTCGTCGCCGGGGCATCCATACTAAAGGGTAGAGTAGGTGAGAAGGTGGCTAGTGAGCTTGTCACGATAGTGGATGCCGGGCTGGTCGAAGGAGGGTACCCTGTACCGTATGACGATGAGGGGGTACCGAAGAGGAAGACGACGATAGTTGAGAAGGGCGTTCTCAAGGGGTACCTAACAAGCCGCGACTCAGCACATGAGCTCGGTATAGAGCCTACTGGGAACGCTAGGGCGCAGGACATAACGTTCGATATCTTAGTCAGGCAGACCAACTATTATGCGGAGCCCGGTGACTGGAAGGTGGAGGAGCTGTTCGATGGGGTATCGTTCGGGATATACCTCAGGGGTAGGGGCGCCATGGGCGGTCAGGTGAATCCATCTGTCGGAACATATACCTTCAGTATAGGTCCGTCCTACATAATAAAGAATGGGGAACCTTCAGAGCTAGTCCGCGGCGTGGTCGTCAGCGGCAACATACTGGAGACCTTGAAGGAGGTCGATGCTGTAGCGAGAGATTTGAAGATCACTACAAGCGTGTTTGGTGGTTGCGGTAAGGGAGGTCAAACCGTTAGGGTAGGCGATGGAGGTCCGCATCTGCGGACGAGAAGAATAATTGTTGGGGGTGGGTGAGATGATAGAGGAGATAGTGAGAAGGGGGGTTAAGGCGGGGGCGAAGTACGGAGTCAGCGAGATAGAAGTCTACGCCGTTAGGAGGATAGACACCGACATTGTCGGAACCGTAAACGGCATAGAGAGGATATCGACCGGACAGCGCATTAGCGTGGGTGTCCGCGTATCTGTAGGTAAGAAGGTGACGGTTCAGGGAGGGTTCGTCTCGAAGGTGGAGGATGTAGACAGCATCGTGGAGACAGCGGTCAAGATCGCCAGGACATTACCGGACGATCCTCAGTGGGTGTCACTACCTAGGAAACTAGGGAAAACACATGTGGAGGGAGTTCTTGACCCGAGAATTAAGAACCCGGAACTCGAACAATTCCTAGAGATAGCTAGGCATCTCCTAAGTAGGGCTAAGGAGATAGATAGGAGAGCTTTCACTAGCACCGTCAGTATAGGTATGGCCACAGTTGAGAGGGCTATAGGCAACAACTACGGTGAGATCCAGCTAGATGAGAGCACGGAGTTCGATACATTCATCAACGTTAAGGCAGTGGAGGGAGGTGAGGAATCTGGATACTACGACTCCTATGTGGCCCCCACCCTCCATAGGTACGACCCAGAGCAACTAGTAGCTAGAGCTACTGAGGTAGCCGTTAAGACCCTCGGGGCGAAGAGAATAGAGACAGGAACGTACGAGCTGGTCCTTATACCGAGGGTTTTCGCCGGGGTTCTCCAGTCCTTGATAGTCCCAGCAATCTGTGCTGACTCTGTACAGAAAGGTAGGTCCCCACTAAAGGGGAAGGAGGGATCGCAGGTCCTCTCAGAGGGGGTCACCATAGTTGACGACGGTACATACCCAGGTCTCACCGGTACCAAGGGTTTTGACGATGAGGGCGTACCTACCAAGAGGAAGGTAGTGTTCGGTAAGGGGGTCCTAGAGGGGTTCCTCTACGACTCCTATACAGCTAGCGTTGAAGGAAAGGTATCGACCGGTAACGCGTTTAGGCCAACACCCTTCGCAACACCCTCACCGTGGATATCTAATGTCATCGTGGAACCAGGTAAGGGGGAGCTCACCGACTTAGTTAGGGAGGTGAGGAGAGGTATAGTAGTCTACTCCACCATCGGGGAGTGGCTCTCGAACCCCGTGAGCGGGCTACTTAACGCAACCGTAACGAACGCTGTCTACGTTGAGAACGGAGAAGAGAGGTTCCCAGTGAGGGGAGTCGTCATATCGGGCAACATCTACGAATTACTCAAGCAGCCAGGTCTGACCCTCTCCGGGACACTCGAAAGCTTCAGCAGGTTCATGCTACCGGCAATACACATACCGCAGGTCACTCTAGCAGGTAAATAAGGTAATTTTCCATTTAGCTTGTATACATCGGAGGAGTCCTGCCGCAAAAAGCGAGGCTTAAACTTAAACCCCCGCTTTTTACGGCAGGGAGAGCTTTATTGATGTGTCTCGTCACGTTATACTGAACTTATGAATGTTTGTACGTGTCTGCGGTGTCTATTCTACGGGGTTCGGGTTTCATAGGGCTTGATGTTGTTTGGTATCGGGCCCTCTACCCTTGGCTTCACTGCCCTCAGGATCCCTTTCACCGGGACCCGCATCATCGGGCTCCACCCGCTTAGGGTGACCCCGACCCGCAGCTCCCCCATCATCGCTTTCTCCGGGTCATTGCTGTGGGGAAACCCCCGCATCCTGGCTCCACCCAATCCCGCCCCTCTCGGGTCTTCACAGCATACCCGCATCCCGAGGCGTCCCCCAGCAGAGGAGGCATCAACAACCCTTATAAACCTTTATGAAACTCGACACACTCGCGAAAGGCTTTTGGATGATGCTTTTCCGTGGTGATCTAACTGGTGACTCTGCGGGCAGGACACATATAGAGCTGGTTGATGTGAGGTCCTATGAGGTACGAGTCCCGGATGGTTCACGTCGGGTTAGGGAGTATGCTAGTAGGCTGGCGACTCCTATTGGTGAAAAGGAGAGCACTATCTTTAGTGCTTCGAGGTATGTGCTACCGAAGCTGATGGCTAGCGGCGGTCCTATTATATTACCTAGATCGAACATAGCTGTATATACACCGGAGGCGAGTCCCCTGCTTCTGTCTCTAGTGCTTAGTACGGCCAGTATCTGAAGGGACGGTATCAGGAAGCCAGCACCGACGCCGCTGATCACCGAGTAGGGTATTAAGTATGGTGAGGAGGGGTTCAGCACTATTAGGGATATGCCTAGGATAGCCAGCACGAACCCGGCTAAGGCGGTTATGTGGTATTTAACTCTCTTCGATATAGTTGAGAAGAAAATTCTCGTCGCGAAATTTGCTACTGCTATGGTCGTAAACAGAGCGCTCGTAATGGAGACATCTATTCCGAGGCTCTTGTGGTATGCCGGTAGAAACAGCTGGAGGCTGTTATATACCATGCTGTACGCGAGTATAGCTGTTGAAGCCGTTATGAAGCTGTAGTTAAGTAGGTCGGCTGGGCGACCCCCCTCACCTTTCTTACCTGTTCTCAGCCCCCTAAGTGCTACAGAGTTAGATATCCAAGAAATAGCTAGGCAGGTAAGTGCCGTGGCGAAGAGTGCCTTATAGCTGAAGTTGCTCACTATTATCCCCCCAATGGCCGGCCCTAAAGACATGGAGAGGCCGATCATGGTAGATCTCCACGCGAGAGCGCTGGCAGAGCCTTCACCAACTAGCGTAGCGGTGTATATGGAGGCGGGTATGAAGAGGGCCACACCGACCCCCTGTAGGCACCTCCCAAGGTAGACCATCACTACGTCTGCTGAGAACCAGTAAAGTAGCTGAGCCATGGCTGCCGTCCCTGTGCCTGCTATTATGAGGAACTTCAGTAGTCCTCGATCCGCTAGATAGCCGCTGGCAGGTCTCAGCAGGATCGCGGTGAGGGAGAGCGCTGGGCCGAGTAGAGCTACACCATGCTCGTCAGCACCTAGAACCACCGCGTACTGCGATATGTACGGTGCTATCGAGTGAAGTGAGAGAAAGAAGCAGAGGGTCCCAACGTTCAGGAGCACCTCAGTGATGTACCTCATTATGCTTCACTTTCACCACTATAATTAGGCAATCAGTAAAAATACCTTGTCGTCCGTCTCTAGAGGACACTCTGATCTCCTCCCCGCCTTAGCGGAACCCTCACCCTTCAGGGCGGGGAGGTCAGATGAGTATGTAGAACACCGTTACAGCAACCACCACAGTCGCTACTGACGGGATCAGGTACCTGTAAACCCTTACTAGGTCTACCTTGAAGTACTCAGCTGTATAGAGAAGGCAGAGGTGTGTTGGTGAGACTAGATACCCGAGGAAGGAGTAGCTGTGGATCAGGATCACCGTCATGAGATTGTCGAGGCCTATGGACGATAATAGCGGTATTACTATGAAGAGGCCGGTCATGGGCGAACCAGTAGCTATGGAGATCAGCGATGATAGTGATGCGAACACTATCCCGGAGTTCCCGAAGCTACTTGTCGCATTACTTAGCTCAGCAGGTAGTTGGCTGTTGTTGATTACCTCACGTAGGAGGATCACGGCCACTACAGAAAGCATTACATCTGCTACCCTACTCGAGAAGAGGGACTCTAGTAGGTGTTTTCCGCTACCCCTAAGCTTCATCAGGGTGAGGATAGCTACGAAAGTGCCTACCGGTATAGCCCAGCTCCCCATAAGCTGGGATAGGAACGTTAGGAGTAGTACAGCGACGGCTAGAGGGACTACCGTTACTAAGCTCCCGCTAGGACTTTCCCGGGTTTCCTGGCTTCCATATCTTCTCGCTCTGAGGAGAGTGGGTAATCCGATAATGGCCATTAGTAGCGATATGGGTGATGTGGCTAAGGCTAAACTTAGTATGTGTACCTTGGATAGCTGTGAGAGCACTACCAGCAACTGTGAGAACGGGTATGAGTAGAGCAGTGTGTGCCTGTACCATACGTTTATGTACGCTAAGACCTCGCTTGAGAGACCGAGAGGCTTACCGAGAGCCTCAACAAGTGGAGCGGATAGGAGAGCCCCACCGGCAACAGGCATCAACCCAACAACAGCCGGTATTAACGCGAGCCCGATCCTCGGGTCACCCATCGAGGAGAGCCCTAGCCCCAACTCGTTTATAGCGCCAGTAACCCTGTAGAGCTCTGATAGGACCGCGATAGTGTAGGTAGCTAGTATCAGCACCCAGGCGTCCTCACTCATGATGGCTGTAACGAAGGATGTAGCAAGGTTTCCTAAGTAGATACCTAGACCTATAGACGTAAGAAGTATCGACATACCCAGACTTAACCCGATCTTTATACCTACCACTATAGCAGCTACGACTATTACCAGTACAGCTACGCCCATCACAGCACATGCCCTATAATCTTAGGCTTTAGTTAAAATGGCCTTAAAGCCGAAGTCCAGCCCTTTACGCCTTTACGGTGGAATTGAGATGTCCGTATGTGTCCGCTAGCGGCTTCCTGTCTAAGCTGGCAAGATTTCAGTTGCGACAGCAGGAATCTACACCTTGAGTTAATAGCTTTCATCCCTAGATTGGGAGAACTCCGCCTTGCTGACTAGTTCTAGTAACGTGTCGACAACTAGCCTAAGCTCTGTAAGGACCTCTATTATCTTCTCCTTGCTCAACCCGGAAGCTTCTAGCATGCCTATTGCCTGCTTTCTTATCCTCTCCTCTACTTCGTCCGGGTCTACCCCCCTAGAAAGTAGGTACCTCCTCAGCCTGAGCATGGAGAGGACGGCCCCCTCTACATATCTAATGCTTTTGTCAGCCACGACCTTGGGCATCCAACCACCACTACCTCAGGTAGTGCTTTTATTGCTAGTTTAAATAGCGGTAGCAACGCGAGGGTATTTCAGTTTCATGCTTGCTTCGGTGCTCGCGGTTTCAGTGTCTGAGTTTTCTTAGAGCTGTGAGGTAGGCTGATGCTACCCATCTATCTGAATTCATGGATATTCTTCTACCACAAGATTTCGGAACGATCTCGATGGGTTAGGTGGGGAGCCGTTAAGACCGTTAAGATGCAGTGGTGGGGAGCTGAGGCAAGCATGAAAAGAGGTGAACCACCTACCGTGAAACAGTAACAGCCTCTCTTATCACCAGAAGGTGGAGGGCCGTAGTGAGGTTAGCTGTTAGCGGTTTGGATGTTTAGCAACATTACTTTTATTGGATAAGGCACTGCATCTCTGGTGTGGTTTGTGGGGAGGAGCGCCTGCTTTACTGTGGCTATGGCAGGGCTTCTAGTTCCGCTGCTACTAATAGGTGTCGCAGCTCTAGCTTCGGGTCGGTTCAACTTAGTCAACAATGCGTTAAGCGACCTAGGTCACGCGACTAGAAGCCCTGTTGCGTGGATTTTTAACCTAGGTCTTTCCGCATGTGCTTTCTTGCTTGCTCTTTACTCAGCTATGTATGCGATCAGGCATAGTAAGGCGATCGCTGCCCTGCTGATGGTTTCAGCATACTTTCTGAACTTGGTGGCAGTATTTGACGAGGTCTACGGTAGGCTACACTTTTGGGTATCTGTAATGTTCTTTATCAGCCTAGCCGCTCTGTTAGTTGCTTACTTGCTGAGCTTCAAGAAGCATGCCCCGGCAGTGGTAGTAGCTTTAGCGGCTTCCATAGCTACCTGGGTACTTCACATGGTCTACGGTGTTCCTAGGGGTGCTGCTATACCTGAGCTAGTTTCTATAGCGGCTGTGATACCGTTCTACCTGAGTTACTCTAGGGAGGTATGCACAAAACAGAGCTAGCTGAAGGGCGACCTTCAGGTTCAGACATTCTCTAGCTAGCTGTGGATGCCGGCTCTTTCGTTGATTAGTACCTCTCAGGGCTATCTTCGCGGATTTTCAGCCTGCGCTACTATTTTGGTTATGGTGTCCCTAGATAAATAGCTAGTTAGGAAAGAAGATATCTGGTGAGCCTAGATGAGTAGAGTTCGGGGTGCTGGGAGTTCCCTCGCCCTGATAGCGCTGGTCTTCATAGTTGGGGCATCAGTCGGGTTTTTTCTGGCGCTAGGGCTACACAGCCAGCGCGGGCTGGAGGTCCCAGGACTAACTGTTACTAGGACAGTTGAGGAGAGCCTTACTGAGCCCACCAGCATCTATCTACTGGAGAATAGGGAGTATTACAGCAAGCTCCTCGAAACGATCAGGAAAGCCAATCAGAGCGTTTACGTTGTAATGTATGTAGTTAAATACGATCCGAAGGAGCCTGACGACCCAGTTAACATGCTGTTGCAGGTACTTGTCGATCTCTACAAAGCAGGTAAGGACGTGAAAATATTGGTTGACGATGAGACGTATAAGAGCTACCCAGAGACCGTACAGTACCTAGTAAGTAAGGGGGTGCCGGTTAGGCTGGACCCGAAAGCTGGGACAACCACACACGCGAAGATCGTGGTAGTCGACAGCACATACGTCTTCGTTGGTAGCCATAACTGGACTGAGAGCGCCCTCACAGCTAACAACGAGGTCTCAGCCCTCATAATATCAAAGGAAATAGCTCGGGAGGCTTTAGCGTACTTCAGTGGCCTGTGGGAGCAGGGAAGATCTGTGTGACCCTATATCTCGAAGCACTTCTCTAGGTCTTCGAGGGAGCAATCCTCTATTTGGGGTTCGGGGACCTGGTCCAGTGTTTTCAGTCCGGCACCTGTGAGTATAGCAACAGCTTTCACTCCTTCTGGGATGATCCCCTCCTTCCTCATCTTCATGAGGGCAGCTACGCTGGCAGCACTTGCTGGCTCGACGAAGAGGCCCTCTCTGGCTAGCTCCCTTTGGGCTTCTAATATCTCTTCATCGCTTACGGTCTCACATCTCCATCCGAACATCCTCAAGAGTCTCAGGACAGCGTCACCGCTTGGTGGGCTGGGGTTGGAGATGGCTTTCGCAACCGTTTTAGGGCTTCCGAAAGGTTTCACTCTGTCCCATCCCTCCTTAAATGCTCTACATATGGGTGAGCAACCCTCAGCCTGCACAGCAACTAAGGTTGGGAGCCGATCGATGATACCGCTCTCCTTCAGCTCTATGAACCCCTTAGCTACACCTCTAAAGAGACCTCCAGAGCTCGAGGGTATCAGGACATAGTCCGGGGTAACCTCCCGCGAGATCTCGAAGGATATCCCCTTATAGCCCTCCACGCGGAACGGGTTGTCGGAGTTTATGAAGTACACCCCATACCTCTCCCCCAGCTTCAGGCTCTCAAAGTACAGCCTTCCATAGTCTCCCCTAACCCTCACCACATCCACCCCATAGACAGACACAGCCTTCAACTTCTCGGCGTTGACGTTCTCCGAGACAAATATCTTCGCGGCGAGTCCGGCACGGGAAGCGTAGGCAGCAACGCTCACTGCCATGTTCCCAGTCGACACTGTTCCAACAGCCCTATACCCAGCCCTAGCAACATAGCTCATAGCTAGGAAAGTACCCCTATCCTTAAAGCTCCATGTGGGGTTAACTGACTCGTTCTTCAGGTAAAGCTCGACACCTAGCCGACTCCCTAAGACGGACCTCAGCAGCGGGGTATTCCCCTCCCCAAGGCTCAACCTGTAGTCCGGCTCAACAGGCCAGAAATCTCTGAAGCCCCTCCAAACATCACCATCACGGGGCACACCCCTAAAAACCCCGAACTCGACGGGCCCGCCGCATTCACACCTCTGAACAGGCTCTTCGTACTCCCTACCACAGATAGCGCACCTAGGCCTAACACCCCGTTCGCGAATCATTTAACCACCCGGTGTAAAAGATATCCCAGCTAAAAACAGTGACAGCGCCATGTTAACCTCCTCTACTTTAGATAGCCACAGCTTTGCTCTACACACAATCGTTTCATGATTATGAGGGGAGGATCATGAAATGATGGATTTAAAAGTCTTCAGCTCCCTTGGGTCTGGTGCGGCGGCCGGGATTTGAACCCGGGATCGCCGGCTTGGGAGGCCGGCGTCCTAGACCAGGCTAGACGACCGCCGCCGGGAAACTATACCTGTCTCGGTTTTTATGCGTTTTTCAGGTTCCTGCGCGCAGGCTGAAGGAACTGTTTATTAGGTCCGCCCTATTCTGGGTGTCGATATGATTAAGGGCAGTACTCGCTGGCTGATGCTCAGCTACGGTAAGGTCTGGGCCGCTCGTAGATGGCTTCGGCGAGGGTCGGTACCTACGCTGACAGCTTCTGTAATAGCTCTCCTCATTCTTTCGCAGGTGGCGGCTGCCCTAGTTTACGCGGTATCGAGTTGGAGTAAGTACATACTCGATGTTGCGGGTGCTCTAGCTAGGGCTAGCTCTGCCGATGTTAGGGTCTATAGAGCTCCTAACGGTAGCATAGTTCTGGAATCCAATGTCCAGGTCAGGGTAGTCGGCTCGTACCTAGTCGCTAACGGATCCATAGTTAAGGGACTGGGTGGGGGCGTCATCGACGGTAAGCTGGTCCTACCTCAGCTAGGTCAAAGCGCTGATGAGCTGCTCCTGATCTTAGAGGGCGGTAAGCTCTTGAAGGTACCTTTAAATAGCTTAGGGAGCACCGCCTCGGCGGTGAGCCTGCTCGATAACCTAGGGTATAAAGTTGCTGTAGGGCTACTGACTAACTACGAAAGCTACATCAGTAACGGACCGATTCACACAAGGTACGCCGTCTCGCAGCCTCCTAGTTCCGCCGACCTAGGTTACAAGCCCATACTGCAGGGCAACGTAGTCTTCTACTTCACTGGACTGACCTTCGGCATAGCCTCAGGCAACTACTGGGAGGTGAGCGGGGGCGTTATAACGGTCTACCCTAATAGGGCAGTATACAGCACAGGTGTTTCCCCTAACCCAGCAGCAATCAGCCAGGTGTTTAAGGTCGTCAAAGGCGGGGGCGGTGTCCGCCTACCCGTTAAAATCTCGGTTAGGTTGACCAACACATCTATAACCAGCTCCTATCCTCGAATAGCCGTAGTATGCTACGTACTAGATAACGATGCCGACCTGCAACTACCTGTCGCCATATTCCAGCCGCCAGCACTAGGTCACCTTCCCTGGGCGGGGAGGAAGGTGCTATACCTCTCATCCCCAGGCCAGGTAGGGGTAGATTACTCTGGCTACGTAGAGCTATCTGATCTACCAGAAGAGAGCTACATACTGATCGGTGTTGAGGTTCTATCCTACGGGCTGAGCACCGGGGTGGCTGTAGGCATCTCCTTTGGGGGCTAGCCCAGCTTGCTTCTGAGCATTCTTCTTAACGCTCTTAACGGCCCTGACCACCTCTACAGCTTTCTCGAGGTTATCCTCAACTATGTTACCTGTGACAACTACGTCAGCTCCTGCTCTAGCTATCTCCATAGCTACCTCCGGGGTCCTTATACCACCGCCAACAATAAGCACGGCCTCTGGGAGCACTGACTTAACCAGCCTAACCGAGTCTCTGTGGACCGGCTGCGGCGCCCCAGACCCAGCCTCCAGGTATATGTAGTTCATACCCATCATGTAGGCAGCTAGGGAGTAAGCCAGCAGAACCTCATGCTTTTCGTAGGGTACGGGCCTAGCCCTCCCAACAAACCCCGCCGTCCCCCCGTAACCGACAATTATGTAACCTGTTGGCAGTACTTCTAGACCGTACCTCGCGACCACTACAGCCCCAGCTACTTGGGCGCCGACCACATAGTATAGGTCCTCCGAGTTCAGGAGAGACATAAAAAGGACTGCGTCGACATTTCTTGACAAGCCGTTGACATTTCCCGGGAACGCTATCACCGGTAGCCCGAACTTCTTCAGCCTAGCCGCAGCTTCATCTACATCCCTCTCAGAGACCCCTAGGCTACCTCCAATCATGAACGCATCTGTACCGGCTCTAGCCACTTTCTCGGCGGTCGATTCCAGGGATTCTAGGTTCAGGAGCTTAGCAGGGTCTATCAGGGTGAAGTGGAGGGTCTCGCCCCTCAGTATCTTCTCCTTGATGTACCTACTCACTCTCTCTTCTCTCCTCACCCTCAGCGCACTCAAACCTAACATTTACCTCACCTGCGTTGTAGAGGTCTAGGAACCTATGATAAGCATCGACGGGCTCGAATATCATCGGGAGGCCGGAGAGCTCTGCCCTCAAGCAGCACGACGGATTGTTGCACACTATCTGCGCGTGCTTAGATAGCCCAGTCTCAGTCTCCACCTCATCTAGGGTGACAGTGAGGGTCACTAACCCGCAGGCCGGGCACTGGAAGAGCTTAGGTAATCTCCTCACCACCTTCACAACCTTCCTCCTCTTCTTTCTCCTACCCACGGAAAGCACCTCTACACTTAATGGGCCTCGTTAGGTATATAAGAGTAAAGTAATCAGCGAGTAGATAAAGTCTTCGGAGAATACTAACACGGTGATGAAAGTGGTGAACATAGTGGACACCACCCTCCGTGACGCTCACCAGTCCCTGCTAGCTACTAGGCTGAAGACTGAGGACATGGTCCCGATATTGGACAAGATCGATAGGGCCGGCTTCTACAGCTTGGAGGTGTGGGGAGGGGCCACGTTCGATGTAGCCATTAGGTACCTACGGGAAGATCCCTGGGAGAGGTTGAGGACCATTAGGGAGGGGGTGAGGAAGACAAAGCTCCAGATGCTCCTCAGGGGGCAGAACCTCGTTGGCTATAGGCACTACCCCGACGACGTAGTCGATAAATTCGTCGAGCTCGCTCACAGGAACGGGATAGATATCTTCAGGGTCTTCGACGCCCTCAACGACGTCAGGAACCTCGTTAGAAGCATTAAGAAGGCTAAATCCGTTGGCGCTATTGTCCAGGGAGCTATATGCTACACCGTTAGCCCAATCCACACAGTCGAGTTCTATATGAGGTTCGCTGAGGAGCTCGTAGCTTTAGAGGTCGACACGATTACGATAAAGGACATGGCCGGTATAATAGACCCCTACACAGCGTATACCCTCGTGAAGGAACTGAAATCCAGGTTCAAGCTACCGGTAGACGTACACACCCACACCACGAGCGGTATGGCTGTAGCTACCTACGTTAAGGCAGCTGAGGCCGGGGCAGACCTCATCGACACCGCGATAAGTCCCCTAGCCTTCGGCACGGCCCAGCCGGGCGTGCAGACTGTGTACTTCTCCCTCAGGGAGGATCTAAGACCCAGCATAAACCTCGAGGTAATAAATGAGATCTCTGAGTACCTGGACAACCTACTCAGCCAGAAGTACTCGAAGCTTATAACACCTAAAGCACTCATACCGGACCACAACGTCCTAATACATCAGATCCCTGGAGGAATGATGACGAACCTGATATCACAACTGAGGGATATGAAAGCCGAGCACAGGCTGAAGGAGGTGCTGGCGGAGGTTCCTAGGGTGAGGGAGGACCTAGGCTGGCCACCGCTCGTTACCCCGCTCTCCCAGATAGTCGGCACGCAGGCAGTCCTCAACGTCTTGATGGGTAGGTATAAGGTCATAGCTAAGGAGGTGATGAACTACATAGCCGGCTACTACGGTAAACCCCCAGGAACCATAAACCCGGAGCTAAAGGAGAGGGTCCTCAAGAACGTTAAGGAGATAACCACCAGGCCGGCGGATCTCCTAGAACCTGAGCTAGATAGGTGTGCTGAGGAGGTTAGTAAGTTAGGCATACCGTTCAAAGAGGAAGACGTAGTCAGCTACTGCCTCTTCCCTGATGTAGCCAAGGAGTTCCTAGTTGAATACTACAAGGAATATATGAAGAAAATGCTTGATCAAGAAATAGAGGCTATGATCGATTTCTCCCAGTAAAAAATAAATCAGCTTGTAGTCAGCTAGTGACCTTGCTCCACCGGAGCTGTCTGCGCCTGGCCTGCGGGTATGGTTGATGGTAGCGCTGGGAACGCTTCCTTCATCCTCTGCTCCGCAACCACTCTAGCCTCCTCAAGGATTCTCCTAGCCTCAGCTGAGGCAGCTATCCCACCGGATGGTAGCCCAGTCACCTCACCTATCTCCAGCATCGTCTCATTCAGTATGTCGTGTACCTCACCTAGCTCTATCCCTATCTCAGGCAGCACGTCCTTAATCGCCGCTCTCAGGTCCTTAACAAGTGCCACAACAGGTAGCAGGTTCACAGCTATGTCTCCAAGCTCCTGGATCGACTCCAGCCTTAAGGCTACCTGCTCTAGCGCCACCTGCGTCAGGAACACTGCCTTGGCGACCTTCCTTATCTCAGCGACCTCGTTTGCGTACATCGTAGCCCTTACCTGGTCCTTCGCCATCAGCGCGTCAACCACTCTACCAAAGAGCTCCTGGTCCCTGGCCTTCAGCCTCTCACCGTATACCTCGAGCTTCCTAACCATAGTGCTGATCCTGTACTTAGCTGTCGCCAGCCTGTACCTTATCGGCTTTTCCCTCGCGAACATCTTCTTGAACACGTCCCCGACAGTCCTATCCTTCCCGGACCACTCCTTCTTGAAGTCCTTAAGTTCGGGTAGGTCCATACTCCTTTGACCTCGTACTAGTCCTTCAAGCTGATGAATACTTAAAAAGCTGTGGTCACGTAATACTCGAGTAGCTATGGCGTTGAGGGTCCCCGACTTCAACTTAATAGTTGTCCACGAACCTGGGATAGAGAACTACGGGAGGGTCAGAAACTACGTTAAGCAGGTTCTTGGGGAGAAAGTGGTTTACGCATACTCATACCAGTCCGTCATTTTGTACAGGTGCTTCGACGACCCGCACCTATGTGCTGAGACTATTAGGAGAAATGTTGCGGGCACCGGGATACCGCTCATAAAGGCTATCCCGGTCGACGCCGTAGTGAACGCTGACGTGGACTCCGTGAGGGCCGCCGTCAGGAGCCTTACCGCTAAGATGCAGCCTAACGAAACCTTCAGGATAACCCTCCAAGGACACCTCTACAAACTTGAGCAGGGCTACACCGTCAGGCTCAGCTCGTCAGACGCTGTTAAGGAGGTAGCCAAGGAGGTGGACAGGCCTGTCAACCTAACCCACCCAGACTGGGTGATCTACGTGAGGGTCCTGAGGATCGGGCTAGCGGAGGTCGCAGCAGTCTCACTCCTAAAACCGGACGAGCTTGAGAGGGTGACGTATGAGGCTTAAGCTACCCCACCGCTCGTAGGTTTCCATGGTGGGAAAGGTCGGAGGACTTAAGACGTAGGTGTCTAGATGGCGAGGCTCTTCGGTACCTCAGGGGTTAGAGGGGTCTTCCCGGAGAAGGTCAACCCTGAACTAATGGTCGGAGCTGGTAAAGCAGTAGCGCAGTACTTCGGTAAGGGAAGCTACGGTGTGGGACATGATGCTAGGACCACATCTAAGGCCCTGTGCCTCGCCCTAGCGTCGGGAATCATGTCGTCCGGCTCTTCAGTGGTTGACGTGGGGCTCGTCCCGATAGGGGTCTTCGCGTGGTCCGTCCGGCACCTCAAGCTGAGGGGAGGTGTCTATGTTACGGCATCGCATAACCCGCCCCAGTACAACGGGTTCAAGGTGTTCAAAGAAGGTGGGGTTGAGGTAACCTCGGAGGATGAAGCAGGTTTGGAGGTAGCTATCTCGAGGGCTACGTACGCTGGGTGGGCTGATGTCGGAGGTTACGTCAAGGTCGAGGTCGTCGATGATTACGTACGTAGTTTAGAGGGCTTTCTACAGATTAGCTCGGTTAGGTTTAGACCTAGGATCGTACTTGACACAGCTAACGGCCCGGTATCGGCAGTGGCTCCTAGGGTGATGACCGATATGAAGATCCCAAATATAGTGATCAATGGCAGTATCGACGGGAGGTTCCCAGGTAGACACCCGGAGCCCAGACCTGATGTTCTGGAGCCTCTAGTACCGCTCCTGAGAGCTTCCGGGTATGACGTAATGTTCGCTTTCGATGGGGATGGCGACAGGCTATCCATCGTAACGCCGAGGCAGGGGTTCGTAAAGCAAGACCGGGTCATAGCCCTCTTCGCCCTTCACGTCCTCAAAGACAGGAAGGGGACAGTCGTGGTCTCAGTAGACTGCGGCAACTCTGTGAGGAAAGTTGTCGAGGGTATGGGAGGTAGGCTAGTCCTCCACAAGCTAGGGAAGACCCATGAGGGTCTACTCAGGTACGGCAACGTAGTGCTTGCAGCGGAGCCGTGGAAGGTCATAGACCCTAGGTGGGGTCCGTGGATCGACGCGGTTTACCAGGCCGTTTACATAGCGAAGTTGATGATGGAGGAAGGTAAGGATATGGATCAGCTACTCCTCGACGTACCTAACTACCCCCAAGCTAGGTACTCCGTGACTGTTCCAGAGGAATTAAAGACAGATGTCTTCAGCGACATCTGTAGTGCCCTTAAAGCGAAAGCACCTGAGGGAGCGGAGATCACGGAGATAGACGGTACCAGAGTGGACTACGAGGACGGCTCATGGATTCTCGTTAGGGCCTCAGGAACAGAACCTAAGATTAGACTATACGCTGAGTCGCCCGAGCTAAGCAGGCTTAAGCAGATAGTCGACGAGTTCTTGGGGATGGTCACAAGGTCCTTAGCTGCGCGTGGGGCGAAACCTGAGTCCGTAGAGGGTTCTCTGCTGCCCTAGATCATCTTATCCGGCACCCGGTCGGGAAGGATGACGTATTTCGGCCTCAGCCCAGTCCTCATCAACAACTCCTTCACGTGCCTGTACAATATTATGTACTCCTCATCAATTAGTTCCGAGAGCTCTTCGTGGATACCTTTAACCACCGAGGAGAACCTCCTCAAGCCCTCCTCCCCACTTAAGCTAAGCATGACAGCAGGGTAGACCTCCCGAGCTGGCTCAAGCCCCGCTTCAACTAGGTTCCTCAGAGAGTCCAACTGCACGAACCAGAACCTCGGGTCGGCACCGGTAAGCTCGTGAAACTCCTCCGGGCTCGTACCCTTAACGGAAACCCTGACCTCGATCCCCCTCCCGCTGAAAGCCCCTAACCTCTCAGCGATGCTCTTGCTGTGACCTATCGGGATGCCGTTAGTCTCGAGGACAAATTGGAGGCCCTTAGATACCGCGAGACCCATGACTTCCAGCATATGCTTAAATCCTATCGTAGGTTCACCCCCGCTGAGCCTAGCGCGCCTATATCCGGACTTCCTAGAGAGGCTCTCCAAGGTCCTCACAACTTCCTCGGCTGTGTAGAATCTTCCCTTACCGGTATCGCCCCAGGTGAAGTACCAAGCCCAGCAGAACTTACACCTCATGTTGCACCCAATAACATCCCCAGTAACTATTCCTCCGTACCATCTATCTATCCTGAACCTGAAGTACTTTCTTTTACTAACCCCTTTACTCTCTAGATACACCTGGGGCTCGACTGCCTTCGCCACCTCCAGCGGGTCGTAGCCTACCGCTTCCACCTAGCTCCCTCCTCGCTCTTTAGGGGCTCTCAGCTGTAACTCGGCTCTGAAGCTAATAGCTAGGTGCTCAGAGCGTTTATAACCTAGGTAAGCCATAAAAACAAGGTAGTGATGCCTAGGATAGCAGTTAACCTAAGCCCTGAGCAGGTTGAGGCTCTAAGCAAGCTCTTTCCGGATCTTCCGATAGAGGATGCTCTACTGGCTGTAGTGAGTAATGCTATAGCTTCCCCCACGGAGAAGGCGTCTAGACCTGAAGAAAGGAGCCTTAAGTCCGTTATAGACGCTATAAACGCTTATACCGGGAAGATCGACGAGATGAACCGCAGGTTATCACACATAATCGAGCTCCTAGAGGATCTAGCTGCCAGGGTCCAGAACCTGGAGGATGAGGTCAGCAACGCATTGCGCTCACCGCAGCAGGCTAGGCCTGAAGAGAGGAAGGAGCCTAGGAGGTCCGCCATCGACATACTGAAGGACCAGAAAGTGATGTTTGAGTCGGATATAGCCAGCAAGATCCGTAACAGGGACGCCTTCTTCGATAAGTTGAGAAGGAGCGGTGCAGTGGTCTTGGAGCTGGCGAAGGAGAGGGTGGCAGTAGATCCGGGGTTCTTCGCGGAGTTTAAGAGGAAGGTGGAGAACCTGTCGGTAAGTTCGGATGAGGCTCTGCAAAAGGAGCTGGGGAAGGTAGAGGTAAAGCTTTTGAAGGTCATGATGAACTCCGGGGTAGCCTACTTCGACGGGGTAAAGAAGAAGTGGGTTATAGACGTAGATGAGCAGAGCACGTGAAGCTATTTACGACGCGCTGGAGGTCTACGATAGTATCGCACCCGGATACTCCTCGTGGAGGAGCAGGCCCTGGAGAATCGTCGACGTACTTAGAGGTGGGACGGTCCTAGACTTAGGGTCCGGTCACTGCGCTAACGGTGCTTACCTAGCCAGCAAGAAGGATGTTAAGTACCTAATATGTCTAGACATATCGCCCTCAATGCTTAGGGAAGCTAAGTCCCTGCTCTCAAGAAAGGGTATTCCTCTAGCGGAACTCGTAGCGGCCGATGCCGCAGCCATACCTCTAAGGGGCGAGAGCATCGATAGCGTAGCGTCTATAGCTATGATACACCACCTACCTGGCAGTGAGGCGCGGAGGGTCTTCAAGGAGGTAACTAGAGTGTTAAAGCCCCTGGGCATCGCAGTTATGACCTCTTGGTCTAGGAGGCAGTTAAGGTTTGTCTCCCGTACCCTGCTGATAAACCTACTAAGGCTACTAAGAGTTCCAGGTCCGCACGACTATAAGGTGACGTGGAGAAGAAAGGGTAGATCATACACTAGAAGGTACTTCCTCTACGAAGCCGAGGAACTGAAGAGGTTAGCTGAGGACGTAGGGCTTAAAGTCCTGAGCTACGGGTACATAGCCCGTTCCAGCAGTCTGAACTCATATATCGTGTTATCTAAAGTCGGCACCCGGGGGATCTCCAACAAAACTCAACCACCGCTAGATCAAGCCCGATCTCCACGCCCTAAAGAACGAGGCTTTCAGTAATATCATAAAATATCTGAATACCGATATTGCTGTCGCCGGTTAGGTCAACGCTAAATCTTTTTAATCAGCTTGTAGCGCTCGTATATCATGGTCACACGGTTCTCCTCGATGATGAACTCGGCCTCTACTTTAGTTCCCTGGCTGAGCGTGTAGCACTTGACGTAATCCTCCTTTATCTCTGTTGGAACTAGGGGCGTCATAGCCTCCCTATACTTATCTTTATACTCTACAGCGAGGAAGTCGCCCAGCCTCTTGATGTTCACTCTGTACGTTCCCTTGTAGGTTTCGTATGTACCCGTCAGCTTACTAAGTATTCTGTCGTGCTTGATGAAGTCCAGGTGCTTCTCTGGGTCATAGCCGAGGGCTAGGGCTAAGGCGTACATCCCGATCCCAGAAGGCGGATATCCCGACGCGTTGGCTAGGACCACCACTCCGAGCTTCTCTGTGGGTAAGTAACCCATAAAGGCTGTGTAGACCAGTACGGACCCGCTGTGCCGGACAAGCCTCCTACCGAGAAACTCGTCAGTTACTCTCAGACCGTACCCATACCCATCGTCCTTGAAGAGATCGGTTGGCGCCATTATGTACTTCCTCTCCATAGCTTCAACACTCCTCTCGCTCACTATCTCAACACCCCCGTACCTACCCCTCCCTATGTACATAGATACGTACCTAGCCATATCCAGCGGATTACTCAGCAGCCCACCGTCAGCAGTTATACCGAACGGGAACCTACTCCTCACGTACCTACCCTCCCTGTCAACTATGTAAGGTACCGCAACGTCCGGATCATTCGAGACCTCGCGTTCCTCGAAGTACGTCCTCAGCATCCCCAGAGGCTTCAGGATATGCCTTCTAACGAAGTCCTCGTACTTCATGCCGCTGACCTTAGAGATTACATAGCCTAGGAGGACATACCCCTCATTAAGGTAGAAGAACCTAGCACCAGGCTCTGAGTGAACCCAAGGACCGTAGTCGCTCATAAAGGCTATGATGTCCTCTGGAGTAGCCGTTGGGAGCCATGGATCGCCCAGACCCAGCATCCCCCTAATGAACGCTTCGGCATACGCCAGAGCTGGGATACCGCTCGTGTGGGTTAGAAGGTGGTGGATCCTGATAGGAACTCCCTTAGCCTCCAGCTTCAGGGGTACGTACCTTGAGACCTCGTCATCGAGTGATAGCTTACCCTCCTCGACAAGCTTCATGATGGCCAGCGCCGTGAAGGATTTAGTGATGGAGCCAATACCATATACCGTTCCCTCAGTAGCGGGTAGTCCACGGTCAACGTCCTTAAACCCGTAACCTCTAGCATAGACGACGTTACCATCCCTAACTATCGATACAGATACTGCCGGTATCTTAGTCTGAGACATCTTTTCTAGAACGAATGAGTCAAGCCTCATCAAGTCCAACATTTAACACCATGAAGATGGCTAGGCCGGATTTAAAAGCGTTTTAGGGCTCGGCTGTCTCGTCCCTAGGGACCCTCTCACCCACCCCCTCATTGATATTGCCACCACATCAAGAGAGTTGTCATTGAGCCTAGGGAGTCTAGGGCCTCTCCGAACTATGAATTAGGCTTTATTTCTAAGTGTGGAAAGCGCTGGGGTATCGAAATATGCCGATGGTCAGGGCCCTAGTTTTCCACGTAAGGTCTGAGGATCTCAAGGCACGTGAGGTATTGAGAACGTTGAGGGAACTTAAGCACATGTTAGAGGTGAGCGGCATTACTGTTTGGACTCTCAGGATATCGCTCAGCGAGGACTTCAACTGGAGAGATGCGGAGGACCTATGCAACGGAGAAGTTCTACTCGCAGCATATCATAAAGACGTGAGGAAGACCTCACCGTCCGATCTTGAGGAGTATCTGAGGACCTGCAACACAGGCTACGCCACTCTACTGGCATCTGACGAGGATCTGGATCTTCTTACTAAAGTCTACATGGAGCTCTCGAAGAGGGTTGGTGAGGAGTACTTTACTAGGATAGGGGTGAGCTACGGTGGGTACTTGGAAACCCCATACTTTCCCCTCTCGACGGCTCTGAGGGACTCCCTGTCCGTCGCTTACAGGTACGTTGATTTACTGCTCTCACAGGAGCCAGCCAACTGGGAGCGGTCGCTGAGTGAGTTCGTGAAAAAAGTTGACTCAGTGATCAAGGAAAAAACCTCTGAAGTAGGTCTTAAGGTTTACCACGATGTCTCGCTCTCACCATGGATGGAGGAAAGCGCTGTTGACGTAATAGAGAGACTTGACGCAACGTTCCCCGGCCTCGGCTCCTTCTCAGCTGTACACACCCTAAACAAGCTACTGTCCAAGGTAGCTAGCACCCTCCCAACCACAGGCTTCAACGAGCTCATGCTGCCCGTAGCCGAAGACGACAGGCTCAAGGACCTCGCTAGGACCGGGAGACTGAGAGTGGGGGATCTAGTAGCATTAAGCGCCTTCTGCGTAGCCGGATTGGACATGGTGGCTGTACCTAGGGACAGCAACTACCTTAGAAGGCTCTTCAGAGACACCTACGCAACCTACCTCCTAAAGAAGAGACCGTACGGCGTTAGGGTGATACCGACAGATAGGGACATAATAACACTAAGGGGGTTTGGAGAACTACCTAGGATTAGATGACTCCCAACTTCTGTCTCGGTTTCGCAGCAAATTCACAATTGGGATCCCAAGTCCCTCAGGGCAGGGCATCAGGTGAAGTTTACCAGAACCTAGAATCAGGTAACTAACCTCTCCGCCCCTGAAGAGCGGGGGTTCCTTCTGGAGAGGACCGCAGCTCCCCACACCTGCTCGGGCCCACCTCAGTCATCCGCAGAGCAGTTCGGCGTAGAGACCCCCATAGGATTAAACTTTCTCCTCATGTCTGCGGGTTACCCAAAAAGATTCTAGTGGTTATGTTATTGAGGAAGACACATAAAGCTTGATGGCACTTGCTAGGGCCTGAGAGACATAATTAATGAAGATTCTTCAGGACTGGGAGAGGTCGGCCCTAATAACGATTCAGGGAAAGGGAACGAAGTGATAAACCTACGTGAACCCTATAGCACGACCTCCGCAACCTTATCCGTTCCGAGTGGTATGTCTAGGACTAGCCTAGCCCTCAAAGCCCCTGCTGAGTAGCCGAGTACTGAGGATCCCCTCATACCAAGCTCTCTGGCTAGCTCCCGAACTCCCCCATACTCCAACCACTTCTCGCTGAGTATCACCACTCTTCTCCCAGCTGTGTAGGGTACCTCACCACGTACCTCCTCGTTCGGTTTAGTAGCCTCAGCAATCCTTACACACACGTATCCTCTGCCAGCATCTCCGCAGATCTCTAGCCTAGCCGCCCTAGCTTTGGGCTTTGAGGTGTATTCTTCAACAATCCTGTACGTTCCCGTATCTTTATCGTATGTGAGCTTCCTCGCTACCTGAGCTTTAAAGATCCATACAGCACTACCTCTAATGCCGCTACCATCTATGGCTACCTCGCCGCGCGCTCCTTCATCTCCTTCAAGGATCTCTAGAGGGACCGCCCTTCTAGGCACCTTCGATGGGTCTAGGCAGACTCCTACAATCCCCTCATAGCCACCGCTAATTACGTGGAAGCCGGGCGCCCTAATTAGGAGGGTTCCGTCCTCCTTAAGGGCTAGGTAGTAGGTTCCGGAACATAACCTGTCTAGGTCTACTGAGGATGCGGATACCTTCTCCACAGGATTAACTGTTAGCTTAGCAACGTACCTGCGTCTCGCAGCTGAAGTTCCACCTACACCTATCGATACAGTGACAGTGCCGCCGGTCCAAAAACCCCTCAGCTCCACGCTTCCAAGCTCAACACCTAGCGTGGTAGGTAGCTTAAGTGAGTTGCCGTCGGTGGAGGTCCCAGCTCTGAACCTCTCTAGTTTGGCAATCTCAGATTCGCGCATAGCGAATGTTACGGCAAGGAGCACTAGCACAAGCACAACGAAGAGTATCACTAGGGACTCCATACCCTCCTAAAACTTAGTAGGGTAAGTTTATTAGGTTAAGTTTGGTGGGGCTCCGGCCGGGACTTGAACCCGGGACCTCGGGGTCCACAGCCCCGCGCTCTACCACGCTGAGCTACCGGAGCCACCGAGTTAAGGTATGGTTTCAAGCTTTTATGTTTGTCTCGCGGTCACAGTTTGACTGCTTCCGGGGACTTCCAGACGTTGATGTCGAAGACGCTCTCTACTATGGACTCCAGGGATTTCCCAGCTACAGCGAATCTCTCAAGTATGTCCTTTATGCTCAGGTAAGTCTCGTCAAGGCCGAGGGTCTTATACATCAGGTCAGCGTACTTCTTGAAGTGGCCCCGGTACTCGGCGACGAGGTCTAGGAGCTCGTTAGCTAGCGTGATGTTTTCTTGGGACAGCGCCTTACCTATCCTTTCGACTATTAGGATAGCCATATCTATGCACTCGCTCAGTACGGTTATCTCCCTCCTCATCTTTTCGAGGAGGGGTGTGCCGCGGCTCAGCATTATGGAGGCTATCTCTGATAGGGCGTCAGCGGTCTCCTCGAGGGATTTAGCTATATTCCGGTACTCAGTAGCTAGAGCATCCTTGACGCCGAGCTGCTTGGCGAGGTCTCTGTGCCGTACCAGATCTACGAGCTGCCTGACTATCAGGGCATTAAGTCTGTCAACCTCGACCTCGAGCTCCTGGACCTCGTGAAGGAGGTGGGTAGCCCCTGACGCTACGTAGGTCTCGATGTACTCGAACATGGAGCGCACGAGCTCAAGCATCCTGTCGATGACCGAGATAGCTGAGTACTTACTTGAGTCTATGAGTATCTGAAGCACTATCCTATTTGGCGAGTACTCCGTTATTTCGGCACCCATTAGGGTCTTAGCCGTCGCCCTCAAGGACTTTAGGAGGCTCTCGGGCATGACGTTCTCCTCGCTTAGAACTTCTATCCTGTCTACCCCAAGAAGGTATAGTGCGTAGATCACTCTCCCCAGCAGCATCTCGGAGGCGTTTCTACCTACTGTGATCCTGGACGTCAGTATCTTACTCTGCTTGCTAAGGGATAGTGGAGTCACCCTAATAGACAGATCATCAAGTATGTCTATATTGACGGGATCGCCCGGACGGAGACCGATGGCTCTCACCCACTCAGCCGGTAGTGAGACCATCAGGGTTGACTTACCGAATCTTTGGACTTTCCTTACCTCCCTCACTTTAAGCACCAATACATAGTTCAAACTCAACTAAAAAAGTATATGTATGTAATAGTGAGTCGGAGCTGACCAAGAACAGGTAATAGCGATTGCAACATGTTTAATCCATTAAAGCAGAGCACTAGGCACTACTAGCTCGAGCTCTACGATCTCTCGTGGGTGTTCCGCATAGCCGGACTCAACAGCCGTTCATGACCCCGCACTGATAGCTCATTGAGCGCGGGTCAGAGAAACCTCTAGAGAATACCGCAAGACGTTGAGCTGTTTTAGGTGGGTGAAAGGCCGGTTAATAGCTTTGAAAGCAGGAACTCTCTAGGATGCTGTGGTGGTTCGCAGGGATCTGTTCAAGGACATCACTAGTGAGGAGGCCTTAACGAAGATGTATGCTGTGCTGAGGAAGCAGGGGTATCACCTCATCGGGAGTCATGCTGCTGTGAAGAAGTGCTTGTGGGTTCACAACGCGCTTGTCTACGGGAAATTCTGCTACAAATGCCGTTTTTATGGTATAGAGTCGCATCGATGTGTGCAGTTCAGTCCATCGGTTCTCTGGTGTTGGAACTCCTGTATGCATTGCTGGAGGATGAGACCGTCGGACTATGGGGCTGAGGGCTTAGACCTGTACAGGCTACCGTATGTTGAGGATCCCGAGCTACTGGCTGATCTAGCTATCCTAGAACATAGGAGGACCGTCAGCGGGTATGCGAGGAGGGCGCCGAAGGAACTATATGAGGAGTCTCTAAACCCCAAGCACGTAGCGATATCGTTGACTGGTGAGGCCACCCTATACCCAAGGCTCGGTGAGCTGATAGAGGTCTTCCACGAGAGGGGGCTCACAACTTTCTTGGTCACAAGGGGGATAAGGCCGGATGTGCTATCCAAGTTGGAGGTAGAGCCGACGCAGCTTTACGTATCCCTAGAAGCATGGAACGAGGATATGTACAGGGAGTTTAACAGGCCGGTCGGACCTGGCCTGTGGAGGCTCACTCTAAAGACACTCGAGCTAATTCCATCACTCAGTACGAGGACTGTGATCCGCATTACGTTAGTGAAGGGCTTTAACATGGAGGATAAGGACGTAGCTGGCTTCGCTAAGTTGATAGAGAAGGTAAACCCGACCTTTGTGGAACCTAAAGCATACATGCATGTAGGGGCCTCCATAGGTAGGCTCACACGTAGTAGCATGCCCAGCTACGAAGAGGTAATGGAGTTCGCTAGGAAGTTGTCCGAGGCCACCGGCTACAGGCTGGCGTCAAGCTCGAGACCATCTAGGGTAGCCCTACTAACAAGACTCGAAAAACCGTCTATTCGGTACGGTAAGGGGTGCCCCAAGGCTTGGGACGAAGTCGATGTCGAGGGGGAGAAGTACGTGGAGGAGTACCGATAGACTAGCTAGACCTGCCCGAAGACTTGGATAAAGTCGTCCCTGAGCCCCCGGATAAGTTCTAAGGCTTTCTCGCACGGATACGAGATTTCTGAGAGGTCTCCAGGTAGCCTAATCGATGACGACCCAATAGGCACCATCCTAGCACTACCGGACTTCCTATCAACCCAGAGGGTGTACGTATAGTTGGGAAGCTTAACTACCAGAACCTCACCACCGCTGGAGACAAACTTCATTGTCCGCAACCTGCTGAGCGCCTCCGCGCGGTAGTCCCTTAAAACGATTTTAGCCCACACTCTACAGCCATCGAGTCCCCTGAGGAGTTCCTCTAGGACGCTCCAGACACCCATGTCTAAGCCCTGCCCCGCTTCTAGGGCTAGCCTTAAGGTACCGGTCAGCAGTCTTGACCCAGAGTCATACGAGACAACACGCCCACCAACCTCTCTAAGCATCCTCATCAACCTAACCGGGTTCTCGCGGCAGACCCCGGAGAACTCCACCAGCACAACAGCCCGCATCTCCGGTACCACCTACCTAGCACGTCCCAGCGCTTCCTACGTCCATATCGATGTACCGGCTTTAAGTGTTCTGTTGTTGGGTTTGCGGTCTAAGACGTAGAAAGGAAATTAATATTTCTTCTGGTATTATCTGGGGCGTGAAATGGGGTCCGCAAAGTCCCTAGCAGCAACGGCAGACAAGGTGATCAAGGAGGTCGAGACCTTACTGACCGACCTAGAGATGTTACGCGACGAGCTTGGCATGGCGATAGCTGAGAGCAAGGTCTCAAAGAACGAGGACAAGGTTAGGGCTTTAGAGGCCCTTATAGCTGAGATAAAGAGGTCACACGAGACCTTAAGGAGGGTTTACACGCAGCTGAGCCTTGTCCGCATGAGGTACCTCTAGCTTCAGGTTCTTTCTAGGTGCCACTCTTGGACTGCACTGTGTCTAAGGGCCTCATCGGGTTCCTCGTCGGTGTGTTGATGGCCTCGGTCTCTTTAGTAGCCACCATCACCTCGTCTGATGTGTTGCACTACATCTCTGTCGGTATTTACGTGGCCTCAGTGTTTGTTGCCCACTTACCAGCCTCAGCAATATCTAAGGTGAGGTGCTCGATGAGGCAGGGCATAGCCTTCTACCTATCGGTGGTATTCATTTCCTGGGTGGCAGTATTTAACTTGCTCTATGTGTTACTTAAGCACTAGCGGAGCGCCCCTGTGGTTGGGACAGCATGGGGATTGAGGAAACCGGGCAGAGTCCTGGTAGTAGTTCCTGCTTGAAGTACTCTATAATGGACTACTATGACAGCATAATTGGGTCGTACGAGGAGCTCTACGGGGACGAGCAGCTGTCAAAGTACATGGTAGCCATCAGACCTAGGAGTTTGAGGAGAGTTCTCGATATTGGCTGTGGTATGGGGTTGCTGTACCGGCACATAGTCGAGGTTCTAGGGGCAGCGCCGGAAATCTACGTTGGGGTAGACATAAGCCATGAATCTCTGAAGGCCTTCAGGTCTAGGCACGGAGGTACCGGTATTGTCGAGCTGGTGGCGGCTGATATGGACTACCCACCGCTGAGGCCTAGGATAGCGTTCACAAACGTCTATTCCTTTACAGTGTACACATGTGACTACGGGGATATTACCCGGGTCAAGGGCTTAATCGATGAGGAGCAGCTCGAGGAGTGCGCAGTCACCATAACATGCGCAGATAGAGAGCCTTCATGCCCCGAAGGCTTCATAGAGATAGCGCGTATCAGTAGGCTAGAGGTTCTGTGCGCTAAGAAAGTGCCGCCGGGGGGATTTGAACCCCCGACACCCCGGTCTCCAGAAACCTTCAGCCGGGTGCTCTCCCAGGCTGAGCTACGGCGGCACCAACAGAATGATTACATTGAGGGGTTATAAACTTTCGTTCCCAGGCACCTCCGCTGAGCAAGGAACAGTATCGGGTAGGGAGGAGAGGCATTGCGACTGTGAAGAGCGTTTCTACAATGCCCCTCCTCAGCACCTTCCTGAAGATCTTAAGCCCCAAAGCCTCATTTGCTTTTCTGCTAACTTCACGGGGTACGGCTTTGGAGCAGGGTCAGGTGGTAGAGCTACTGAAGCGGTTGAGGGAGGCGGACCCGTCTTACTCTAGGGGAGAGGTGCTCGGATCCATGACTGTCGATCCTCCGGGATACCTTCTTGAAGCATTCAAGGTCTTTGCTAACACCAACCTAAATGATCCAAAGCTATTCGGGGCAGCCCACTTCCTGGAGGTGGAGTCAGTTGAGTGGTTATCGAGGCTCTTCTACGGGGAAGGTCACGGTTTCCTAACTTACGGTGGTACTGAATCCAACATAACGGCTCTCTACATACTGAGGGAGCTTACTGGGGGAGAGGTCATTATAGCACCTAAGTCAGTTCACTTCAGTATCAAGAAGGCCTGTAAGATCTTGAGGCTCCACCTCATTGAAGTAGGTCTAGGCCGGGATTACCGTCCTGATATGGGTGCTATGTGCGAGCTCATCAGGAAGTACAGAAGTAGGCTAGCAGGGGTAGTCCTCACTGCCGGTACCACAGAGCTCGGGGTAGTCGAGCCCGTAGATGAGCTGGTGAAGGTATGCGGTGACGTAGACTACGCGATACATGTAGATGCTGCTTACGGGGGGTTACTAGCCCAGGCGCTGAGGGGCGGCGGGCTCAAGCTACCGATATTCGACTTCAGGGTTGATAAGGTCTGTACAGTGTCAGTGGATCTCCATAAGTTGGTTGCCCCCATCCCCTGCGGGGCGATCCTGCTTCGTAGTAGGAGGCTGGAGGAGTTAGTCACCTTTGACGCACCATACATGCCTTCTGGGAAGCAGAGGACCTTACTTGGGACTAGGTCGGGCGGGGTTGCTGCTGTGGCCTGGGCTATCGTAAAAGCCCTCGGCGTCGAGGGGCTAAGAAGCTTAGCCCAGGAACTTAGGGCTAGGGCCCTCTACCTAAGCAGGAGGCTCGGGGAGGTGGGTGTGGAGGTAATTAGAGAACCTGAACTCCCACTAGTAGCATTTAAGGTTCCAGATAGGGATAAGGTGATGGAGTTCCTGTGGAGTAGGAAGCTGTACGTCTACCCGCTATCGATCCCCGGGGCCCTTAGGGTGGTAGTAGGACCGCATGTAACCTACGAAGCTATTGACAGGCTGGTCAACACACTTGAGGAGATCCTTAAACCTTGAGGTAGCTATCGGTAGGGCACAGGAAGCTGGGTAAGCTGCTAGAGCTACGCTAAGTGCTAAGCTAGCCAGGGCAGTACTCCTCTATCTTTAGTGGGGTCAGGTCTTTATCCCACCTTAGTACCCACACATTATTCCTCCCGGCGAATTCTATAGCTTCGGGTAGAGCATAGTCAGTGAATATCACCTTTACGAGCCTTCTTCTGAGGAGGTCGGGCCTCCTCCGCTTCAGTAGCTCGACCTTATCTAGGAGCTCTCTAATGAGCCCTACGCCTAACCTGACAGCGACCTCACCCACAACGCAGATGTCATCGCTCGCACCGTAGATATCTACCTCCCTAGAATCTATGAATACCCTGCCCAGCTCCACCTCGACGTTCAGCTCCTTTCTCAGCTTGTACCTGATGGTGCTCCTAGCCTCCTCTTCAATAGCTAGGGTCGGCCTCTCAAGGGTTGTAGAGACCCCTCTTAGCGTTGTACGCACAACCCTTACCCCGAGAGGGGTAGGGGTAATGAACCGGAGACCCGGCCCGGGATCGGACCCTCAGGGAGGGGATGTAGCCCCGAACCTCCCCGCCTTGGCAGGAACCCTTACCTTTTAAGGCGGGGAGGAGGTCAGTTTCTTAGGGATAGGGATCCAGAGCTATGGATTGATGAACCACCACCTGAGAAAGTTCTGAGATCGGTGTTGGTAAGGAGAATGTATAGCAAACGCCACTATATAGAGAAGCTGTTAGGAAAGCTCTTGGAGATTGCAGAGCTGTGTAAGGGTTAACTCAGCGCTTTTATCCATATAATCATCTTTGTCTTTCCCCTGTTGTTCCGTAGGTGATAGGGTATAGCTCCGAATGTTACTCTCCTCCCTATCTTTGGAGACTCGTAAGGGGTTCAGCTCTTATGTGAGTTTATGTTGTTTTATGTCATCGCTCATCTTTGTTCCCCCGCATCGCTCCTCGGGGCCTCATCGGGCTTGGGGGCGTTCGGGGCCACCCCAGAGCATCACAGGGCAGCCCACCACTTCGGGGACATGTTTCCAAAGATTAAAATCTTTTCTAACCACGCAGTGATATCAGCAGGGGAGTAGCATCAAACCACATAAACCTATATGAAACTGGAAACAGCTGCGAAAGGCTTGTACATACCTTGATCTTCTGGATACCCGGCTACAGCATCTACGTAGCTAAGGTGTTCAGGAACGTCGGTGAGGCGTTCGCATCGATAAACGCCGTCAGGAGCCTAGTGAGCGTACCGTCACCCTACCTAGGGGGCCTCCTATACGAGGTAGTAGCACCGGCAGCACCGTACGTACTCTCATCAGCCATACTGGTAGCTACAACAGGGATAGCTGTCACCAGCCTCGGGAGTGCGGAGGTGCGGGGTGACCGGGCGGAGCCTCAGCACCCGTAGTAGACCAAAAAGAACTCCCTACACCTAGCTCAAGGTACCACGTGCTAACCCTGGGACCCCTTGGGGAGGGTTGCTGTAACCCTCCTCTCAGCAGGTGCCCAGCGGACTCCTGCCAACCTCCTCTGGAGCAGTAGTACACTCCCCCAGATACCCACCGTGGCTAAGGTCATTGCGACCCCGTTGGTAGACATCTCGTGGAGGGCTATCGCCCACTCATCTGGGCTCCGCATGGCTGTTAGGAACGGTGGCCACGGGACTAGCTCACCGTGCCATAGGTGCTCTAGAGCTAGTAGACCTGCGCCACCCCATAGTAACCCCTCAAGTAGCCCGAGGCCGACCCTCTCCGCAACCCCCCTCACGACCCTCCTAGCTACAGATACCAGTACAGCCAGTACTGCGGGTACTACGAAGCACGCCATTGAGTGCACCCAGTAAGCTTATATGTGCACAGGTTAATAAGTCTTAGCGGTGCCCGACCGTGTGGCTACTGGTACTGGGCTACGCAGCGGTAGTAGCTACGGTGGCCTGGTACGTGGGGAGGTCTAGGGGGAGGGAGCTCTGCCTAAACTACCTAGTGGTAGTACTCTGGGGTGCTACGGTAATGTCCTTCGTAGACCACCTCTACAGCTACTACCTAAGGGGTGAGGAGTTCATAGAGGTTAGCTTAGACTCCCTCGTACTAGGGTTCTCACTACTCCTAGTAGCACTTACCGTGTGGCTCGTCACACTACTCATCAAGGACCCCGAGAGGGTCTTCGCGAAACGCGTGGGCTAGACCCGCCGCGAGCTACGGAGGACCGGGACCTCGCAGTCCCGGGACTATCGTACGTACCTAGGTGGAGCTGGGTAGCTACCGGGAGGTGTCTAGCAGTCGAAACCCCTTCTACGTAGTTCGTCGAATATCCTGAGCCCCAGCCTCGCAACGTCCCTGTACCTCCTCTCCCGTATAACCTCCCTAACGGTCTCAGCACTTACGGAGCAGTACCCGTGGACGACTATGTTTCTAAACCCCACAACCCTTCGGTAGAGCCTGAAGCCCTCCTCATCTATGAACCCGCGGTTGCTGCTTTGAGTTTTATATAAGTTTTATCTTGATGTCACCCTCTTGCTATTATTATTACGTGTACTCTCTTTCCGTGTAGTTGCTTAACCTCGTCTTGGTGCTTTGCTAGTGGGTATAGGACTACTGTCCCGGCCCTGAACTTTATTACGGAGCACTTGGCGTGTATGAACCTAGCCGCGTTATCGCCCAGAGTAGCAGGTGTTAGAAAAGCTTATAAGCTTTGAAAACGCGTTCACAAAGCGGTGGGCTGCCCTGTGATGCTCTGAGGGCGGCTCCAAGGGTCACCCAAGATGCGGGGTCCCCGGGTGGCCCTGAACGCCCCCAAGCCCGATGAGGCCCCGAGGAGCGATGCGGGGGAACAAAGATGAGCGATGACATAAAACAACATAAACTCACATAAGAGCTGAACCCCCGAACCCAGATCTGAAGCTTTCATTTGTGCTGCGAATTCGCTGTTTGTCCCTAGATGCTCATCCTCATCAGTTCATTCTTACTCGTCGCATCTAGGGGCTTCCTCCTCACCCACCCCTTCATAGGTAGCGCAGCTACCTCGGAAGCGGGCTCACAGGGCGCTGGGGCTAGCGGCACAGACCCCTCATCCATACCAATAACAAACAGAACCTGTAAAATCCTAACCCTAAACATCAGCTACGAAACAGCCCGGCAAAAATCCTCTCGAAAAAGAGCCGAAAAGCGGGGAGGTTAAACAACCTCAACTTCGCTATATTTTTTAGTCATGATGTAAATGGTCGCTATGAAGATGGTGATGGTTATAGCCAATAGCGGTACTGCTATCGCTGGGGCGTTGTAGAAGTTGTAGGCAGCTAGTGGCTTCAATGTCAACTCCTCTGAGCACCCCCAGGTGGATGGTTGCGTCAGCACTATGTCCTCTAAGGTTGTAGGTAGAGTTTTTGTGAGGTTATACGTTACCCCTAGGAAGCCTCCATAGCATGAACAGATATTGTTTCGGCAGCTGAACATCTCCCCATATTTAAGGTATATTATGTAGTAACCCTTCAAGCTTATTAGCGTTAAGATCGTTGAGGTCAGCATTAGCAACAACATGATCGTAGCAGCAAATACTATCGCGCCCCTCGCTAGAGGTCCTAGAGACTCTTCAACGAGATCTTCACTGTATGGTGAAAGACCTCTCCTTCTTCCCCTAGCTATGGCTTCCCTCAACTCCATTATTTTTCTCCTGTCAGCTAGAAAGTACGTGAGCACTAACCCCGTGAAGAACCCTCCTAGATGTGCCCATATGGCTATGAATGGGGAGATCATCATATATATGAACTGGAGGAGGACCCAGAAAGCTAGGTATGAAGACGCTTTTACCTTAAAGCACTTGTAGACAAACCCGTAACCTATGCACTTACACATAGCTGAACCTGGGTACAGGAGTAGGTATCCACCTATTAGCCCGCTTATAGCAGCTGAGGCTCCAACCATCGGAACATGTGCTCCCGGTAAGTTAAAGGCTATGGTTATGAGTGCCTGCGTGTAGGCACCAGCAATACCTGATGTAAGGTATACTATGAGGTATCTTAGCCTACCTAGAGAGATCTCGATGTTGTCTCCAACTATGTAGAGGTACGCCATGTTACCTAGAAGGTGGATGAAGTTCGCATGTGAAAACATCGAGAACAGCACACCTAGGAAGCAACCTCCGGAGGCTAAGCACGCTGCCGAGGGATACGTCTTATAAGCAAACTCGTCAGTGAGGAAGAATATTCCTCCTGTAAATAGGGCTACAAGAAAGTTCACAGCTATTACTAGCTTCGTAAGCCAGTAGCCACCAACCGGTGAGGTGTCCTGAAGCTCGCACAGAGTGGCCCTCAAAGGACCTGCTATACCCTCGAAGTCCTCCCCCTCCTCATCTTCACTATACATAGGCTTCTCAGGTACAGCCTCAGAGCTGTACTCCCCAGCTCCATCAGATGAAGCGATGTGAACATCCTCACAAGCAGGGTAAACCTCTTCCCCGCAGAGTCTCCTATCCGGCGACATCGGCTCCAAGCTATATCGATCTTTGGTAAATTAAAATAAGTAAGCAGGTAGCGGCCTCTCAGGTTACCCTAGGAGGCACGCGATTGTCGTAGCTTCAACAATGTACCCCGATCACGACGGAAAGCAACATAACCAGCTCAGGAGCCAAGTACATAGGGTTCCAGCATCTACACCAAACACTACCTCTCCCCACGAGCAGGCACTCATCGACGGCAGCACGGCGAACGGGCAGAGGTCTAGAGATGCTGTCGTAAATCCTGCTATCGCCACCAGGGCGAAGCTCACCGCATTTGGGAGCCAGCCGTCGACAACGTCGAAGACAGGGAACGAGGCCTCAAGCTGTATTAGAAGAAGGTCTGTCATGCTGGCGCTCAGGCTCTCAGCCGCGGAAACTCATATTTTAACATCCGAGCGTTAATACTGAAGGTGGTGTCACTGGAGGCCATGTTCTCAACTATGATATTGCTGAATTTGAGGCCTTCAGAAGCTGTGAGGGTGCTGGCATCCGAGGGTCTCTACGTGGAGCTCGACTACGATAACTTCACCGTATTCGGTGGTAGGCAGGTTGAGGATGCGTTGCTTAAAGAGGTTGTGGAGAATGTTGTGGGGAGTTTGAGGAGGTATGTTAGGACTAATCACATGCCGTACCAACAAGGCGATATAGATGCCGATATAATTCCTCTCGAATCCGTTGAGAAGAGAATGATTAAATGGCTTGATGTAGGGGCGGAGCTCGGAGTTTCCGTGGCCGTTTTCCACGCTATAAGAACCAGTTCTAGGAACCCTCTGGAGATGAACCTGGAGTTCTTCAAGGTGATGGCGAAGGAGGCTATCGATAGGGGGATTATGGTTGCGGTAGAGAATAGGATGGAGAGGGGGCTTTTCGGTTCTAAACCAAGCGATCTAAAAGCTCTTATGGAGGGTGTCGGGGAGGGGATCGGCGTATGCCTCGATGTAGGCCACGCCAACATAACCAAAAACCTACACCGATTTCTCGACGAACTAGGGGAGCATATAGTGGAACTACACCTACACGACAACGACGGCCTGAAAGACCTCCACAAACCTCCACTAACCGGCACAGTAGATTGGAACTCGATCATGCTGTGGCTTAGAAATAAAAGCAACGTCATACCGACTTTCGAGATAGGGTGTAGGGAAGATACTAGAAGTTGCCTAGCAGTAGCAAAAAGTGTTTTAGAGTGGTTCAGAAAACATCTACATATAGACACTTAATGCTCGTAACACCCCGGCTCTTTCATGCGGAAATAGCGAATTAGGGGCCAGGGTTCGCATCTATCGATATGAGGCGAAGGAGTCTTCAGAGAACTTTGGGTGTGTAGGACGTAGAAGAGACTGGTAAGGTAGGGCCCTTTAATAGCTGTGAAAGTTCTGGTTTCTTGGTGTGAGTGTGAGGAGATTTTCACTTGCTCTTTTGATTGTTGCGGTGGTTGCGGCTAGTACCTTAGTAACATACGCTATTCCTCAGATATGGTACAAGCTTGCCGAGGTCTCCGGTGTTGTGAGACCTCAGATAGCTACGTTGGTTCCTGTGACGATTAACCTCGGTGAGTTGTTGCCTGGGAGCAGCTTCAGCGCTTACGGTGTAGCAAACCTCACCTGCGGCAGTAAGTGCGATGTGACTAGGCTCGTAGTAGCTATCCCAGCGTCAGCTGATGCCTGGTACTCCATGGTTAGAGGTTTTAAGAACCTCTACCTGAAGGTCAACATAGACTTGCTGGATCTGTGTCTACCTAATATCCCTGTAGTTGTTAACGGCACCTCGGCTATAGCACCTAGAGCTGACTCGGAGTGCTGGAAGTTCGAGGTAGAAGAGGGAGGACTGGGGTTCGGGTTTCATTGGGCTTGATGTTGTTCGGTATCGAGCCCTCTTCCCTTGGCTTCACTGCCCTCAGGATCCCTTTCATCGGGATCCATACCACCGGGCTCCACCCGCTCGGGGTGACCCCGACCCACAGCTCCTCCTTCACCGTTCCCTCCGGGTCATTGCTGTGGGGAAACCCCCGCATCCTGGCTCCACCCGATCCCGCCTCTCTCGGGTCTCCACAGCATACCCGCATCCCGAGGCGTCCTCCCAATAGAGGAGGCATCAACAACCCTTATAAACCTTTATGAAACTCGAAACAGTCGCGAAAGGCATACTACTCACTCAAGGAGTCCTGCAGTAGGGCGTGCGGCACCGTAACTAAACCACCAAACCCTCTACTACCAGGACCGCACCGCATCTACGTGAGCATCGCTGGGGAAACCTCAACCCCTACGCAGAGGGTTGAGCTAAACATAAAGCTGTACCTGGAGCTGACTTCCTCGCCCTGAATGTTCGTGCTCTCGTGATTGTGAGGAATGATCGGAAATTGTGGTATCTCTTGGATCCGTGTCGGCCGGGATTGACTTGTGATGCTTAAGCATGTGACGTGCCGGTATAATACTTCCGGTTCGGTGTATATGTGCGGTATAGGTGAGGATGGCTTCAGGGGTTGGTGCTGATCCGGCAAGAGGTTTTGTAGGGTTAGGTTATGATGAGTGGAGGAGGTTCTTCAAGGTCGATCTTTTTAGGGTGGCTAGCTACTCTGCTAGGGTCCGTAGGCTTGTCGAGCTCCTCAAGGCCCGGTCGGGGACTCTTGCCGCAGTAAAGATTGTTATGGGGGTTATAGGTAAGGATACTGTTGGGTACAGTAGGGATATTCAGGAATGTTTCAGCAGCTTCCTCGGTGTGAGGTGCCTTAGATGTCGGGAAGCCATCGCGAAGGTTTCTATGGGGATGCCCCTCGAGCAGGTGGTGCCGTCCGTGGCCTTAAGGTTTGAGGAGACCGAGTTCCTGAGCTCTGTAATGGTGCTGGAGAGGTTGGCAAGGGAGAGTGTGAGGTTAGCTGTGGGGGTCGACATAGATGAGGGGTACCTTAACACGGCAGCTGAGAAGGACTTCAACGCCCTCGTAGGAAACCCGCTGAAGGTGTTCGACTTACTGAGGGGGCTGCTGACAACACTACGCAGGATGCTACCGCATTACAGCCCCCATGCGTTCTTCGTGTACTCCCTCCGCAATGTCCCGCGATTCGCTGCCGAGAGGTTCCTAGGAGCGATGAACATCGAGGTGGCCGGCAAGTTCGGCGTCGCTTTCGAGGACCTCATACCAGCTAGGGACAGCAGCTACTCCCTGATATCGCACAGACCTGGAACCGTGGGGGATGTCCTGGTCTCCGCCATAGACACAGCGTTTCGGGTGCATGAGGTCTGTGACTTGCTTCACCACAAGCGGCTGAGGGTCAGGGACGAGAGGCAGCACCACATCGAGGCGTTCACCCCCCTAATAGAGGATGTGGCTGATGCCCTAGGCGTTAAGAGCCAGTTGGAGACGGTCGTAGCACCCCTGCTAGGTAGTGCCCGGAGGGAAAGACGCGGCTCGTACAGCGTGGTGAGGATTGGAGTGAGGACCGAGAACCCAGCTCTCTACGTTAGCGCAGGGGGGAGAAGGATACCTGTAGATAGATTTATGGGTGGTCTAGCCCCGTACCTACTGCTAGGTCTTGGGAGATTCGAGAACGTGGTTAGGGAGGCATCAAATATAACCGCTGACTTAGTAGTCTACGTAAGGTGAGCCTTCTTTGTGTGCGAGTGCTGGGGGAGATGCGGTGGACCTTGTCGATCTCATCTACGGCTACATAAAGGCGGAAAAAGAGAAGCATAAGCGCGAGGCAGGTGTTATATGGGTTTCCGACCTGGTGAGGTGCCCCTTGAAAAGGATGTATGAGGAGAGGTTCCCGGAGATAGCTCTGAGCGAGATGTTCAGGCCGAGCCTCGTACTCGGCACTCTACTCCATAAGGGTCTCGAGGAGCTGCTTAGGAACCTCCTCAGAGAGTACGTAGTGCAGACCGAGGTTGAGGGGTCGAAGGAGGTGCTCTTAGAGAGCGGGGAGACCCTCCTAGTTAGAGGGCGGGTAGACATGCTGCTGTCAAGGGGGGAGGAGAGAGTTGCGGTCGAAATTAAGACATCTAGGTCGGACAGGAGCATACCTCAGAGGCACCACATAGACCAGGTCAGGGCATACAACTGGCTTCTAGACCTCGACAGATCTGTACTCCTCTATGTGACACCAGACAGGGTCACGCAGTTCTATGTAGACGATAGGATGAGTGATTCGGAGGTGGCGAGTATAGTAGTGTCTAAGAAAGCTCCGAGATACAGCTGGGAATGCTCTTACTGCCCATACTCAGTCGTATGCCCCAGCAAGGTAGTGGTGTAGGATCCGCACCTCCCCAGCACTACCGCGCCCCGAGGATGCTAGGCCATGAGTGTGAGGGTGTTAAAGGTGGATTACCTACATGAGGGAGTGTTATTAGAGAGAATCGGTAGGTTCGTTGTGAGGGTTAGAGTAGGTGGGGAGAACATTCTGGCCCACAATACAAACACCGGGAGACTTCCAGGTATTCTATCGCCCGGCAAGAGGGTGCTGCTAGCGCCGGCGGGCGGTAAACTCAGGTTCAGGTTAGTTGGGGTGGAGGATGCGGAACCTAGATGCTTCAGCATAGTTGATGTAGTGACGCAGGGAAAGGTCTTTGAGAGATCGGTGGAGCTAGGTGTAGTACCGTACTTCAGAGGGTGCGCTGTGGTTAGGAGACACGCCCGTGTCAGGGATTCCAGGCTCGACTACTTACTTTCATGCGGTGGTAGGGACGTGCTGGTGGAGACGAAGAGCGCCTTAATGCGTGGTTCTGGAGGTGAGGCTATGTACCCAGACTGCGAGACCTTTAGGGGCAGGAAGCACATCAAGCTACTAATAGATCTCGCGCTCTCCGGGACACCTACTTACCTGGTGTTTGTAGCTGCTGTGTGCGGGGCCAGGTGTTTCAAGCCGAACGCTGACGGGGACAGAGAGGTGTATCGCCTCATATATAGAGCACTGGAGAGCGGGGTCTTCGTTAGGGCTATCTCCGCGCACTTGAGTTTAGATGGTTCAGTATACTTGGACAACCCAGATCTCCGTCTGTGCTTAGAGAACGCTAACGGAACTCCCCGACTATGAAGGGTTGCGATTTCTTTAGCGGGCTAAATGTTCCTCATTAGGATAGATTCTCAGCGTCAGGCCCTTGGGGCGGCAACATGTACTAGGAATCCTAGCTACTGGGAGATCTAAACTTGGGTACTTACTCTATCTCGACACCTCAGGGTAGGGTCTCAAGTAGCTTCGGGAGGTTCCTCAAGTCATCTATGGTTATGTCCGGCTCAACCGATCTATCGATCCCCATCCACTGTAGGTAGGGATCGTGCTTAGACCTAGCTATGTAGATAGCTCTCAGTCCGAACTTCTTCGGGTAGTACACGTCGAATGTGTAGTTGTCTCCTACAACAACCCCGCTAGATATGCTGGGATCTACCTTATAGAACCTCTCGCAGTTCTTTAAGCAGCCGCAGCTGTCCGGCGTAACTATGCGGTCGAAGTACTTTTCTAGTCTGTATAGTTCGATAACACATCTCTGGTACTTCATCAGCCCGTTCGTAGCGAGGATCAGCAGCGTGTTAGGTTTCCTCAGCCTTGGCAGCACAGTGAGCGCGTCGTCAAGGATCTTAGTCAGGTGGCACATTTCCAACAACTTATTCTCTACGTTGTACGATTCCTTAACACCTAACCTCTTAGCTACCTCCCTATATATGTAGTCCCAATCGAAAGCCAGGGGCTTTGATTCCTTAACTAGCTCTATGTGTAAGGTCCATGACATGGACTCGACGTCCTCAAGCCTCAGCCCCGAAGCACTAGCTAGAACTGCGTAGGCCTCCCTTATTATCCTCGAGATAGGTGAGATAGCCAAGGTACCGTCAAGATCTACGAAGATGGCTACCCGACTATCTGCCTCCCGGTACGTGAACAGTGAGTCAGTACCTGCTAACGTATACACCACCGAATTAGAAGTGATGCCCGTCATTTAAGATAAGCATGAGAAGGCCTTAGATGTGATTTAATTAGGTGTGAGCGCTCTCTTGGTTTTCGTCATTAAAAGCTTAATATTCTTCTATACTCTAGACTTTAGGTGCTCCGGGTTGTCCCAGAAGGCTGAGAAGACCGTATCGAAGGAGCTGAAGATCGTGACCCGGCCCGTGGTGACTGTAGATGACGTGCTCAAGGACACCAAGAAGGTTGGCATCCTCTCTATAGTTAATAAGCTTGGTGAGGTCAGTGAGAGAGGTCTAATCAACGCGCTGTACATCCTGAAGTCAGAGAAAAACAAGGAGCTAGGATACCAGTTCCAGGTTATCGGTAAGGCTGTTAACTCTAGGGACCTCCTCGAGGACATAAGGATCCTACTGTATCTAGGGCTACTGGAAGTCACAGAGAGGAGAAAGCTGAGGCTCACGTCTCTTGGGAAGGAGCTCCTGGATAAGGTAGGGGGAGGTGTGGGCGGGTCTCTTGAGGAGGTGCTCCAAGCTGTTGAAGAGATTAAGCAGAGGGTGTTATCTGAGGACAGCCTGCTGAGCATGATGTCGTCGGGCGGTAAGGGTAGAAGACGTAAGTAGGCACTAAAAGGATATTTAAGTTTACCATGCGATGCATTGAGATGGTGGTGCTGGGTGGTTAAGGCATCTCAGGGTTTGAGGCATAAAACTAGGAGAATGCTGAGCAAGAGTATTAGGGAGAGAGGTGCGATACCTGGACTGAGTTTACTCATGCTGGAGTATAAGGTCGGCGATAAGGTACACATAGTTCCTAACCCAGCCATACATGAGGCACTACCGCACAGGAGATACATAGGTAAAACCGGGACAGTAGTAGGTAGGAGAGGAAGGGCTTACCTCGTAGAGCTTTACGTAGGCAGTAAGAGGAAGGTCTTGATGGTTGTTCCCGAGCATCTAAGACCTGCTCAATCGGGGAGTTAGGGAAACGACATGAAGATTCTAGAGGTTAGGACCATACCCTTAGCCCTAGTGCGTAAGAGACTGATGGAGTGTCAGGAGAAAGGTTTCGTCGTTAGGAGCATAGCTAGGAGAACCATGGAGCTAGCTGATATGTTAAGTAAGTGTGGGCAGCCGGAGGAGCTTTACGAGAAGCTACTTGGCTTGGGGCTTAAGGACCTAACCGCATCCATGATAGTTGACATCGCCCCCAAGACCGAGGAGGAGGTGAAGATCCTCCTGGGCTTTGAGGAGTCGATGAGCGATGAGACCGTATCTAAGGTCCTAGAGCTAGTGAGCACCTACTGCTATAAGAACCCATAAAGGAGAACCAGTAGAAAGTGGTACCATGAGTTCTAGAGATAGGGATTATTGGAGGAGGCTAGTGAGTAGAGAGGAGTATGCATTAGTGCTGGACTTCATGCCTAGGGGGAACCCAGCCGACCCCCATCACCCATCCCACCGAGAGAGGCCCATAGCACAGGCAATCGGCAGTAGATACTTCACCTTACTGGAGTTCCATCCAAAAACAGGGGTTGATGTAGCTATCGGCGAGAAGGTCTACGTAGGTTTTTTGAGGCGGGAGCTGCGTGATAAGGTATCCTATGTGTGGGGCGAGCCCATACTCTACGATGACTTGACGGCCATAGCTAAGTCAAATCTTCCGGTAGTTGTTCAGGGCATAGTTCTGGAACTAGAGAAGGAGTTCACAGCGTTCTTCAACATGGCACAGCCCCTAACTATAAAACTCCACACACTGGAGTTAGTTCCCGGCGTAGGTAAGAAGACCCTGTGGGTCATACTCGAGGAGAGGAACAGAGAACCGTTTAAGAACTTCGCCGATATAAAGAGCAGAGTTAAGGGCTTCGACCCTCAGAAAGCCATAGCGGAGAGGATACTCAGCGAGCTGAGGGGGAGTGAAAGATATTATCTCTTCGTGCACCCACCTAAAAACGTCGCTACTGCGGTCTACCTTGATTACCTGAGCAAGCTGTATGGAGAGAAGTGAGTTGAGCATAGCCCCTACCATACCTGTAGCTGTTAGGATAGTGCTCGTAGAGCCGGAGGGAAGAATGAACTTCGGCCAGGTTTTGAGGCTCAGCAGGAACTTCGGTATAGACGACATCTGCGTCGTAAACCCCAAGTTCGACATCCACGACCCCGAGGTTGTGGAGTTTGCGGCAGGCGGGTCAGTACTCCTCGAGAAAGTTAAGATAGTGGACGACCTAGGGAAGTGCCTTGAAGGCGTGAGTATCTCAGTATGCACTACGTCGATAGCTGGCTCATCGGACGATCCCCTCAGGCAGGCTGTGTCCCCCAAGGCGATTCGGTGGCTGGTACCGTCGGGCTCTAGGATAGCCCTTGTTTTTGGTCGGGAGAGTGTTGGGCTGACCAGGTCTGAGCTGTCAATGTGCTCACTCATCTCCACGATCCTAACCCCCTCAGACTACAATGTACTTAATCTATCTCACGCAGTAGCACTATACCTTTACGAGCTTCTAGGGCCGGCTGAGAGCCTAGTAGTAGGTGAGAGGTGTCCTAGCGACTACATCGACATCATCATAAGGTACGTAGAGAAGTTGGGATCTGCGTACGGGATGAGCCGGGACGAGGTAGCATCCCTTAAGCACGTACTAAACAAAGCTGCCTTAACTAAGGTCGAGTGCAGGGTCCTCTACAAGCTCCTGAAGAGCGCTCTAGCAATATACAGCAAAGCTAGAAAACTGTGTTTAGAGCCTCCGGACAGCTCCGCAGGGCGTGCCCCGGAAGCCGCTGCGACTGAGGGAAAATAGCGGAGCTACGTTTTCACTTGCTGTTTCAGCTTCACGAACCTGAGTCCGTGGTCTCCTAGATACTTGATCGCCTGGCTGCTCGCATCTGGGGCTGCTAATATCCCTGTAACGCTCAAGCCTAGGCGTCTATAGTACTCTACGTAGCGGTATAGCTGGTATGCTGCCTCGACATCCGCTCTAGATCTCTTCACCTCCACTACGACAAGGTTGCCGGAAGTGTCACGTAGGAGTAGGTCGACCCTACCGTAGGGGGTGCTCACCTCACGTGCGATGAGGGTAGCACCACTCAGGACTAGCGATGGACTCCTTGATAGCTCATCCACTATGTCGTCTTCGCTACCGAAAAGAGATAGGCCGGCACTACTTAGATCTGCGACGAGCACCCAGGAGCGGCCCCTTACCCGTACGCAGACCTCTTCCCTAGGGCTAGTCCGGACAGCCCTGATCTCCGCTATCTCATCATCTACACTCCTAGCGTAGATCTCAGACCTAGGCTGCCAGTTGAGGGGGTCCCGCCCTGTCGCCCCGTGTACTAGGAGGGTCCCATCCTTCTTTAAGACCACTAATCTAGGTGCTTCATTTGCGGTACTTGCTGCCCTACCGGAGTACTCAACAGAGCACCTAGCGATGACCACTATAGTAGCTCTCCTGAACCACCTGCTAACTATCTCCACGAGCTCTGGCGGGTCTACCTCACCGCTTGCGAGTACCTCCCTCAAATAGGGTCCCTTACTACTCACGGTGAGTTCTCTACCCCTAACACACCGCTGAGGATCTTACTGACTATGTTGCCTACAGGCTCTCTAGGTATGGTGATGGATGAGGCCTCTGCGTGCCCCCCGTAAACTCCCCTCAGCGAGTCGGCTATCTGCTTTGATAGCTCTAGCGCGTCTTTGCGGGCCGATCTAACGGTTATGACTACCTTATCCTGTTCTTCTCTTATGAGCACGACGCCCTTGCGGTACGCCTTGGAGAGCTCTGTAGCAGCTATACCTATGATGCCTGCGAACGCCCTAGACATTGGGAGGTCTAAGAAGGTCATCTTGATTCTCCCGACGTCTAGGGAATCCTCCGACAGGACCTTGAGCAAGCTGTTGAGTAGGAACTTAGCCCTCCGGGTCCTTAGTTTGACAAGGGGGTCCTGCGGGATGTTCCTCGCTTTAATCATTAAGTCGATGAGGTACCTCATGAAGTCCAGATCACCGGGGTTTATAGCTACTGACATCCGGACCGAGTCAACTATCTCCAGGATAGACCTGTCGGTGTTGGGCGCGGGGGTGCGACCTTCACATATGTCGGCGGCCTCCACGAGGGCACTTTCATACGGGTTCAGAGGGGCCCCAAAAAGTTGGGTCAGCAATCTAGGGGTTGAAGATACCTGTGCATATATGACTTTAGCGTAGGGCTCTATCTTAGGTATCAAGGAGCCCGAGGTTTCGTGGTGATCTACGTAGGCCACTTTCTTACATCTCGTGGAGATGGATTTCAAGGTGTCGACAAGCTTATCGCTTAAGGCTATATCTAGGATTACTAGTTCCTCAGCACTAGCTCCCAGCCTCCCGACATCGATATGTGCCCTCCAGGGATGTGTCACCACGAGGTTGAGTCCGTGAGGGTAGAGGTCCCTGTAGAATCTCTTTATGTAGAGGTACGCAGCTATAACGCCGTCGCAGTCCCCGTGAAATACTACGGAAGCTTTCACATACCTCCACCTCCAACTCCAGTAATTAAAGAGATGTAGCGTTGATATATCCTTTAACATCCAACATTAGGGGTTAGGTAGCAACGGGCCGAGCCCCGCCCTAGAGAGTTTATCTATGAGGGGCGTATACAGTGCTTATGAAGCCGGCTCCTCTCAGTGTTACTGCTTGCCGGTGTCTTCAATCTGGACCTGGATCTTCAGTCTAGCCTCCCCGCGTAGGTATCTAGATAAACTCTTTAGGAGCTTTAGCCAGGCTCTAGAGACCTCGATGAGGTTCTCCATGTCGGAAAGGTAGTACGCGGCAATACCCAGCAATGTGTAGAGGAGGGGCACTAGCTGCACCATGTAGAAGCTGTACTGGCTTTTGTTTCCTGCTAGCCATAGGAGTACGTACATAGCCCACGTAAGCCACGTACATAGCCAGGTAAAGCCCTCGTCAGGCATTTTCCTCAGTTTTGGGAGGAGGTATATACTGATAGCTGCTGTACCTAAGTAGAGTATTGGGTTGCCGGATGCTACTAGGTCAGCTACGAACCCAGCGCCCTCCACGTACTTGTAGTGCAGGATGAATGAGTTCGCCCCTACTAGCCAGTCCCAAGGAGCTGCTGCGGGCGGTCCCTTACCTGGCTCAACCTTAGTTGATATATGCCACCTGACAGCACCTTCAACAGCCTCAGCCCACCACCTGAAGAAGTCTCCTTTATAGGCTAGAAGAGGTGCTGAGAGGACTATGAACATCGCTAGGGGTGCGTAAACTAGTAGAAGGATAGCCATCGCCGGAGGCACCTTCCTTGTGTACCTAGAGTATAGAGCTGGCACTACAAAACCGCCGCTGAACTTCGTTGAGAACGCTAGGGATAGGGATGTGGTGGACTTATAAACGCTCCCGCTAGCAGCATAGAAACACGCTGCGTAGGTGAGGAGCGCTAGAGGTGCGTCAAGCATTGCCACTACAGTAAGGGATCTGAACGTCTTGTCGAGAGCGGTAATAGCTGGGACTACTACAGCTAGAACACTGCCCCAGGACCCCTCGAGGACCCTCTTAAGCAGTACGTACTCCAGGATCAAGATACCGACCCCGGACGCTATGGATGGTAGCCTCCAGCAGAGAGGTCTATCTCCGCAGGTCAGTATGGACAGTGCCACCATGTACTTACCTAGGGGCGGGTGCTCGAAGTTCATGTAGTTAAGTATGTTACCTGCGTTAGGGTAGCAGTACCCCACCCCAAACGACCTCACGTACGGGAAAGACGTTACGGTCTTCAGGGCCTCCTTGGGAACATCCGCACAGACAGCATATAGAGGGTTATCCCCTGTACCATAGTAGTCAGTTGATTTAACGACCCTACCGCCGAGCCCGGAGATCTCGTCCTGGAGTCTCAGGGCGGTATCCACAAAGTCGCTTCTGCTAGTGGCTACCAGCTCGAGGGTGACTCTGTACATATCGCTCCCGACGGACGGGTACACCCCGAAGACTTTGTTCAGGTAATTCCTAGCAGAGCTTACATACCAGATCTCATCTGATATGTAGTCATCTACTGAGCTAGCGAAGGTGATCTGGAAGTACCCGTAGATCAGGAGCACGGCTATTAAAGCAGCTACTTCTACTCCCTTGAGCGCGAACGTGCGGGACGTCATCGGCGACCACCTTAGCTACGTCCTCCGCAACTTAACTGCTCGGTGTGTAGCACCGTACTGCCTTCACCTCAGGTGTCTCTCTATCTCCCGCGGCTGGTTATTGTGCGGACTATCTCCTCGTGGAGGGCGTTCCTGTTGGCTTCTGTCACAACGTATGGGAGAACTTGGAGGGACCTAGACAGCAGAGCCCTCCTGACCTCGTCGAAGGACCTTATATGCACTACTGCTACAGTTGGTTTAGTGCTGTACATGATCTCCCAGATTTTCTCACCTAGCTCTTTCACCTTGAGCTCCATAGGTCCGACCTCATCTATAGCTATGACATCGCACACCCTTTCAGCGAATTCCAACGACTTGAGACCGACGGACAGAGCATCATCTACCTTGACGCAGTACCTACCAACAGTTAGGTTACTGAGCCCACTTATCTCGCCGCAGACGTATGAGAGGACCCCCTCTATAGACAACCCTAGCGACACTATCTTGAAGCCTTTCCTAGCACCCCCGACCCTTATCTCAGGGCAGTAAAAACCGCAGACGCTGTAGCCGGCACGTTTAAGACCTTCCACAACTTTCATGAAGACCGTTGACTTCCCGATGCCGGGTCTGCCACTAAGTAAGACCTTGATCGGGCCTAGAGGGATTGGGCGCCCAGTTGCTCCGTAAAAGATGGGGGAGCTCATTGAAGTCAGACCTCGCCTAGCGCTCACTAGAAGCTACTGAAGGAAGTTTTTATAGTAGCTAATCCTAGAGTCTGCGGGTGACGGGTTAGGTGAAGGTAGTTATGAAGATAACTGGGAAAGTGTTCGACAGTGAGGCCTATGCCAGCACCATCCTCAGGATCGTCGAGCTCGTAGGGCGGAAGCTTGACCAAGGACACCGGTTTGCCATAGTGGTTGGTGGGGGTAGGAGAGCGCGGGAGTACATAGAGTTGGGTAGGAGGTTAGGTATTGGGGAGGCTTTTCTGGATGCTTTAGGCATCGAGGTCAGCAGGGTTAACGCCTTGGTGATGGCCTCCATTCTAGGCCCGCACGCACACCTACCGATCCCGAGGAGCGTAGACGACTTCTTGAGGGCTTGGGCCTCAGGTAAGGTAGTAGTCTTGGGAGGGCTCCAGCCGGGGCAGTCGACTAACGCAGTGGCGGCCGTGGTCTCCGAGCTCGTGGGGGCAGACCTCCTCATTAACGCTACTGACGTCTCAGGGGTCTACGACTCAGATCCTAAGACCAACCCAGGAGCTAGGCTACTGAAGGAAGTCACAGTTGAGGAACTTGAGAGGCTGGCTTCGCGGGACGCTATACCGGGCTCGTACGAGCTGTTCGACTTAGTAGCGCTGGAGATAGTGAAACGGAGTAAGATTCCCCTAGTTTTTCTGAGTGTTTACGATACAGAGAACATGGCTAGGTTACTAGAAGGAGGAGATTTCGTCGGGACAAAAGTAGTGTACAAAACAAACAACAGCTTAAAGCTAAACGATGCCTAGCATCTCTCCGGCTAGGAACGCCGAGGCAAGAGCCTATAGCAACAGGCTGTGAATCAGGTTCATGTAGGCCATCGCCATAAATCTCGGTTCATTCGGTCTCCGGCTATCCTGTAGCTGATCACCGGGAGTAACTTTCTCAAACCCTGATTATCGTTTTGTCCGCCAATCCGTCTAGTTGATGGGGTATTAACGCTTCTCCTTCTCGAGAGAAATGAGGACATGGTCTTTCCTCTTGTGATAATATGGGCTCTCACAGGTATACCAATAGAAGCTGAGTCCTATCTCAACCTGTACTTAACGAGGATCATCCTAGCAGTAGCAACCCTTAGGAGAATAGCTAAGACTCTTCTAATGAGGTCATGGGGTTCTGAGGGAGAAGTGCGGGGGGTGGGATTTGAACCCACGCAGGCCTACGCCATCGGGGCTCTCACTCAAGGTCCTGAGCCCGACCCCTTTGACCTGGCTCGGGCACCCCCGCACCATTTAATGTAAGTTACCAAACAGCTAATAAGCTTGCCTCACGATATCCTCAATGACGGCTTTAGCTCTGTGTTTGTAGGGCTGTTTCAGTTTCATATTCTTTCATAGCGCCTATGATGTATGGATGAACTCGATGAGCTAGGTGAGGGGGACTCCTAGGGCCGTCTTCGGTGGAGGGAGTGGGGTCGCTAGGCGACTGGCGGCGACGCACTCCCGCAGCCGGGGGCGGCCGATGCGGGAACCGTTAAGAGGTAGGTGGTGTGGAGCCTAGATTCAGCGAACATGAAGGGCAAAGAACCACCATCTGCTGAGAAACGGCTAGGTCATCTCTAGCTTAATATGTCTACGAAATAGAGAGGTGGGGCTCTACTTGGAGTTGAGAAGGTTGTTCGGGACTGACGGTGTTAGAGGTGTGGTCAATATCGAGCTAACCCCTGAGATGGTTTTGAGGCTTGCTATGGCTGTAGGTACATACTTCGGACCAGGGTCTAGAGTTATGGTTGGGTCTGATTCTAGGGCTGGAAGGAGCTTCTTAGGTAGGGTCGTCATTGGTGGGCTGCTGTCAACAGGGGTTAAGGTGTTTGATGCTGGCTTAACTCCCACCCCAGCACTCCAGTACTACGTTAAGACCATGGGGTTCGATGGAGGTGTTATGCTTACAGCCTCCCATAATCCACCCGAGTACAACGGGGTTAAAGTGGTTATGCCGGACGGTGTTGAGGCGCCTCGGGAGGTTGAGGAGGAGATAGAGAGGATATTCTATGAGTCGAGGTTCCGGAGGGCAAGCTGGCAGGAACTCTCGCAAGATGCTGTTGGGGTCTTCGATGTATTGGATCACTACGTGGACGGTGTAGTGAAGTTAGTGGATAGTAGCAGCATCCGAGATGCCGGGCTCAAGGTAGTTGTAGATCCGGCAAATAACGTAGGTGCCTTGACTACCCCCAAGATATTACGGAGGCTGGGAGTCAAGGTGGTGACAATAAATGGCGATATAAGTCACGTACCGTCTAGGGGCATCGAACCGAGCCCGGAGAACGTTAGAGAGCTTATCGATACGGTTAGGACTGTAGGGGCGAGCTTCGGGGTAGCTCACGACGGCGATGCTGATAGGGCTATCTTCATCGCTAACGACGGCCGATATATTCCGGGGGACTACTCTGCGATGCTGCTCTGCGAGCACATCGTGAAGAATCGAGGTGAGAGGTCGCCTCCGCGTGTTGTAACGGCTGTGTCGAGTACAACGCTGGTCGGGTCCGCACTGTCTAAGTACGGGATCGAGGTAGTCTGGACAAAGGTTGGGTCCATAGTCATAGCCAGGACTATGATGAGAGTTGGAGCTATAGCAGGGTTCGAGGAGAACGGCGGCTTCATGTATCCCAAACACCAGTACGTAAGGGATGGAGGTATGAGCCTTGCCTTAATGGCGGAGCTCCTAAGCCGTGAGAAAGTCTCCCTCTCCGAGTTGCTGGATAGGCTCCCGAAGATGTTTGTGGTCAAAAGGAGAGTTTACATAGACAAAGCAGTCATAGCTAAAGTCTACGAGAGAATAAAGTCAGCGTTCTCCGGGTTAGATTTTATTGAGGTCGACGGGATCAAGGCTATATCGAAATCTTTCTGGTTCCTCGTTAGACCTAGCGGTACCGAGCCGTTGGTCAGGGTCTTCGTTGAGGCGGAGTCTGAGGAGCTAGCGAATCAAGTATTAAAGGATATACTAGACATCTTTAGGGAGGTGGTAGGTAGTGAGGTACGTATTGCTTAACCTACTGGCGTGCCCTATGTGCAAGAACTTCCCGCTGAAGCTAGTGGTTTTCGAGGAGGAGGTTGTAGAGAAGGAGTTTTCGGTGAAGACACCTTTCTGCGACCTTTACTGCGGCCTCAAAGGCTCCTACATAAAGGATCTTAAGGTCGAGGACCTCAACTGCGGGGAATGCGTTAAACACGACATTACGTGGGGTCTACTCCACTGCGAGAAGTGCGGTAGGTGGTACCCGATAATAGATGGAATACCTTTCATGTATCCAGACGACCTTAGGACGAAGCCGAGAGTAAGGAGTAAGGAGGAGCAGTTCATAAGTAAGTACTCGGATAGGATTCCGCCAGAAATAGCTGAAAAAGACCCCCTGAAGCTACTTAAGCCTAGAGCTTGAAGAGAACCGTCTTAGGAATACCGTCCACGTACACCACACGTATCTTAGACACTATCTCTGTCCCAGCAACGACGTCGAGCTCCCTTCGAAGGGCTTGAAGAGCTGTGAGCTTGCTGTTTAAGCTCTCCACAGCTACCTCGAGGGCTGCCTGCTCCTGCTCTGCAGTCGGGTTGAAAACTATGGTCAAACCCCTCAAGGTGACTGCGTTAGAGGCTACCTCAGCTTTCACTCCTAGCTTGCCCAGAATCTCCTTAATCCTCTTTTCCTGCTCAACCCTTATCCTCAGCTCTTCTAGCTTCTTCAGGAGGTCGCCCATCCTACGCCTTAGCTCGGCTACCTCCTCGTCTACGTTCTTCACGAACTCAGCGAAGCTGTCAAATTCCTTGATGTCAGTCGCGGTAAGGGGTCTAGTTGAGGACATGCTATCACCATAATTGTGTAGATATCTCGGTATATATGCTTTATAGACTCATGGCTCTGAGTACTACCTAACCCACTCTTCGTCTACGATCAATAGTTAGCCCGACTTGACGACACGGAGAGGAGCTAGAGAAGCTTCAGCTTTCCGGTCACTCTATCTACAAGATCTTCGGGAGCAGGCCCCAGAGCAGCTGCTGTGAGCGTACCTGGGGGTAGCTCTGTGAGGCCAGCATCCTGGATTACCGCTACTGGGATACCGAGGCTTTCAGCTTCCCTAGCGTACCTAAGTAGCTCCTCAGCAGACCTCACCTTCAAAACAACTTTCTTCTGCCCTTCATCGATCCATTGACTGAACCACAGCGGTCTTCTCTTCATGGCCTCCAGGGCGGCGCTAACGGCGGCGTGAGCTACTTGAGCAGCTAGCTTTCCCTTACTCATCTTTATGTCGGTTCTAACTATTATTACCTGCTTCACGGCTCCTACCTGCTCAACACAGTTACTATCTTGTCTACGGCACTCCTCAAGCTCTCAACTAAGCACTTGTTGTAGCATTGGGGATCCAGCACACCGTTCCTAGAGCATCTATCTCTGCAGTGAGCCTCGTAGGTGTAGCTATCTACCTCAAGTAGGAAGTAGTTTGGGTTCTGCGGTAGGCTCCTGATCTTCACTAGAGACCTTAAGTCCCCTAAAACCCTCATGATTTCCCTAACATGGTCCTGCCTACTCTTATCGAAGATGTAGAAGCCGTACTTTCTGAGGGATGACACGACCTCAGATTTTACATCTTGATACTCCATATCTCTTCACCGGGAGCTTGAGCGTGCTGTACACACATCTAACGAGCTCTTCAGCTAACCTCCTATCCACATAGCACTCAACTACTCTTATCTTGAGCTTCCTATAGACAGCCCTGAGCAGGACGCCTCCGTCCCAACTATAGACGACGATATCACCCCTAACCATTTTCCTAGGGTTCCTCCTCATGTCCACAGCCACCACGTAGTAGTTGCTCGGGACCTCGAGCATGACCTCATGTGCCTCGCCTTTAGCGTACGTAGGTTTCGTAGGTACCCTCGACGTTTGGAGGGGCGCTGTCTTCACGCATCCCCTACCTACGATCAGGTATGTAGATATCCTCGTGTGCAGACCGCTCCTGCTTGTGGATTTCTCGACCCTTACTTTAAGAGCCAACGCAACGTACCTCAAGGACATTGCTGACCTGCTTGTAGGTTATGCTTCCACTCACCCTCAGCATTACAGCAGAGTCGAACTCTGCGAGAGACACATTTAGAGAACACCTCTCTGCCACCACGCTAACGTGGCTAACACCTTTCATCTCTAGGTTTTCCAGTAACATACCGCTGTGATCATACAAGCTCACGGTAGTAGCCCCTCCCTTACTTACATATACTATTAGTGTCGCGGAGCTCAATATCCGACCCAGTACGGTTAAGCAGATCGGAATAAAGCTTTGCTAACGATAGTTTTAATGGCTACCAACACAGAGACCTGTAGGATGGTATCAAGTATGGTTGTAGCATCATATGCTCTACTCATCGAGGTCGGTAGTCTCATGACTATCCCGCGAAGAAACGGTGGTAGCTGGGTTCTTGAGCGCGGCTACTACACCTACGTAGGTTCTGCTAATATTGGTAGACCCTACTTGAGGGTCTTGAGGCATCTGATGAAGGACAAGAAGGTGAGGTGGCATGTAGATGTCCTCACGTCTAGTCCAGTAGTTAGTTCTATCCTAGCAGTCCTAGCGTACGGTGTGTCAGAGGAGTTGCTGTACTTAGCCCTGGCTTCGCAAGCCCTCTTCGTTCCTGTAGCTAGGGGGTTCGGGGCTTCGGACAGCAAGAACCACATAACCCACCTATTTAAGGTCGATGTGTCAGATTCACTAGAGGCAGCTAAGGTCTTGCTGGGGCTGGTTTTAAGGATGTGCCCGCAACAGGTGGAGATAGTTGTTGGTGCAGTACCTTCCCTCAGACCAAGTTCGACGTTCCCGAAACAGATAAGCTTATAAACTCTGCCACGATAGGAGTCCGTCAAAACGTAAAGAGTTGGAACGTATGTCGGAAGGTAGGGTAAAGGTATCGGATCTCAAACCGGGAATGGAAAGGGTATCCGTTCTCGTAAGAGTAATAGATCCAGGGGAAGTCAGGAAGATAACCACGAAGTCAGGCGAGAGAACTATACGAGAGGCAGTAGTAGGAGACGAGAGCGGTAGGGTAAAGCTAGTGATGTGGGGGAAGTCAATAAAGTCCCTAGCTAAGGGAGATGTAGTAGAGGTCTCCGGTGCTTGGACAACAGTATTCCGCGGTAAGCTACAGCTAAACGTAGGCGGTACCGAAAACGTTAAGGTAGTTGAAGACTCCGGGGAGATACCAACGACGGAGCAGATCCCAGAGGCTGAGCCGAAAGCTGAGGGAGCAGCACCACCTAGAAGATCGAGACCCTCCAGGGGGTTCCAGAGGAGAAGGTTTGGAGGTAGAAGTGGAGGCGACGAGTTTGAGTGAAGGGCAGGACACTGCGGAGCATGTGGACTATGTGGCAGTATATGACAGTATAGTTACCAAGAAGCCCGTTAGGCAGGGCACCGAGATCGGGCTCAGCGGTGAGGAATATATAGTTAGCCTAGGAGAGGAGAAGGTGTTCGCTCTAGCGCCAGCCGCCTACTACATATGGAGCCTTTGCGATGGTGTTAGGTCGGTAGGCGACATACTTGAGAAGGTTAGGGCCGACCTGAAGGAGAGCGGTGAAGAGGGGCTGGAGGAGCTGGAGCTAAAGCGCGTTCTAGCCATGGTCTTCACCGAGCTAAGCAACGTAGGCCTGATCTCCTGGGCTCAGACCTCGAACTCAAGCTAACCCCTAATCCTCAACTCGAAAGCTTTTCTTTTTCTTCGAATTCTCTGGGCTTTATCATCGGGAACGGTATTACCTCCTTAATCGATGTAGTGCCAACGAGAACCATGACGAGCCTATCTATGCCTATGCCTAGGCCTCCTGTCGGAGGCATCCCGTACTCCAAGGCCTCAACAAAGTCCCAGTCGAAGGGATGTGCCTCGAGGTCGCCGAGGCTCCTCCTTAGCTCCTCCTCCCTGAAGTAGGCGGCCTGAAGCTCCGGGTCGTTTAACTCCGTATATGCGTTAGCTAGCTCCATCCCCGCAATGTAGAGCTCGAACCTCTCAGCAAGGTCTGGTCTAGACCTGTGGGGTTTAGTTAGAGGCGATGACGATCTTGGGAAGTCCTTGATGAACGTTGGCTGTAGGAGGTGCTCCCTACCGACTACCCGGTCAAATAGCTTGACTATTGCCCTACCCCTATCGTAAGCACCGACAAGCTTTATGGAGTACCTGTCTAGGTATTCCTTTAGCTTGTCGTCAGGGATCGACTCCACGTCGATACCTGCGTACTCCCTGAAAGCATCGTACATGGACAGCCTCTTGTAGGGTGGTGAGAGACTTATCTTGACTTTTTCGTTGCCTACTGGGTACTCAACCTCCTTGGTTCCGAGGACCCTCTCGGCGACCGTACTGATTAAGTCCTCCGTGAGCCTCATTATATCGTTGTAGTCGGCGTAGGCCTCATAGGACTCCATCATGGTGAACTCGGGGTTGTGCTCAACGTCAATGTCCTCGTTCCTGAAGTTCTTACCTATCTCGAAGACCTTGTTGAAACCAGCTACTATGAACCTCTTTAAGTAGAGCTCTAAGCTTATCCTCAAATACCACTCCGTATCCAGAGCCCACACATAGGTCTTGAAAGGCCTAGCCGCCGCACCCCCATATATAGGCTGCAACACAGGAGTTTCAACCTCTATGTATCCTCTACCCCACATGAACTTCCTGATCTCCTCGATCGTTCTGAACCTCACCTCGAACACCCTCCTGACCTGGGGACTCATCATTATGTCCAGATACCTCTTCCTGTACCTGACCTCCGGGTCTAGGACCCTATGACCCCACTTCACTGGCGGGCTCCGAAGTGCTTTAGCTAGGATCTGCAGGTCCTCAACAGCTACAGTTAGCTCACCCCTCTTGGTGTAGTACAGAGTCCCGCTCACGTAAAGGAAGTCCCCCAGATCCACATACTCATCGAAGAAGCTGAGCAGCCTCCCGCTCACATCCCTCGAGAGGGAGCACTGTATCCTCACACCATCATCGACGATATCGAAAAACACTAGACCGCCATGCCTTCTTACACCAACAACCCTACCAGCTATAGCTACAGAGCTGCCGACCCCGGGGTTTCTCACTATATCAGCGACAGGGACGACCCGACCCTTGGGGGAATGCGGATAGGGATTTATCCCATTCGCCTCCAGCCTCCTCCTAACCTCCTTACGTAACTCAACCTCACTACTCACTCGATCACCTAGAGCTAACCTACGGTACAGCTTAAAGCTGACCTCCTCCCCGCCCTAAAGGGCGAGGCTTTCGGTTAGGTAATAAGCAAAAACCTCTGTTGTGGATCTGGGTTGCTCTATCTCTTTCTGAGGAGGACTAGGATGAGCGCTACTATAGCTACTATCGCTATAGCAGTGGGTACAGCCACCATCTCCATTGATGGAGGTGCTGTCACCGTTACCGGGATCGTTATGGAGACCGTGCCCGCAGCGGGTGGAGTCACGGTAACCGTGATAGGTGCTGTAGCGGGTGGTGTTGTGGTCGGTTTTGGAGTTGTCGTGGGTGTGGGTGTTACTGGCGTCGGACATACTGACGGGTTCAACCTTACTCTCAGGATGGTGATTCTGTTAATGACGCTGTCGGCACTATCGTAGAACCACTCACTGAACCTATCCTTCCTATAGGGGTTCGGGTATGATCTGTAGTAGAGCGTCACGATGGGGGCATCTAGGGCCAGCTTCTCCTGTATCTTCCAGGCTAACTCCTTCCGCTTCTCCATGTCGAACGTAGAGAGTAGCTCCTCTATTAGCGCGTCAACCTCCGGGTTGGAGTACCTAGCCCAGTTGCCAGCACCCTGCGGCCTACTGTGGAACCTGAAGTTGAGCCAGCCTATGTCGGGAGACCAACCACTGCCGAGTAGCCAGGTCATGACCTTCCCCTGCTGTATCATCGGCCAGAGAGTTGCCCACTCGTAGTAGTAGACTTCAGCCTTGACACCTATCTTAGATAGGTCATCCCTGATGAACTCTGCCGCCCTAGCTCTCACCGGGTCGTAGCCTGGTGTTGGTGAGTATATCTCTATAACTACTGGCTCTCCCTTAGGTCCGTCCCTCCAGCCATCACCGTTCTTATCTGTGAACCCTATCTCATCCAGGATCTGAGCAGCTTTCTTCGGATCGTAGTAGACAAGCTTCTCAACATTAGGATTATACCAAGGCGCACATGAGCCTACCGGGGCTACGACACCAGGGCTTCCGGGTAATCCATAGCCTAGCAGAATGTCTCGGACTATAGTTGCTCTATTGACAGCGTAGGATAGCGCTAGCCTGAACTTCGATATGTTCAGAGGCCAAACTTCGTTGTTCAGACCCCAGTGGTAGAAGTACTCGGATGTGTAGACGTGTATACCGACGTTGGGGTCGGTGAGTAATTTCGGCACAACCACTGCGTCTACACCCCATGTGTACGCATCTATATCTCCTTTCTGTATTCCAAGGATCACCACACTGACGTCGGTTATGGGTATGAGTATCAGCTCGTTAATGCATGGTCTACCAAGCCAGTATCCGCTGTTTACGGCAAGCTTTATGTACTGCCCAGGAACTCTCTCAACGAACTTGAAGGGTCCGCTGCCGACTAGCTCCTCGGGTTTCGGCTGGTATTTAGCTAGCTGGTCGCCGTAGGTCTGTAGGAGTGGTTCCCATATGTGCTTAGGCATGATCCTCATGGCAGTGAGAGAGTTCAGCACAAACTGTGAGTCAGGGGTCTTGAAGTATATTTTTACTGTGTATTTGTCTACTGCTTCGGCTCTATCTACTGATGTGAAGTAGCCGTGGTAGTAGGGCCACGTCCTATTTGCTAGGACGTTTATAGTGAATGCCACGTCTTCAGCTGTCAGCTCCACACCATCATGGAACTTAATACCATCCCTAATCCTCATAGTAAGAACCTTATAGTCCCCACTATACTCCAAAGAAGTAGCCACCTCCCAAGTTAGCGTACCGTTAACGATCCGCAGGGGCCTATCATATAAGAAGTCGAGTGTTAGGAGGTCCCAAGTAGCTCCAGCAACCCACCAGTTTAGGGTAGTTACATCGCTCGGCATAGCTACACGTAAAGTACCTCCATAGCAAGTGCACGGCTTTAACCACCTGTCATACTTCTCAGCTGAGATACTGAGAGCCCTAGTAGTATTCCCGAGAGGAGGCACTGCGAGCAGGGAGGCTACTAGCACTGCTATGATTAGGACGGCTATGTACCTAGGTGAGGACACAGACTTCAAAGGTTAGACACCACTACAACACGTTGCTTAGGCATTTAAGCTTTTCCTCGGCTTACAACTGAAAGCCCCCGCCTTTTAAGGTGGGATGGTGAGAAAAGTTCATGGACTTCGTGTTAGTATTTTCGTTGCTGCCCCCAGGCCTGAGCGGGATGTGGATTAGGCAACCACGTAAACCGGTTGAGATGGGGAGAGCTCTGACCGCCCAGTAGATGATGTAGATGACTGATGTATCCCCGAATAGATGCGGGGAACCAGCGAACCCCTGAAAAACAGGGGCTACCCTCAGGGCAGGGAGAGGTCAGTGCGGTGTTGTAGCACCTCTTGCCAGGTTTGATTCTCGATATGCTTGGGTCCTAGCAGATATCAGCGCTTTTAAGGGCGGCAATATAGTTAGTGAAGGGGCCCGTCGTCTAGCTGGCTAGGACGCCGCCCTGACGCGGCGGAGGTCCGGGGTTCAAATCCCCGCGGGCCCACTTTTCTAGATGTCTCATACTGATGTCGAGTGTTCTAGGTCTCGGATCACTCCAGTGCGAGCACCTAGAGATCTCTGCTGTGTCCCATAAGGGAGAGTTAGATGCTTCCTCTAAGAATGTTAATCAGCAAAGTACCAGCACAGTACAGTTCTTTCTTTACTTACTGCGACGACCGGTGGCGGCTTACTAAGGCATTTCTCTGCCTTCCAGGGACACCAGCTTCTTATGGGGCACAGGTCCGTCTCGCTGTTAACTATTGAGATCTCCTTAGTGACTCCTTCCGGGTTTAAGAGTATTGATGTGTATGGATGTAGGGGTTCTCTCAGTACGTCCTCGGCAGCTCCCTCCTCAATCACCCTGCCTGATACCATAACTGCTATCCTATCGGAGATGTAGCTCACCACGTCTATGTCGTGGGATACTATCACATAGGTGAGACCGAGTTCCTCCTTAAGGTCCCTCAGGATGTTAAGTATTTGGGCTTGGGTAGATATGTCTAGAAACGAGGTCGGCTCGTCTAGTAGTACTAGCTTAGGTTTCGATATTATTGCCCTAGCTATAGCGACCCTCTGAAGCATCCCGCCGCTCAGCTCCCTAGCTAGCATCCTCCCAATTGACAGGTCTAGATCCAACATCTCCATCACTACCCCCACTCTCTTCTCGATGTCTTCCTCGGAGAGTCTGAGAGGTCTTAAAGGCTCTGCGATCGAGTCCTTGACAGCCATCTTAGGGTTTATGGACTGGCTAGGCTCCTGCGGTACGTAACCTATCTCCCTGGCTACTTCCCTCCTCCTCTTGCTGCCCAGCTTAGATAGGTCCATACCTCGGAACAGTATTCTACCCTTAGCTGGTTTTAAGAAGCCTAATACAGTCCTGATAAGGGTCGTCTTACCGCTACCACTACCACCAACTATCCCGAGAGTGGTTCCAGGAAACACGTCGAGGTTAACCCCCCTCAGTGCCCAAACCCTTCTATAACCAAATCCCGCACCCCCGAGGGGGACGGTATAGAAGGCGTGTAGATCCTCCACCCTAAGTAGGGGGCTACCCATGGTACCTCCAACACCTCACTGACCTACCGCCAACCTCCGTGAGCGGTGGTTCCTCCTTCCAGCACTTCTCAAACGCGTAGGGGCACCTCGGATGGAACTTGCAGCCGGTAGGGTACGCCCCGGGTCTAGGAGGCATTCCAGGTATATCCGCTAGTCTATCCTTAGAGAGCCTCCGCGGTAAGGCCTTCAGTAGCTGCTCTAGGTACGGGTGGAGGGGGCTAGTGAGGCACCCTAATGCGGCACCTTCCTCAACTATTCGCCCAGCGTACACTACAGCGACCTTATCGCAGACGTACCTAGCAACAGAGACATCATGAGTTATGAAGACTAGGGTAAGCTCCCACTCTTTCTGAAGCTTCTTGAGGAGTGACGCAACTGCGTACTTAAGGTACGCGTCTAGGGCAGACGTCGGCTCATCCGCAACTATTATCTTAGGCTCTGGTGCTAGTGCTAATGCTATCGCTGCCCTCCTCTTCATCCCACCACTAAGCTGGTGGGGGTATCTCTCATACACGTCTTCTCCGAGCATGACGTCTGAGAGCAGTTCCAGCACCTTAGACTTGGTGTCCTGCTCGGAGAGTCCCGGAAAGTGGGTCTTTACGGCGATGGAGAGTTGCTCACCTATGGTTAGATACGGGTTCAGTGCTGATGCCGGGTCCTGAGCTATCCTCACGACCACCTTTCCCCTGATGCCGGTGAAGTCTATCTTACCGCCATCGATTACTGTCCTACTAGAGATAACCAACTTACCGTAGGTACGAGCATACGGCGGTAGAAGACCTGCCATGGCATTACCTATAGTGGACTTACCGCAACCGGATTCCCCGATGAGGCATGTGACCAACCCATGTTCGACCGCGAGGTCAAGGTTCTCGACTACCCAAGCTACGCCGCCATCGTGCTCGTAGCCTACGCCCAGTCCCTCACTTTTCGCTATTAGAACCAGAGCCACCACCTCTTCCTCAGGACCGGGTGGTGCTCCTCGTAGACGGCCTCACCGAAGACTGTGAACACTATAGCGATTAGTGCTAAGACAGCTGCCGGCGCTATGAAGACCCATGGAGCCCTAATCAGGTCCCGGAGACCGTTCGCAACCATCATCCCCAGGTCCGGCTCCTCGAACGAGCTTATCCCAACCCCGAAGAGGAAGGTTATTGCGGATATTTCTAGGACTACGCCGCCCATGTCGCTCAAGGCTTCCACAATCATGGGTGCTAGGATGTTGGGGCCTATATGCCTGATCACTACGTACGTTCTCGAGAGCCCGTAATAGAGAGGTATCCGAACGAAGTCTAGCTCTCTGATGCCCCTAGCCTGGAGATAGGCGACCCTCGCGTACCAGGGAAACCATGTGGCTACTAGTGCTATAGTAACGCTTGTCGCGGTACCTCCGAGGAGTATAGCTAGTAGGGCGGCTAGAAGGATTGAGGGTAGTGCTAGTAGGAGCTCTACTAGGTACGAGACAGCTACCTCGACAGGTCGAGGTGCTAAGGCGGTGAATGAGCCGATTACTATGCCGAGAGCTAGGCTCACTACAACTACGAATAGGCTTTGATACAACCCCCTACCGAGGGCGAAGAGTATCCTGCTAAGCATATCCCTACCGAGACCATCTGTCCCTAGGAGGTGCTCAAGGGAGGGAGGTAGAAGGGCCCTCGAGATGTTGATTTCTACTCCAAGCCCCTGCTTAGGGTACGGAGCTATGTAAGGGCCTAGAGCTGCTACTGCGAAGAGTACTACCATGACGACTAGTGATACCCTGAAGCTAGGTCTCCTTCTCCATGTCCTAGCGAGTAGTGAGGCAATGTCCTGAATAGCCGAGCGCAGCGGTGCTCTACTCATAACCTCACCCTAGGGTCGACCGTTGCTTGAACTATGTCTGCTATGGTGTTGACGGCTATGAGGACTATAGCCACGAAGACGGTTGCACCTATTAGTAGTGGATAGTCCGATGATACTACGGCTTTAGCTACGATCTCTCCGAGACCCTCCCTAGAGAAAACGTTCTCGACCACCATAGCGTCGATGAGCAGATACGCGAACATCAGGCCAGAGAGCTGCGAGATCACTGGGAGTATGCTCGGGAAAGCGTACCTCCTCACAACAACCTTTCTCGCTATCCCTAATGAAACCGCCTGTCTAACGTACTCCTCCTCGAATGCCTCGGAGAGAGCGACCCTAACAATTCTTACTAGGACGCCCAGAGGGTATGTTGATATAGCTAGGGCTGGCGGTATCACTCTAAGCACAGCGTCGGCAAAAGCGTCGAGTCTCCCAAGCAACAAAGTGTCGATGGTCGCGAACCCGGTAGGCCCTCTGAGTGCTGAATATGCTGGATCTAGGCGAAGACCTAAGTAGCTGTAGTTAGCTACGTACAGAGCTAGGTAGAGCAACCCCGCTAGGAGGAATCTAGGGCTTCCTGCCAACACAGCCGAGACGTAGTATATGACCCTATCTGTGGTGCTACCCCGAGTTACCGCTGCTCTAGTTCCAAGCCATAGTGCTAGTGGTGTGGCTATGGCGAACGAGTAGATGATGAGTTCTAAGGAGGCAGCGAAGCTTCTTACAACGATGCTGAGCACCGGTAGCTTGAACCTTACCGATGTACCCCAGTCGCCAGTAGAGAACCTATAGATGTATGTGGCTAGGCGTATATGGAGCGGGAGGTCCAGCCCTAAGTACCTTCTAGCGCTTTCTATAGCGGTAGCAGCCTCAGGACCCCTCGGCTTCCCCGCCCACACGAGGGCAGGGTCCCCGGGAGCGAAGTTGATTGCTACGAAGGTTACAGCTACAACCCCGAGTACTAGCGCTAGGGATAGTGCCACCCTCTTTAGGATGTAGTTGAAGGTAATCATCTTACTACTTCAGCACCTCAACGTACTGGAAGAATATCACGTAGGTATATAGCGAATTCAGCGCGCCTGCTCCGAACCTCACCTTACTTAGGTTGATAAGGTAAACATGTTGCTTGTCCCACAGATTAACTGCCGGCATGTCCTCGAAAGCTATCTTCTGAATCTCATCGTAGAGGTGTAGGGAACCTTTCAGATCCCGCAGGGACTCCTCGTAGGCCGTTGAGAGCAACTCATCGAAGTTTTTATTGCAGTAACCTGCCCAATTCCAGTAGTTGATAATTCCTTCCTCAGGCTCCAAACACTCCAGGAAGCTGAAGTAGTCGTATGGTATGATGTACGTAGGCCACCAGTCGTTTATTATTAGGTGTGGAGCTTCCTCCGGGTCGCTCCAGACTGCGGCACCTCTCTCCTTGACCTGATCCCACGGGAGGGCTTCAATCTGGAGCTCTATCCCGAGCCCGGCTAAGGCGTCCTTTAAAATCAAAGCAAATCTCTCCTCTTCTTCATAGCCCTGCACTATCACCATAGAGATCTTTAAGTCCCTGTTCAGGAGGTCGACAGACTCGAGTAGTTCCCGGGCTTTCTCTAGGTCCTGGTGGAACTCCCACTTAGGGCTGTACCCGGGGAATCCATGCGGTAACAGCCCACTACCTTTCCTACCGTAACCCCCAAGGGCTTGATCCACTATCTTGTCCCAGGGGATAGCGTAGGCGATAGCTAACCTAAACTCCGTTATGTTGGTAGGCCACCTCCTAGTGTTAAACATAAGTATGAAGTTGTGGAAAGTGTCGGCAGCTATCACGCCGTACCCATCCTTTCTCAGGGTGCTGATGGATGTGATGGGCACTGATGAAGCTATATCTACGTAGCCGGTTCTAAGGAGCCTCTCCTGCTCACCTGGATCCTCAACTATCCTTATGATCACCGTGTCCGGAGCGTTCGGATTGTTCACCGATTCCCATCCCCACCATTCCCTAAACTTCGAGAGGACTACCATCTTGTCTGGCTCATACTTCTCGAGTTTGTATGGGCCTGAACCTATGGCGTTCCCGGAGTTGAACCAGTTGATCAGTTTCTCGGATAGTGGGTCCCCGGCACCGCTGAGCTCCACTACTTTCCTGCTGTATATGAAAGCTGAGTAAGAGGCTGCTAGAGAAATTCTAACATCGCACGGGAACTTAGTCTTGATGTTCAAGGATTTCTCATCTAATACCTCTACATCTTCTAGGCACTCCCATATCCATCCAGCTCCCAAGCCTTTCTCATCGTAGAGAGCCTTGGACCTCAAGATACTAAACCTCACGTCGTGGGCGGTGACCGGGGAGCCGTCATGGAATTTCGCATCCCTCAGAACCACCCTCCACGTGTTATTGTCGACCCTCTCAACTTCCTTAGCCAGGACATACTGGTACTCATCTCTCACAGGGTCATACCTCAGGAGGGTTTCATAGACTAAGTGAAGGACCATTATACCCGTATCGTCTTCGACTGATGGATCTATACCGGTTATCGCGTCCCTATAGGCATATACTACGCTCCTCACGGGTGTAGGCTGCTGAAACCAGGGTGACCTCATAAAGCTAAACATGGCGATCCCAGATAAAACTAGAATCAGAACCAGGACAGCCACGAGTAGCTTACTTCGAGGCATCGCAATCCATCAAACATTAAAAAACGCCGTTATAAGCTTTTTAAAGTGGTAACATCCCATAAGCACATAAACCCTTCAAACCTTCACACGAAACCTTCGGTTGCAACCGAGGGAGGTACAACTCAGTGGAGTCCGGCTCATCAGCTATCAGATAGGATGCCTTTCCTCATCCCGTTTAGTAGGTTGTTGAGGCTGTATTAAAACTTGAGATGGTTGGGCGCGGCCTTGCCGGGGTTCAGCTCTTATATAGTTTCGTATGGTTTTATGGTCATCGCCTCATCTTCGTTCCCCCGCATCGCTCCTTGGGTCTGCATCTGCCGTGGGGGCGTTCGGGGCCACCCCGGAGACCCCACATCTTGGGTGACCCTTGGAGCCGCCTTCAGAGCATCACAGGGCAGCCCACCACTTCGGGGACATGTTTTCAAAGATTAAAATCTTTTCTAACCACGTAGTGATAGTAGCGAAGGAGTAGCATCAAACCATATGAAACTAGAAACAGCTGTGAAAGGCTATTTGACGGGAACGTAGCTGGGATTGCTACACCTATAAAGGTTTCACCGCACCTAAGTACTTCTGGTATGGTTAGAGCTAAGGTAGTGAGGGTAGACCCGCTGGTGCCGGATGAGGAGGCGATAAGGGAGGCTGCCGAGGTTTTGCGAGGTGGTGGTCTAGTAGCTTTCCCAACCGAGACTGTCTACGGTCTGGGTGCGGACGCGTTTAATGTTGAGGCTGTACGAAGGGTTTTCGAGGTGAAGCGTAGACCTCCGGATAACCCACTAATAGTCCACGTCAGCTCTCTGGGCATGCTAAGCCAGGTCATCTCGGAGATCCCTGAGCACGTGCTTGAAGCTCTCCGGGTAGCGTGGCCGGGCCCGCTGACAGTTATCCTCAAGCGTAACCCGAGGCTACCACCGATAGTTAGTGGAGGTCTAGGCACAGTAGCTGTGAGGTCTCCAGCACACCCGGTAGCGCTGAGGCTTATTGAGGCACTCGGAAGGCCTGTCGCGGCACCATCAGCGAACCTCTCGGGGAGGCCATCCCCCACGAGGGCTGAACACGTCATCGAGGATCTCGGGGACTCCATCGAGATGGTATTAGACGCGGGGGAAGTATTCCTCGGTGTTGAGTCTACGGTTGTTGACCTACTGTCACCTAAACCTCGAATACTGAGACCCGGGCCTTTAGGACCCGAGGAGCTTACGAAGATATTCGGGGTCGAGGTGGAGGTCCCGGAGCATGCTCGAGGTCTAGCAGGTGAGGTAAGTGTATCTCTCTCCCCGGGTATGAAGTACAGACACTACGCACCCAGCAAAAGGCTCATACTAGTTGAGTCCGGCCCCTGCGGGGCCGGGGATTATTTGGATTTCCTAGTCAGGACTCTGAGAGAGTACCTAAGCAATCGTCCGGCCCTTCTAGCATCTAAGGAAACCATACACTACGTCAGGAGCCGCCTAGGGGACTCTATAGTGTTCATGCCTCTCGGGTCGCGTAACAACATCTATGAAGTGGCTAGGAACCTGTTCAGCTCTCTGAGAGAGCTGGACAGGGACGAAAGGGTTTCAGTAGGTATCTGCGAGAGCTTCGAGGAGAGGGGGATAGGGCTAGCAGTTATGAATAGACTGAGGAAGGCGGCGACGAAGAGAGTCGTGTGTGGTAGTTTAGGAGGAGCGGTTTAGGAGCTCCAGAGGAGTAGCGCCGCATATTTACTTTACCTGGAGTTAGTAGTGGTGCTTAGATAATGCCCAACCTCGAGAGGTATGTGATACTTCCTGATAGGCTATTCGATGGTAGGGGGAGGTTCATTGATAACCCCGCCATCGTTGTTGAAGGTAGGTACATAGCTGATGTGGGAACCCGGGGATCCGTCGAGCTGAGGGAGCCATACAAGCTCGTAGAGCTGAGAGGAGTTACACTACTCCCAGGTCTTATCGACGCTCACGTACATTTCACTGGGTTGAGGTCATACAACCCGGCCGAGTCCTTTACCGTCCCCTACGAGCTGAGGGTACTGAGGGCAGCTCAAGACGCACAGAGGGCTCTCTACTCGGGGTTCACTACTGTCCGCGACTGCGGCGGGACGATAGCCCTATCACTTAAGAGGGCTACAGCCGAGGGCACTGTTTTAGGGCCTAGGATACTCGCTTCAGGGAAGCCTATATGTCAGACAGGCGGTCACTGTGACATCCACTACCTACCGCTAGAGGAGGTTAAGAGGCTCGGTATGTCAATGCTGTGTGATGATCCTTGGGAGTGCAGGAAGGCTGCTAGGGCGGTTCTGAGAGAGGGGGCTGACTTCATCAAAGTGATGACATCCGGCGGTGTGGGCTCCGAGAAGGATGACCCTCGCCACCCGCACATGAGCATTGCGGAGGTTAAGTTCATAACTATGGAGGCGCATAGGGTCGGTAAGAAGGTGGCGTCGCACGCTCAGGGCGCTGAAGGTGTTAAGGTGGCTGTCCTGGGGGGTGTCGACTCGATTGAGCACGGATACTTCCTAGATGAGGAATCTATTAGGCTGATGAAGGAGCGCGGGGTTTACTATGTGCCTACGCTGTGTTTAGTTGAGGTCTACAAGAAGATGATAGAGAACCCACCACAGGGGGTCCCAGAGTGGAGGCTGAGGAAGCAGGAGCTCTGCGTGGACTACATGCCTAAGAGCTTCAGGGAGGCGTACAGGGCTGGAGTAAAGATAGCTACCGGAACCGACTACTACGGGCCGCCGATGAGGTCTTTCGGCAACCACGCTGACGAGCCCATAGCGATGGTCAGGTACGGCATGAACCCCGTCGACGCGCTCGTAGCGGCAACAGGGAACGCCGCCGAGTGTCTAGGGCTAGAGGATGTGGGGGTCGTTGAGAAGGGTAAGGTAGCAGATCTAGTCGGAGTCGCTGGAGACCCGGCTACGAACATCGAGTGTCTTAGAAAGGTAGTGTTCGTGATGAAGGAGGGAACCATAATACACCAAAAGTAGGGAGACAGGGTTCTACCACCGGTAGGTAGTAGGTCCCAAAGGAATATGAGGGCTGTTTCAGTCTTTATAATCATTTACAACATTCATATTCATTGATGTTTAAGACCTCTTAGGGTTATTAGGTATGCTGATGCTGTGAAAAGATTTATAAGCTTCAGAGGCTTATAAAGCTATTGGTGACTCCGGGTTTCCGAGACCCGTAGGGCTGTGAGGCCCCTGGCGACTAGCGGTGAGTCCCTGCGGTGAGGGGGCCCGGGGAGACCGTTGAGAGGTAGATGGTGGGGAGCTGGAGTCGATGAAGATGAATAGCTATGAACCACCATCTACTGAGAAACGGCTGCGAGTCAGCTCCTGCTATATAAGATTCCGCGCAATTCTTTATGAAGCCTGAAACGGTGCACTGGGGCTTAACTATGTCCAGTAACGCTAAGAAGGTCAAAGCGGATGGAGCCTACGTCGAGGGGGATAAGCTGGTTTTAGCTGGATCTAAGGACCTACCTGAGATCCCGTTACAGTCGATGAGGAGGGTTGGGATATTGAGGAGGTTCAGCAGGGTTCTAGTGGTCCTCGTGGTGATCATGGCTGTGATCTCGATATTCACCCAGGAGCTCCTCCACACGGTACTGACCCTGATAATGCTTGGGGTGTGCCTAGCTACGAGGGAGGATGTGCTGGTGGTGGAAACTACTGAGGGGCAGCTTATAGAGATCTCAGTTAGGGACAGGAGGTCAGTGAAGAAGGTCTCTGAGGAACTCCGCAGGTTGCTTACTCGCTGATTATCTCTACGTTAGCCCTAGGCACAGTAACGACTCTACCGTCCTGCAGGCGTACCTTGACGACCCTGACAGGGGACTCTGTCTCAATTTCATGCAGCTCTACCGGGAGATCTACTACAGTACCTATCTCACCGAAGTACGGGTACCTTATTATCCTAACTATGCTGCCGACTTTCATCTTTCCCTCACCGAGAGGCTCTAAGGCCTCTGCGGGTACCTCCACCTCCTTAGGTATTATGACCTCCGGCCTGATGACGCCTGCCCTGACTTGCGTAGTACCGTTTATCGCTGCTTCCATACCTTCATGTTTCTTGAACACCTCGAACGCTCTCTGGGACATAGGTAGCTTTCCGAATCCCTCGGTTAGGACAAGTGTGAACCCTATGTTCTCCCTCCCAGTGATCGCTACCCCTATCCTGTAACCCAGGATTCTCTCTATGTCAGTTATCTTGGCTCCCCCCACGACCACACCTGCGACACCGACCTTCCTAGCCTTCTCCAGCGCTTCGTACGTTATCAGCGAGCCTCCTACAACAATCTTACCGGCGTGGTGTTCCCCTATATGCTCGGGTCCGACCACGTCATGGCTACTCGGGGTCACGACCTCTACAACTCCATGTCTCTCACCACCGAAGCCTATAATCCCCTGAACGAACGCTGCCGGCGTCCCTATAGTTACGGATTCCCCGGGCACGACCTTCGCTACCTTACCCCGCAGGTAAGCTGTTAGCTCTATAACTCGAGGCGGGGACCTCACCGTTAGATGCCCGGTCAGCTCGTTGAACCCCTCGACAACCCCGTCGACAGGGGACTCCACAGCCTTCTTAACGAGTCCTAGAAACGCTGAGTAGCCTGCTAGGGTAGTTCCCTTCTTAACGACATCGCCGACCTTCACCTTAAGGTACCTAGGCACCTCCTCTGGTTCTATACCTAGAAGCTCAGCAACCTTCACTATGTATGGAGGACCTTCGAGATAGCACCTCCCGACGATCGTATCGAAGTCGACTTTCTGCCCCTCGCTCACCAGTATCTCGCCCTTAATCGGTAGCGATCTCTCCTTGACGATGTATGTGAGAGATGTTACGGCGAGCCCCGGTGTGTACGCGAAGCTTTCTTCACTCATAGTTCGTCACCCACCGATCCTATCTAAGAAACCAGCTGGGTACATATCCATGGCTTTAAACCATGATAGCAGGAGCTTCCTCCTCTCCCCGGGATCCTGAGGTACGTAGATGGGTCTTCCACGCCCATCTAGTACAACCCCTACAACCCCTCCCTTCACCACCTTACTCACCTTCTTGCCGAAGCCCTGACCAAAGTCGAACTTCTTTGTTGGCTCAACAGTTACGGAAACCTCTTTATGCTGGGATATCGGGATCCTGATGACGCTCCCGAAAGTGAGCTCGTACCTCTCTTTCTCTCCCTCTGAGTACTCCACCGTGACATCAGCAACTTTCTCGCCGACAGCGCCAACCCCAGCAGCTGCGACTACCGTCCCCAGAGGTACCAAGCACTCCTTCTCAAATATCTCCAGGGCTATCTCCCTGTAAAGCTTGGAAAGGACCCCGAGGTGCGGGATCATGAAGACGCTGTCCTGCATTATGTACGTAAACCCTATAGGCTGGAAGGCATCCATCAATATCATCATGGACTGAGCCCTCCTAGGAGCTCTTGAGAGCAGTCCCCCGGTACCGATTATGTAGTCCACCCTCTTCATGTCTATGTAGGTTTCCTCGGCCTTGACCTCCTCGAATATGTCCGATATAGTCCTCTCTTTCTTCACCCCCTTAAGCTCCCTAGCTAGATACTTGTGGTGGTTGAACGCCATCCTTATGCTCTCCCTAGCAACTGCATGCTCTACTAGGAGGTCATCAACCGTCATAGGTATTGTTGTGGGCCTTATCATCTTGTTGTAAATTATACTCATTATCTCATCATCGGACATGTCTAGAGGTATCCACCTCCTCACGTTGTCTAGGCCTGCTTCCTTTAGGACGTTCCCGATACTGTAGCTCATGCCTAGATTAGCACTAACGGTCCTCAGGAACCTGCCATCGAACACTGAGTAGACGTTCGTAGTAGCACCGCCCATACCCACCCCGAGGGCATTGACGCCCTTCATCTCTGCGAACGTCCTAATCATCAGGCCCTCTGCCGCGGGGGTCGGCATTATGTCAGTTGACACTACCTTCTTGAGCTTCTCGTAGCCAGGCGCGTGTGCCATCACGTGCTCCATGAACAGCTCCAATATGGCGTTTCTAGCCGGCTCAACCTTCTCAACCTCTATCTGGGGCCTTATGTTATCTACAACCCTCACATCGAAGAAGTCGGGGGACAGTATCTTCTTCACATCCTCTCTAGCGTCTTTATTTCCGGCATAAACCACTGGGAGCCTGTATGAAACACCGAACCTAGGCCTAGGCTTTGATACAGCGATTATCTCAGACATCTCAAGAACATGCACCTTATCGCCCCCGTCAGTACCGCCCGCAAGGAGGATCATGTCGGGCCTCAGGAACCGGAGGGTGTTCACCTTCTCGTAGATCTCCCTACCGTCATCGACGGCTAGTACATCCATAACTATAGCCCCAGCACCTAAGGCAGCTCTCTGAGCGCTCTCAGCTGTGATGCTCTTCACGACTCCAGCAACAAGCATCTGAAGACCTCCGCCGGCACTGCTAGTTGAGACATACACGTCTATACCTACCTTACCACCTAAGTAAGGCATCACGAACCTAAGCTCCTCTGTGGAGTCGTCGAGGATCTTATGGCCGGTCAGCTCCTCAACCTCCCTAACAGCGTTTCTAACTCCTCTAGTGACATCCTCCACAGGTTTTTCAACAGTTGTGGGTGCCTCCCCACTCGCGAGGAACTTCCACTCCCCATTCACCTTCCCGAAGAACCTTGCCTTAGTGGTAGTACTGCCTACGTCGGTAGCAAGGATATACCTAGGCTCCTTAGCGGTTGTCAAGTCTCCATCGCCACAATATGCCTAGCAAATCGGCAAAATAAATGCTTACCACATCACCGAAGGCCCGCACGGCGCGTCAGCGCTACAGTGGCTCATCAAGCATCAGGCCGCCCGTCGTCGACATCATCCATAGGTTATTCCCCTAAGAGCTAATATTCTTAACTGGACTCCTCACCCACCCTAGGGGGAACATCCTTCAGGGCGGGAGAAAGAGGCTATAACCTCGGTGATCAGCTCAGTTCCTCTATTTTCTCTATTAGCTTCTCCACCTTCTTTGGGTCTTGGAGGACTGAAAGGAAGTATTCTCCGTACTCCCCGAGTAGTATGAGGAAAGGCTGTGCGTAAAGCCTTGCGACCTGGGCCCAGAGACGGCCCATAGGTCCGAACGAGCTGAGTAAAAAAATAGCTACTGTATCGAGTTTCGCGTCCACGATCTTCTTCGCGAGCTTTTCCAGTAGTTCCTCCTCGCTTACTGTAGCGCCCATGGTCACTTCTTCCTTAAGGAGAGCAGTATAGCAACCGCTGCTAGTATCGCAGCAACTATGGTTGCCCAGTACTGTGGTTGCAGGTATATGAGGTATATTGATATCAGGAAGCCGACCCTAGTCATTATGGTGTTAGCGAAGAGAGCGCCGAAACCAACCATCATTCCGTATATACCTATGTAGTAGAGGGCCCTGTAGACGTAGTATAGGGGGGACGGTCTAGCGCCCTCAGCCCTCTTCGGGAATACCGTGAAGAGGAAGTATGTGAGACCCCCTATAGTTATCAATACCAGTAGCCAGTTGTTGAGTACAGCGACCGGGTCTGAACCCCATAGTGGGACTATTGTTGCTGTAACTTGCCTCACTATGTTAGCTATCGGAACCGTCCTCATGGCGAGGCCCGTACCTACAGCTATGTTCACCGCTACGGCATACCTAGCCAGCCAGTAGTATCTTCTAGAGTACTTAGCGAACATGAGGACACCCAGTATGGCCGGTATGACGTAGTGCCACGAGTTCGGCCAGAATGTGTTAGGGGTGGTTACAGCCGGTTTTATCATTACCCTGTTTAAGCTGTCTAAGGCTAGGGCTATCGAGTAGCCGGCAGCAGCACCTACGAACATGTGCTCAGCTAGTTTGTAGAATACGTTGTCTCGGTAGGCGAAGCTATATATCCACACGACCATAGCAGCCGAGATCCACGCCCCGAAAACACTCCAGTCGATCATTTCCCACCACCCTTCTTAGACGAAAGCCTTCGACTCCAGTACACTACATTACCTATGACTATGAATGCCAGCACCAGCATGTGGGACGTGCTCTGAGCATCCATGGAGGCCATGCCCAGACCCAGCCTACCCACCAAGACCTCGTACTCAGCGCCAGCCCTCTGCCCGACTAGCATCCCCACAGCCTGCTTAGCCCCTACGTAAGGCTCTATCGAGGGAGCTATGATGCTCAAGGCCGCGAAGAGCAGTGGGACGTTATACGGCGTGTACCACTGCCTCACGTAGTATGCGAACGTGTCTGTACCGGATGAGGCTATGATCACCAGGTCGAAGTCCGTTGCTTTATCGACCTCCCGCATCAGTGGGAGATCTTCGAGTCTGTTACCGTAGTTGTCGGTGCTTACAGTACCTTTAATGCTTTTTGCTAGTGATGCTGCTGCGGATTCACCGCCAGCTACGTAGCCGAGGAATACGTAGTCCTTACCATACTCCTTGCCTTGGAATATGTCTGCAGCGGTGGACTTCAGTAAGTTGAATACTACTACCCCGTAGCTGGCGAGCGACCCGTAGACTATCTTACATCCTTTGTCAAACAGGTGCTTAGTTAGTGCCACGACGTTCGGCTCCAGCTCGCCTCTAGCAGCTACTTCGTAGTATATCTCGAAGTACACGTGGCAACCTGGCTTCAGGTTCTTCTCGATGTAGTCATATACGGCCTTAGTTCTAGCGGAGACAGCTATCGGTATCCCTAGCGGGTGTATGATCGGCAATATTACTGAGATCAGTAGCAAGGTGTATAGGAGCTCCCTAGACTCCAGTATCTTACCCAAAGATATGGAGCCACTCATGCTAATCACGCCTCCCCATCCAACTTATTTCCCTCCAGGTCAGCAGTCTAAGCCCTAATATGATGGTGCCTAAGCCAGCGCCGATGGTGATAGGTCTGAACGCAGCGGTGTTGGGGACAGTCATTATCCAATCCCTCAAGCCCAGGAAGCCAGGCCATATCAGTCCACCAATGGTGGTATTCCCGAGCATGACGATGACGGCGGTAACGAGGAGTAGCAGAGCCGGCGGGTTCCTCACCCTGAAAGCTCTGTAGGAGGCGGAGGCTATGTAGAACACCAGTATGGAGTACATTGCGGAGTCCGCTGGGGCATATATGTTGGAGTAGAGCCATGTGAACTGCGGCTGCGTCGTTATGGTGATGCCGGCCTTGGGGTTGGCGTAGCTCCAGTACCACCCTATTAGGGCTAGGATAACCATTATCGCTAGCAACGATATTGTGACGGCACTAAACGGGGCTTGCCTCAGTCCCTCTCTCCTTATCTTAGTCAGGTGATATCTGAGTATATCCACACCGCCCACAATCAGCGCGAAGCTCGTTACTATAACCGCCCAATCACTCAGTGCCTTATCTGCTGTGGTCAACCCTTTTGCGACGCTGTCGTTTATGTAGAGGTAGTAGAAAGCTATTGAGAGCACTATAATCACGCTGACAATGAGCTGGGGGATGTACTTCCTAACGACTAGGCTCATTATCTCACCCCACCTTCCAAACCCAGTTAAGGTAGTCCGCTAGTTTGAGGCCCCCTAGAAGCATCAGTATACCGAGAACTGTGAGCACTATCACCAAGAGCTTCCCGATATCCTGACCTCTTATCGATGCTAGGGTCTCCCTATCACCTGAGGCCAGCGCGCCGGCCGCGAAGATCTCCTCACCGATGAAAGAGTAATCAGCGACGAGCACGAAGAACGGTACCTGCGTTTCCCTAGCTGTCCCAGCTATCTGGAGAGCGTTAACCATATTGCCCGCCTCCATAAAGATCAGCGACTCAGCGTAGAACGGCCCGACCACGATGTTCGCTCCGACGTTCTCCCTGATTAACGTCGCCTGCACAGCTGAGGCATATGCGAACTGCTGGTCTGTGAAGTACCTCACATTGTAGGCTGGGTCGAAGAGCTCGGGCCTCCCTGCTGAGTAGTACCCCTCCCTCACGATCTCCTCTGTTGTGGCTATAGCCTCCGGCACTCCTAGGGTAGCGATCAGCTTAGCACCATACTTACCGCACATCCTAGCTACATGGGAGAGCACTCCCAAACCAGCAACGTACTGAGGCGCCATCGACGACGATATGGATCCGTACCCGAAGGTCATATGTACGGGTCTACCCATCTCAACAGACCTAGCCACAGCCTCCTCTATAGCGTCGAAGGCAGGTATCTTCCTGACGGGGTAGGTAGTGCCTGCCCTAGCCTCACTCATGTAATAGTAGCCGGCGGCAAGCAGCCCTATAAGTACTAAGAACCCCGAGAGAGGGGTCTTAGGGTTATATAGCTGGATCTTCAGGAACCAGGCAGCGACTGAGATTACCACTATTAGCAACAATATAGCAAGAGCTATCGCAAGAGACTTGGCAGCTTTCAAATTATTACACCTACTTACTTTTACCTTAGGAGGGGTTAATATGCTTTTCTCTTAACGGCCATGATGCCCCCAAGGTAGAATTTGGTACTACAGCTGAAACCCTCTCCGGAGGGTTGTGATCGAAGTACCCGCTACCGGCAAATTCTCGGTGGTGAGGGGGTTAGCAAGCTGTTCAGTCCTTGTGGGTACTGGTTTCCTGTGAGTATCAGCGGAGTATCGCCGTAGTATGTATATACAAGCTCAGCTACCATATCTTCGAGGGAGTGCGAATGGAGAGGAAAACCATAGCGGCGCTGGCTCTGCTTACTGTGGCAGTAGCGGCTGTGGCTGTTGGACTCCTAGCCACATATGCTGAGGCTAAGAGCATGAATCAAGCAGTTCGATGCGGATTTGGGAGACTGACCCTAGGTGTACCCACGAACGCTACTGAGGCTGTCAAAGTACGGTCGCTCATGAATATGTGGAGGCAGAGAATCTCGCAGAGGATAGCTAAAGACTTAGGTCCGCGGGTTGAAGTAAGCGAGGAGTTTAAAGAACGTGTCACAAGTATAGTCTCCAACGACCCGGACGCTTCGAAGCTGCTCAGCGAAGGCTATAACATCACTGGAATAAAGCCGGTGATCAAGGCATATGTCGGGGCTGATGGGACTGTGAGCCTCAAGGCTGTTGAGGCTGTGGTTACTCTACATAAGAGCGGGGCTGGGACGGCACTAGTCATAGTCAACGTAGAGCAAGGTAAGGTAGTGAAGATCTACACGTACACAATCATCGAGAAGTAGTAGCTGAATCCCGCCATAAAACCGCCTAACCAAAAATCAAATACTTTTTCTTTTCACTCAACACAACAAATCCCCAGATACTTGCCTAAAGGGTTACAACTGAAAGCCTCGCCCTTCATGGCGGGGAGGAGGTCGGAGCTCCCATAATAGGTTCATATCCACGTAAGCTTTATTTCCCAGCACCGCTCCTTGAGCATGCTCCTACCTCAGGCTCTCAAGGCTGACCCCAAGACCTCGCTTCGAGCACTTAATCACCCAGAACACCGCGTAGCCCTAACCGAAACAACTAAATTACCAACCATGACCTATAAGCTAAGCAGCGCACATCCGGTCTCTTCCGCCCTGAAAGGTAGGTCCCGATCTGGTGGTGGAATTTTAAAAGCTCCGGCAGTACCCGCTTGTGGAGAACTCTGTGCTTAATTTTGAGGCGCCTGGGTGGTGGTTCAAGAAAGCTCTGAAGGATTTCGGGTCTTCGGTGGGATGATGTTGGTGATAAAGCCGTTTGATCCTTGGAGGTCCCCTCTCTGCACGTGCCCGCCTAAGTACGTAGTTCACCCCTATACGGGCTGCGGGCATGGATGTCTTTACTGTTACGCGAGTAGCTACATTAGGGACTTCTACAGTCCGAGACCTAAGAAGTTCTCTGAGGTGGTCTTCGTGAAGAGCTTGGGGAGGGTTCCGGCTGGGAGTGTCGTCGAGCTGTCTACTAGCAGTGACCCCTACACGCCCCCCGAAGGGGAGCTTAGGCTAACTAGGGGGGTGGTTGCTAGGGTACTGGCCAGCGGGCACAGGCTCCTTATAACCACTAAGAGTAGCCTCGTCTTGAGGGATATAGATATCCTTGCTAAGTACAGGGATAGGGTGGCAGTCGCGGTGACGATCACGACTCTGAGCCATGAGATAGCGTCGCTTATAGAGCCTAGCGCCCCACCCCCGGTGGAGAGGCTTAAGGCAGTTAAGATGTTGTCTCAGGCCGGCATACCGACCCTTGTGAGGTTGGATCCTATAATACCGTTAGTCAACGACAACTCCTCAGATATCTCTAAGCTAGTGACAGAAGCATCTAAAGCTGGTGCGGTTCAGATCACGAGCTCGACGTATAAGGCAAGGCCGGACAGCCTCTCCAGGCTCTCCAGAGCCTTCCCCCACGTAGCTGCTGAGCTGAGGGATGTCTATAGGGATGGGGAGAGGGTTGGCGGTTACCTTTATATGGACAGGAAGAAGCGGCTCGAGTACATGAAGATCGTGAGGGAGGCCGCCCTAGCTGCGGGACTAGCTTTCCACACGTGTAGGGAGGGCTTCCCCGAGTTAGGCAGTAAGGGATTCAGCTGTGACGGCTCCCTCCTAATCGGTAGATTCACTTCCCGCTAAGACCTAGATACCTCCTGTACTCCTCGCTCAGACCCTCCAGCTTTTTGAGGAGCTCCGGATGCTTCTCCAGGATCTCATTAACTAAGCTAAGGTACCTCGCAACCCTCACAGCGTCGGGGGATACCTCCACGAGGTCCTTACCGTTCACCACCACGTAGTGCTCCTTATCAATCCTCTCACCTAGGATGTACTCAGCCTCGTTAACGCTTGCATGGAGCGTGAAGCAGTGGGGGCTCCCATCCACCGTAACCACCGTCACCTTCTTGGGCTTGGAGGACCTAACTATGCTCGCCATCTTACCGTAGTGTGTGGGGTTCTCCCTCTCGGGGCAGGCAAGTAGCACGACCTTACCCCTAGCCAACCTCTCGAATAGATCCTTGTTAACCAGGGGTAAGCAGGCGGAAGCTATGAGTACCTCCGAGCCCCTCAGGACGGGTGTCTTGACCCAGGTACTCCACAGCCACGGACATTCTCCGCAGCCCACTTTACCACCCCAACTTAGGGCCCTCCCCGTACCTATCGAGTAACCTATCTATGTTGAGCCTCCTATTGCCTAGGTGGCGGGACAGCAGTATGAACACGCAGAACTGCCCACACATAGTGCATGAGGAGAGGTTCTGCTGGAACTGAGCTCTAATGCTTAGGGCCCTCTCCGGGTCGTAGGACCTGGAGATCTGGTAGTCCCAGTCTAGGTTAGCCCTCCTCATACTCATCTCAACATCCTCACGGGCAGCCCTCTTCCCGAGCTTCACTAGGTCCCCAGCGTGGGCAGCTATCTTAGCAGCTATAAGTCCCTCCCTAACCTGCTCAACATTTGGGAGTCCTAGATGTTCCGACGGTGTTAGGTAGCATATCAGGTCAGCCCCGGCAGCTGCCGCGATAGCGGCCCCTATGGCAGCAGCTATGTGATCATATCCTAGGGCTACGTCCGTTACGAGAGGTCCTAGTACGTAGTACGGCACCCCACCGCTTAGAGACTTCATCAGCTTCACATCCGCCACTATCCTATCTAAGGTCATGTGGCCGGGACCCTCGATCATCACCTGAACCCCCCTAGCTACGGAGTCCCTAGCTAGCCTGGAGTTGTTCACCAGCTCCCCAACCTGGAGCTCGTCGTGGGCGTCTGCTGTGGCACCAGGTCGTAAAGCATCGCCGAGGCTTATCACCGCACCGTACTCCTTAAAGAGCTCTAGTAGGTAGTCCCAGTGCTTCAAGTAGGGGTTCTCATCGCCGTTCTCCACCATCCAGACGGCGAGCATAGCACCTCCCCTACTAACTATAGGGGCTATCCTCTCACTCTTCAAGGCCTTCACAGCCAGCTCGCGGGTGATCCCAGCGTGGATCGTCATGAAGTCAACCCCATCCTTCAGGTGCCTCTCCACTACCTGTATAAACCAGTCGGAAGGTATGTTAGTCCCACCGAACTTAGTCACACCCTCAATCCAGGCCTGATATGTGGGGACGGTACCGAAAGGGGTCCCCTCAGAGACCTCAATGAGCCTGCGTCTAATCTCGTCGAGGTTCCCGCCGGTGCTCAGATCCATTATAGTGTCCGTACCGTATCTGACCGCTACCCTAACCTTCTCAACCTCGAGCTCCGGGTTAGCAACGGTTCCGCTAGTACCAACATTAACGTTCACCTTTGTCCTAAGTCCCTCCCCGACAGCCACAAGCTTAGCCTTAGACCTTCTAACGTTCCTGACGACCACGACCCTACCAGCAGCCACACCCCTCCGCAGACGATCGTAGTCCACCCCCTCAGCCTTAGCTACCTCACGTAGCTCCTCAACGAAAGACCCACTCCTAGCCTCAACTACTCCCACATCTACCACCACCATCATGTTTCAAGCAGTTAAAATAGTCAGTTAGGGCAGTTCGCGTAGCCCAGCGTTTCGGGGCGATCGTAGATGGTCGGCTAGACAGCTATTCAAGCCCTTCCGCAAGTGAGAACAGAGCTTGACAAGGTACGCCTCTAGTAAGTTGAGGTTAGAGCTAGTCCTCAGCTTATTTACGTTTAAGCTTACAGTGTTCTGGTGTACGCATTGCTGCCAGGACTTGAGGTCTATCTAAGCAAAAACTACGGTGGCTATGCTCAGCTGGTTACAGCCCCTCAGTACCCTCATTCGTGCCTATCGTTCGATAGCCCTGCAAGGTACGTGACGACCTTCTCTAGGGCGCCGGAAAGCTCCTTACTCTTCGTGGTTCTGAGGGGTCGGTCAAGAGCTGAGGACGTGAACTGGAGGGTCTACGTCAACGAGGTTAAGGTATCGAGAGTCTTCAAGCCGCAACACGTGGTTAGAGCTCAGAGTGAGTACTACTACGCCTACGTAGCCGATATCACACCTATAGTTAGGAACTCAACAAGCGTTGACCTAATCATCAAGTGCCACGCACCTGAAGCACGCATAGAGGTAGCCGGTTTAACGCTCTTAGTACCAGACGATTTCAAGAACGATGTAGGTGTTTACCTCGGGATCTCAAGCATTGAAGGAGAGCGCAGCATAGAGATAGGTGGGAACGGCTTCTCGGTTGTCAGCATGATAGGTCGTGGTAGGGGAGGTACAGTATCACTCGGAAATATCGCTAAGGAGGTGAGCGGGTCCTTCGAGCTTTCGGAGGTAGTAGCAGGCGGGGCAATCCAGCTCCGGGGTCTGCTAGATGTGTACGCAGTTGTCGTGAACAAGTACTCGGGGATAGCCCCCGATGTGTTGGTGCAGGAGGTCTCTGAAGTAGGTAATAAAGTCCGGTTACTGCTGGCTAACCCCGGTAGCTATAAGGTACGTAACGTCGATGTGAAGCTTCTTAGGGGTAGCTCTGTGTTGGGTAGGGCAACGTTGGAGTACTTGACGCCTGGAGGGAGTGCTGAGGTGATCCTAGAGAATCCCAGCTCCCCCGCTACTGGAATCAAGGTCACGTTCGAGTTCTCTGGGCAGGTCTTTACGCGGTCCCTGCCCTTAAACTCTGCGGGGTAGGTTCCCCACTGCGTGGTCTTGGAGGGAGCGCTATATTGAGAGTAGTGCTATACTTCTCAACACGTCTGCGACGTCCTCGCAACGGTCTGAAGCGTTCTCTATGGAGTCCATTATCTCCTTCAGCAGTAAGCATTCAGAGACCCTACTAGTATCGCAGAATCTGAGTATGTTCTTGAAGACTTCGTGGCGTATATCATCGATCTCCTCCTCTATAGATTCGACCTTGTTAGCTATATCGAGAACCTCCTTAGGTCTGCTCGGCATGAGCTCAGCAGCCTGTCCGAGCAGTTTAACCGCGTCGAGCACTCTAGAGGCCATCCTCAGGAGGGTATCACCTATATCTTTCGGGAGCCTCGCGGGTAGGTAGAGCACAGCCCTGCGGCTCCAGGCCTTAGCATACGCAGCTACATCATCTGTTGTAAGAACCAGCCTCACGATCTCCTCCCTATCTATCGGATGGAAAACTTCGCTTGCAAGCTCACCCAAGATCTTTCTCTTGAACTCGTCAGCTCTCCTCTCAGACTCGAAGACATCGTTCCAGAGGACAGCAACTACTTCCGGACTCCCCCTCACGAGCTCACCTATAACATCCCTAGCTTTCTCGATGACCTTCTCTACCTCCTTCACGTGCTTGAGGTAGAGACCGAACAGCTCCTTCTTTCTAGCCCCAGAAATCCAGGTCCATGTGGACACACTTAGGCACCTAAAAGTGAAGGTGTTAAGAGGTATATAAGGTAGTAGAAGGCAGCACTCACAGACGCTACGATGGGGAGGGTGAATACCCACGCGCTGATGATTAGGAGCACTGACCGTAAGCTAACACCGCGGAGTCCCCTACTTCTCGCCACCGCCGCACCGATGATTGATCCTGCTGCTGCGTACGTGGTTGATATCGGTAGTCCATAGCCGAGCAGTATGTAGGGGACTGTAGTGAATACCCAGACAGTGAAAGAGTTAGCGAAGCCGGCAGCTACAGCTGTCAACATGTCTAACCTAGTAATCTTGTACGCTAGGGTAGCAAGGACTCTCTTACCCATCGTTATTCCTCCCAGCGCTATGAAGACCGACGAGTATAGCGAGAGAAGCCTCATAGCATCCGCGTCAGGAGTACCGAAATAGCGGGATACCGTCGCTACGTAAACCCCTGAGGCATTCGCAACGTCGTTAGCTCCGAAAGAATATGCTGAGAAGACTGACAGAGCTATTACTAGGATCCTTGCTACCCTATCTCGCACGTCAGCAGCTCTGCCAAGAAACCTTTCTAGGAGGAGGTAGGTAGGGACGGCGAGCCCCATGGCCGCTAGGGGGGACACTACCCAGCTCAAAACTATCGTTCCAAAGACCCCCAGGTTCACCTTTCCGTGCCCTAGGAGCGTTACCCTCGCTAACCCAGCACCAACTACCGCACTCGTTATAGAGTGTGTTGTAGAGATCGGTAGTCCAAGAAGAGTTGCGAGAGTGACCCAAGCAAACGCTGCTAGAGATGATGAAACGGCACACGCTAGGTCAACATTCTCTACAACACCACGTCCCAAGGTCTTCATAACCATGTACCCTTGAAGCAGGGCCCCCAAAGTCTCTGCAACCGAGAACAAGAGCAAGGCTGTCCTAATCTTTAAGGCACCAGAACCTACAGCTATGCTAGTCGAATTAGCCATATCGTTAGCACCGATAGACCATGCTACGCAGGCAGAGAGCGCTAGCCCGACAGCTAGGACAGCCTCACTCACAGCGCCACTCCACTCTGGGAATCAAGATCCTGGATATAAGAACGGAGAATTAGACTCGTAGGCGATCTTGTTTAAGGCATGTAGAAGGTGGTCTGGTTCCTCCGTGTGAGGTCCTTCCCAACTAGCTCATGTAGCTCTACTGTGACGTTCTTGGACTCTATTTGGAGCACTACTAGTGATGGTACTCCATTCCCGCCACCCCCACCTACAACTCCTGTGACGCTTCCCGGGTTCACGTGTAGGACCCCGGCCTTATCGTAGACAATGAACGGTGTATGTGTATGCCCGGATACGAGTAGCTTGACCCCCATCTTGGTGGCTATTCTGGTTAGGACAGCTATGTTCCCCCGCGGGTATATTCCGTCTCCATGTACAGCGCCGAGCGGAACCCCCTCAACAGTCACCTTGACGTATCTAGGGAACCTAGCGGTGTCCATGTTCCCCCGCACTACGTAGACGTAGGCCCCGGTGTTCTCTTTAATGGAATTCACTAGCTCAGCGGTCGTGACGTCGCCGGCGTGCACGACTATGTCGAACTTCCCCTTCAATATAAACTCCTCTATAGGTCTAGGTATCCAGGCAGCTCTAGCAGGTACATGCGAGTCTGAGATCGCCAGTACCTTCATCAAGTCTTCTATGTTTCAAAGGTTTTTAACTCGGTCTATCTGCTGCCCTAGAGCTCCACGAGCTCCTAACTAGCTCAACAACTTTCTCGACCGGTATCCTGGGGACTACCCGGCTGTCTCTCCCATCCATCGTAGTGGAGTTGAACATGGAGTTCAGTACAGCCTCCTCAGTAGCCTCCACCACCCCCTTGAAGAGCTCGTTAAGCTCTTCATCAGGTAGGACCTTCAGGTCGATCAGCTCCTTAACCCCAGCTCTGATCCTGAACGCCGTCGTGAAGGCTAGTACTACCTCTCCACTACCATGATATACGTAGCCACCTACCCTAGCCAGCCCCGATTGAGCTCTCCTAGCCAACCTCTTTAGTTGCCTAGGTGTTAGCGGTGCGTTAGTAGCTATCACAACGTTTACGGAGCCGGAAGAAGAACCCGACCTCTGGATCCCCTTAAGGTACCTCCCAACAGGGACACCAGCAACTACGAGATCTTCCGTCCTGCCGAAGTTGGACTGCACTAAGACTCCTACTACGTAGGTTCCAAATTGGGTTGTGACCTCCCTAGAGGATGTACCGATACCTCCCTTAAAGCCGAAGGCTATCGTACCTGTCCCAGCCCCAACAGACCCCTCATCAAAGCTCACACCAGCTTCCTCTATCGCTTTGAGGACATGGTGCTGCTTAACGTGCCTACCCTGTATATCGTTTAGGTACCCATCATTACATTCGAGGACCACTGGATTGACGGTCGGAGCCGTCACCCCGATCTCAGGGCTCTGCCTGATGGAGTACTCGATCAACCCGTCAGCAACTATCCCCACATTCAGTGTGTTAGTTAGGGCTATAGGAGTCTCAACTAACCCGAGCTCCTCAACCTGGACTAGCCCAACAGCCTTAGTGAAACCGTTGATTACATGGGCAGCAGCGACTACTTTCTCCATATAGATATTCCCAGAATGCGGAAGAACGACCGTCACACCGGTCCTCACCGGTCCTTTCCCGGGTACTAGAGGTCCCGAACCCTCAATGAGGGTAACATGACCCACGAGAACCCCGGGAACATCAGATATGGAGTTCCTCGGACCTGTCCTAATACTCCAGTAGGGTAAGTCGAGGACCTCCCGAATACGTGGCACTAACATCACCCACCAGAGATTCTAGATACATAGGGCTATTATTATCTTTAGAAGATGATGAGATAGCGCTTACAACTGAAAGCCTCGCCATTCATGGCGGGGAGGAGGTCAGTGAGTGACAGAAGAGTTACGACTGAAAGCCTGCTCTTCAGGGTGGGGAGGGCGCTAAATATATTCCGGGTCTCAGTGGTAGTGCCCTATGCTTCCTGCCGGCGATGTCAGGGGCTTTGGGGTCTGAAGCTATGTATACGGTGAGGTTCTTTAGGCCTAGCCTGGACATTACCAGCCCTCTGTACCTATTGATCACATCGAATTCGTCGAATTCTCCCCTCTCCTCGTAGTACTTCAATATGTTTTCGGGACCTATGTAGTTTACGGCTTCATGTATGGATCTCAAGGCTCTATCGATTTGCTTTACGCCTAGCTCAGCCATCCCTCTAGAGACAGCCCGGAGTATGAAGTTCAGCTCATGTCCTTGCTTCATTAGCTCAGCTATACTTCTAACTATGTGTGAGGACTTCCTATCTGAGACGTAGAGTACGGCTGACTCTCCTTTTACTACCTCTAGGACGGACCTTATGTCCTCTATTACGAGGTCTACATACCTCTGCTCTACCTCAAACAGCGGGTCCCTAGTCGCAACTTCCTTCTCTATGGTTGCCCTAGCGACGTAGCCCCGCCCTCCAAGCACGTTCCATAGTTCCTCAGCTACGAACGGCGTGAAGGGGGACATCAACTTCACCCACGTGGCTAGGTACTCGTCAACAGCTGCTCCAGGCTCGCCAGCCCACTTCAGATATGTCTCTAGGTCATCAAGCATCTTCACGAACACCCTGATAGCGGCGGATCTCAACCTCACGTTCTCAAGCTCCTCCACGTAGCTGGATACATGCTGCCGTAGTACCCCCCTCAACCACATGTCTTGGGGTCTCCCATCGACGGCACGGGCTTTCCCAGCGAGCTCGCGGACGGTGTTGTAGATCCTCATGAGCTGTCTTACGGCAGACATTATGGTGTCCTCGCTGAGGTCTAGATCCTGCTCGACCTCAGCACTTAGAGCTATCCCCAAGCGCAGGGCGTCTGGGGAGTACGTATCGATCAGGTTACCTAGCAACCTAACGTTACCCTTAGACTTAGACATCTTAGCTCCTTCAACCAATACCCAGCCGTTCGCCACTATCTGCCTAGGCCACAGCTCCTTCGGGAATATCGCGGCGTGGTTGAATATGAAGAATGTCAGGTGGTTAGGTATGAGGTCCTTACCGCTGTGCCTAGAGTCCAGCGGGTACCAGTAGGTGAACTCCCTCCTCAAGGACTCGACGTCGCTGACCCTAATCCCAGCTCTCGCGGCGACCTCCTCAGGGTTCCCTACCCCTAGAAACACGTAGTCCCAGAAGTACTCACCCAACCTCTCAGGGCTTATCCCAAGGGACCTGATCCTGTGGATGACTGTGTAGAAGGCCATGTATATAGTTGAGTCGCTCAGAGACTCGATGACCCATCCGGGCTCCCAGGGTAGCTCCGTCCCCAAACCCCTCGTCCTAGCGCACGCCCTCTCCCTCAACCAGTCTATGGTTGACTCGATGCCCTTCCTAGCGTCCTCCGGTATTATGCGCATTCCAGCGAGAGCTTCCCTAGCCAGCTTCTTCCACGACTCGTTGCCGTAGTCTATGAACCACTGGTTCTCAAGTATCTTAACTATCACCTCAGTACCGCAGCGGCAGTAGACCGGGGCGTTAAGCACCTCATACATGCGGTCAAAGGACCCGAGCTTCGCCAGCAATCTCTTCATGTTCTCCCTAGCCTCACGCACGGACTTCCCAGCTACGTTGTCCCTGAGGAATGCCACGACATCCTCACCGACTGCCTTAGCATACACGGTTACGTCGTCGCGCACAACACCGCGCTCGAACTCGTCCCTGTAGACCCTCTTAGTCGCCTCCTCAAGCTTCTCCGAATCCTTCTGACTTGACACCCCAAGAGCCTCAACGGCGTCTCTAGCCGGGACCTCACCGTAGCCCTGAACCCTTATCAGCGGCCGCGGACGCAGCTCATCCGGCCACGAACCCCGAAACACGGTGTTGACATAGTCCCTGAGAGCAACGAAGTCGTATGGGGCGTGTGCCGGCACGGACATTACAACACCCGTACCGAACTTCGGACTCACGAACGATGCTGGTAGCACAGAAACTTCATCACCAGTTACGGGGTTCAGTATGGTCCTACCTACTATAGCCGAACCCTCCACCTCCTTTATTACATCAACTCTCCTCAGCTGATGCCTCAGCTTGGATGCAGCGTCACACGAGATGAGCCACGTCTCGCTGTCCACCTTCGAGAGGCAGTACCTGACCTCCGGGTTCACCCAGACGTTCGTCACCCCGAGAACCGTCTCGGGTCTTAAGGTGGCTACAGGGTATACCACTCCCTCACTATCACGGAACTTTATTATCGTTAACTCACCTATCTCAGGCTCTACATCCCCCTCAGTATCGTGCATGCCGACCGGCATATTGTGCCTAGGGCACCAACCTACCGGATGGGTCCCCTTCATCAGTAGCCCGAGCTTAAGTAGCTTAGAGAACTGCCACCTTATGAAGTCCTTATATTCGGGGTCTATAGTGGTGAACTCCCTCCTCCAATCAATGCTGAGTCCGTACCTTTTCATCACCTCCTTAGCGTGCTCATGGAAGAACCTCGCGAATGATACTGGGTCCCTCAACTTCCTCAACGTATCGGCGTCCACGTTAAACGCCTTAGACATAGAGTCTATTTCCTTGGTGTTGTTCTCAACTATCGCCTCGACCCTAACCAGGACAGGGGTTCCCGTGTAGTGGAACCCCATGGGGAAGAGCACGTTGTACCCGAGTAAGCGCTTAAACCTAGCCAGCACGTCGGCAACTAAGTAGGTCCTACCGTGGCCGACGTGTATCGGTCCGCTAGGGTACATGTAAGCGGCAGTCGTGAAGAACTTAGGGACACCCACAGCAGGATCTGACTCGAAAACCCTGTCCTCCTCATACCGGCGTGACCACTTGTCCGACAAGCTCCTCAGGAAGGCTATGAACTCCTCGACAGCGCTCATTCTAGCACCACCATATATCGCAGGAATTATCACAAGTAAAGTTAAAAAGAAGCGACCATATCATGCCAGGCAGTCACCGTCCGTTTTCTGAACCTCCCCTCAAATTCTTAGCGAACTGTTTTGAGCTTTATGTAGGTTTATTGGGTCGAATGCGGGGAAAGAGAGGATGGTCATAGCCCGTGTATGGTGTATGTGAAGACATAACCTTCTTTAACTTGTACGGGTATCCTATAGTTTCGGGATGTGTCGTGGGGAAGTGGGAGGTTCCAGTGGCTATGACTATTGCCGGGGTGGATTCAGGTGGCGGGGCCGGCGTCGCAGCTGATCTTAAGACCTTCGCGGCTCTGGGGGTTCACGGAACTCTAGCTGTGACAGCACTAACGGCGCAGAACACTTACTCAGTGGTAGGGGTTCTCGAGGTACCTCCGGAGTTTGTGGAGCTTCAGGTTAGGGCTGTGTGGGAGGATATGGGTATAGATGCTGCTAAGAGCGGGATGCTGAGTTCGTCCCCTATAGTTAGGTCTGTTGCGAGGGTCGTTAGGAGCTATGGGTTCCCACTCGTCGTCGACCCGGTGATGGTGGCTAAGAGCGGTGCGAGGCTATTGGCTGATGAGGCCGTTGAGACCCTTAAGAGGGAGCTCATCCCGGTTGCTAAGGTCGTCACCCCCAACAAGTACGAGGCCGAGATACTTTCGGGTTTAAAGATCGAGAAGGTGGAGGACGCTGAGGAAGCTGCTAAGGTAATAGCCCGTGACCTGGGGGTCGAGGCTGTGGTCGTCAAGGGAGGTCACCTACCGGTGGGCGGTGTGGTCGTCGATGTAGTACTCATCGGCGGCACCCTCAGGAGGCTTGAAGGGGGGGCTGTGGAGGGATGTACCCACGGTACTGGGTGCTCGTTCTCAGCTGCCATAGCGGCTAACCTAGCTAAGGGACTTCCAGTGCTGGACTCCATAGTCGAGGCTAAGAAGTTCATAACTACGGCCATATCTAGGGCTTATAAGGTCGGCAGGGGTTCATGCCCTGTCAACCCCACAGCATACTTAGAACTCGATGCTGAGCTCTACAGGGCCCAGAAAGCCCTCGCGGCAGCATTAGAGAGGGTAGAGTCCGAGCCCGTATCCAGCCTGCTGGCTAAGGTAATTCCCGAGGTTCAGTCGAACCTCGTTTATGCAGTGCCCCGGCACCTAGCTAAGAGCGTTGCCGACGTCGTGGGTGTGCCCGGTAGGATCGTGAGGTACTTCGATAGGGTTAAGGTGTTTGGGTACCCGCAGCCGGGGGCCTCACATCACATGGCTAGGCTGGTTCTAGAGGCAATGAGGTTAGACCCGGCCGTCAGGTCCTCCATGAACATCCGCTACTCCGAGGACTTCCTGAGGGTGGCTAAGGAGCTCGGGATGTGTGTGGCAGCTGTTGATAGGCGGGAGGAGCCTGAGGAGGTAAAGAAGGTTGAGGGCGCGTCCCTACCTTGGATGCTGAGGAAGGCGGTAGAGCAGGTTGGGAGGGTTCCTGACCTACTAGCCGATCCCGGGGATGTCGGGAAGGAGCCTATGATCAGGGTGTTCGGTAGGACCCCTAACGAGGTTCTAGACAAGGTTATCAGGATAGCTAGCCGGGTCTACAGGTAGTCTTTCCCTGCGGGGTATCCGGCTAGGTCAACCTATTTTTCTAGGTAGTAGGTCCCGCGGTAGGGTTGCGCTGTCTTCTCACCTAGCTTCATGTACACCAGCTGAGCTACCTGCGCCCCAACCTCCAAGCTCATCCCGTACTTGTTTAGGACTAAGAGCAGCCCGTACCCCCTCCCCTCATATCCCGGGTCCCACACAGCTGAAAACAAGGTAGCTCCGGATCTGATCAGCGTAGACCGGGGGAGGGCTACGGCCATGGAGTCCTCCGGGATCTTCACGTACTCACAGTACCTAATGATGTAGGCCCCCTCGGGCAAGCGGTAGACCCTGCCATCGGTGGGGGTGATCCTCTCGTAGCTGGGCACGCTCTTACCTTCCAGCCTCACTTCCCCGGGCCCAGACGGGAGGAATACCTCGCACAGCGTGAGCTTCAGCCCAGCGCAGTCTAGTGACTCAGGGCTGTAGCCTAGGTTGGCTAGGTGTTGAGGGGGTATCACCATATTTCCTCACTCCCTAACTACACATTCAGCAAGTACTTAACTTATGAGCCACATCCATTGGGGCTGTGCCAGGTCTTGGAATGACCAGCACATCAAGCTATCTTCAGGACGGCCGATCCCTTGACGCGGGCTGCTTTCAGATCTCTAAGTGCCCTGTTCGCCTCCTCTAGGCTGTAGGTCTGCACATGTGTTTCGATACCGTACCTACCAGCTATGCTGAGCAGCTCCTCAACATCCCTCCTAGTGACGTTGGCAACGCTCCTCACTACCCTCTCGCTCCACAGGTGCTTCTCGTAGGTGAGTTCGATGGGGGACTGCTTCCTGATGACATTCATCACGAGGACACCGCCTCTATCTAGGAGCTCCAGTGCCCGGGCAGTGATCTCACCGGCCGGTGTGAAATCTATTGCTCTATCCAGTTTCTTCGGGGGATCCTCGCCCGGGGGCCCGGTCCAGTCAGCGCCCAGTGCCCGGGCTAGGTCCCTGTGCTCCTCACTCCTACTGAAGACGTACACCTCAACACCCCGGTAAATCTTCCTAACTACCTGAAGGATTATGTGGGCACTTGCCCCGAACCCGAAGAGCCCCAGCCTCATACCGTCCCTCAGATCCGCGAGCTTGAGGGCTCTGTAGCCTACGGCACCAGCACATAGAAGGGGGGCCGCGTGGACCGGGTCAGCGTTCCTAGGCATTCTGTAGGTGTAGTCTGAGTAGGCAATAGCGTACTCTGCGTAGCCCCCATCTATATCGCAACCAGTTGCCCGGAACTCATCGCACAGGTTCTCCATTCCAGCAACACAGAAACGGCACCTACCGCACGCCCTCCCAATCCAGGCCACACCGACCAGGTCCCCCACAGCGAGCTTCGACTCTCCATTAGAACCTAAAGCAACAACCCTACCGACAACCTGGTGACCCGGGATGAGGGGTAGCTTACACCTAACCCTACCCTCAACTATGTCAACATCAGTGTAGCAGACCCCGCAAGCTAGGACCTTGATGAGCACCTGGCTACTAGCCGGCTCCGGAACCGGCACATCGTCCAGCTCCAGAGGTTCCTCCCGCCAAGGTAGGTGCGGGTACCTCCTAGGCAGTCCCTCCACCTTGATCTCGGAAACTTCGCGTAGGATAGCTGCCCGCATGGAAACCCCATAAGTGTTCACATAGGAAGCTCTTAAGGATGTTCTTCGAACCCTATGTATGGATGGATTTCACGACTTCTTTAACCAGGGGTTTTCTGGGGGTTCATGCTGCCGCGGGTTTCAGAACCCTTATAACTTGTAGGTACGAAAATGCCCTTGGAGGTGTGGAGGTGTTGAAGTGCTATATGAGTGAGTCACCTCCTTTAGCTCCGAAGGGTATAGGTATGGTCTTCGGCTGTGTCGGTGTCAATATCTCCGTGACCGACCCGATCTCAGATACGAAGGAGGCTCTCGGGAGGATCCTGAGGGAATACCTAGACGTTCCGGGGTTGAGCGTGGAGTTCACGGAGAACGAGGCCATAGGGACTAACTACATGCTCTACAAGTACCATGTACTTACCGAGGGCAGGTTTCTCTGCTCATGCAGGGCCGTCCTCAGAGGCTCTACTGTAGAGGAGATAGTGTGCTCCTTCGATAGATTCCGCGAGGTTAGGCTAGTTAGGAGCCTCCCTACGGGGATGTCCGAGCCTGAGCTGCCGGCTAAGCCCCCGGCTCGCGGGGCCCCTCCTGGGCAGTTCTACATAGACCACTTCATAGTGTATAGGATCCTCGGGACACCCAAGGTCGATCCGAGGACTTGGAGGTTGAGGGTGGGAGGTCTCGTAGAGAACCCTCTCGAGCTGTCGCTAGATGATATAGACAGATTACCGAAGGTTGTAATAGTTCGGGACTTCCACTGCGTGACTGGCTGGTCCGTCGCGAACGTCAGATGGGAGGGGGTAAGCCTTAAACTCATCGCCGAGATGGCTAGGCCCCTCAGTAACGCTAGGTGGGTGGTCGCCACCGGGCTCGACGGGTACTCGTCGACAATACCATTAGATGACTTCATCTCCGATGAGGCCCTGCTAGCGCTAAAGATGGGCGATAAACCCCTCTCCATAGAGCAGGGCTTCCCGGCTAGGATAGTCATACCCCACCTCTACGGATGGAAAGGAGTTAAATGGGTCACACAAATAATCTTCACAGACAGGTACATCGACGGGTATTGGGAAGCCCTAGGCTACCACGAGAGAGGTTATGTATACCTAGAAGAGAGATTCAAGAGCTCGAGGAACATACAGCATCAACCGTGACCAAGTAGTTCATTCTCCAACAGCTAACGATTTCATTGCTCCTCTTTCCTCCATTTCGTAGCTGTTTCTTTGAATTCCCTACTTAAGATCTCCTCTAAGTTGAGTGTCCCATACATTTCTAGTAGCTCATTCCGTGGTAGTAGCTCTAGCTCTAGGCGCCTCCACTTCACTAATCCCACTATCTCGTTGAATTCCCACCACGTGACGCCGAGCTTCTCCAAGGCCTTCACATCGCGGGTATCCTTGAGCACCTTCAGGGCTTCGTACATCGCCTTAGTGGCAGCGTAAAGCGCCACCATCGGTACAGATATGTACTTCACACCGACTTTCTCCAGCTCCTGGATAGAGAACGGCGGTGTTCTACCTCCCGGTATTATATTGAGGGCTACCGGCACCGGAATCTCCCTGACCAACCTCTTCACTTCTTCTATGCTCTGCGGCGCCTCAACGTAGACGTAGTCAGCACCGGCAGCAGCATAGGCTTTCCCTCTCTCCAACGCCCCTTCCAGTCCCTCAACAGCCCTCGCATCTGTTCTGGCCCCGATGACTATATCCGGATCTATCTCGTCCCTAGCCCTTATGGCTGCCTTTATCTTCTGGACCATCTCATCCTTGGACACCAACCTCTTACCAACCATGTGACCACACCTTTTCGGCCAGATCTGATCCTCTATTCTCACCCCGGCAGCGCCTACCGTTGCGAAGTTATACACCGTCCAATAGACGTTGAGAGCGTTGCCGTAGCCTGTGTCAGCATCCACATCAACTGGTATATTCACAGCATTGATTATTGTTCTAACCCTCTCAAGCATTTCGCCGAAACTTACAAGACCTATATCGGGCTGGCCTATCAGCGTAGCTGCTATACCATACCCGGTCGTTCCAACTACCTCGAAACCTACTTTCTCTATAAGTATTGCCGAGAGGGCGTCAAAGGCGCACGGCCTCAGTAAAGCGCCCTCCCTTTCGGTTAGGTACTTCCTGAACTCCTTACTTTTAGACCTTCTGGGCACCTATATCACCCCTAGACAAAGCTGCTGCTCCACGCCTAAAGCCCTTAAGCGTAGTCGAGGCAAGCAGTAAGAGAAATACTGCGAAGACCACAGGTATGAGGTCTTTATAAGCTAAGCTAGCTATAGCTAAAATAGCCACGGCAACGTAGAGGACCCTTGTAACTGCTCCAATCTTACCCACCCTCCACACGGCCCCGGTATATGATATTAGCACCGACAGCTCGCCAACGATTGTGACAAGTACGCTAACCGCAATTCTTGCTACAGTGCCGACATCGAAGCTACTCACTGGAACCAACAACATGCTGGGTTCTAACGCGAACGCCCACGCTATGAGCCACGCCCCCAGAGTCATAGTGAAAGCTTCCAAGCCGGTGCGCCAGAAGTCAGCCTTTGCTATACTTGCGGCTGCGTAGGACGCTAATGCTACCGGAGGAGTTAGTGGTGCGAAGATGCCGTAGTAGAATATGAAGTAGTGGAGGGCTATCGGCGGTATCTTGAGGAAGACTGCTAGGGGGCCGAGAATCGAGACGGTCATTATGTAGACGACGGGGGTTGGAAGTCCGAATCCTAGGAGTATAGCTATCAACATCACCATCAATAATACAGCAACTAGGTTACCACCTGAGACATCCCAGATTATTCTTCCCAGTTGGTATGAGAGACCCGACAGAGATAGAACCCCTGCTACAACCCCAGCAGCTGCACATGTCAGTATTATCGAGACAGATTCCTTGAACGCCTTAATCATGGCTTCCTCAGACTTGGATGAAATGCTATCATGGGTTCCTCGAGATCTTAGGGATAATGCTACAAGCACGCTCAGAGCTGAAACGAGGAAAATAGCTGAGATCGCAGAGCCTAGAGATGTAGATAGTACTGCGAGCAGTACGGCAATTGAGGCACCTAGAACCAACCCCACAACTCTTCGGAGGCGGTACGCGATGATTAGTATCGCCAGTGTTAGGGCACTCAGTGCCGCGGTTTCAGCTTCGAAGCCCGACGCTAACAGGGAGACCAGTAGCACTAGCGGTAGGAACAGATACACCTCCTTAATGATGAACGACTTATCTGCTGGCAACTCCTCCTTGGGGAGACCGCGAAGACCGTACTTGATGGCCTGAAGGTCTGTGTAGAGAAGCAGGTACGTGTAGTAAAGGATGGCTGGAACTATGGAGGCTAACACTACGTGCCAATAAGTTAGACCTAGGTAAAGTGGCATTATAAAAGCAGCCGAGCCCAGTATAGGTGGGACTATCTGAGCCCCGGTACCGCACGCAGCTGCTATAGCAGCAGCTGCCTCAGCGCTCAATCCCGTCCTCCTCATCGCGGGTATGGTGAACGAGCCTATGACAGCGGTATCACCTGTAGCAGAACCTGTCGTGGTACCGAGTAGGGCCGATGCCGCAACCGTGACCTTAGCAGGCCCACCACGCTTATCTCCAACAAGAGCTAGGGCGAGCCTAGTGAAGTAATCTGATACTCCAGAGGCCTCCAGGAAGCTACCGAAGAGCAGGAAGACAGCTATCATCGATACGGCTACCTCCAGCGGTGTAGAGTAGATGCCCACATTAAACAGGTACAGCCTCTCCACAAATACCTTAACATCGAAGCCCGCGTCCCATAGCCCAAATAAAGCGAAGGACGCTGTTATTACTGCCAGTGCTAACCCAACTTTCCTGCGCACTGCCTCAATTAGTAAGGCTACTGTGAGCACACCGAAGAAAACATCTAAAGTTGTTGTTATTCCGATCCTCACACTCAGCTCATTATAGATGAGGAACCTGTAGAAGGCAGCTACAAACGATACTACTGCCAGGAGATAATCAAGTAACCCGACCTTACCTCCCTTCCTAGCAGGAGTTGTGAGGAACACATAAAGTAGGGCTATTGACAAGAAGAGGGACATACTGTGCTGGCTCGTTAAAATAAGTGACTCAGGTACGGGAACGTAATGCGAAATTACCGAGAGTATTATGTGGTATGCCCCGACCCCGACAATAACCAGATACAACATCGACGCTAGTGCCAACAGATCTAAAAATTTCTTGACCTTCAGGGAACCCATGTTAAGCCACCGGAAATAGACCCTACTTCGGCTTAATGGACTCCGGGATCTGGTAGCCTTTCTCAGAGAAGTACTTGTAGGCACCGGGATGCAGAGGTAGGGTTACACCAGCAAACGGATTATTCCTATCTACGTCCTTCAGGAAGCTAGCCATAGCTATGACCTCATCGAGGTGTTCCCAATAGGCCTTAACGAACTTGTACACGAGATCCTCTGGAGCGTTAGCATTGGCTATTATCACAGATGCTACCTTAAGCACTTTAACATCTTGGTCTATACCGACATAGCCCCCTTTAGGAGCTACTGCCCGGCTGAAGAATCCGTACTTACCTATTATGCTATTAGCTAGATCGTCAGGGATCTCTGCAAAGGTTAGGGGAGTCCTCGTACTCATCTCGTATATGCTTGGGTTAGGCACTATCGTATGGTGTATGAAGGCATCCACCTGCCCACTCTTGAAGAGGTCCCAAGATTCCGGGTCACCCACATTCACCTTCACTACCTTATCCCACAGACCAGCCTCCCTCAGAATTATCTCTGAGACCACGGCATCCCCGCTGCCGGGTTCACCTATAGCGATCCTCTTACCTGCTAGGTCGTAGACAGTCTTTATACCGCTCCCTGAGTGAACGACGAATCCCACTACGAGGGGGTGTATAGGTGCGACGAACCTCAATGCGGGGTAGGACTCGTTCTTGAAGAACGGTTCAAGCCCTTTATATGCGAAGTGTGCTACTAGAGCTGTCGATAGCGATATGGGGACATCGCCTCTACCAACAGCCCTAGAGTTACTGACGGATCCACCGCCTGGGATGGCTACAACAGTGATCTCCGGCGAGTACTTAGAGACTATTGCCGCAATCGCCTGGCCAGCAATGTAGTAGGTCCCAGTAGCAGAACCTGTCGGCATTTTGAAGCTGTAGGAGGTTACTGACGTAGTGGGCTTCGGGGAGACCGTTGCGGTGGGTGTCGGGGAGGTGGTAGCGGGAGGTGTTGGATTAAGGAGGGTGTTGTAGGCATATAGAGCAGCTATACTGACAACCACTACAGCAACTACAATAATGACGTATATTAGCCTTCTGTCCATAGTGCCACCATCCTTTCAGCGGGGAAGCTACTAATAAGGTGTATACCTAACAAGTTTGGCAGATCTCCTCTATCATCAAGGTGAGAAACCCCTCGATGGGTTCGCAACCATCATGTTTGTTCAGGTATTATTTCATCTCTGATCGGGTGGGTTACTGAATGGGCCTTACTTAGGCTTCGGGCAATGCTGATGGCGACGTGTTTTAATGTTTTCTGAGAATTTAAGTTCTCTATTCCCACCATGGAAACTGAGGCTTTCGATGCTGCCTCTTAACTGTCAGTTATAGTATAAAGCAGTTTATAAGTTAGCCATACAAGATCAGATGGAGGGCAACTGGAGTGCCTCAATACGAGGAAGTTATCCTTAGGGTTTTCCATGGGTCAGACTTCGTGACGAAGCTCAGTAAAGTATTTCTTTGCGAGAGCATCCTAGCCAATATGACTCTTGCCGACCCCAACACCTTAGGCTTCCTAATCATGGGAGCATGCTTTAAGGGCATTGAAGCTGGTGAGATTATCGACCTAGCCAGCTCTAGCGATGTCGTAAAGGAGCTGACAATACTGCAGAGGAGCCCACCTATTTTTTACATAGTGAAACGCAGCTTCGGCGTTCAAAGAGCTCTCCTAGAGGTTAAAGCGTTTATACCTAGCATGGTATTCCACGATATCCACGGCGTTAAGAACTTCAGGGTGGTTATCGAGGGTTCTATGAAGGGAACCCTAGTCTCCCTAGTGAGGAGGAATGCCCTTGAAATAGGAGAAAAAGAAATCCGGGTCAGAGTGAAGGTAAAGCGCCGCACGATGTCCCCTAACCCCTTCGAAATGGGCCAGCTCAGCAGGATAAGAACAGAGATTTCCAGCTCCGGCTTGCTAACCCCGCTAGAGTATCTCGTCCTTAAGAGGGCGTATGAGATGGGCTACTTTGAGTGGCCTAGGAGGTGCTCTCTCGAACAACTATCCAGGGATCTCAAGCTATCGAAATCCACCACCCTCGAACACCTAAGGAAGGCTATTAGAAAACTAATTGGGGAGTACTTCATTTTTTAGGAGGGGTAGGGAAGAGATTCCGTGAAAGCTTGGGTGATTGGTTTGCGGGTTTCGCGCTGAGTTACATCGTTTCAAGTCTTCTTCATAGCCTCGACAATTTTCTCGGTGCACGAACATATATCATTGATGACATCTATATCCACAAGCTCGAGCTTTATCCTTAGGAAGACTCCTAAGCTGTTGCGGGCTTCTATTTGCTCTTAATTGATAGGGTTTCAATGCGTTCGCCTACGATCTCTACCTTACGCCCTTGAGAGCAACCTAACCCGATAGTTCGAGGTTTAATGAAGGTAAATGCCTTAAGTCCAGCATTCTCATGGATTAGTAGGGGATACCTGCAGATAATACTCTCCTGCAGTAGCAACTGAGTTGACAAACCTTACTGCTGGGTAATGGTTACAACTGAAAGCCCCGCCATTCATGGCGGGGAGATGTCTAAAACCGTCCACGTCTTTTAATGCTTTTGCTGTTTCAATTATTGCTCTGCTGGAGGTCAAGCGTTTTCGGTATATCCCGGCGGGGCTGTTTTAGTCTTCATAATTATTTATAGTATTCGCATTCATTGGTGTTTAAGATCTCTCAGCACTGTTAGGTGTGCTGATGCTGTGTGTAGTCCATCAAGAATATTTATAAGCTCCTT
>Ga0078972_1001094_pt1 | contig 106528 bp, 104 predicted proteins | sample YelNatPaOPGAMG01_FD_67568 | JGI IMG/M metagenome (GOLD analysis project Ga0078972, IMG submission 67568) | Hot spring thermophilic microbial communities from Obsidian Pool, Yellowstone National Park, USA - OP-RAMG-01 (SPADES assembly) (version 2) | ecosystem: Environmental > Aquatic > Thermal... | reverse complement strand
CCACAATCCCCGTCTCGTCCTCCCGCTCGAGCTCCTCGCGGAACTTCTCGAGCTCGGCCAGCACGAGCCGAGCCCCCTCCCTATCCGCGAGCGGCGTCCTCCCAGCGAGCGCGCGCTCCACCGACGCGGCGGAAGCGTTCAAGTGCACAGCCACTCTGGCGAAGAGCTCGGGCAGCTCCGCGTAGTTGACGCTGCGCCCGGCGCCCACCGGCTTGTAGAGGACCGCGCCCAGCAGGGCCGGGAGCGCGAGGAGCAGCAGGAGCGCGGCTGCAGCGCGGCTCGAAACCCTCCTCTTCAGAGGCGCGAAGACCTTCGACACCACGGTGAAGCTTCGAAAGGGCCGGTTAAATGCCTTCGCCGCGCAGCACCCTGCCAAATAGTTTCCGAAAACGCCGCCGTTGGAGCGGGCTCGCTTTTCACCAGGCTTACCGCTTTTTCGCGATCGCTTCTCGTTTCCTAAACCCCTCTCATGGTAGCCGACGTCGCGCGCTCCACGGCTACCTTCTCCATGGGTTCAACCGCTTCTCCCGGGCTTCCTCCTCCTCGTCCAGCTCACTCTCGACCTCCTCGGCGCTACCTTTGCCGGAGCCCCAGACCCTCTCCCAGAGGTCTAGGGGCCTGAGGACGACCTCCCCATCCCTCGCTTCAACGGTCAGCAGCATCCCCTCCCTGATGCCGGCCCGCTCCAGAACGCTCTTCGGGAGAACGACTATCCCCTTTCTGTAAACCCTTACACGGTTTAGCTGCGCGGTTGAACCTATTAGGTTTAGCTTCGCTGTGCGTCGCCGAGAAACCGCGGTAACTGTAGGCCGAGTCCGCGCGCTCCGCTAACCGTCACCAGTGGGATGCGGCCGCGATCACCGCTGATGCGGCCATGAAGAGGTCGCCGGCGTACTCGGCCACGGCGACGGAGGGCCAGCCGACGGCCGCATCGATCAGGTAACCGAGCGGCAGAGGGGTTGCGCCGAGGAGCAGGAGGGCGGCTCCGGGCGCTCGCCTCCCTTCGCGCAGCAGCGCTAAGCCGAGGGCGAGCGAGGCCATGTAGAACTGCACGTAGAACCACGTGGAGACGAACGTGTGCGGTCTCGTCCCGCTCGGGTAGACGCCGATCAAAGCCAGGAAGAGGCCGGAAACGAAGAACAAGCCCGAGGCGAAGGCCGCGCCCCTGCTCCTCGAGGAGGCGAGGAGGCCGAGCGAGAAGAGCGAGATCATAGCCCCCAGCGACACCATCCCCGCGTTGTAGATCCACGGGTCCGCAGCCCTCGGGTCCCCTAAGTCGCTGAAAGCATGCCTCCAGAAGCTCCACCACGGGTTGCGCGCAGCAGACAGCGCCGCCACCAGGTGGAAGAGCAGGAAGGCTAGCGGCCCGAGGATCAGCAGCACCCTCCTAATAGTCTGAGGCGCCACAGAGGTTGCGTGGGCCAGGGTAGATAACCTTTAGCTTCCGCGAAACGTTCATTTTCTCGTAAAAGAGGCCGGCGCGTGGTGGGCGAGGAGGTTTTCGAGGCGATAAGGCGGGAGGCCGAGCCCTACTACCGGCACTCCCACCACGACAGGTTCCACGTCGAGCGCGTGTATAAGCTGGCGCTCCGCATAGCGGGCGAGGTGGGGCAGCCGGTGGACCTGGACGTGCTGCGTGCGGCGGCGCTGCTTCACGACGTGGCAAGGGCAATGGAGGACGAGGGGCTGGTGGACGACCACGCGAGGGAGGGGGCGAGGATCGCGCGCGAGATCCTGAGAAGGGTGGGCTTCCCCGAGGAAAAGATTGAGAAGGTGGCCTACTGCATCGAGGTGCACAGGTTCAGGAGCGGGATCGAGCCGGAGACGATCGAGGCGCAGATCCTCCAGGACGCCGACCGCTTGGATATGCTCGGAGCCGTCGGAGTAGCCAGGGTCTTCGCGCGGGCCGGCTGGTCGAACACGCCCCTCCACGACCCGAGCAAGCCGCCCAAGCGGGATTACGACGGGCGCTCGGAAACCGCGATCAACCACCTCTTCGAGAAGATCCTGAGGATAAAGGACACGCTCAACACCGAGCCGGCGAGGAGGATCGCCGAGGGCAGGCACAGGTTCGTCGAGGAGTTCGTCGAGAGGTTCCTGAAGGAGTGGGAAGGCGAGCTCTAGCCCGCGGGCGAAAGCTTATATCCTTCTTACTCTCCCCAGCGGTTGGAGCAACGTGAAGGGTAGGATCGTTAGAGTCGGTAGGAAGGGGGTCGTCGTCATACCGGTAGACGTGAGGGAGTCGCTAGGGATCGGAGAGGGGAGCCTGCTAGCGCTCGAGGTGAGCGGGGGGGCGATCGTTCTCAAGCCCTTGAAACCCCTCCGCGTCAAGCTCGGCGCCCGGGTTCGGGAGATCGTGAGGGAGAGCAAGAGGGAGGAGCTTGAGCTGGAGGAGGGCGTTCGTCCTGGACACTAGCGTGATCGCCGAGTACCTGGACGAGAGCTCACCCTACGGCGTCGAGCGGCTCTTCGACGCGCTAGCCGCCGGCGCCGCGAGAGCTTACGTGACGCCGGTCACGCTGAGCGAAGTCATCTACGTGGCCGCCAGGATCTACTCGGAAGCCGGCGTCCGCGACCCCAACGCGAGGGCGGTGGAGCTGGCCGAGTGGCTGCTCGCGCTGCCGGGTGTCGCGCTCGAGCCCATTGGCAGGGAGGCGGCTTTGGCGGTGGGGGAGCTGAGGAAGAGGTTCAGGATGGCTCTCCCGGACCTCTACGTGATCGCGGTCGGCGCGCTACGCGGGGCGATACCCCTCTTCCTGAAGCTGGAGGGGGAGATGAAACCGTACGAGGGCGAGCTGAGGAGGCTGGGCGTAGCTTTCTGGGAGGAGCTGCGCCACCAGCTACCTTAAGCGGACACGCTGGGCGGGGGCGGCGGTGGAGGGGCAGCGGCCGCCGCCAGCGCCTTCCCAGCTGCGTCGCGCGCGAAGATCCATCCGACGAGGGTCATTGCTCCGGCGAGCACGCTCGCCCAGTGCACGTACGGTAGCAGTACGATGAAGTTGAGCGCGAACCCCAGGATCAGCAGGATGGCGGCCACCTTGAAGCCGTCGACCTTCGTCTGGGAGGAGAGCTCGAAGAGCGCCATCACCAGCCCGGCGAAGCCGATCAGGTTGGCGATCCCCGCCAAGACGGCGAGGGCGAGCGCCGCGAGGAGGCCGGCGACCACCTGTAGGGCGAAGGAGCGCGGCTCCAGCGGCCTGGCGCGCTCCATGACGGCTTGGATGATGGGCGCGAAGCCCGCGGCACCCGCCAGCAGGGCCAGCGCGCCGAGGATCAGGGCGCTCCAGTAGCCCCACTTGACCAGCTTCGCCGGCGTCTCGAAGGCACCGCTCCACTTCGCCAGCCTGCCGACCCCCGGCACCAGGAAGGCGAACGTGGCGAGGAGCCCCAGGACCGCCGAAGCGAGGAACAGCACGAGCACGACCGCGAGGGGCGCGAGAACGCCCGGGCGCAGGAGCTCTTCCACGAGCCGGGCTGGCCGCGCGGGGGCGGCGACCAAGGCGGCGACGAGGCTGAAGAGCGCGATGAGGGCGAAGGCCAGGGCGGCGAAGCCCACCAGCTGGGAGGCGATGTTCAGCGTGGCGGCCTTCCTCAGCGAGCTCAACCCCGAGGCGAGGTGCTCCTGGGGGCTCACGGGCACACGTGCCTCCGCCTTTGCTTAAATGCCTTTCCGCGCAACTGCGGGGGCTTAGCGCCGGTCGCTCTACTTCGAGGCCGCTAGCACTGCTGCGGCGACCGCGAGCTCCGCAGCGGCCACCAGCGCCATCGGGAGGAGGGGCTCGGGGTGCTTCAGCAGCCACAGCACGCCGTAGACCGCCGCCGGGATCAGCAGGAGCAGAAAGCCAGCGATGAGGGGGAGGAGGTTCCGCGCGAGCCTCGAGTAGAGGTCGCCGGGCGGCGCGCCGCCCTCCGAGAGCCTGAAGGCGAGGAGGGAGAAGACGATGGCTGAGGCGGCTACGGCCGGCGCGTACGCCAAGCCGAGCAGCGCCAGGGGGAGCGCCGGCTTCCCGCCCGCGGCGGCTGCCGCCGCGGCGGCGCCGGTTGAGAGGAGGTAGACGCCCGCTGCTAGGGAGATTTTAGATGAGACGAGCAGCCTCCTCGTCAGCGGGAGGGAGCCGGTCGCCTGCTCGGCGAGAGCTTCCGTGCTCAGAAGCGCTATCGCGCTCGCCAGCGTGAAGGTGGCGATCCCTAGCGCGGAAGCCCACTCGCTAGCCCACGTGACAGCCAAGTAGACGCCGTACGCGATGGGGGCGAAGACCGTGAACGCGTGGGTGGGCGAGCGCGAAGCCAGCCTCAAGTCCTTCTTCACCACCGCCAGCCAAGGGTGTGCCGTCTTCAGGGCGAGGGGGGCCGCGGCCAGCGCAGGGGGCAGCCCACCCGTGCAAACCTCCAGCACCCTGCGAACCAGCCACTTGGAAGCTGCGTACGCCGCCGCCGCGCAGCCGGCAGCAGCGAGCGCCGGGAGGGCGGGGGGAGCGGCTGCTTGGCCGATCGCGAAGGCGAGCAGGTGAGCGAAGGGGAGCGGGTAGAGCAGTTGACCCAAACCTGCGGGAAACTCCCTCAGCAGCTCCTCGGCGCCCGCGAGCGCCTGGGCGAGACCGGCGATCAGGTTGGACAGCAGGTAGGGTAGGACGGCGGCGAAAACCCAAGCCAGCATCCCCAAGGTTCTCAGGAGAGCGGCGCCCGCCGAGCCGCCGCCCCCTCTCACGACCTTCGTGTAGAAGGCGTGGGCGAGCGCGAAGGCGGCCGCTAGGGCGAAAACGCTCGTCACGGCGACGCCGAGCAGCGCTACAGGCCAGGCAAGCGGGCTCCTGTACACCAATGCGTAAGCCGCGGGGACGACGATCGCCACAGCAGCGATTGCAACGTCGAAGAGCCTCACGAAAGCCAGCAGGGCGACTGTTGAAGCTTCGCTCTTGGATAGGGGTAGCGGGGCCAGGAGCTCGGCTACCTTCACGGAGACGAAGGAGGTCATAGGTTGAAGGAAGAAGAACAGCGTGTACGCCAGGAGGGTGGCGAGGAAAGCCGCGAAGCCGAAGGCCGCGTCTCCCCCCACCGGCACTCCGAGGAAAGCCGTGAAGACCCCCATCGCGGAGAGGACCCCCGCTGCGACAACCTTGCTCACCAGCATCGTGCCGGTTGCGCCTTTCGCCAGATTGCTCGCGTCCTCCGTCTGCGGCAGCCGCGACCCGCTCCTCTGCATGTAGACGAGCTGGTAGGCGACCTCGCGGTAGACGAATCCGGAGATCCTCCAGAGCTCGCGCAGCCCAGCCCTACTCCTCAAGGGCTTTCACCACCTCGGAAACCCAAGCTTCCTGGCCGGTCACCTTGAGGAAGACCTCTTCTAGGCCGGCCGCGCCCACGAGCTCGCGGAGCTCGCTCACGCTGCCCTCGCTGACGATCCTCCCGCCGCTCATGATCCCCACCCTTGTGCACAGCTTCTCGGCGAGCTCCATGACGTGCGTGGACATCAGCACGGCCCCGCCCCTCCGGACGTGCGCGGCCAGGATCTCCTTCAGGACCTTGGAGGAGGCGACGTCGAGGCCTGTGAAGGGCTCGTCGAGGATGAGCAGCGGGGGCTCGTGGATGAGGGCCGCCACCAGCGCCACCTTCTGCCGATTCCCCTTCGAGAGGGCGCCGATGGGCGTGTCAACGTAGTCGCTCAGCCCGAAAGCCTCTGCGAGCTTCCTGAACCGCTCGCTCGCCGTAGAGCTGTCCATCCTCCTCACCGACGCGACGAACTCAAGGTACTCCCTGGGCGTGAGCGAGTCGAAGAGCACCACCTCCTCGGGCACGTAGCCGATCCTCATCTTCGCTTCAGAGTCCGAGGGGCTCCGCCCGAAAATCCGAACCCTGCCGGACGCGGGCTGGACGAGCCCCACCAGCACCTTGATCACGCTGCTCTTCCCGGCGCCGTTGGGGCCGAGGAGGCCGTATATTTCGCCCGGCTTCACTGAGAACGCCACACCTGCCACAGCCGTCTTCAAGCCGTACCTGACGAGGAGGTCCTCCACGAGCACCGGGAGCTCGCTCATCGAGAGCCTCCCCGAGATGCGGGCTTAAGCCTTCCTCCCCGGCAGTGCCTCTGGGCGAGCTCCGCCAGCTCAGGTTTCAGGTCCTCGGGCATGAGCGGGTCCTCAACGTAGCCTTCGAGGTCCCGGCAGCGCTCCGCCACGTGGTCGAGGCGCCCCCTCTTCTCCGCCTCCAGCAGCTCCACTTCCATGGCCTTCAGGTGAGCCCTGTAGGTGTCCGGGTACGCGCGAGTCACCGCGCTCTCGTCTATCACGTAGCCCATGCCCTTCAGGATGCATGCTTCAGCCACCTCGTGGAGGAAGAGAAGATCGTCGCTCATAACCTGCTCCGCGGTCACCCTGTCGCCGGTGTAGGTCGGCCCGCTGAGGTAGGCGAGCAGCTCGCCGCACGTCAAGCTGCACTCCAGCCCGTAGCCCCTCAAGACCTCCAAGGCGGCCTTCAGCCTCTCCTCACAGGTACCCGAGCCTCCAAGCATCGCGCAATGCCGTTCAGCAGGGTTTATCAGCGTGCGCCCGGTAGCAGCATGTGCCGACCCCCTTGGACGAGGGCGAGTTCAAAAGGTGGATGGCGAGCGCGCGGAGGACGCTCGAGTCGGCGAGGAGGGACGCGGAAGCCAGCGACCACAACTGGGCTTGCTTCAAAGCCCACCAGGCGGCGGAGAAGGCTCTCAAGGCGCTGCTGTGGGGTTTGGGTGAGCCCGCTGTAGGGTACTCGCTGGTCGCGCTCGCCGAGCGCCTATCCCAGCTCGGCCTACCCGTCGGCGAGAGGGTTGGGGAGCTAGCGGCTGGGCTGAGCTAGTTCTACACGCCGACGAGGTACCCGGACGTGTGGGAGTCGGGGATCCTGGAGGACTACTACACGAGAAGCGAGGCGGAGGAAGCGATAAAGTGGGCTGGGGAGGTGATCGCGTGGGCGGAGGGGGTTTGGAGGTCGTTGAGCGGAGGCTGAGGCGCTGGAGGGAGGTGATCGAGGGGGCCAGGGAGTTCGCCCGCTCGCTCGAGGGGCCGGTTTCAGCGATCCTCGTGGGCTCCTACGCGAGGGGCGACTTCAGCGCGTGGAGCGACGTGGACATCCTGCTGATCGGCAAGTTCGAGGGGAGGCCGCCGGAGAGGCTGGGGCGCGTGCGCGCGCCACCGGGCTTCGAGGTGATCCCGCTTACGCCGGAGGAGGCGGTCAGGGCCGCGGAGAAGGGTAACCCGCTGCTGGTCGAAACTGTGGAGCGGGCGTGGTGCTCAGAGACGACCTGGGCGTGATGGGCGCGCTCAAGGGCGCGCTCGAGCGGGGGCGGGCGCGGCGGGGGAGCGGGCAGCCCTCCCTAGGGCAGGGGAAGCTGGAATTCAGAGAAAAAGAAGGAGGGGAGTAAAAGCAGGCGTTAGTTACGCCTACTTCCTCTCGGCCAGCGCGCGGTCGAGGGCGAGCAGGGCGGCCGGCTGGTCCCTAGCCATCCTGACTTTGGCCAGGAGCTCGCTAGCGTTCTTCTCCTCTTCGACTTGCTCGCTCACAAACCACTGGAGGAAGTTCTCGGCAGCCTTATCGCCCGCCTCGCGGGCGAGGTCTACCAGCCTCCATATCCGCTTGGTGTTCTCGGTTTCAGCCGCGAGGAAATCTTCAGCGGCCTCTAGCACGCTGCTCCACTTCGTCTTCGGCTTTGGGACTTCCTGGAGTTCGACTTCCCACCCGCGGTTCACCATGAAGTCGTAAAACCTCATCGCGTGCCCGAGCTCCTCCTTCGCCTGAACTCTGAAGTAATTGGCGAACCCGGTGAGCGATAGGCTATCGAAGTAGGCTGTCATAGCAAGGTAAAGGTACGCATTCCTTAGCTCCTGGTTCATCTGCCTGTTGAACTCGGCGCGCAGATTCGCAATACTCATACGTCATTCACCCGTAACCGGTTAACAAAGGGCCCTTAATATCCTTTGTCCCCCGGCGTCAGCATTCTAGATAGCTCACATTATTCCTAGCGTTGCTTATCTCCTTTACCTGGATGGAGCGCCTTCTTCAGGCCTCCTTCAGCAATTTTAGTCGAGGAGGTCTTGGTGCGTTTTTACCCATCGAGCTTTAGGCTGCAGTGCTTTCAATCGCTTTTCTCGGGAGCACTTGGTGTTGACTGCTCGCTGTCGCGTGCGGGCTTCTTCCTTTTTACGGTAAACGCTAAGAGAGCGGCTAAAGCAGCGACGGCGATCGCTGCTGCGAACGCTAGCTCGCTGAAGCCTAGGCCGATGTTACCCACCGCGAAAAGCAAGTCGAGCTTCGCTCTAAATTCGACAGCTTGTCCGCCTACGACCTCCAGAGGGGCGCGGAACTTCTTACCGTTCCTGGCGATATCGAGCGTGTAGTTGCCGGCTGGTATGTCGGCGGACAAAGCTCCGTCGCTGCTGGTGCGCCCGATAAGCGTTGCCCAGCGGCCTGTAAAGTTCACGCTCGCGTCGGGGACCGGCCTTCCAAGGGCGTCGAGCACGATTACGGTCACCCTACCCACGCTGGGAACCTGCACGCTGGAACCTACTTCGGCGGATACCGTGTAGTTCAGCGGTGCTCCCCTCCACCACATCACCCTGAGCTCCGCGCTCCTGCAGCGGAGCTGTAGTTTACCGTCGGCACCAGAAACCGCCCGGTACGTCGCGTTCCCGCAAACGACTTCTACCTCGGCGTACGAGAGCGGAGTTCCGAAAGGTGTAACCAGCCTGATTTCTCCCGCAGCAGGTGTTCTGGCTGTAACCGCGCGCTCGACTTCACTGACTACCGTCTCGTTATCGACGAGGCTTGTGGTCCAGTTGCCGCCGCTGGCGGTCGCGACGAGTATGCCGGGCGAGCTTAGTGCTTTCGAGAGCAGTGCTTCCAGCTGCTCAGGCTCTGCGGCTCCGACGACGGCCAGCTTGGCCGTGCCGTTCACGAGGAAGATCGTGAAGGGGACGTAGTAGTCGCTGCCGCCCACGAGCAGCCCGTAAAGCCTCATGTACTCCTGCCCGTCCTCCCTGCTGAGCGTCACGTCCACGAAGGCGTAGGGGACACCCATCCTCGCGAGGACCTCCTTCATGTGGAGGCAGTGGGGGCATGTGGACATGCCGTACTCGACCGCCGTGACTCCCGGCGGCAAGGCCAGCGCGCATGGCAGCAGCGCGATCGCTAAGAGCAGCGCGGCGAGCTTTTTCACGCTCGCGCCTGGGATAGCGGTCTTATAAGCCTGTTCTACCTCTCCCGCTTGTGGAGCCTCGGGAGAGGTGCGTTAGGGCGGTAGAGCGGGAGCTACCGGATAGGATCCCGATCGACTTCAACTGCCGCCCCGAGCCCCTTGCCGAGCTGGCGCGCGCGCTGGGCGTGAGCGACTACGAGCAGCTGCTTCAAGCGCTCGGCGTCGACTTCCGGGGGACCGGGTGCGCGCTCAAGGGGGGCTACCGCCCGCCCCCTGGCGCGAAGCCGGCTCGCGAGTGGGTTTACGGGCCGACGTGGGTCGTGGGGAGGGTGGGCGAGTACGAGCTGGCGGTCAACATCTGGGGGGTTGAGGTGCTCTTCGCGCCCCACACGTACACGTACAAGTACCACAGCCACCCCCTCCAGAGGATCGAGCTGAGCGAGTACGAGTGGCCCGAGCTGGACGAGGAGACCACGGCTAAGGCTGTCTCGGAGGCTAGGCGCAGGTACAGCGAGTACTGCCTCTCCGCCGGTGTGGAGCACTTGTGGGAGAACGCGTGGCAGCTCCTCGGCTTCGACGAGGCGATGAGGCTCATGCTGAAGGACCCAGCGAAGCTCGAGCGCGTGCTCGACGGGATCGACCGGATACGGTTGGAGGAGGCGAAGCTGCTCTGCGACCTCGGCGTCGACGTGATCTACGACGGGGACGACGTGGGGATGCAGAAGGGCATGATGATGTCCCCGCAGCTGTGGAAGCGGTTCCTGAAGCCGAGGTACGAGCGCCTGGCGCAGGTGATCCACAGGCGGGGAGCGTTCTTCATGTTCCACAGCGACGGGTGGATCGAGCCGATAATCCCCGACCTAATCGAGGTGGGGGTGGACCTGCTGAACCCCGTCCAGCCCGAGTGCATGGACCCCTACCGTCTGAAGGAAGCGTACGGGGATAAGCTCAGCTTCCACGGGACGGTCAGCGTCCAAACCACCCTACCTTTCGCGAGCCCCGCCGAGGTGGAGCGGCTCGTCAAGGAGAGGATCGAGCGGATGGGGCCGACCGGCTTCGTCCTCGCCCCCACCCACGCGATACAGCCGGGAACACCCATCGAGAACATCCTCACCATGTACAGAGCCGCGCTGAAATACGGCAAAGTAGGAGCTTCGGGCTGAGCGGCCGGCAGGAGCGGCGAGCTCAGGGCGGCACCGCTATGTCCAGCCCCTTGGCTGCCAGCTGCGCGCGGAGCTTCTCGTCGAACGTTGCCAGCTTGCAGCCCTCGCGCAGTGCCAGCGTCACGTAAAGCGAGTCGTAAACCGTGATCCCGAGCCTCACCGCGCCGTCTAGGGCGTCTTCCAGCAGCTCGTCCGCCCTGAACACCGATGCTGTGCTGTAAATCAAGGGCTTGATAGCGCCCTTGAGCGCCGCGTACGCGTCTTCGCGTATCCGCCTCGCCAAGTACACGTGCTTCCATAGGACGTTCGCGACCTCCACCACGGCGAGGTCGACCGTAGCCACTTTCCCCTGAAACCTCCTCACGAAATCGAGCGCTCTCCCGTAAAACTCGTCCTTCACCACTATGCTGGCGAAGACGCTCGAGTCCACGACGTAAGCCGGTTTCACCGGCTCTCCCTTACCTCCCTGATCGCCTTCCACGCCGGCTCGCTCGACACTGGCACGTCCTCGAGGGCCCTCTCTACGGTTTTGATGATCCTTTCGAGCTCCAACTCCTTCAACCTGTGCTCGATGAAGCTCTCTATCTCTTTCCTCCAATCGACATCCCCGAACTCCCTCATCTTCTCCTTAAGCTCCCTCCTGATCCTGATGCTCAGCACTTCGCTGGTCACGGGAATCCTTCCACCCTTCTGTATATTAGTTTTGTCTACGATTTCGTTTACGGAGCTCGGCTGCGCGGGCTCAGCGTTTCAACGCGGTCGGGCCAGCCCACGTATACCTTGTCGGCCATCCCGATGAAGAGGCCGGTTTCGACGACGCCGGGCATCCTCAGCTCCCTGTCGAGCGCTTCCGGGTCTTCGATGGGCCCCGTGTAGACGTCGACGATCACGCCGCCCGTGTCCGCCACCACAGGCCCCATCTTGCCGCGAGCCGGGTAGCGCGGCTCGGCCTTGAAGCCCTTCGCGGCGAGCTTCCTCAGCACGAGGCCGAGGGCTTGGGGTAGCATCTCCAGCGGGACTGGGTGGCGCTCGCCGAGCTTGGCCACGAGCTTCGTGTGGTCTACGATGAACACCCGCCGCTCAGCGTGGTAGGTCAAGATCTTCTCCATCGTCATCGCCGCGCCGCCGCCCTTGATCATGTTCAGGTTCGGGTCCACCTCGTCGGCCCCGTCCACGTACACCTCGATCGCTGGCGCGAAGGAGGGGTCGAGCACCCGCAAGCCCACCCTCGCGAGCTTCAACGCGGTGTCGATGGAGGACGCCACGTACAGCTTCTCCCTGAACCCATCTAACTGGGGGAGGAGCTCTAGAAGCTTCTCCACCGTCGAGCCCGTCCCCACGCCGACCACAGTGCAGCCCTCGAGCTCCCGCAGCGCAGCTCTCGCCGCGTTGAGCTTAGCCAGCTCCACGTCCACGCCGCTCACCTCTCGGCGCTGGCTTAAAAGCCTCTTGTGCGCGCGGCTTTAAGTACATGCCACGCTCCGCCCGTAATGGTATGGGTATCGTGGTGAAAATGGACAAGCAGGGTAGGATGCCGATCCCCGCCGCCGTGAGGAGGAGAGAGGCGAGGCTCTTCGTACTCGAGGGGAGTGAGGGCGGCGAACTGAGGTTAAAACCTATCAAGGAAATCCGGTCAACCGACCTTTTCGATCCAATCGAGACCCATAAGCTTAGAAAGGCGCGCCTTTAGCTGCCAGCGGGTGAGCCGGTGGAGGGGGGGAGGCTGGTCCACGCCGTCTTCGAGGGCTTGGAGCCGCCGCGCCCCCCTGTCCACGTGGAGTCGGACGACAAGCGCTTCGAAGCTTCGCTGAGCGACCTGCTGGGGGCGGGCGTCAGGGTCGCCGACTGGAGGGGGTTCTTCGAGGTCGGGGGCCCCTTCCATAGGAGGGAGGGGGAGAGCCTGGGCGAGTGGCTGGACCGCGTCGACCCCGGCGGCTACAGCTGGCCTGATCCCGGCGAGGCGGCGGCAGCCGCTGTCGAGGGGTTCCTGAAGCGCGTGAGGGGGCTCGCGGAGGGCAGGTTCCTCGTGCTCAAGGTGCTCGGCCCGACGGAGACCGCTGAGGGTTTTTTCGCGCCGCCGAGGGGCGGTAGGGGGGCGGAGCTGGGCCAGATGGCCCACCGCTTCGGCTTCGGAGCCCTCTACCTGCTCGACAGGGCGAAAGCCCTGCGGATCTACGGGAGGATCGCGGAGGTCGTGCTGGAGGTGGTGAAAGCGGGCTCCGAGCTGGAGGAGGTCGACGCCGTGAGGATCGCCGACGATGCGGCAACGTACGCGGGCCCAGCGTACAGCAGGAGCTTCTACGAGGAAGCGTACTTCCCCTGGCACGAGAGGTTCGCGGCCGCCGCTCGCTCCCCCGGTAAGCGCGCCATCCTCCACTGCGACGGGGACCTGAGGAAAGGCGGCTTGCTCGAGCGGCTGGCCCGCACCTACGATGGGCTCCACCCCCTCGACATTGTCCCCAAACCCTCGCTGCCCGACGCGCTCCAGTGGGCTTCGGAGGTGGCTGCGCTGAGGGGCTCGGCAGGGCGGGCGGTCTTCTTCACCGGCGCTCCCGTCGAGCTGGTGTTCAACGACTCGGTGGGGGTTGACGAGTTCCTCCAGGTGCCGCGCGCCCTACTCGAAGCTCACGGCAGAAGGTTCCTCGTGCTGGCTACGACGCACAGCGAGTATCCGCTGCGCAGCTACAGTGAAGAGCTGCCGCGCCGCAAGGTGGAAGCGCTGAGGCAACTCGCCATGAAGCTCGCGAGGGGCTAGCGGAGGGCCGCCACGCGCCCATCGGGGGTGCAGACGAACACTCTAGCCCTCTCGGACAACCGCCAGGACAGCGCCGCGGCGTCGCCTGCGCAAAGCGAAACCCAGAGGGCGGCGTAGACCCTTGGCAAGCCAGCGGCTTGGAGCGCCAGGGGTATGGGCGTTGCCAGCAGCGGGGCGAGGTAGACCAGCGTGGCCTTCCACGGCGGGAGGGGGTCGAGGAACAGCGTTTGGAAGCCGAGAGGGAACACCCTCACGGCCGCTCTGCTGCCGAGCGCCCTGGCGGCTGCCGCGTGGAGGAGCTCGTGGAGAAACGCGAAGGCTAAGGTTGCGGCGGCTACCGTGGCAACCGCGCGCGCCAAGACGCTGGCGGCTCTTGACTGCAGAAGTGCATCCAGGAAGAAGGGGGTCAGCAGCGTGCATACGGTCAAGAGGTTCGCCGCGCAGACCGACATCAGCTCGGCGGCATCCTTGCGCGCTGGCCGCACGCCTTCTACCACGCTTCCCGCTTTATTAAGTATTCTCGCCTTATAAAGGGCTTAATCTCCGCTTGAGCAAAAGAAAGCTTTTATAGAGCTGGCTGAGAGGTTAAAGGCTATGATCGACGCGTGGAGCACGCTAATCGGTTTCGGGCTGAGCGTAGCCACGCTGCTGGGCGTGACGCTCGCTGGAGCGGTCGCCGTGACGCTGCTGGCCAAGCTCCTGAAGCTCGTCGAGCGGCTGGAGTAGCTGGGCGCTCACCGCAGCACGATGCTGCGGACCCCCTCTGCTGCCGCCGCTCTGTGGAGGTCTTCGTCACCCGTGTACATTTCGCTCGCGTTCGCGTGCTTAGCAGACACGATCTGGAGCGCGTCGGCCTTGTAGATGTGGTGCTTCTCGACGAGCTCCCAGGCGCTTGCGAGGAGCCTCACGTGCACTGGCACGAAGAGCAGCAGCCTGAGCTTTAGAAGTCTCACGGTTTCGCCGATGAACATCGTCCTCGCGGCCGCGTAATCCCCATCCCCCAGCCACCCCCTCCTCCGGTACTTATCGAGAACCCCTAATACCTCCCCGATGTCCCATACGGAAAAGGATAGGGTCAGCTCGCCCGCCAGCGTTGAATCGTACAGCTCGCAGACTTTCTCGCTACCGGCCTCCTCCACATACCGCTTAACTATCGCGCTAGAGTCGAGGTACACCAGGCGGGGTTTCAAACCCCCCCGCCCCTTCTCAGCTCCCTCACAGCTCTTCCAGCGTCTGTCGGGACCTTCGGTTTCACGGGCTTGACTTCGAGGGGCGCGGGGGCAGCCAGCATTTTCGACAGCTCTTCCGCCACCACGCGCTCGGCAACCCCCTCTTCCAGCAGCTCTTCCACAGCTTTGCTAAGCGCCCTCAGCCCAGCCCGAGCGTCCACCTTCAACTTGAACTCCTCCCAAAGCTCCTTGTTGATGAACAGGCTCGTCTTCACCTTACCGCTCATACTCTTCACCTTACCTACTCCTAGGGGTACAAAAACGCTTAGCTGTCTCCCTGCTCGTTTCCATGAAGGTAAAGAACGTACAAATTGGATGACGACCCGCTCTATGCGACTTCGACCTTCGTGAACCAAACTCTCCTGAGGTCTTCGAGCTTCGCGGTCCTCGTCACCTTGAACTTCCCGCGCAGCCTGATATCCTCGGAAGAGGAGCCGACCATCACCTCGTAGTCGCCGGCTTCGATGATCGGCGCCATGTCCCTGCCGTAGAAAGCGAGGAGCTGTGTCGGCATCCTGAAGATTATCCTCCTGCTCTCGCCGGGCTTCAGGTGGACGCGCTTGAACCCCTTCAGCTCATTGACGGGCCTCGTCACGCTCGCCACGACGTCCCTCACGTACAGCTGGACCACCTCGTCGCCCTCCCTCCCCCCAGCGTTCCTCACGGTCACACCCACGCTGACTGTAGCGCCCGGCTCGACCTCCTCCGGCTCAACTGACAAGTCGCTGTACTCGAACCTCGTGTAGCTGAGGCCGTGGCCGAAGGGGAAGAGCGGCCTCCAGTCCTCGTCGATGTACTTCGACGTGAAGCGGTCGGGGCTCGGCGGCCTGCCTGTACGCTTGTGGTTGTAGTAGATCGGGACCTGCCCCACAGTCCTCGGCCAGGTGACGGGCAGCTTCCCGCCCGGGTTGTAGTCGCCGAAGAGCACGTCCGCGATCGCGTCGCCCGCCCTCACGCCCAGGTGCCAGGCGATCACGATGGCGGGGATGTGCTCCGCAGACCACTTGATGGAGAGCGGCCTCCCCGACATCACCACCTCGACCAACGGCACCCCCCTGCCCTTCACCGCCTCCCACACCGCCTTGACGAGCTCCTCCTGGACGCCCGGCAGGTCGAGGTAGGCTCTCGACGCCGCCTCCCCGCTCATGTCCGCGCTCTCGCCCACGACCAGCACCACCGCTTCCGCCTTCCGGGCCGCCTCCACCGCCTCCTCGAAGCCGCTCCTGTCCTCAGAGCGGACATCGCAGCCTTTCGCGTACAGCACCTCCGCGTTCGGAACCTTCTTGCGCACGCCCTCGAGCACCGTGACCGCGTCCCGCGGGTCCCCGAGCGCCCGCCAGCAGCCGAGAGGCGCGTCCCTGTCGTCAGCGAGCGGCCCGATGACCGCGATCCTCCTCAAGCTCTTGCTCAGCGGCAGCGCACTCTCGTTCTTCGCGAGGACGATGCACTTGCGGGCGATCTCGAGCGCCGTCTCGAAGTGCTCCCTGCACTTCACGACCCGCTTAGCCCTCTCGGGGTCGGCGTACGGGTTCTCGAAGAGGCCGAGCAGGAACTTCACCCTGAGGATCCTCCTCACGGCCTCGTCGATCAGCTGCTCGGGCACCTCCCCCTTCTTCACCAGCTCCAGCAGGTGCCTCCGGTACACGTCCCCCTCCATGTCCATGTCCACGCCGGCTGTGACAGCCAGCTTGGCCGCCTCGGCGGCGTCGGCTGCGATCCCGTGCACGACGAGCTCGCCGATCGCGTTCCAGTCGCTGACGACGAAGCCCTGGAAGCTCCACTCGCCCTTCAGCACCTCCCTCAGCGTGAACTCGTTCGCCGAAGCGGGGATCCCGTTGAGGTCGTTGAAGGCGCTCATCACCGTCGCCACGCCGGCCGCGACGGCGGACTTGAACGGGGGCATGTACACCTCGCGCAGGGTCCGCTCGGAGATGTCGACCGTGTTATAGTCTCTGCCGCCCTCGGCGCCCCCGTAGGCGACGTAGTGCTTCGCGCACGCCGCGATCTTCTCCGGGTCGCTGGACAGCCTATCGCCCTGGAAGCCCTTCACCGCCGCCCAGGCCATCACGGAGGCCAGGTAGGGGTCCTCGCCGAAGCCCTCCGCGATCCTGCCCCACCTCGGATCCCTGGCGATGTCGAGCATGGGAGCGAACGTCCACTTGACGCCTTCAGCAGCAGCCTCCCTGGCCGCCAGCGCCTCTGCCTTCTCGACCACTTCAGGCTCCCAACTGCTGGCCAGCGCGAGCGGGATGGGGAATATCGTCTTGTAGCCGTGTATCACGTCGAGGCCGAGGATTAAGGGTATACCGAGCCTCGACTCCTCGACGGCGATCTTTTGGATCTCGTTGACGTTCTCAACTCCAACGACGTTTAGTAACGAGCCGGCAAGCCCTCTCCTGACGAGCTCCTTCAGCCTGTCGCTCAAGCCCATGTGGGCGCTGTACTGGCACATCTGCCCGATCTTCTCCTCCAGCGTCATCCTCCTGAGGAGGTCTTCAACACGCTCCTCAACCGGCTTGGACGGATCCTTGTAGGTCTCCATCGCCAAGGGGGGTGACATAGATGTAAAAAACGGTAACGGAATTCAACCACGCAACCTGCTGCCGTAGCGGTCGAGGTGGACGATCTCGCTGAGAGGCTTCCTTGACTTCGGCTCAGGCTTCTCGTCCGGATAGCCGACAGCGAATAGCGCAACCGGGTACAGGTGCTCGGGCGCTCCCACGATCTCGCGGATCCTGTCGGCCACGGGTACTGTGTGGAGCCAGACTGCGCCCAAGCCGAGGCAGTGCAAAGCTAGCCAGAGGTACATGGCGGCGAGCGAGCCGTCGATCATGTAGGAGTCGGGGGCCAGCCTCGTGTCGGCGAGCACGACGATCGCGGCCGGCGCTTCGGAGGCGCATCTGGCCCACCTGTGAACTTGTCCAAGCTTCTCTCTCGTCTCTTTGTCTTTCACGACAACGTACTCCCAGGGTTGCCCGTTCCTAGCGCTGGGTGCGAAGCGAGCGATGTCGATCGCCTCGAGTAGCAGCTCGGTCGGTACGTCGTCCTTCTTGAACTTGCGTACGCTCCTCCTCGTCAACAGGAACTCCTTGCAGGGTTTCCCGCTCACGAGCTCCTTCACCCCAAGCCGGATATATCCCTGCGCTTTAAGAGAAGGTTGATAACCAAGCGCGGGTTGGATCGTGCGTGTGCGATACGCTTGTAGCGCTGCGCGGGTGGACTAGGGAGGGTGCGACGATCTTCGCGAAGAACAGCGACCGCGACCCGAACGAGGCTCAAGTTCTCGAGTTCCACCCAAGCTCGAAGCGCATCGAGGAGAAAGTGAAGTGTACGTACGTCAGCGTGGAGCAGGTAGACGAGACCTACGCGATACTGATCTCAAGGCCCTACTGGATGTGGGGTGCGGAGATGGGCGTCAACGAGCACGGGGTCGCGATCGGGAACGAGGCGGTTTGGACCCGGGAGCCTTACGCCGAGAAGGGTTTGACGGGAATGGACCTTCTGAGGCTTGCTCTTGAACGTTCCCGTACAGCGAGCGAAGCGCTGAAGTGGATCACCTCCCTTTTGGAACAGTACGGGCAGGGCGGGAACTGCAGCGCCTCGAGAAGGATGTTCTACCATAACTCGTTCATCATCGCTGACCCGAGGGAAGCTTGGGTCCTCGAAACCGCAGGCCGGTACTGGGTGGCTGAGCGCGTCAAGGACGTGAGATCGATATCGAACGCTCTCTCTATAGGGGAACGCTGGGATCTCGCCTCGAGCGGAGTCGTCGAGCGCGCGAGGGAGCGGGGTTACTGCAAGGACCGCCTCAGTTTCAAGGACTGCTACTCCGACCGCTTTTACACGCGCGTGGCGAAAGGCCGGGAGAGGCAGGCTTACACCCAAAAGGCGCTGGAGGAGGCTAAGGGCTTCATCGACTTTCGCTTCACAGCTTCTCTGCTTAGAAGCCACGCAAGGGAGCCCTACGATCCGTCCCGAGGGTCGAACGCGGACGTTTGCATGCACGCCGGCGGCTTCACGAGGCCCTCTCAAACCGCAGCATCGATGATAGCGATCCTTTACGAGAAATTGCCCTTGGTCTTCGCTACAGGCACCTCCACGCCGTGCATCAGCGCGTTCAAGCCGATGTTCCCCGAAGCCGGTCTACCCGACCTTAGCCCGCAGCCCGGTGGGGTTTGGGACGGGGGCAGGAGCTACTGGTGGAGACACGAGCTGCTGAGCAGGAAGCTCTCATGCTGCTACAGCCGCTACGCGTCCTCAATCAAGAACGAGCTGCTCGAGCTCGAGGAGAGGTTTTATGCGAGGGCTTTAGATGCGAGGATGGCTTACCTGCGCGGCGAAGCCTCGCTGGAAGAGCTGAGGGAGCTGACACGACAAGCTTTCGAGGAGGCGGCTAAGCTGGAGGGGAAGTGGCTGAGCGCTGTCAAGCCTTCTCGCTGCCTAAACCCGCTCTACGCGCTCTTCTGGCGCGGGGTGAACGAGGCCGCTGGAATCCCGGCCTAAACTTTTATCAGCTCCGCCGAGCTAAGATCTTGTGGCGCTCGAGGAGCGCCTCAAAGCTAAAGTGCAGGCGTCTCTAAGGAAGCTGCAGGGTGCTAGGAAGCCCGAAACCGACGATCTCTTCTCGCGCCTAGCTTACGTGTTCCCGCGCGACCTGAGCGTCCCCAGTTACCCGAGGGAGCCGAGGGCGGCTTTCAACCCGGGCGCGCTGTTGATGGGTGGGAAGCTTCTCGTCTTCCCGAGGCTCGTCTTCGACTACTACGGCTACACCTCCAGCGTCGGCCTCTTCGAGGTGGACTTGGAGGAGCTGCTCTCCGGGAGCTTGAGCAAGCCGGTGGAGGCGAGGATCCTGCTGTGGCCGAGGGAGCTGTGGGAGTTCAAGGGTTGCGAGGACGCTAGGGCTTCGCAGCTGGGCGGGAAGGTCCAGCTGCTGTACACGGGCTACGGCTACCACCATTTGGGGGAGGGGCTCGAGTTGAGGTGGGTGCAGGGTTTCGCGGAGCTTGACGAGGGGTTGCGGGAGCTCAGGAGGGGTTTCTTCACAGTCGCCGGTGGAAGCGAGCGGGTCGCGCCGAAGATGAAGGACTCCGCGCTTCTAAGCTTCTCCGGCGGCAGGGCTTTCCTCCTGTGTCGGCCGACTCTCGACAGCCTACAAGTTTGCTGGCGCGCTGAAGTCGACTTGGAGAAGCTGGAGATACATGAGGAAAGCATGGAGCCGGTTCTTGTGCACGAGGAGTGGGAGACGCACGTAGGCTGGTCCACGAACGCTCTCCAGCTCTCCGGCAGCGAGTGGCTTGTCGGCTGGCACGGCGTGCTCAAGGGGGACCTTTCCTACAGGAACGGCTTGGCGGTGGTGGACGGGGAGGGGAGGCTGCTGGCGGTCAGCGACTATCTGCTAGCTCCAAGGGGTCTTGTCGAAGAGTACGGCGACCGCCCCCTAGTAGTTTTCGGGTGCGGCCTGGCGAGGTACAAAGAGATGCTACTTTGGGTCGGCGGGGTTAGCGACTACGCGATCGGCTTCTTCGCTGTAGAGCTAGAGAAAGTTTTCGAGAAGCTTAGGTGGTTGAGCGCTTGAACGTTAGCAGCTCGATGATAGCACCCAAAGTCTTCCTCGCGTCCACGTAGGCGTAGGAGCCGCCCTCGAAGTCCCCCCTCTGCACGAGCACGCCCCCCTCGCCCTCGAGCTTGCGTATCGCCGCCTCCATGTCGTCCACGACGAATGCGATGTGGTGTATGCCGGGCCCCTGCTCCTCTAAAAACTCGCTCCACGTGCTCGGGCCGCCGATCGGCTCGATCAGCTCGAGGGTCACGCCGCCTAGGTTGAAGAACGCCAGCTTCGCCCTACCTCGTGACGGCAAGCCTCTGAACGCCATCCGGGTCTTCTCCCACTCCTCCGTCTCGATAACCTGCGGTTTCGGCACGCCTAAAAGCCTAGCCCACCTTTCAGCAACCTCCTCAATGTTCCTCACGACAACCGCAACCTGGGTCAACTTGGCTAAACCCTCCATCAGGGCCCCCTAGGAAAACTCCTTGAAAAGCCTGCCGCAAGCCATTTTTATGGCCTAAGCCGCTTCAGCGCGTGAGCGCGCTCCAGGAGCGCGTTACCCTACCCACAGGTCTCACCACCATAGCGTACAAGTGGCTACCAGAGCATAGACCGCGCGCGCTTGTCGTCGGCGTCCACGGGTTCGCTGAGCACGCAGGCCGCTACGAGCACGTTGGCCGCTTTCTCGCGGAGAGGGGTTTCGCCCTATACATGTACGACTTAAGGGGGCACGGCCGCTCGGAGTGGGAGAGAGGTTACGTTGACAGGTTTGAGCAGTTCGTTGAGGACACGGTGGCTTTCGCGAAGTTTGCCAAGAGAGAGGTTCCCGCTAAAACCTTCCTTTTGGGTCATAGCATGGGTGGTCTCATCGCCGTGTACGCGGTAGCGCAGTTGGGAGGGGAGCTTAGCGGTTTTTTGACGAGCGGAGCGGCGCTGGAGGTCAAGGTGAACCCCTTCGCGCGCTTCACCTTGCAGCTGGCTGGGCTGCTCAACCCGAAGGGGAGGGTGCGAACGCCGGTCTCCACCGAGTGCCTTTCGAGGGACAGGAGCGTGATCGAGCAGTACATGAGCGATCCGCTCGTATTCAAAGACCCAACCTACAAGCTTCTCCTCGAGTTCGGTAGAGCTGTGCAGCGCGTTTGGCGGGTAGTAGGGACGATAAGCTTACCGGCGCTCATCATGCACGGAGGAAGCGACTGCCTGGTACCGCCCTCCGCCTCCAAAAGGCTCTACGATAAACTACCCTCTCCCGACAAGACACTGAAGATTTACGAGGGGTTGCGCCACGAGATATTCAACGAGATTGAAAGAGGAAAGGTGCTTTCCGATCTGGTCGATTGGTTGGGCAAGCGCTCGGGCTAGGGGGTCGGAGAGGCAGCAGCCTCTTCCACCGCGATCACAACGGCCCTAGCCTGCGTGCTTAGCGGGAGGCTGGCTGGAAGGCCCGGTTTCCTAGAGGCTATCTCGGGCGTATAGGGCAGGTGGATGAAGCCCGCTTTCTTCGGGTAGCCCCGCACGTCGGCGTGGCGGAGCAGCAGGTACATCGCGTAGTTGCAAAGGAAAGTCCCCGCTGAGTTGGAGATCGCCGCCGGCACTCCCTCCCCCCTCAACCGCTCCAGGATCCTCCTCAACGGGAGCGTGGAGAAGTAGGCAGCGGGCCCCTGCGGGTCGATGGGCTCGTCCACCGGCTGCGCGCCGTCGTTATCGGGCCTGCTCGCGTCCATCAGGTTGATGGCAACCCGCTCCAGCCTCACGTGCGTGATCCCACCAGCAAGGCCGAGAGCCACCGCTATGCTCGGCTTCAACCGCTCGAGGAGCTGCGCGAGCGCCTCCCCGCACCGTTTGTACGAGACGGGGAGCACGGCCGAGTGCGCGTCGAAGCCCGCTTTAGCCAGCTCGGCGGCTGCCCGCTCCGCAGCCCAGGCAGAGGGGTTTTCGCGCTCGTCGCCGAAAGGCTCGAAGCCGGTTACGAGGATCGTCTGCACAGCCAGCCCGATTCTCGCCGCTTTTAAACCCGACACCTATATCGCCCAGCTCGCGGAAGCTGGAGTGTGGAGTTTGCACCGGAAACGTCTACCGCAGCTAGGCTGAAGGCTCTCTTCGCGCTCGCGGTGCTTAAGCTCCTCTCCAACGTCGCTTGGGGGGAACTCCGCTTCAAGGGGTTGCGCGTGATAGTACCGAGAGGCTGCTTCGCCCCAATCTTCGTCTCGACGTCCCTCCTCAGCGACGCGGCTTCCGCGCTCGTTAAAAATGGCTTGGCGGTTGAGGTAGGAGCCGGCTGCGGTCCACTCGCCCTTTCTCTAGCGCAGAGCAAAAAGGTCGAAATCGTGGGCACGGACGTGGATTTACGCTGCCTAAAGGCCTCGCTCGCAAACGCGAAGCTAAACGGGTTGGAAGCTCGCTACCACCCGGTCGCCTGCGCGGAGGCGAGCTGCTTGAGAGATAGAGCTTTCGACTACGCGTTGGCGAACCCTCCCTACTTTCCCTTTGACCAGAGCTTAAGCCTATCCGCTTGCGGCGGTGCAGGCCTGGAAGTCTACAAAAGGATCCTAGCTGACGCCGCGAGAGTGCTGAGACAGGGAGGACTCCTCCTATTCACAGCGTCCACGCTGACCGGTCGGGTTGAAGGGGCGCTGCTAATGGGCGAGCGTTGGGCTCTTTTCGACCGCGTACGCGCGTACGCCTGGAGGAAGCCTAGCGGACCCTCACCCAGTCGACCTCGAGGTATGTGCGCTCCCGGTTCTCCTGCGTAAGGTGGCGGTAGACGCGGCCCGCGTCCCGCCTGTTGTAGCCGAAGACCGCGTTGTCGATCCACAGGTCGGCCCTCGCCCTCCACCTGCACTCCTCGCCCGGCAGCCGGGCGGCCAGCTCGCCGTCCACGTAGAAGCGGACCTCCCGCTCCAGCCACTCCACCTTGTAAACGTGCCACTGGGTGAGGTCCAGGCTCTGCATCGACGGTTTGCCGGAGTGGATGACGACCCCCAGCCTCCCGCCCGCCATCCTCGTGATGGCGCTGAGGAGCGACATGGAGCCCCCGTAGAGCTTGATCGGGTAGAGGTGGTTGCGCACCTGCGCGAAAAAGCCCTGGAGCATGTAGGGGCCCCTGCTCCTCAAGTGGATGAACCAGATGGGCATGCACGAGTCGAAAACCATCGTGTGGTTCCAGAAACCCCATCCGGCTGACCCGTAGTGGAGCCCGCTTAGCCTTACCTTAGCTTCGAACGTCTTCCTAACCCAAGGTAGATTGTCGAACTCGCCGTCTGAAAGCTCAGCGTTCGAGTAGTAGAGAGCCTCGGTTGGTCCAACCCACAAACGCAGTACGCTGCCCTCATGCTCGAAGCCGGCGAAGTTGTCGCGTCTGTAGCCCCAGTAGGGGCTCATCGACTCGAAATCGTCGAAAAGCTCGCCAGCCTCGCGAACTCTCCTCCGCAGCTCTTCCACAGAAATCCCTGCAAAAAGCCCCTTTTCAGACTTTTTGCCCCGTTTAGCGTGAAGGTGAAGAGCCTCACCTTGGAGTCTGGGCAGCTCCGTACCCTCAACTATTCGGCAGAAAAGCTAGAGGTGGTTCGCTGGTAGAGCTTGCGCTGCAACGGCGCTGTTAGACGGCAGCGTTAAAGTTTTATGGTGGTAACAATTTTGTTACCCAGATGAAATTATGAGGCTTTACGAGTTGCGAGACGCAGCGCTCGCGAGCGGAAGGTTGGTCTTCAGCATGAGGCAGCTAGCTAAGTTGATGGGAGTTCCGGAGAGCTACGCGAAGGTTTACGCGCACAGGCTTGTCGCGAGGGGAATGGCTTGGCGCGTGAGAAGGGGGGTGATCGCCTTCACCCACGATACGTTCGTTATCGCGTCTCAGCTCGTTGAGCCCTCGTACGTTTCGATGCACGCGGCGCTCTACATCAGGGGGGTTGCGGACCAAGTGCCCTCGATAGTCGAGTGCGTCACAACGCGCAGCCCCTTGTGGCTCCGGGAGCTCGGGGTGAGATACAGGAAGATCGCGGGTATGCTGTTTTTCGGGTACGAGAGGGTCGGCAGGGCGGGGAGCTACGCGTTCGTGGCCTTGCCCGAGAAGGCCGTCTTGGACATGGTGTATTACGGCGGGAACCCCGACTGCTCGCAGCTAGACTTGGACGTGAAAGCTCTCAGGGAGATGGTTGAAGCGTACAGGAGGGTTGGAGGCTACAGGGCTAGGAGGGTCGAGAGGTGGGTTGAGTGCTTCGCGAGGAGGAGCTGATCAGGATCGCGAGGATGAGAAGGGCGAAGCCGTGGCAGGAGGAGAGGAGGTACATCCAAGCTCTCATCCTGTACGCTGTAGCCGATTGGCCGCTCGTCCTGAAGGGTGGGACCTACCTGTGGTTGTTCCACGGTTTGAACAGATTCTCGGTCGATCTGGATTTTACGGCGTCTGGGCCCGTCGCCGCCGGGAAAGCTGCCGAGATATCCGGTGTTTTGAAACTGTTCGGTGTTGAAAGCGAAACAGAAGTTTTGAAGGATGATAGGTACACGCTGACCCTACGCGTAGCCGCGAAAGGCCCCCTCTATAAGTCTGACAAGGACGTTTGCTACGTGCGCTTGGACATTAGCCGGAGGGAGGGCCTGCTGCTCAAGCCGATAAATGTTAAGCTGGACGAACCCCTCTACGGGATACCCATCGTCTTCCTTGAGGGTTTAGAGCCGCGCGAAGCGCTAGCCGAGAAGATTAGGGCTTTCTACATTAGAGGGAACGCACGCGACCTGTACGACGCCTGGTTCCTCCTGAGGAGAGGAGTGAAGCTGGATATGGCCCTGATCGAAAAGAAGCTCGCTTTCTACGATTTAAGGTTCGACAGCACCACTTTCTTCGAAAGGTTCCGGGAGCTCGAGAGCGTGTGGGAGAGGGAGCTGGAACCCGTAGTCTTCGGAGCTGTGCCCAGCATAGCCGAAGTTGAAGCGCTCTTCAAGCAGGTGCTTGAGGCTAGCGGCTAACGCGCGTTGCAGCCGCGTTCACCGGTAGCCGATGGCGCGGGGTGCGCTAGCCGGGATGCGACGCTTACCCGAGCGTCAGCTTTTCGATGAGCTTCATGTAGTCCCATGCCCTGTCCATGAGGGGTTTGTGCTCCGGCTCCTCGTAGTGCCTACCGTAGAAGCAGTCGCCCTGGAGGCTCTTCCTCACTTCGATGTAGTAGGCCGCTAGCTCCTCCGCTTCTTCCTCGCTCAACCCGGCTTTCACGAACGCCTCTTTCACGAAGCGCCTCCACGTCCAGCCTTTAGGCGGCTCGCTGTCGCCCAGGTACTTTTCCGTTAGGGCGATCGTAGCGTGTTACACCGCTGCCCAGATCTTCTCGGCAGCGTCGTAGGGGTCCTCCCGCTTCGGGTGCTCGAGCGCCTTCTCGAGGTAGGCTCGCGCGGTCTCCAGGTGCTTGGCCGCCGCCACGCTCGAGCCCGCGGGCGCGGCGGGAAAAGCTTTCGGGCCCAGCGCGCGTTTTAAGAAGGCGGTGGAAAGGAGCTCGTGCAACCTAGCAGCGCGTCGCTCAGGAAGGAGCTGAGCTTGATCGATGCGGTGTCTGTGGGGTTGGGCGCGATCATCGGCGCCGGCATATTCGTGCTGATCGGGATCGCGGCGGGGCTCGCGGGGCCCGCTGTGGTACTCGCGGTGCTGATCTCCGCGCTGAGCGCCACGTTCACTGCTTTCAGCTTCTGCGAGCTGGGCTCCGCGCTGCCGAAGGCGGGCGGCGTCTACGAGTACGGGCACGAGCTGATACACCCGATGGTCGGCTTCCTGATGGGTTGGATGTGGGTTTCGGGGAACATCGTGCTGGGGGCTACGGCTAGCCAGGGCTTCGGCTACTACTTCTCCGCGCTCGTGCCGGGCGTGAGCTTCAGGCTGGCGGCGGCCGCGTTGGTGGCGCTGGTGACGCTCCTGAACGCGCTGGGCACTAAGCTGTCGGCTTCGGTTAACAACGTGTTCGTAGCGATCAAAGTGGGCGTGCTGGTGCTTTTCTCGGCGCTCGGCTTGCTCAACTTGAATCTAGGCAACTTCGACCCCTTCGCCCCGCACGGTCTCGCTCCGGTGCTGCAGGCAGCCGCCCTCTTCTACTTCGCGTACATCGGCTTCCCCAGGATCGCGGTGTTGGCTGAAGAGCTTAAGGACCCGGAGAGGGATTTACCGAGGGCGATACTGACCGCCCTCTGGAGCTCTGCTGTAATCTACCTGCTCGTCTCCCTCGCGGCGGTCGGCGTCGCGGGCTGGGAGAGGCTAGCCGCCAGCAAGGCTCCGCTGGAGGAGGTGGCCAGAGTGCTCGGTGTTGGCTGGGTGGTGGGCGTGGGCGGGCTGGTGGCGACGTTCAGCGTGGTGCTGACCTCGGTGATGGGGCAGTCGAGAGTTTTCTTCGCGATGGCGAGGAACCAGGAGATTCCGCGCACCCTTTCGGCTGTGCACCCGAGGCTCGGAACACCCATCTACTCCGTTCTCCTGTCAGGTTCTGTGATGATGGCTCTAGTTCTCACGCTCGACATATCCGGGCTTGCAATGGTCACAAGCTTTCTCGTCCTCCTCTCCCACGTGCTCACGAACGTCGCTGCTTTGAGGCTCTACCAGCTGGGTAGAACGCCCCCCTTCAAAGCCCCTCTTCGGCCGATCCACGCAGCGGCTGGCGCTATCCTCAGCGCCGTCTTAGCGTTGAGCGTCGAGCCGCGAGCCCAGGCTTTCGGTTGCGCCGTACTGCTGGCAGGCGCTACATGGTACAGCCTGTACACGAGGCTTGCGCGAGCCGAAAGGAAAAAGGGAAAAAATAGTTAGCTAGCCTGTAACGGTGAGACCTCCGATCAGCGTGTCCGGCGCGTAGAAGCCCATCGTCGTCTCTTTTACCCTCCTCGCGGGTTTGATCAGCCCAGATACCTCGTATAGGTTGCCGCTGACGGCTAAAGGCTTAACGGGTACGAGGTCGCCGCTTCTCACCAAATACGGGTTGGAGATCACGACGCTGAAGTTCCCCGTGACCGGGTTTACGGTGTGGACGCTGAGCAGGTAGCCTTCCGCCACCACCTTCGCCTCAGCCTCGAGGTCCCTCTCGGAGCTCTCGCCGCCCGCGACGACGAGGTTGGAAGGCGAGATGCCGACAGCCCCCATGCCCCTAGACGCGTTGCCCGTGCTCTCGACCCCCATCCTCCTCGCTGTGTACGTGTTGTGGAGGTAGCTCTTCAGCACGCCGCCCTCGACGAGCGGGGTCCTCCTTCTTGCGACACCCTCATCGTCAAATATGCTGGTTCCCAGACCACCGGGTAGAGTGCCGTCGTCGATGATCGTCAAGTTCCCTAGAACCTTCTGCTCCAGTTTACCAGCTAGCGGGCTGAGACCTTCGAGCACGTTCATCGCGCTCAGCGCGGGGACGAGCAGCGAACCCAACAGCATGGCGAGAGTTCTCGCCCTGAAGAGGACCGCCCCCTTCACCGTCTCCCCGAGCTTTTCGGCTTTAGAGGAGTCGAGCGCCAGCCTCGCCGCCTCCTCGAGCACCGGGTAGTAGTCGCTGACGAGAGAGCGCGATGAGATCCAGTAGCCGCCCGAGCCTTCGCCAGCCTTCAGCGAAGCGCTGATGCCGGAGCGCGTCCCCCGCTCCTCGACGGCCACGCCCCTCGAGTTGGCAACCGCCCGCCTCCCGAATCCGGCTCCGATGCTGATCGAGGAGACCTTGAGACGCGGGTCTCTCTGGGCCTCGGCCACCGCGTCCCTGGCCAGCTGGGCCATCCAGCCGATCTCGACGGTAGCGACACCCTCGTCGAAGCCCACCCAGCTGTGCCTGGGCTGCTCGGGGTCGGGCAGGCCCCTCCAGTGAGGGTCTTCCTCCGCCTTCGCCGCCATCTCGACCGCCCTCCTCACCGCGTCCTCCAGCACCTCCCTACTCGCGGACGTCGTTACGGCGGCCGCCACTCTTCGGCCCTTCGCAGCTCTCACTTGGACGCTACGGCTGTCCGAGACGACCGCCTTGAGGCGGGTGCCCTCCGAGTACACCTCCCTGCTCGCGTAAGCGGACACGTAGACTTCGGCCTCGTCGGCGCCCAGCTCGAGCGCCCGCTTAACCCCCCATTCCGCCAAGTTGAGCAGCTCGCTCAACGCTTCTCACCCCCTACAAGGAGCTTCGTCCTTAAAGTTGGCCCGCCGTCGCCCACGTGAACCATCTGCCCCATCTTACCGCACCCGCCGAAGGGGCTGGTCGTGATCTCAACGCGCTTCGAGGCGGCGTCGACGTGCTTAAGCATTTCCAGGATGTTCCCGGCCAGCACCACGTCTCTCACCGGCTCCTTAAGCTCGCCGTTCTCGACCAGGTAGCCGATGCGCGCGTTGAAGGTGAACGTGCCGTCCTCCTCCACCTGGCCCCCTGCCGGCTTGTCGAGCACGAGCCCGTGCTTCGTCTCCTCGATGATCTCCTCCTCGCCCCAACTGCCTGCTTCGAAGAACGTGTTCCTCATGCGCACGATCACCTCGTGGGCGAAGCTCTGCGCCCTCCCGTTCCCGGTCGGCTCCATGCCGAGCAGCGCAGCGCTCTCGCGGCTGTGCAGGTACCCCTTCAGCACCCCCTTCTCGACGAGGACGACTTTGCGCGCCGGCACGCCCTCGTCGTCGGCGAGCAGCAGGTAGCCCCCTCTCTCGTCGAAGCCCGCGTCGACGATCGACACCTCCTCGCTGGCGATCGCCTCGCCCAGCCTCCCGGTTAGCGGGCTCGTTCCTGCTGCCACGAAGTCGCCTTCGGTCAGGTGGCCGAAGCTCTCGTGCGCGAAGACGCCCGTCAGCTCGGGCCTTGTTATCACCGTGATGTAGCCGGCCGGAGGTCTCGAAGCCCGGAGCGCGTCCCTCGCGTGCGCGAGCGCTTTTTCGGCTACAGCCTCGGGTGAACCCTCGCCTTGGAACGTCTCAAGGCCTTTCGAAGCGCCGTGAGTTTCGAAGCCGTCGCCCACCCGATCGGCCTCCCTGAGCACCACCGATGCGGAAACCCCGACGACGAGCCTCTCCGCTTCGACTTCCACCCCTTCGCTTGTGTAAACCCACACGGAGCCGTAGTGGGAGCCGTAGCGAGCTGTAGCCGAAGCCGCTCCCCCCTCCTTCGCTACCTTGTAAGCTCGCTTGACGAGGTCGAGCTTCTCCTCGAGAGACGCTTGAGAGGGGTGCATCTTAACCCCCTCGATCCTGAAAACCCGGCTTCTCAGCGGCGGAGGTGCCAGTCTCCTATCGCCTGGAGCGAGAGCGCGCGCGGCCTTAACGGCTTCCTTTGCAGCTGCTTTCAATCCCTCCTTTGAGAAGTCGCTTGTTGATGCGAAGCCTACGCTACCCTCGTACATAACCCGAACTCCAGCTCCTCGAGACCTCTGGAAACCGAGTGCGACAACCCTCCCGTTCACGTAGGTGATCAACTCCCTGATGGTGTCCTCCACTCTCACCTCCGCGAAGGAGGCGCCAAGCGATAAAGCCTCTTCAACCGCGCAGCTAGCCAGATCTTTGTCCATCGCGAGAGTTGAGGCAAGGTAGAAAATAAGATTTGCGCGAGGTAAAGGTTTAATCTCTAGAGGTTAAGGGCGGGCGGGTTGATGACGTTCGCTAGGGGCCGAAGCGTGAGGACTCTTACGGCGGGAGCTGACCCAGCCGATCTTTATACGGGCTGTCAGGGCTCCACTAAAGCGTAGAAGCTCAGCGTGCGCTACATTCGCACGGCTTGCCTTCTAGCGTAGGAGACCGGCAGCCTGTAGCGCTTTCTCGAGCTTAGCTGCAACCTCGGTGTCAAGTAGCCTGACAGGGTCGCCCAGCGCCTCTTCGACTGCCGGGTCGTAAGGTATCCAGCCGAGGTACCTCACCCCCCACTCCGCCGCCACCTCCTTCACGTTTCCCCCGCCCATGTTCTCGATGAGTCCCAGCACAGGGGTTCCCACATCTTTCAGCAGGCGCACAAGCCTCGCGACAACAGAGAGCGAAAGCCTCGAGGGCGTCGTCACCACGACCGCCTCGCCCCGCTTGAGGAACCTTACGGTATCGAGCAGCTCATCACCTGTACCGGGAGGGGCATCGACAACAAGAAGGTCCAGGTCACCCCACCTCGTGACCGCTAGAAGCTCGAGCAAAGCGTCTGTAGCGTCCACCCCCCTTAAGGGCAGTGGGGCTTCGCCGGCGAAGAGGGCTAGGCTCATCAGCTTGACTCCAAAAACCTCCGGCGGCACTAGCCCCTTCTCCTCCTTTGGTACCGCAAGGCTGGCACCGAGAACAACGTGGCTGGACGGCCCGTTGAAGTCGAGGTCGAGCAAGCCCACGCTCGCCCCCCGCCGCGCCGCGATGAGCGCCGCGAGGGACGACAGCAGCGTCTTCCCCACCCCGCCCTTCCCGCTGCAGAAGACCACCACCCGCGAAACCCCTTTCAGCCGCTCCGGGATCACCGCCAGCCTTGGGTCCAAAACCCTCACCTCACTGCAGGCTCTACCTTGACGCCTCTACCCTTGACCACCTTGAAGTCCGGGCTGCCGCAAGAGGGGCATCGGAGGAAAGCGTGGGCTAGCTCCGGCACAAAATGCATAGCTTCTTTCTCCGCTTCCCCAACCCCCACTTCGGATAGCTTCCACCTTGCGCCGCAGGCGTTGCACTCGAACTCCGCCGGCTCGACCTCTAGCTCGAACTTGGCACCCTCAAGCCTGGTGCCCTTCTTCAACTCCTCGAGAGCGAAGAGAAGGATTTCCCCGTCGACATTCTGCAGTTCTCCGAGGATGACCCTTACCAGCTTGACCTCCCCGCTAACCCCCTCGAGGCTCTTGATTACAGCCTCGGCTAGAGCCCATTCGTGGACCACGCGGCCCCTACCCTGGCCGCTTTATAAGGTTCCTACAACTGCTCCTCCGGCGAGCGGCGGCGCTCGCTTAAAGCTGCTTTAGCCGCGAAGAACGCTCTCAAGTGCTCGGTGGACCAGTAGCCCCGCGAGCCGATGAACCTGCCCATCGCCGCCCCGTAATCTCCGTATACTTCGGAGCGCTCGTCCTTCGGCTCCTCGCTCCTCTCGGGCGTGCGCTCGCGGCTCCTCAGCCTGAATGGGATCTTGATGCGGACCATTACACCCTCGCTTAGAGCGATGGCTTCAATTTAAAGCTGGCGTTAGCGCGCCAAGCTTAATAGCTAGCTCTCGCAGGTAGCGCGTGGACAGCCGCGAGAGAGTGTACAGGCTCCTGAACCTCGAGGAAGCCGACCGGGTAGCGCTCGTGGACTTCCCCTGGCCCGAGACTGTCGACCGGTGGAGGGCGGAGGGGCTGCCGAGGACCGTGTCGCTCCACAAGTTCTTCGGCTTCGATATCTACCACTTCGGCGTCGACGTCTCGCCGAAGTTCGACCCCATCGTCTACAGGGAGGAGGAAGAGTACGTTGTCTACCGCGACTCCTACGGGGTCGTCGTGAAGGCTTGGAGGGGAAAGAGCGGAACCCCCCAACCTGTCGAGCCGGCTGTGAGGACGCTGGACGACTTCAAGGAGCACATCGAGCCGCTGCTCGACCCCGAGCTCCCCTTCCGGGCTACCAGCAGCCGATACCCCTTCCGCCGCGACCTCGAAAAAGCGATTTCCGAGCTCCAGAAGGACTACTTCGTCGCTGCGAGCATCCTCGGCCCCTTTGAGTACGTGCGCCACCTTGTCGGCGAGGGGGTGAACAGCGTGCTACGCCTCGTCTACCGCGACCCCGGGATGCTCGACTACATCTTCGACCGGGTTGGCTCCTTCCTGGCCAAGGTATCGGAAACGCTAGAGCAGCTGGGCTCCGATGCCGTGTGGGTTTGGGACGACCTGGCGTACAAGAACGGGCCCTTCATCTCGCCCCAGCACTACCGGAGGTTCGTCATGCCCCAGCACGAGCGCATCGTGCAGCCGTTCAGGAAGAGGGGGAAGCCCGCTATCCTCCACACGGACGGGAACGTGAAGCTTCTCGTTCCCCACTTCATCGAAGCAGGCTTCACGGCGCTCCAACCGCTCGAGGCGAAGGCCGACATGGACGTGAGGGAGTTGAAAGCCCAGTACGGGGACAAGCTCGCGTTCATCGGGAACATCGACGCGAGAGCCTTGGCGCGCGGACCGGAGGCGATAAGGCGGGAGGTCGAGTCGAAAGTCCCCGTTGCCGCTGAGGGCGGCGGCTACATCGCCGGCTCCGACCACTCCGTCCCGCCCGACGTCTCCCTGAGCAACTACCTGTACTTCGTCGAACTTGTAAAGCGTGTAGGCACTTACCCCTTGCAGAGGTAGCGGTTTCGTTGGAGCAGCATCCGCCTTACAACGCAGCACGTAGGCCTGTAAAACTCTTGTTTTCCTGTAATACGAAGGTAATACCTTTGTTTTACGAGCGTCTATAAGAAAACTTTCGCCTAACTAATGGCGTGGGCTTCAAAAGGCTCTGAGAGCAGTAGTTAACGATACCTATGGTCCGCGTAGTGTCGATTGAAGAGTACGAGCGCAGGATCCTAGCTCGTTTACTTAAGGAAGCGGGCTTGGATCCCGAACCGATAGTCACCCGCTTCCTCGAGAGTCGGGACAAGTACAGCGCTAGGTTGATCGAAAAGCTCGCGAACGCAGACCCCAGTGCGGCTCTGTGCTTCGCGCAGCATCTAGCCCGCTCGTCGAACCCGCTGGACAGAACTTTGGCTGCCTGGCTTGCCGCTAAAGCGGAAGAGAGAAGCCCACCACCTTCGCTTTACGCGTAGCGGTAAAGCCTCCCAACCCGCTTGACTTTACCGAGAACAATCAACACCTGCAGCGCGCGCGATGCTGCTAGCGGCGAACAGCCAAGGGTTGAAGCCGCGTCAACTGCGCTCACCTCCTTGCAAGATTTGAGTAGCGTTTCTACCTTGTCTACGAGATCGGCTGGTAGGGTGTAGATCGAAACCCTGTTTCTCCTCGCAACAGCGAGAACGTACGTTTGCCCCTTCCGCCAGAGCGCCCTGCGACCCTTCATGGCTATCGGTTGGCGTTCCAGCCATTCAGCTAGCTCCCGCTTTAAGCTGTAGCCTTCTAGCGCGCCAATCTTCGTCAGCTCCCTGAGCGCGGCTTTAGCCACCCGCCTCTTCACGCCGAGAGCTTTCGAGAGAGGTCCCGCCCCGGCTTCAACCCCCTGCAGGATAGCGTAGAGAAAGGGGAGAAGCCAAGGTTTCCTGGCGAGTACCTCTTCAGCGTTCACGAGCTCCGGGCGCTTTCAGCTTTCTGGAGCTCTGCCGCCATCTGGATCCCGTACAGCCGGGCGTATGCTCCGCCTTTCGCGAGCAGCTCATCGTGCCTACCCTCCTCAACAACCCTACCATCCTCAATCACTATGATGTGGTCTGCGCGGACGATCGTCTGGAGCCTGTGTGCGATCACGATTGTCGTCCTGCCCTTGATAAGCCTCTCGAGCGCTTCCTGGAGTCTGGCTTCGGTGCGCGGATCGATGCTGCTCGTCGCCTCGTCCAGTATGAGTAACTTCGGGTTGGCCACGAAAGCTCGGAGGAAGGAGACGAGTTGTCTCTGCCCGACGGAGAGGTTCTTACCGCCCTCGAGCACAGGCGTGTCCAACCCTTGCGGCAGGCTCTCGACGATATCCCACAGGCCCAAAGCCCTTATCGCGGCTTCGACCTCCTCTCTCGTGGCTTTCGGATTGGCGAGCAGGATATTTTCCAGCACAGTGCCGGAGACGAGCAGGGGCTCCTGCGGGATCATCAGCATCACGCTCCTCAGCGCGCTCAGCTTGTACCTCCTGATGTCCACGCCGTCGATCAGGATCTGCCCGCTCCACGGCTCGTAGAACCTCAGCAGCAGGCTGACGATCGTCGTCTTGCCGGCGCCGGTCGGGCCTACGATCGCAGCGAACTCTCCTGGCCTCACCTTGAAGCTCACACCCTTCAGAGCGGGCTGCCCCTCCTTGTAGCCGAACACGACGTCCCTGAACTCGACCTCCCCCAGCTGCGGCGGCTCATCGACATCGCCCTCATCGGGCTCGGGCTTCCACTCCTCGAGGAAGATGAAGACGCGCTCGGCGGCGGCCATCGTCGACTGGAGCGTCGTGAGAAACATGACCAGCATCCTGAGCGGCCTGAAGAAGCTCGCGAGGTAACCGTAGAAGGCCACGAGCGTGCCCACGGTGGCGAGACCCTGCATCACCAGGTTGCCGCCGTAGACGAGGATGAGGACCGTGCCGAGCGCCTCGATCGCAGCCATCGCCACGTTCATCGAGGAGCTCGCAGCTTCAGCTTGCACGTTCGCCCTGAGGTTCTCCTCGTTGATCCTCCTGAACTCCTCCACGTTCCTCTGCCTCCTGAAGGAGAAAGCCTGCACGACAGCGGCTCCCGCCACGTCCTGAGAGATCCTGCTCGTGACCTCCGCGATCTTCCTCCTCGTCTCCCTGTAGGCTCTGCGCGCCCTCCTCAGCACGACCAGGTTAGCGACAACTATCAGGGGGAGCAGCGCATATGCGATAAGGCTGAGCTGGGGGCTCAAGCTCCACATCATGAACATTGCTCCACCGATCGTCAGCACGTCAGCCAGAGTATTGATCAACCCTGTCGCTGCGACGAAACCTATCGTGTCGACGTCGTTCGTGATCCTCGAGACGATCCTGCCCACAGGCTCCTCCGCAACAGCGGACAGCTGGACCCTGTACAGGTGCTGGTACATCCTGCTGCGCAGGTCGTACATAACCCTGTTCGCCAGGTACGAGGAAGAGTAGTCGCCCGCGAAGCCGACAACCAAGCTAGCCACCGTCAACGCAAGGAGCGCTGCGCTCCAGTACGCGAGCGCTGAAAGGTTCCCGCTCACAGCGCTATCGATGAGGAACTTCGTCACGTAGGGGTTGAGCATGGAGAAGGCGACTCTGAGCAGCACCGTCGCGGCCAGCACAGCGAAGTAGAAGCGGTAGCTGGCAGCCAGCTTCACAAGCTTCGCTATGAGCACCCTGTCCGGGTACTTCCTGGCAACCTTCTCCTCGTCGAGCCTCATGAAGAACATCGGTGGCGCGCCCATCCTACCTCACCTCCGCTGCCGCCTCCGCGGCTAAGACCCCGAGCAGCCGGGCGTATGCTCCGCCTTTCGCGAGCAGCTCATCGTGCCTACCCTCCTCAACAACCCTACCATCCTCAATCACCACGATGCGATCGGCCAACCGCATAGTGCTCGGCCTCTGCGTGATGATGATCAGCGTCTTCCCCTTGAAGTGCTTGGTTACCGCCTCGTAGATCGCCCGCTCCGTCTCCGCATCCACGCTTGACATCGAGTCATCAAGGATGACGATCTTCGGGTCGATCAGGAGCGTCCTGGCGATCGCCAGCCTCTGCCTCTGCCCGCCCGATAGGGTCACTCCGCGCTCGCCGACGGGCGTGTCGTAGCCCTGCGGTAGGCTGGCGATGAAGTCGTGCAGCATCGCCAGCTTCGCCGCCTTCTCGATCTCCTCCTGAGTGGCGTCGGGCTTCCCGTACGCGATGTTGTTCCTGATCGTATCCGGGAAGATGTAGATGTCCTGGTGCACGATCCCCACCTGCCTCCTCAGAGAGTCCAGCTTCACCTTCCTGATGTCGACACCGTCGATTAGGATCTGCCCGCGCTGCGGGTCGTAGAACCTGGGTATCAACTGGACCAAGGTGCTCTTGCCGCTGCCTGCGGGGCCGACGATCGCCACCACCTCGCCCGGCTTCGCCTTGAAGCTCACGCCCTTCAGCACCCACTTCTTGCCGTCGTAGCTGAACCAGACGTCCCTTAGCTCCACCTCGCCCCTCTCCACCACGAGCGGGACCGCGTCAGGAGCTTCCTTCACTTCCGGCTCGATGCTCAGCACCTCGAAGACTCGCTTGGCGGCGGTCATGGCGTACATGTAGTCAACCGTGAAGAAGCCGAGCATGATGAAAGGCCACGTGATCATGCCAGCGTACATAGACATCGAGACGAGACCGCCCACGTCGAGCAAGCCCCTAGCCACCATGCCTCCTCCAGCCCAAAAGACGATCAGCGCGCTCAAGCTGGAAAGGAAGCCGACAAAAGGCCAGGTTGAAGCTCTGAGCCAAGCCAGCTTGAGGTTGAGATTGAGGAGTTCATCGTTGATCGCTTTAAATCGCTCCCAAAGCAGCTTGAAAGCGTTGAGCGCTCGAACCACCTTGAGCCCGCTTGTGACCTCGGTCACGTGGGAAGTCATCCTCCCGTAAACCTCTCTCGACTGCTCGAAGAGAGGTCTAGCTCTTTTTGCGAACCTCCTCACCATCAGGTAGACTAAAGGGAGGGGGGCTACCGCGTAGGCTGTGAGCAGGGGGCTCTTGGAAACCATGAAGTAGAGCGCTACACCGAGCGTGAACACCGCGCTCGTCAAGCCGGTGAAAGCGCCTCTCAGGAACCTGCTGATCACGTCGATGTCGCTTGTGGCTCGAGCCACCAGCTGGCCCGTATCAACCCTCCTGTAGAAGCCGAGAGAGAGCTCTTGAAGGTGACCGTACACTTCGTTCCTAAGGTCGAAAGCGACGCTCTGCGCCATGTACTGGGCGAGCACGTTGGTGAAGTAGCCGAGCACGCCCTGAACCAGGATGAGCGCGATTATCGGGAGCGCGTACGCGAGGACGAGCCCGCTCTGCCCAGAAACCAGCGCGTTGATCGCGTTGCCGGCCAGGTAGGGTGTCGTCATGCCGGCGGCCGAGCCGACGAGCGCTAAGGCCGTTGCGGCGGCCGCCAGCTTCCACCTCCTAGCTACGTAAGCTTTCAAACTTCTTCCGCTCATTCGAGCACCACGCGACGCCCTCGATCCTGCTCGATTTAATAAACTATCCCTCCGATCGACGTTCTCTCCCATCGTCGACGGCACGAAGGGGTAAGAAACTTAGTAAGTTATATATTTTTCCTTAACCAGCGACGAACGGCTTCGCAGGCGAAGGGCATGGACATTGCAGCGGCTACGGCAGCCGCGTACGCGAGGAACTGGAGCAGCGGCTGGGCGGAGCTAGCGGCTCTCGTAATCAGGAAAGCGGCAGCGAGCGCGGTGGCAGCTGCTATCAGCCTCCGCCTCGCGTTCGGGCTTTGCGGATTTCTTTGCTCGAGCAGCGGGTACACGGCTGAGCCGGCGATCACGCCTCCCGTTCTCGCCAGTGTGACATCGGCTTGGATCGCGTACATCGATGCGGCGAGAGAACCCAGAAGCAGGAGGGTTGATGATCGCGTAGCTAAACTCATTCTTTTTGAAAATCGGGTGTAGGCGAGGGCGGCGAGCGCGGAGAGCAGCCCGAACACGATTCCTCCGACCACGTCTCGGGGGTAGTGAACTCCAAGCTCTACGCGCGAGTAGGAGACGAGCGCGACCACTACAGCTCCTAGCAGCGCGGTTGAAGCATCCTTCGTCTCGATAGCGAGGGAAGACCAGAAGCTCGCAGAGGTTTGGGCGTGGCCGCTGGGGAAACCGTAGCCGCTAGCCTCAACCTTCCACAGCTCTCGCGGGGGTCTAGGCATCTTCAATGTATTTTTAAGGGCGACGTTGGCCCATCCGCCCAACGCCAAGGCTAGCAGCACGCGAAAGCCAAGATCGGGGGAAACTAGCGTGTACAACAGCACGGCCAGCGCCACATAGGCCGGCTCGTCGCCCAAGTTGGTGACGAGCACCCAGTAGCGCTCCCACAAGCCGGAGACGTACGCCAACAGGGGCGATGCGGCTAGAGCCATCGCGAGCACAGCAACAGCCGCGCGCAACCTATCTCGGCTCACACGTGGTTCGCGCGCCCTCGCTTTTCAACCTTTTTTGCGAGAGCGACAGCTGCAACAGAGATAGAATCGCACAGGAGGAGGGCGGCAACAACCCGCGCGTCGAAGGGGAGCGTGTAAACGCTGGAAAGGATATTGTAGATCGCGTGCGCCACCGCCGAGGTCGGGTAGCCGCACGCGTCAGCAGCGAGCCCAAGCGTAACGCCGAGAAGAAGGTAGTGGGGGAGGAGGAGCGCAGACTCCACAAGCGACACCGGGTCGGAGAGACGCATGTGGGCAAGCGCGAACGCGAAAGCCTGCGGAAGGTTTCCGAGGTCGGGCAGCAGCACTCCCCTGAAGAACAGCTCCTCGCACACGGCGGCCGCGACGGCGAACGCGCTGTAGAGCAAGCTAGGGCTCGAGGGCGCACCCCAGAGCAGCAGAGGCGTTTGAGAAGCGACGATGGCGACCACCGATGCGGCAGCACGCAGCGAGCTCCCGCAGCTTGGCTCCAACCTTTTGGTTACGATGGAAATTGCGGCGCCGATCGCGAGGAGAGCGTAAGCTACTTCTGGGAGGAAAAAGTTAGCCGCAATATTGAAAGCGATGTACCAAAGAACCCAGCTGTCAGCTAAGCGCCTTAACACGGAGTGCAACACTTGCCTCCGCCAGCGTGCGGTTAATAAAGGTCCCCAGCCAAACTGCTTAGGTGCTGAGACTACGGGGGTCTGATCAGTGAGGAGCCTAGCAACTCTGAGGCAACATGCACAGTGAAGGAGAAGATCTCGGCTTTCACTCTATAATAAAACTATAAGGAATGCCAGCATTCAGCCTTTCTCCGTTCAAGACGTCCAAAGGTAGCGAACACATCATTGCTTCAAGCTTCATATCCCCAGTCTCCACTAGCAACCTGAGCGCGCGCTAGGTAGCTTCTCGCACGTTCCGTTCTTACCTCTACTAGGACAGGCTTCGGTATCACGAGCCTTGTGGATGGACTCGGAAGGTCATCCCTCTGCCTAAACCTGGACCAGTTTATTAGGAAGCGCGCGTCGACGATGGCGGGCGGCACTAAACCACCACCAGCGGTATCCGCGCCTTCTTCCGCTCCTCGTTTAGCTCGTCCAATGGCACACCTGTCATCGCCGAGGCGTACCAGAGGTCTCCCGTTTCAACGAAAATCTTGAGTGCGGTTTTTAGGGGTTCGGGTCTGCTCTCGATGTAAGCCCAATCAGCGCTCTTCCTCCTCAACTCCCTAGCCTTCTCCAACTCCCTCATCACACTTTCCAGCTCCAAGTCCACGAGAGCTATAGGTGCTGGATGGTGTAAAAATCTATGCCTGAACGCAAGCTTCATCCAACCCGGGTTTGGGACACCGTTGTGCAAGATCTTACGGAGATCGTCAGGAGGGCTGCGAGGGCAGGAGCGCGGGCAGCTTTAGAAGAGGTCGGGCATGGGGGAGGTGAGGAAGCCGGTAGGGGGAAAGGAGGCGACGTGTCGTTAAGGGGCGACCTTGCGGCGGAGCGGGCAGTTGTGGAGGAGTTGAAGCGTTGGCTCCCCTCATTCAAGCTGGTGACGGAGGAAGCGGGAGATCTGTCCTTCGGCCAGGGTGGGCCTGTAGTGGTCGTGGATCCGTTGGACGGGAGCAGGAACTACAAGCGCGGTATCCCGTTCTTCGCTACAAGCGTTGCAGCGGCGGTTGGTCCCACGATCGAGGATGTCGTCGCGGCTGCCGTCTACGCGCCTCTGCTCGATCTCGAGTTCTACGCCGAGCGGGGGAATGGAGCCTTCCTCAACGGTCGGAAGTTGTCAGTCAAGCCATCGGAGCAGCCGGTGGTTGCCGTTAACGCGACACCGAAAGCTTTCTTCTTACCTCACTTGCTCGCGCTGACTCTCTCGACAGAGGGCTTTGTAGTGCGCATGCTCGGGGCAGCAAGCCTCGAGCTCGCTTTCGTGGCGTCTGGGGGAGTTGACGCGTACTTAGACCCGTGGTTCGCGGTAAGGGTTGTCGATCTAGCTGCTTCTCTGCTTGTGGTCAGGGAGGCGGGAGCTCTCGTCAGGGTTGAAGGCAGGCTGGAGAACCCGCCGTTACTCTCGCTGGACGAGAGGATGGCCGTCCTAGCCGCATCGACGGAGGAGCTCGCAGCGGAGCTCGATAGAGCGATGAGCAGAGCGCTCGGTTTCGGGTTCGGCGAAGCGCGCAGCATCCTTACGGCACGCTAACCGCGGTGCCGCACCGCAGCTCCGAAAACGGTTGGAAACGGTTTTTATACCGTTTCAATCCGCCACCTGATGCCTAGGAGGACCTACAAGGTGGCGGTGCTGGGCGCAAGAGGGCTCGTGGGCCAGTGGCTCGTGAAGATGCTCAGCGGCCACCCCTGGTTCAAGCTGACTGCGCTCACCTCTCACGAAGCGGCCGGCGCTAGATACGGGAAGTCCGTGAGGTGGATGCTCGGCGACAGCTTGCCATCCGAGGTAGCTGAGCTAGAGCTTGTGGAGAGCGACCCCAAGAAGATCGACGCGGACATCGTTTTCTCCGCCCTGCCCACAGAGGCCGCTAGGAAGCTCGAACCCGAGTTCGCTAGAGAGGGCTTCGCGGTGATCAGCAAAGCGGCAGCCTACAGGCTCGAGGAGAAGGTTCCCCTCATCGTGCCCGAAGTGAACCCCGACCACTTGCAGCTCCTGGAGGCGCAGCGTAGCTCGTGGGACGGCCTACTAGTCGCCGACCCCAACTGCACAACCACCATACTCGCTCTCCCCCTGAAGCCTATCGCCGATGCTTACGGCATCGAGAAGGTGGTTGTAACAACTCTTCAAGCAGCTTCGGGCGCCGGGTACCCTGGCGTACCCTCGCTCGATCTTATCGACAACGTAGTCCCCTACATACCGGGCGAGGAGGATAAAGTGAGGGACGAGCTGCTGAAGATCATGGGCTCCGCGCGGGGTGGGAGAATCGAGTGGGCGCGCTTCGAGGTCGCCGCCACGTGCACGAGGGTCCCCGTGCTCGACGGCCACCTCGAGAGCGTTTACATCGAGACCGAGAAGCCGGTCGACCCAGCTGAAGCGGCCGAGCTGATGAGGGAGTTCAGGGGGAGACCCCAGGAGATGAAGCTACCTACAGCCCCCGAAACGCCGCTGGTCGTCCTCGAGGGCGAGGACCGGCCGCAGCCCCGGCTCGACCGGATGGCGGGCAGCGTACCAGGCATGAGTGTGGCTGTCGGTAGAGTGAGGAGGGGATCGAGCGAGCGCAGCCTCATGTTCTTAGCGCTTGGCCACAACCTCGTGCGGGGTGCTGCCGGCTCTGCGCTGCTCCTCGCCGAGCTCCTCGTCACGGAAAGGTACGTGTAGAAAAGCATATTATAGCTGCCACGCTAGGCTCCGCGTGGAGGTACCTATACGCGTAGAGCGGAGGAGGGAGAATAGGACCCTGCTTCTGGTAACCGCCGCGCTGGTAGTGGTCGCTGCAGTCGCAGTGCTCGCCGCCGCGTCCGTTTACACGGTCGGCTTAGGGGAGGTCGCTGTCGTGGTGGACCCGATAACGGGCTCGATCGGCAAGCCTGTCTTAGGCCCTGCGATCAGCTTCAAGGCGCCCTGGGCCTACGTGGTGAAGGACTACGCGGGCGTCGAGGCTGTGGACATGTTCTACGAGCCGCCCCGCGACTACCCGGCGGTCGAAGCCCTCACGAAGGACGGAGTCGTGACAGAAGTCGACATCACGATCAGGTACAGGGTTATTCCGGAAAAATTTGATGTTCTGGTCAAGTACTACCCCCGGCTGAACTACGAGGAGGACTTTCTCGTCGCCACTGCGAGGCAGATCGTTAGGGAGGTGATTTCGAACTTTACGATGACCGATTTGATCGAGCAGAGGGAGCGGGTCGCCCGCGCGGTCGAAGACGCTCTCGCCGCTAAGATAAGGGGCGACCCGGTCGTCGGCCAGTGCCTCGAGCTCCTCGGCGTCAACATGAGGAACGTGAGGCTCCCGGACTCGATCGTGCAGGCGATCAACGAGAAGGTCGCCGCGCAGCAGCGCGCCCTGAAGGCTGAGTACGAGCGGCAGGCCACGCTCATCCAGGCGAACGCGAGCGCGCAAGCCGCGCTGATACAGGCGAAAGGGCAAGCGGAGGCTCTGCTCGCGCTCGCTAGCGCCCAAGCCCAGTCGATAAGGTTGATCGCAGATTCGACTGGCGTCCCGCCGCAGCAGGTTGTCGCGTACTACTTCCAGCTGGAGATGATCAAGCAGCTGGCTCAAAGCGGCAGGACGACGTTCGTGGTCTCTCCGACCGGAGTCACACCTTTGATCCCGCTGCCGCAGCAGAGCGGCGGTTAGCGCATAACGTTAGAGAGAAACCCGCTCGGGGATGGAACATGTCTAAGATTTCTAGGCACTTCGCGTACAGGGCTGCTGAGGAGGTGGTTAAGCGCTTTCCGAGCAAACATATGTACGTGGTGGAGGCAGGAGTCACGCCGAGCGGCAAGATCCACCTAGGTAACTTCATCGATATGGTCGTTGCGGACGCTGTTGCGAGAGCGCTGCGCAACACGGGCTTCGAGGTGAAGGGTTACCTGGCGGTGGACAGCATGGACCCTTTCCGCCAGGCCCCCTCTTTCGCTCCCGAGAGCTTTAAGCGCGAAGCAGAGGGCTATGTGGGCCAGCCTTTCGAGGCGATCCCCGACCCTTGGGGCTGCCACGCCAGCTACGCAGAGCACTTCGTCAAGCCGGTGGAGGAGAGCTTCCAAGCGTACGGTTTGGGCTTAGAGATCGTTTGGGCAAGCAAGTTGCACAGGAGCGAAACGTACGTGAAATCTTTACTCCAGGTTTTCGCTAGAACCCAGGAGGTTACAAGGATCCTGAACGAGGTGAAGCGAAAGGCTGGGCACTCTAGGCTCTACCCGGAGGGCTGGATACCTTACAGGCCCCGCTGCGCCGAGTGCGGGAGGATTGACGAGGCCGTGAGGCCGCTGAGCGTGGAGGGCTCTAAGGTCCGCTACAGGTGTGGTGCTTGCGGGCACGAGGGGGTGGCCGACGCCGCGAAGGGCGAGGGTAAGCCGCCGTGGAGGGTCGATTGGCCGCTGCGCTGGGTTGCGCTCGACGTGCACTTCGAGCCGCTGGGCAAGGACCACATGGCGAGCGGGAGCGGCTACGACACAGGCAGCGCGCTCGTCAGGAAGCTGTTCGGGCGCGAGCCGCCGGTCCCCGTGTTCTACGACTTCGTATACTGGGTGGACAGCTCGGGCGCTTCCAGGAGGCTCGAGAAGTTCAGCAAGAGGAAGGGGACGGGGCTGGGCGTGGACGAGTGGCTGCGCTACGCGCCGCCCGAGGTCCTCCGCTTCCAAGTTTTGAAGAGAGAAGTGGATGACATTTTCAGCGAGGCGCTGAGCCACTGGGAGTTCGACTTCCTCCAGATCCCCGCGTACGTCGAGGAGTTCGACCGGTTCGAGGAGCTCGCGTTCAGCGGCAGCGAGCTGGCTCGGCAGGTGTACACTCTTTCGCTTCCCGGAAGCTCGCCCGCGAGGAAGCCGAAAAGGGTCTCCTACTACCAGCTCGCAAGGATCGCTGCATGGATGGAGAACCTGGAGGACGGGCTGCGCATGCTCAAACGGCAGGGGAAGCTGGAGGGCATGGAGGAGTGGGAGCTCGAGGATGTGAAAAAGAGGTTGATGATGGCGAGGAACTGGCTCGAGACCGCCGGCTACGGAGCTATCCTGAGGAAACCAGAGGAGGCGGCGGAGGCGCTCAAGAGCCTCGACGCTAGGGTCGTCGAGGCGTTCGTAGAGGCGGCGGAGGCGGTACTGCAGGGGGCGGAGCCCGGGGAGGCGGTTAGCAGGGCTGCAGAGCCGAGGGGGCTCTCGGGGAGGGAGGGGAGGCTCCAAGTCTACAGGGCCTTCTACCTGGCACTGCTCGGCGAGGAGTCAGGCCCACCCCTGAGGAGGCTAGCAGCCAGGCCCGAGGTGAGGGAGAACCTCAGGAGGATCCTCGAAATACTGCAATCGAAATAAAAATAATAAATTAAGGATTAGTTCTACCTTCCTCTGGGAGCCCGCCTGCGCAAGACCACTGCAGCCGCAGCGATGACCGCAACAGCGACGACCACCGCGGCTATCGCGACCGCTTGGGCTGGGAAGGGCTGGGGCTGGGCTGGAGCTTGCGGCGCCGGCTGCTGGCTGGGTTGTTGCTGCTGCTGGCTCGGTTGCGCTTGCTGCTCCTGGGGCTTTGGCGGTTGCGCGTACTCTATCTCGACGGTGTCAGAGGCGGTGTTACCGGCGAAGTCCGCGGCGACCGCCGTTACCTGCAGCTTGCTGGCATTAAGGGGCGGCAGCTCGACCCTGTAGGAGCCGGGCCCCGTCTCGCGCGCTTCGACCACACCCCTCAGCGAGTCCGCCGCGTACTCCACCCGAACCTCCTTGACGCCCCAGCCGCTGTCTTCAGCTTTGATGTAGAGGGTGACGCTGTCGCGCCCGGCGACCGGCCTTCTCGGCGTGTACATGAGCAGCGAGACGGTGGGCGGTTCGCGGTCCTCGTAGGCCGCCACGGTGACCGTTGCGGCGCCCTTGGGCGCGGTTAGCGCGAGCCTAGCGGCGTACAGCCTCCCGTATGGCAGGATCTCGAGGCTCTTGACGAGAGTGGAGTTGCCGTAGACGCGGTAGCTCCCGGCCGGCTGGGTGGCGTTAAGCAGGAGGTATATCGAGAGCTCCGGCAGCTCAAGGCCCAGGTTCGGCGACAGCTGCACGACGGCGGTTGAAGCCCTGCGGTCGGAATCCTCCACAACCCGGATGAGCGAGCCGTCGAGCACGAAGCTGCTCTGTTCCCTCAGCGGGTTCCTGCCCGGCAGCCCGACAACCTTCACGCTGCCGTCTCTCCCGATCTCAACCACTTTAAAGCCCCTGTAGTCGCCGCTCCCGCACGTGGTCACAGTCGTCACGAACCACGTCCTCCCGTTGTAGAGGACGAGCCCGTCCGTGTGCACGTGGCCTGCTAGCACGGCGGCGACACCGTACTCGTCGATCAACCTGAGGAGCTCTCGCGCTTCGTCGACGCGGTCGGCCCAGCTAGCGTAGAGGTAAGGCTGGAGCTTGTCGAACTCCTTCCAGCTGCCGTTGATCTCGCGGAAGAGGTTAGCGCGGAAGAGCGGGTGGTGCATCAGGAGGACCTTCACCTTGTCCTCGTGGGCGGCCAGCACGCTCTCAAGCCACTTTAGCTGGTTCGAATCGATGTAGCCGGCGTAGCCAGTGTCGAGACCGACAAGCAGGAAGGGGCCGACCACCCTGTACCAGTACGCCGGCCCCACGTACGCGCCGTAGTAGAGCTCGCTGAAGCTCTTCTCGTCGGTTTGCGCGTGGTCGTGGTTGCCGGGGATCACAAGCGTCGGCTTCCGGATTCTGTTCGTTAAACCGTAGAACGTTTTGAGAGAGGAGATGTCGCTACCGATGTCAACGCAGTCACCAGTGATGGCGACCACGTCCACAGGCATGGAGTTAATGAGGTTTATCGCGGTCTCAAAATATAGGGTGCTGCGAACCCCGTCCACCAGAACCTCGACGTGGGTGTCGGTGAGGTGGGCGATCGTCAGCTTCTCCGGCTCTCTAGCTAAAACCCAGACGCTCCTGGGCTCACAGACGAAGCTGCTTACGTTCAGGCATAGATCGTAGAGGCCCGGTTGAACGTTCTTCGGTACTTCAACCTGGACGAGCAAACCTTTCTCCCGCGACCAGCTACCCGCAACGCGGAGCGACGTGTTGAAACCGGGAGCTACCAGCCAGGCGCCAGCCACCGATTCAGCGCCCTCTACAGTCGCGTTGAACGCTTGCCCGGGGAGCACGGCGGCTGGAACCGAGTAGCGCGGGTCGACAACGCGCGCTTCGGGAGCGGAGAAAGCTAGCGGTAGGGCGAAGGCGAGGAAGAGCAGCGCGAACAGGGGTTTACCCTTCATCGAGCGGCCTGCGATCCCAACCTAAAAAGCTTGCGTCCTCGAAAATTCGAGGATGAAGGGGGCGTGCGCGATCAGCTGCCTGACAAGCTGGCTGCCTCGCCGGATCTAGCCGCGCTCGATCAGGCGAACTCCTCCTCTTCCCATCCCTCCGCCGGGTACACAATCACGTCGGATTGCTTCACGTACAGTTTAACCCGAGCGCCCTCCTCGAACCCCAGCTCCGGGTCCACGTAGGCGACTACCCTGTCGCCGTTGACGTTGACTCTCAGCTGCTTGTAGGATCCTAGGAACATCGCAAGCTCCACCACGCCTTCGATCACGTTTGCCCCGGGTAGCGGGTCGAGCGAAACGTCTTCGGGCCTGACCACGGCGATAGCCTGGCTTCCCGGTTTGAGCTGGGTCGCCGCCACGCCCCGCAGCTTGAGCCCCGAGCTGGCGGAGAGCTCTGCGAACCCGCTTTCCGCTCCCTCGACCTTCCCTCTGATAACGCTGCTCCTACCGATAAAAGTGGCTACGAAGAGGTTGGCGGGCTTGGAGTAGACTTCGAGAGGCGTACCGACCTGAAGTATCCTCCCCCTGTTCATAACGGCGATCCTATCGGAGAGGCTCATCGCCTCCTCCTGGTCGTGGGTGACATAGATCGTCGTAATGCCCAACCTCTTCTGGAGCCTCCTCAGCTCCTCTCTCATCTTCAGCCTCAGCTTCGCGTCCAGGTTGCTCAGCGGCTCGTCCATCAGCAGGACCCTCGGCTCCACGACCAGCGCCCTAGCCAGCGCGACACGCTGCTGCTGGCCGCCGCTCAGCTGGAGAGGGTAGCGGTCCTCCATGCCTTCCAAGCCCACCATCTCGAGTGCCTCCAGAACCCTCCTCCTCACTTCCTCCTTCGGCAGCTTCTTCATCCTTAGCCCGTACGCCACGTTATCGAACACTGTCATGTGAGGCCAGAGCGCGTAGTTCTGGAAGACCATCGCGCAACCCCGCTCGTAGGGCTTCCTGAACGTCACGTTCTCCCCATCGAAGAGAACCTGCCCCTCATCGGGCAGCTCGAAACCCGCCACAATCCTAAGCGCTGTCGTCTTACCGCAGCCGGAGGGGCCGAGCAGCGTGAACAGCTCCCCCCGCTCGACCGAAAGGGTTGCCTTGTCCACCGCCACCACGTCCCCAAACCGCTTCGTCACGTTCCTGAGCTCGACGCGCGCCACGGTACATGCGCTTGGAGACAGTATATAAAGCTGACAACGAGCGAAACCGGCGCCGGGGCAGCGGGGCCCGCTACAGGGATAGGGCGAGGTTCCTGGGGTCCACTCTCTTGAGCCCCGGCACCCTATCGTAAACGGAGTCCGTCGACACGACCACCCTATCGGGGTCCGCCAGCAGGGCTGTCGCAGCGTAGCAGGCGTCGAAGTACGAGGTTAGACCGTACTCGACCATTAGCGTCAGCGCCGCTAGCGCGACGCGCTCAGTAAGCGGCACCCACCGCAGGTTCCTGATCCCCGCGAGGGCGACCAGCTTCTCGAGGAGCTGCTCCAAGCTTATACCGAGCTTAACAGCCACGTAATAGAGCTCGTGGAGAACCTCGCCGCTAGCGTACAGCTCCACCTCTCCCCTCTCCGCCGCCTTCAGAAGCGCTTCAGCGTACGGCTTCAACCAATCCCTCTCCTTCACGTGAGCGAGAATAATGTCAGTCTCCACCAGCAAGCGCCCTCCTCCTCAACCGCTCCTCAACCTCCTCTAGGGCGCCTGCTTCGGCTAACGCCCGGAGCTCCCCCTTACTTTTCTCGGTTTTAAGCCACGACGCGCTGGCTTCAACAGGCTTCGGAGGCACCTTCACCAAGACAATCCTCCTCCCCACGGGCAGCACCAGAAGCAGGTCCCCCGGAGACACCAAGCCCTTAGGCAGCTTCACCCTCCCCCGATCGTCGGCCTTAACCAGGTACGCCATAAAACCCCGAAAACGTTGCTAATCCCCAAATATAAAAGTTATCCCCACTTCAGGGGAGCGCGTCGCTTTACGTCGATTTTCCAGTTAAAACATAAGCTAGCGGGAGGACGGGGTTAGCGAGCTTTATTAAGGTTAAGGAGCTGCTTTTCAAGGCTCTACTTTTTACGTCTTCGGGAAGCTTCATGAGCTCTCTGAGAAAGCTTCTTGTTAACGCCGCTCTGCACGGCACAGCGGCTGCTCACTCGAGCAGCTTCTCCACTTCCTTGCCGCTCTCGACAACGATGTAGTCCTCTTTCCTGTACTCCTCCTCAGCTTCACGTACCCTTCTCAAGCCTTCCTCGTTGAGCAGCTCCTCAAGAGTTGCAAGCACCTCTTCCACCTTAGACAGCTCTAGGATAAGCTCTCTCAGCAGCTCTTTGGGTACGGCGACTGTCAGGGCCGATACCCGACACCACCTCTCAAGACCGATTAATTAATTTAACCTTCCTGCCACGCACGCGAGAGATGGGCGAGGATGAAGTGAGTCTCGGTACTGGCCGATCCCTGGCAACAGCCCGATCTCTCACCGCGCCTTCTTACCGGAAGGGCTAGAGCGGGAAGCTTCCTATCGAAGTTTGCGAAGCCGATAGCGCGCTAAGCTTGAACCTCAGAGATCCCGCTCGCGGCGAGCTCGTAAACCCTCTCGCCCTCCCCCTCGAGGCACAGCACCATGAAGACGAGCTCCCCGCCCTCCTCGCGAGCCCAAGCGGCCACCGCCCTCCCTTCGAGCTTCGCGAGCTCGCTCAGCTTCGGCGCTTTCAAGCCCAGCAGCGCCGCCACGGTCTCGGCGGCGAGCTGGAGCGCGCGCTCCGCCCCCAGCTGGTCAACGCGCTTGCCCCGCCGCAAGCTCGCGAGCGCGTTGAAAGCCTCCGCCGCGCCGCCGCCCGCCTCGGAAACCTCCCTGTCGGAGATAGGCATGCAGCCCCTCTCGAGCGCGGCCCTGTACCTCACGGCGTGCCTAACCGCGTGGTAGGCGTGGTGCACCGCCCGCAGCGGGTCCCCCCTCAGCAGGTTCTCCAGCGCCAAGCCGAGGGCGACGACAGCCGAGCGGCGCAGCACGCTCACCGTGCGCCCGGTGACCCTCGGCTCCAGCCTCAAAGAGGCGAAGGTCCCGTCGTCAGCGACCACGACGCCCCTCTTCACCATGAAGGCGAGCGGGTCTCCTTCCTCCGCGAGCCTCACCAGCTCCCCCGGCTTGAGAACAACTGCCTCCACCCTCAAACCCTCGCCCAGCTCCAGCGTGCAGTGCCTCTCGCGCGGCTCGCCGGCAGCGAGCACCAGCACGTCGACATCGCTCACACCCTCCACGAAGTCCTCCGGGCGCGCCGCAGAGCCGAACACGACGATCGACCTCACGTCCACAAAACCTTCCATCGCCCTGGGAAGCCCCCTAAGAGTCTCGTAAACCCGCTCCAGCACAACCTCGAAGAAGAGGTACGCCAGCTATTATGCCTTGCGTAGCGCACAAACCTTTGAGGGGCTGCATCTCAAGCCGCTACGCCAGCGCCTCCAGCGGAAGCTTCCGGGAATCCTTGAGGAGTCCCTTCAGTCTCGGAGAACACTTAGCGCGCGCTAAGCCAAACCCTCAAGTTCTACATCGTCGCCGCACCCTCGAGCAGTGAAGCTCAAAGCATAGCCAAGCTCCTCTACAGGGACAGGCCGGCCGTAAACCCCCTGCCCGCGGAGGAGGTTCTCGCATCGATGAAGCTCTCCAGCGAGCTCGCCGACGCGGAGAAAACGATCAAAGCGTTTAACGAAACAGTTAGCTCGTTAAACGCGGAAAAAGACCTGCTAAACTTACAGCTCCTATCGTGCAACGCCTCCCTAACAGCGTGCAGAACCTCGCTGGGCGAGTGCAGCCAGGAAATGTACAAGTTAAAGTTCGAAAACTCCAAGCTAGCATCGGAGTTGAGCATCGTTTCCACTCAAAGGAACGTTTTAGCGGCGCTGACAGCCACCCTCGCTGCCGCAGTCCTCGCCCTACTACTAAAGCGCGAGCGCGTGTCGCATGGAGAGAGCGAAGTTAGCACGCGCCGATAGGGGCCTGATAAGATCGAAAAAAGTTAAAGAAAGAAGAAAATCAGCGCAATGCTTGCTCGCGTGTGCTAACCCTGGCGGGGGTGGACGGTGCTTGTAAAAAACGTCAGAGAGGCAACGAAGTAGGGGGCATCCACTGATTGCACTTCAACCATTTCAGCGCGCGGCTCCGAGTAATTATTTATCGCAAAGTGTTATCACAAGATCCTACCTTTCTGCTCCGCTCGGCCTTAAGAGTCGGGAGGAACCCTATAGGGGTAAAATCATTGCTATTTTAAACAAACAAGCGTGTACCAACGAGTATTTGCCGCGTTGAGGGAGAGACGCTTCAGGGTGCGTAGCTCTTGCAGTTGAAACAGTAGTATTTGCCAAGGCTTTTAAGGTATACGAGTTTGGAGCCACAACGTGGACATCGAGTATCCCTTAGAGAGTTACCCGCAGAGACTGGGAGCATAGAGTGCGCGCTAAGTCGAACCTGAGTGCCCATCCGAAATTGCCCTGCATGCTCTTTTTCATCAGATTTCTCCGTTAGCGTATGCACGCTTGCGGTAGCGCAGGGGGGCGTTGCTGGATCTGCGACTTTCACTCCTAATATTGCACAGTATTCGCTCCGCTTTAGGTAGTAGGGACATTTGCTGCAATCTCTACTCAACGCTAAGGACTTTATCGTCTCAAACGATCCAGCATCGGCAACCTTTAATTGTTCCACAGGTTCTGCCAAGGCTCCTTCTGATGGCGCTTGGCATGGCGGTGCAGATGGGTTCATTACCTTCACCCCTAGGAGTGCACAGTAACCACTCCGCCGAAGGTAGTACGGGCACTTATCACAGGTTCTCCACATTGGAGCCTTTGCGCGCGCTTCTCTAGACGCACCGGCGGTTCCGCTCGCGCCAGCCTCTTCTTCCCCGCTTAAGATCTTTGCGAGGTCGAGTGGGGTCAGGCCCCAGCGATCCCTAGTGAAAGGGTTCGCTCCGTATGACAAAAGCAGGTCGACTACCTCGGCGTGCCCTCCCGCTACAGCGTAGTGAAGAGGGGTTCTACCATCTCGATCCCTAGGGTCAACGTGGGTTCCGCCCTCGAGCAGCACCTTGACGACCCCGGCGTGGCCGAGGAAGGCGGCGTAGTGGAGCGGCGTGGCGCCCGTGCCGGTCCAGGTGTTGGGGTTCGCCCCCCGCGCGAGCGCTTCCCTCACTTTCCTCGGATCTCCCTCCGCCACAGCTTTGAACAGCTCGCGCTCCGGCTTGCTCCTGAACGCTGAAGCGAGAATGGACTTCAGCAGGGACCCGAGCCTCTCGGGGTTCCTCCCGAAGCCAAGCAGGTCGAGCGGCGTCCTGTAATAAACGTCCAAAGCGAGCGGGTCAGCGCCGCTGTTGAGAAGAACCTGGATAACCCTCGCGTTACGCCCGTAAGCTGCGTAGTGCAAAGGTGTAAGACCTAAATCGTCCTTCGCGTTCACGTCAGCCCCGTGCTTAATCAGCAGCTTCACGATCCTCGCGTGGCCAGCGTAGGCCGCAACGTGCAATGGCGTGCAGTTTCGACACTCTAGCACACTCTCTTGCGCGCGCCCAGCCACGACTACAAAGCGGCCCTCAGCCCTCGCGTTAGGGTTTACGCCCATCCCGAGCAGCTCCTCAACTCTTTTTGAGTCGCCCCTGCTCACAGCTTCGAGCAGCTCCTCAAGTAAGCTCATATCTCACCAAAAGTTTTAGGCACAGATACTTATGTTTTGCACGACCACTAAGGAGGGGCTGAAAATAAAGTAGTAAGATAGCGCGCGAATCATTAAGGTATAAGTGCCAACCGAATAGCGAAATTGGGTCGGCTGCATGAGCTTTGCAAGTCTGCGCGCCAGGTTTTGCGCTATCCACGTGAAGCTCACAAGTCTCATCATGAGGCAACATTTTTCTAAACCCCGCGCGCTTAAGGAAATTATGATCTTTCGAGCTCCTTCAGCTTGGCTTCATACTCCTCCTTAAGTTTCTTATACACTTCCTCCTTAACCTCCCCCTTTTTGTACATCTCTTCCAACGTAGCTAAGTACACTCTGTACTTTGCGGTCGCACTCCAGTCAGTAGATACTATCTGAGTCCCAGCGCCGGGCATCTCCTGCCCCTTTGTTAACAGCTCAGTTTCTTTTTCTTCCCTCTCCCGCCACCTATCTATCCCCTCCTGAACACCGGGTTCGATCCCATTTGAAGTCTCAGCAATTCTAACAACAGTCGCCCCTAGATCCTCTAACGCACGCGCGTAGTTGGTCTTAACCACCACGACCCCTCCCTCCTCTTCAAGGTGCACGATCCTCCCTTTCACCTCATTGGCGAACCTCATAGCCTCGCGATACGCCTCGTAAGTGTTGGCAACGATCAAGTACATACCGTTTTGGTACCTTAAAGCAACAGCATGTTTCTCGCTCAGCAACCAAACCCCAACCCCCAATGAGAGAACAGTCAGTAGCGGATGAAGGATAAAAAGGAAGAACCCGATTACGATCGACAAGAGCGAGACACCCAAATAAGCGCGCGGCCCTTCCGCGATGTAAGCACCCTCAATGTAGTATATATCCCAGCCAGCCGAAGAGAAGTGCACCATAATCCTGGAGACAGCCTCATCGGGGGGTAGGGAACTAGCTACAGCCAACTTCCACACGGAACTATACGCGCTTTACATCATATTTAAGTTTTTTGATAAAAGAAAACAAGACAAGAAGTTAGACCGCGCTTAGTGCAAACTTTAATTGTATGGCATTCGCAGGAGCAATAACGTCACCGTACTTTAGCGGCACTGGTCCCTTACCCCTAATATCTACCCCATTCACGTAGGTGCCGTTTCTGCTGCCCTCGTCCCATATAACGAACTGCCCGTTAACGTAGTCGTACCCGATCGTAAAGTGTCTCCTACTGATGGTATCGAGGAGTTGTGGGTTGACAAGATTTCTGAAATCGTCCCTCCCAAAGGTTTGCGGTAACGAAGTTATAGGCAGCGCGCCACCAGGCGCTTGCAGCCAGGCAGACACTGTAATAGTTCCACCGCCCGGATGCGTTATCGTGACCGTACCCGGTTGAACCGCCCTAGTTACAGTCCCTGAAGGCGGTAGAGAAGCCGGCGAAGGAGTAGGAGAGGGTACAGGAGGTATAGGAAACGAGGGTTTCCAGGTCAACCCTAAAATGCTGCCGACTAGACCTAGCACAAGCCCTAGAATCCCCAATACTGTAAAGAACGTAAATAAGCCGCCAAGTATAGATGAAATGAGCACGAGCGTTGAGCCAGTCCGGACCTTTCCTGGATCACCTGAGTTGATCATAATTGCTCCATAGAGCGCTAGAATCCCGAATATCAGGCCGAGTGCCCCCAAAACTACAATCAGCGCGCCTAATCCACCACCACCCGGAATTAAACCGATTAAGGCGCCCACCGCTGCAGCCGCCAACGCGACTACAATACCAGAGATAAGTATCATTACAGCGCCAACCAGAGATAAAGCGAACGCCGCTGTAGGTTTTTCTTGGTTCATCATTTTAATAAAAAAGTCCTCATATAAATCATTTGCTATCAGATCGCTATGTTTCTCCAGTGCACATTTCAGGATTTGCACATAGCTTGCTATCCAGCTCGGCAGAATACAGACTTTTTATTCTATTTATTCATGTTATAAGCTTTCTTTTTACTTCTTCCAACCCTTTTACCTTTTTCTCAAGCTCGTTCAGCTTCTCGACGTACTCGCTCCTTAGCCTCTCGTACGCCGTCTCTGAGACCCTTCCCTCCGCCTTCGCAGCTTCAAGCTTCTCGAGGTACTCCCTGTATTTTCCAGCTTCCTCAGCCAGCTTCGCTAGCTCGCTCTCCAGGTACTCGAGGCTCATCACCTCTGTACCTTCACCTGCTGGCTGCACCGTTACAGTCTCCGGCTGTGCTGCAGTTGGTGGTACCGTTGGTTTAACTTCAGTTTCTTTCTTCTCCATTGAAGCTGCGGTTTTCCCGGTTAAAAGTAAACCTTTTTTAGCGATGAGGAATGCGCCACCCGCAGCAGCTGCACCCAGTACTGCGATTAGCGCGTAGAGGAGCGTGTAATCCTTCCTCCACAGCACGTAAACGGTTGTCGGGCTGCTAACTCGGATACGAACCCAACCAGCCGAAAGATCCTGCTCCACGATACTCCCACCTTCAACGTGGAAGCGGTCGAGCACCGTTTGGACAGGGAAACCAAACCTCGAGCTCTCAACCCTTACAGTTACAGTTGAACCTTCATCAACCCACTCACCTTCATCAACCCAAGCTCTACCCTCACCCGGCTCTACGCGAACCCTATACTGCACCTTATACACCTTGTAGATGGTGAACGGGGAGTTGACCGTCACAGGGCCGCTGCTCCAACCCTGGAACACGTAGCGAGTATCGCCCGCGTACACGACGCTCTCAGCGCTCAAGCTCGAAGGGTCCAGCTGGGAACCCTCCCTAATCCAGAGCTCATCACCCCTGCAAGCCGCTGAAGGCTTACAAGCTACTACAACCTTAAACCACCTCTCCCACCTTGACTCGAGCGAGATCGGTTTATCGACGGTTAACGAGAGCTCCCTGCTCGTCGAGTACAGTGCGCCGCCGGAGTACCAGCCGGTGAACACGTACTTCACGTCGCCCTCAACCCCCTCGCTTGGCTCGCTCACGCGCGCCACCTCCCCCTCCCCGAACCAGCCTTCAACCGGCGTCGCGTAGCGGGTCCTCACGCTCACCCTGAACTCCCTCCTGTGCCCGTACTCCGCCGCGATTGTCACCGGCTCGCTCAACTCGATAGTGAGCGGGTTCGAGCTGTAACCGCTGCCGCCAACCACCCACCTCGAAAACCTGTAGGCGATCCGCTCCTCCCCGCTCACCTGCTTTGAAACGCTCGGCTCCGCGTACAGCTCGTGCCGACCTGCGTCGAGCCACAGCTGGATTGGTAGCGTATACCAGCTCCCGTCCACCCTCACCCTCTCGAAACCGAGCCCCGCCTGGAAAGACGCGAGAACCTGCTTCAAGTATTCGAATGCCAGACTACCGGAGAAGCTGACGGTTATGCTGGGGTTCCTAACCCTGTACCTAACCCCCGCGCTCACGTTAACGGTAACGGGCACGACCGTGAGAGTGTACGAGCCCTCCTTGAGGAGGAAGTCCCGCGACTCGCCCGAGGACAGGTCGCCCAGCTTTCTCGCACCCGCGTAGACGGAAACCCTATAGCCGGACGGGAGGCCCGAAACCCTCACATTGACGGTCATCACGGGGGACAGGTAGATGCGGTACCAGAGAGGTGCCGCGCTGTAGCTGGGGTTCTCCCAAACAGCGCTGAAGTCGTCCCGCCTAGTAGCCGCTGGTTCAACCCCGTATATCTTCAAGCCAGAGTACACCTCGAGCTTATCGAAAAAGCCTGTACCAGCACTCTTGAAGACATCGAGTACGCTGAGGCAATCCAAGTCGGAATCGTAGTAGCCGGAGTCGCTGAGCGCGAAAAGCACAGTAACATAGACGATCTGCCTGTTGTCGTCGGCACCGTAGCCAGAGATCGAAAGCCTCTTCAGGTTGAGCATGTAGACCAGCCTGTTGAGAAGCCCATTATAGTAGCTGTCAGGATTCGGGTCGAAGTACTTCTGGCGCCAATCGCTCCAACTAATCCCCAGGGGGTGAATGTACGCGGTCGCGTAAACACCACCCCTGCTCTCAATGCGAATCACATTCCCCAGGTAGTAGGATACCCCCTCCTGAGCGCAAACAGGGTGCGCACACGCAACGAAAAGCGAGAGGACGGCCGCTGCAATCAACAGCCGCTTAACCGCGCCCCCCACCATCGGTAAAAAGGGTATTACAAGTATAAATGCATTAAGGCGCCCAACGCGATCACCGCGGGTAGCAAGCTCCAACCCAGCTCTCAGCAACACGCGAGCCTCAAACGTTCAAGAACAAAAACTAAGCGGGATAAAAAATCGAGCACCGTTAAACCCGATTCTTCCCGTACCAACAGGCTTCAGCTCGAGCCAGCTAACCCAAGCTTCTTCTTCAACTCTTGAACTTTCGCCTCATACTCGCTCTTTAAAGCTTGGTACGCCTGCTCCGACACCCTACCTCCAGCCTTCAAATCCTCTAACCTCTTCAAAAATTCTTCGTACTTTTCAAGCTCAGCTTTTAAGATATCAAGCGGAGCAGCCGCAACTGTAGCAGCTTTCTCGACAAGGGGTTGCGGTTGAGCAGCTTCTCCAGAAGGTGGTTGCGTTGCAGCTGCTGTAGCGGCAACAGTAGCGCCTCTCCTCCGAGAAAATGCGAGAAAACCCACAGCAACCACGCCGGCGATCAGGATAAACGCTAACGCGTAAGCGCGGCTGTAATCAGCCCTCCACACGGCCCTCAAAACCCTCGGCCCATCCACGTACACCGAGACAACCCCTGGACCCAAGACCCTATCCTCGGGCTTCAACCCCTCCCAACCGTCAAACACGTACCTAACCAGCGGGCCGCCAACCTCCGTCTCCGCCAGCCTCACCTCGGCGAAAACACCCTCACTGTACCACCCCTCCCCCTTAACCGTGCTATACGGTGTCGAAGCAGTAACAAAGTACTGGGTCTTCCACCTAGCTTCAAGGCTCCTCGACCTATTAACAGAAAATGTTAAAGACAGCTCGCTAGAGATTAGTTTACCGCCCTCATACCAACCATCAAAAACCCTTCTTGTCCAATTACCGCAGTCGATAATAGCAGGTATCACTTGAAGAGTATGATTAGAACCTTCCTCCCACTCGAAAGATAGCGGGATCTGTTCTGGGGTATACTGCACGCCGTCAACCTTAATCCCGCTCACTTTCGGTCGAACGTCGATGCTTACGGTATAGCGTGCCCGCTCCTTTCTGACAGTGTAGAACCGGGCATTCCCGTATTCATCCAACGTGAAGAGGTACCAGGTATCCCCATCCTTTAACGCGACGATGCGGCCTTTTTGATCCCTTAAGAGGGGAATTACCCTCACCCGGAGGTTCCCATGCGTATCGATGCTGTAGAATAGAGTAGTATTCCCTCCGCGAGAGTAAACTTCAGCGAAGAATAAGAACTGGTTTAAAGGTTCCTTATAGCCTTTATCGAACCTAGCTAGCGCCAACTTCAAGGTTAACGCTGAATCCGAGAACCACTGGTTGGATATCGATGCAAAGAACTCCTGGGGGTTGGAAGTGAAAAAGCCGTCAGGGAGCATGCTCCTCAAATAGTTCAAATGGTTGCTTCCAGCTCTCTTTACGAGTTCATCCCTCCTGCTTCTAAGCGCAGCATTACGTGAGATGTAGAACGCGTCTACAACATGGTTAACCTCGTGGGCGACAACTATGCAGAAAACGTCAGAGTACTTGGGCGGCACATCCTCCGGGAAGCCGTTCTCGCTGTACTCTCCTATTCTCGAACCGAAAATGTTTACACCTCCTTCCCTCCCCCACAGGTAGATTTCAGGTGTCGAAGAGGGGAGCTTGCCTAGGAAATCGGTTACCGATATCGCGCGGAGATTGTGTAGTTCTCTTGGAATCGCGCTTAAGAGAGCGTAAATGAAGTCCAGCTGCTTCTGGTCTAAGCCGTTGTTGTCTAGAAGGAGCACGGTGAACTCCTTCCATACGTCCAGGTACCTTCCCGTGAGCCCGATCGTCGAAGCTACTTCGCTTTTAACATCTTCTGTTAAGGGGAGGGCGTCGATAAAGCTCCTGTAGACGCGTTCCCGCAACCAAGCCATCACGCTTTGAGAACTCCTATCGTACACAACGTTTTTTCTGAAGTACTGCGGGTTGGAGCTGATAAGCTCTTTGTAGAAATCGTAGATCTCGCGGCGCTGCTTGAGAGAAGCGTTGCTGGAAGCGCTTAACACCCTGCTCGCTGTCGCTAAAAACAAGTGAGCGTTCACGTAATCCCTCCTTAAGGTAGCATTAGTCTGCAGAAGGGTTGGGAGATCTGTTGGATGGTCTTCGGTAACCGCTTTGATGTAGGAGAACGCTTGGTACAAAGTCTGAAGCTTAATATTTGGGTAAAAAGTGTGGAACACGGGTTGACCGTTGTAGCTGTTTGTTGGATCGACGATGCAGCCGTCGATCCAGCGTATCCCGAAGATTTCTCCAATCTTGTTCATCGGGTAATCGTCGAGCGTCCTACCGGGATTGTAGGGTTCCCAAGACCAACCCACACCCATTAGCAAAAGGCCACCTCCCTTGTAGACGAAGCTCTGGAGCTCTTCGACTTCCTCTCGCGTAAAATCGCCCCACGCGTTACCTATCAAAACAACGCCCACCCCCGAAAGCACCGATGCCGATATCCGCCCGGAAAACCTGGTGACCGTGTAGCCTAAGCTCTCCAGCTCGCGTTTGAAGCTTTCAAAGTTCTCTCCCCCCAGCCACTCACCGTGCCCAATCGTGACGAGAACCTTCTTAGTCCCATATTTATCGAGCCATTTCACGATGTTAATTCCAAACTTTTTATTATCGAATAATGCTATCGCCTCGTTGGTCAAGAAGCCTTCGTGGCCCAACGCGACTACACGTCCGCTTCCAAAAAGCGTAGCTGCAGCCACGACGGAAGGGATCGGAGTAGTATCCTCGTCTCCTGAAACTATGGGAACAACATTCTCCGATAAAGCCCACAATGGTCCAGGAACACCAACAACGTATACAGAAGAGACCCCAGTAATTAGAGAAGAGAAATCCGCCTTAGCCATTGTACTCTCCTGCAACTCAGATTTTGCATTTAAAAGATAGTAAACCATATTAACCAGAAGATCCTTTTGGTAGACAAAATCCTGACTTAATAAATTGTAACTGTTAAATCCCCAGAATATAGAATAAATGTCAGGTGTACGGAAAATAACTAAAGGTGCATAAATTTCATCGTTAGGCATTGTAGCAAGGACTTCAATATTAGTGGACGCTTTAATATTGCAAGCTTTAGCTTCGATATTTGTCGAAGCAATTCTTATAAGATCATTATTTATACTAATAGTGACTGGAGTATTAAATATAGGGTGCTCTTTCATATTATTAGGTATACGTATATCCATTGTATCAAAATAATGAAGATATATGTTTAATTGTTGTATGTTCTCTCCAAATCTAAGAAGTAAAGTTTCACCTGCGAAACCTATTAATAACAATGGTTTATGCGCAGATTTTATTTTATCTATAAACTCCGTATTAATATGTCGAAAATCTCCCCTCCATATTATAAATACATCGAACTTGTTAAAATCGACATTTACACCAAGCTGCGTTGTATTATATAATTTAATTATATTTGTATCAATGCCATGAATTTCTAAGGCATTCTTAAACCATTCTGCTGGTAAATTTTTCTCTAACATGTTAAATCCCCAAATTACTCTGCCTTGGGAATCGAAAATATATTCACATCAGTAATCAATTATTGCAACTTTTTTTTAATTGTGCTTGTGCATTTGTAAAAATCGTACAAGCAGAATAATAGCTCCCTTCTCTGATGCATAATGGGGCTGATTGAAGAAAAAGTATCAAAATAATTAGAAAACCTCCCGCCCTCCGCCTAAGTAGATTGCACGCTAAGAACATAAATATTCTTCGTTACTTCAATTTAATAAGGTTTGCTCGCGAGGCGCGCGCTTACCGCCGCCCTAGCACCTTTACAAAGATGCTAGGTTAATCAAGCGCGCTATGTGTTCGGGAAGCTTCTGATAGCCTTTCCTTTTCCAGCGCCTCCATCTTCCGCTCGAGCTCTTTCAGCTTCTCCATATACTCCCTCTTCAACTGCTGATAGGCATCATCGGAGACGTTTCCTTCAGCGTGAAGCGCCTCGAGCTTGCTCAGGTAGCCCCTGTACTTCTCAATCTCCTTCCTCAGCGCGACGAGCTCCTCGTACAAAGCTCTAGCTCTCTCTATTCTAAACCTGGTAAACTCCTCAATGCGCCTAACAACGTCTATGCGCTTTGATTCGCGAGCGAGATCAAGAGGGGTCTTACCATCGAGAGACTTAATGCTCGGATCCGCACCGCTTTCGAGAAGCAGCCTCACCACCTCCACGTGGCCGTTTCCTGCCGCCACGTGTAGCGGGGTTCTGCCAGAATAACTCCTCGCGTTTACATCCGCGCCGCTCTTAACCAGATGCTCCACCACCCCAGAATGACCCCTGGCAGCGGCAACGTGGAGCGGCGTTATACCGTCTTTATCTCTCGCGTTCACGTTCGCGCGCCACCCAATTAGCAGCGCCGCTATGTTAACGTAGCCTGCGAAAGCCACGTAGTGCAAGGGCGTCCAGCCCCTATTGTCCACCGCACCCGCATCTGCACCCCTCTCGAGAAGCAACCTTACCGTTTCGGCGCGCCCCTCGGCAGCTGCAAGATGCAAGGGAGTCAACCCGACAGAGCTCCTCGCATTTACGTCCGCACCCCTTTCGAGAAGCAACATGGCAATGTCCGTACGCCCCATAACAGCGGCGTTGTGGAGCGGAGTCCAACCGATAGCGTCTCTCGAATTCGCGCTCGCACCCTTACCTAAGAGCTCACCGACTTTAACGGCATCCCCATCCTTAACGGCTTTAAAGAGCGCCTTTTCCAAGCTCTCTGAAGGTACCACGCGAGCGAAACGCGCGCAGTAAGCCCAACCAAGGAACATTGTTATCGGGACAGCTAAAAGCGTAGGAGGCAAAAGTTCCTGAGAAAATCTCGTTACAACAGTTAATGCAATATCTAGATCAAATGCTGATTTTCCCAGCATCTGTAATATAAGGAAAAAAGATAAAACAATGCCAGCTAAGTCGAGTGCAAAATAAACTGTTGCTCCAACGGAGCTGCTAAGAATTAAACGTTTCACAAGATGCGACTTACCGCCCGGCAAACGCTTTTCGTCAACCCTTTCTGCAAGCATCCCGACGATGTAAGAGCATACGATAGGGGGAAAGGGCTCCAGAGCCCCAACAAGCTCCCACTCAAATAACAATAACGCAATTACAACGCGGGGTACTTGACTAAGAGCACCTAATTTCGCTCCAAGAACAATACCTGATAACGATGCTGTTACCAAATTGATAAAAAACTGTTTAGGATCTAAAGCAAAAGGTTCGGAAAAAATCTCAAGTAATGTATTAACCGCCAAAAAGATTATGAAAAACTTCTTTCCCTCCATATCCTACCTCTAGCTTACGAAATTTTAAGTTTTGATAAAATCTGTTCGTAAAGCTTTTTAGTTTTTTCATTGTCAAAGCCTATAATTCCAGCAACTGCAAAAGTAAAACTATGTAAATTATTATTCTCATCTATAAAATTAAGCTCCAGCCCGCTAACCTCCCCACGCTTAGCAACGTTAACGAGCTTTACCTTTTTAATCCTTTCATAAGGTATTATGAAAGCTTTACCTTTTGCTGATAAACTAAAAGCAGGTCCAATAATAGCAGAAATAACAATTTTTTTAGCCATACTTGCCGGTGGTTTAACCTTCAAACCCTCAGGCAAAACTTCAATATCGCCCTCACTCCATGTACTTTTTCCATCAATTATTAGTATCTGGACACGCAACTAACAACACCTCAACATATGAAGATACTCCTCTCTTTATTTAAGCTTTGCTTAGCGCGCGACGAACATTTGCTTCGTTAACGTTTTCTCGAGAGAACCAAGTGCTAATAGCGCACGCGGGAAAATAAGTAGACACAAAAGAATCGCATCGCTAGTGGCCATAATTGTAGGGTAACAGCACGCGTTAACCCTAATTTTGTATTGGGAACCCCCGCTTCAGTCTCTTAATAGAGTGAATATTTTGAACAAAGTAAAAAATATTTAGCTTGAACTGGTTACGAATTTTAGCGGTATTACGTTTGCAGGGACTATTAAGTCGCCGTTCTTCAAGGGTACCAGCCCTTTCCCTCTAATGTCCACCCCGTTCACGTACGTACCGTTGGTGCTGTTAAGGTCTTGGATATAGAACATATTTTGTTCAGGATTGTAACTGATCATAAAATGTCTCCTACTTACTAGATTAATGAGTTGAGGAGGTAGAAGCTGCCTGAAATCTTCTCTACCGAAAGTTTGCTGGAACGACGCTATCGGTATCGTTCCACGCGGTGCCTGCAGCTGAGCGCTCACTCTCGCAGCCTTACTAACAGGCGGTGTCGCCGTGGTTAAGTTTGGCTGCGCTAACTCCTGTGCAGAGCTGACTTGCAGTTGTGGGATAGGCTTAGGGGGTATGGCTGCCGGTGTAACAACAGCACCCGTAGCGGATACACTATGCGTCTCATAGATGCCTTTTGAAATATCGAACACCAGTTCTGGGATCTTTCGTACATCCTTTCCTTGTTCAATGAGAAAATCTAAACCTTTTTTACCTGGTCTTACTAATGTAAAATGCGCTATGTTATACTTTTTCCCCTTTACATCTTCGACGGTCACCTTAATTTCTTTTCCAGCAACGCTCGACCAATAAACAATTAGATCAAAGAATTCTTGGATATTACTCAAAAGTTTTTCATCCGTGATGTTTACCTTAGTCTTTTTTGCATCTTTCAACTCTATTTCTATGCTACTTAGTGTTTTATTTTTCCAATAGAAACCTTTTGTTTTCATACGTATTTCTCCTGTTTTACTATTTTCATTATATGGAAGGAATACATGGACTTTAGAATAACCATCATAGTCTATTATTTTAGCTGCTATCAACGGGCAATCTTTAAATGCTACAAATCCATCCGTTCCTTTCGTATACTTAAAGCCAACACCCAGCGTAAAAGCGGCTGCCAGCCCAGCTATAGTACCCGCAGCTGAAGCTAAGCCTGAAGCCTTATGGTCAGCGATGCTGGGGATCTTTAGAGACTGTACATATTCGTTCCTTTTTGCAACCAATCTCAAAGGGAAATATATAGACCAAGCAAGCTGCTTGCTCAGCGTTCCTGTAAGGAAATACTCAGGGTGTTCAACAAGCTCGTTAACTTCATCTAAATCGACTCCCTTCATTCAAGAAAAATGCAACCACACGGTAATAAACCTTAAGCCCAAATCAGTCCGCGGTAGCAAAATGTACTCCCGGCAGCTATTAGGAGAGAGCTCGTTTAGATTATTCGATAGAAGCGCGCGCTATACACGCCAGATAAATGCCTCTGTTTACCTTAGCTTGCTTTTCGCTCTCTAAGCTTTCTTTCAGCATCTTGCAGCCTACTCATTCTTGCCTCAAGCTGTCTTAACTTGTCAGAATATTCTTCCTTGAGCTTCCTGTAGGTTGTTTCAGAAATCTTTCCCTGCGCCTTGATTGCTTCCAGCCTCTTAAGGTAACCTCTATACCTTTCAGCTTCTTCAGCTAGCATTGCTAGCTCATTTCTTATGTGCACATGACTTACTATCTGCATTCCCTCTTGTTGACTTGGATGCGATTTAATACTCTCCTTATGCCTCCTGAGAACGTATGCTATGCTGACGATGAAAACCGCTATCGCTGCAGCGGCAACGAGTAATAAATTAGTAAAGCTGGTTTGTTGAGGAGACGAGGAAGGTATCTCCTGCTGAGCCGAAGCTGTCTCAGGGATATCACCCTTATTTATTAGTTCTATTATTGGCTTTGCTCTTTCTACTGCTTCGCTTATCCAGGTGTAGTTGTTGGGCTGGTTGCTGACTATGAGTAGATAGTGGAGCTCGAAGCGATCCCCCCTCCTCAGTGTCCTTACCTTGTCCTTTTCGAGCAGGTGTATCTCTATGTTGTCAACATTAGCTCCACTGTAGACTGTTGGGTATGCTGTGCTGGAAGACCAAACGAGAACGAGGGCTGGAGACCCCTTAACCCCACTGTCAAGAGGATTGACCAATGCTATCCACCCAAAACTGCACAAAGCATGCTCCCTAAGGGCGTGCCCAGTCACACCACGCATATCATAGCTTACTAGACCCTGACAAGTATTCGCCACAGCCTCAGCATAGTAATCTGGGTCATTTGCTAACGCTATCCATATTGCTCCGATGGGATCTGGGACGTCTCTGAGAACTGTTAGGTTTGTTTTAACGTACCTGTACAGGTATTCGCTGTCCGCCCATATGTAGTGTACAGCTGTGGTCACAAAGTAGTCCCTAAAACCCCAACTACCACTATACACAACGATCTTGCCCCTACCATTAATGACCCTGAAGTCCATCAGATACTCGCCGCCAGTTAGCCACTTCCCGGGGCTTAGTACTTGGAACTGAGAATGGTGATGCCCAACTCTCTTGCCTCCAGCTAGGGGGTAAACGTCAGAGTTTCCTTGCCACTTGTCAGGCTCCAAGTAAATGAGTAGCGTATTCTCGGGGAGCAGCCTGACCTCGTAGTGTGTTGCCCCAGCCTTAAAGAGGTAGAGGTCCCTCTTATCACTTAAGGCATTTTCAGGATTAGAAGCTAACGAACCATTGGACATAAGTATGAGATCTGATTTTTGCATTTTTCTATCCATTGGTAGACCATGAGCAATAACTTCGCTCATTATAAGGAAAAAGATCATTCCCAGCATGATACCGATAACGATCGAGATTCTACTATTTTTTAAGAATTTAAGAAGTTTAAGGCATGGCATCAACTTCTACCCCATTACGCTGACTTTTTGAGCTTTTTATTTTCCTCTTTTATTCTATCGATGTTTCCTTGGTACTCTCTCTTCAATGCTTCATAGACTCCATCGGAAACCAAGCCATTCTTCCGCATCTCCTCCAACCTGGACAGGTAACTTTCATACTTTTTAAGCTCCGCCAGAAGCTCATTCGCTCTCGCCGAGTAAACTCTTTCCATTCGTCTTTTCTTTGCTATAGCAGCCCTAGCAGTCACAAGGGCAGCAGATACCGCCACGCCTGTCAAAGCTATGATTAGAAAAAGCGGAGTGTAGTCTGTTCGCCAAACTGCTCTTACTTTTCTCGGACCATCAACTAGAATACTGGCCTCTCCATCCGATAAAACCATGTCACTTGAAGTTAAGCCCTCGAGGTGGTCAAAAACCTTCCTAATTGGGAAGCCCAGCGCAGTCTCCTTCAATCTCAGTCTCACGTAGGAGCCTTCATTGTACCAACCGGAAACACCTTCAAACGAGCTAAAGTCCGAGTATGCTTCAACGTAGTACTGCTTTTTCCAGTTCGCGTAAATGGTCATCGGCTTATCCACAGAAAATACGATCACAGGATCTTTACCAGTTACATCTCCACTCCAACCGTCAAACGTGAGCCTCTCCTCGCTACCTGATTGTATAATTGTGCTTAGTACTCTGACCGTTGCTGAAGCTTCTTCATCGTACCACCCTTCTCCCTCAACGTTGTCTACATCAGATGATAGTTTAACATAGTATTGCTTCCTCCATGCAATAACAAGTTGTACCGGCTTAGTCACATTGATTTTCACTATCGGGGTTTGAGAAAGTAGCACACCCCTCTCATACCAGCCTTCAAAGACATAGCGAATAGAGCTCGACTCATAAATGATTGTTTGGTTCAAACTTAAAGTTGCCGAAGAACCATCCTCATACCATCCTTTCCCAATAACAAGGGAGAAAGGAGTTTGAACATCAATATAAAACAGCACCTTATAATCCGTAACCCTCACGCTTGGTACTAGCTTTAACAACTTTAAGGCCGCCCACGTATGCTCTACATTAGGAACAAGCGAATAATTAGCTAGTAGCCATTCAAAACCTCCAGTATCTGGATCATAGTATTTCCTGAGTAGTTCTACAACTCCTGCTTCATCGTACTCAACTTTTCCTTTTAATATCTTCATTGAAGCAAGAACATAGTATATCTGTCTATAGTCGGGATAGTTGAGCCGTTTTAACCAGATATATATTTCATTTCCTAGTTGAGGGTCGAGTTCACCCTTTCTGTCTAACAGATCTAAAGTTGCCAAAGCGTAGTACAGATCCTCTACTGCCAATGATTTGTAATTTGCAAGGTTTTGTTTAATATAGCTAAGCACTGTCTGTGCGTTAATAACATTTAAGGAGTTAAGCGTCCTCAGCCCTTTTACCGTAAAGTACGTGCTCCAAAGCGCAGAGGGTCCACCCCTATACCATCCAATCCCGCCGTCGGGGTTTTGGCTTTCCTTTGCAAGGTTAACAAAGTAGTTCCTTTCAGTGGTAGGTGGCGCTACTCCTAGTAGCGAGTAGGAAACGATGTTCATCGCTTGCAAGCCCGCGCTTGGCTGCCATGCACCGCTTATCGTGTATCCCCATCGCCACCCCAGGTTTCCGCGAAGCCTATCCACATTTATGGTGCTTTTAGGGTCAGCTCCAATTTCAGAGAGGATCTCTAGTGCAAGCAAAGTTTCAAACGGACCCCTACGACTGCTCCCTAGAGAATACATGAAGTAGCCATCTCCACCCTGCAAGCTTGCAACAAAAGACACTATCTTCTTCAGGTCAAACCTCAAAGCTCTGTGTTGTACTTGTGAAGCCTTAATCTCAATGTGGAAGAGGTGGTAGAGGGTCATCGCGACAGCTACTTTTGCTTGCTCCTCTATCCGCCCGTCCGCCCAGCCGCCCCAGAGAAGAGCCCCCTTGCCTACTACGAACCCTGCGCAAGCATAAGTTGACGCGTTCCCTCTCTTCAGAACGTAGAAGTACCAGCTTGCTGAAGCATTCGTCGTAAGTGGTCTGAGCGCATTAGCCGTGTCAGACATGCTGTAACCCAACGCGTCAAAAACCAGTTTGCCTAGCTCTGTCACGCTGGGAACTCTGCCCGACGGGTCGGGCCAAGCCGTAGCAGCTATGCCCAGCCATTTTCCCAAGGTATCCAGCCCAGCGGTATCAACCTTGAGGAACTCCCATTTCCAGGCGCCATCAGGTCTCCTCGTATAGTTATAAGTAACATAGAAGAAGCCGTAGCCAACCGGGTTTACGAAAACCCAGCCCTTGTACTTAATATTCGCCGCCAAATCCTTGAAGAAGCTCTGCCAGTCAGTCCCATACCTTGGCGGAACAGGCACGAGCTCGCCGTGCGCATTTATAATCACAGCGTAAGGCGGAGCCTCAGCCACAAATTTATCCCACCTCTCAATAGAGTCAATAACCTCGATGCTGAAGGAAAGCCCGAGAGCCTTACCAGCTCTTTGCAGGTAGTCCTGTGTCTCGGCAGCAAGCATCTTCAGGTCAGTCCACCAACCCTGAGACTCCTTCACGCTCAAGACGTATATTGTCGGCTGAGCTAAAGCGGCAGCAGAACAGATTGCAAGCACGAGAAGCAGGAAAAGAGAGACCAGCGCTAAGCGCATGCCTAAAAACTAACAAGACAGTTTTTAAATTTTTCGACAAGTAACTGGTGGAGCGCGCGCCTCTTTGCGAATTCTACTATAACGCCGAACCTTTCAACGCCCGCAGAGGAAGGCAACGTTGCACCTAAAGCCACCTTAAGTATATCCGGCCAGCATCCCGCCAAATTTCTTCAAGAGAGTAGCTGCTGTACCGAGAAGCCTTGCATCCCTGAAGAAACGCGCTCTTTCACTCGCGCGCACCTCCCTTACTAGTCGCAAACTTAAAGAAGAGCAAAGGCTTTCACACTCAATGGGACTGAATGAAGAGCTCCTGAAAGCTGCCGCTGACGGTGACGCTGCTAAAGTAAAAGAACTTTTAGAGAAAGGAGCGGACGCAAACGCTAGGGATAAGGACGGACTAACCCCTTTACATTACGCTGCAAAGCATGGACACGTAGATGCTGTAAAACTATTAATCGAAAGAGGAGTGAACGTAAACATACGTAGCGAAAGCGGGTGGGCGAGTGCTTTCACTCGTGAGGGCAAGGTTTTTCATCAGTTATCATACTATAAATATGAGGGAACTTCTCGGCTTCAGTTAGTGGTATGGGCTGGAGGGTGTGATGCGATTTTGCCGCCAGAAGGGGGGTTAACTCCTCTGCATCTTGCAGCAGTTGAAGACAGCGTAGCAGTTGCTGCTCTACTGGTTTGTTGGGGGGCAGATATAGATGCGAGAGCTGAAAGCGGTGCTACTCCTCTTCATTGGGCAGCCGTTAGCGGCTCCAATCGTGTCGCTGAACTGTTGATTGAGCGAGGTGCGGATGTAAATGCGAGGGATAAGATGGGTAAAACTCCTCTGCACTATGCTAGCAACGTCGATGTTGCGTGGTCGTTAATTCGGCGAGGCGCAGATGTTAACGCGAGAGATAAAGACGGCATTGCCCCCCTGCACTTAGCTGTTCGAGAAGGTCATGAAGATGTGGTTTCAATCTTACTTAAGCATGGAGCAGATGTAAACGCTGTAACAGCCAAAAAAGTTACCCCTCTGCACGTTGCTGCTTACTACGGGAAGGCTGAGATTGCTGAGATGCTTATTAAGCATGGTGCTGATGTAAATGCAAGGAGCGTAACCGGCCACACCCCTTTACATTACACTGTGCTAAGTTATGGGCCTCTTTTTCCCGATGATATACACAGCTGTTACTACGATGAGGAATCGATGTGCAAATGCATCAACGTATTGATTAAGTGTGGGGCAAATGTCGACGCAAAAGATGACAGCGGTAGAACCCCCTTGCATTACGCTGTCGAGTATGGCTACAGCGCCGTCGCTAAGTTGTTAATTCAGCTTGGAGCGAATGTAAACGCCAGGGACAACGATGGCAATACTCTTTTATTACGTTACGCTATTGAAGGATGGTTAGCGCGCGCGCCCGCGCGCGCACATTATGATGTAGCTAAGTTGTTACTTGAGAATGGTGCTGATGTAAATGTTATGGGAAAGTTTGGTCGCACCCCTTTACATTTAGCCTCAGCTGCTGGTTGTGCTGATTTCGTAAAATTATTAATTAAATATGATGCTACAGTTAATGTATTAGATATATTTGGTTATACTCCATTGCATTATGCTGCAGCCGCGGGAAACCTATCTATCCTTGCAGAAATCATCGCAGATGAACTTATCGAGGAAAGGATTGAAAGGATTCGAGATGAAAAGATTCAAATACGTGGTCTAAACATAGGTAAAGGTACCCCATACGATGAAGAATACATCGACATTGTCGAGATGTTACTAATATATGGAGCAAATGTGAACGCGGGAAATAATAAGGGAGTTACACCTTTACATATTGCTGTTTTGCTTGGAGCCGTTAAGATTGCTGAGATGCTAATCAAGTACGGAGCGTACGTGAATGCTAGAGATGATGAAGGTAATACACCGCTACACTATGCTACTTATATCGCACGTGCACGCAAACTACCATTCGATTATGTGGTTAATTTGCCTTGTGCCGATGTGGTTAAGTTACTACTTGAAAATGGTGCTGATCCAACGTTAAGGAACAGTAGGGGCATTTCCGCTTTAGATCTAGCAGAAGAGTTAGCTGTAAACTCGCCTAAATATATCCTAGGTGGCGAAATAATCGATACAGCTGATAAGTACGCAAAGATAGCTAAAATAATTAAAGAATTTATTATGATAAGATCGAGAAGCGGGACCATTTCTGGCGGTAAGGGATCCGACAGTGTGGCTGTTGTATGTCCTTATTGTGGTAAACCCGCATACCGCTTGGGGACGCTTGGTAGGTACTACTGTTTTAACTGTAAGAGGTATGTCTAGGTATGTTGTAGTTGTTTTCGGTTATTTTTCCTTTGCTTTCAGCTTTTCTTTTTCTAGGTAGCTTTTATGAGTGGCTATTTCTTCTGCGAGCTGTTGCTGAATTTGTGCTGGAGGTTTACTAGATGAGTCTAACGCGCGATTTTTGGCTCCCAAGCGCCGTCGTACTTGCTGCGCGCGTACGTTTAGGCGTTTCCGCCTTGATAACCTTTTTCAAATGCTTTGTTGATGTTTACCGCGATTCTCCGTAGTGAGACACGACTAGAGCTAGGTCCTTGTAATCGATAACGCCATCAAGGTTTACATCCGCTGCCTCCAGGTAGCTGGGGTCGCCTTGCCTTGAACCGTACCTTGCCACTACAGTTGCTAGGTCCCTGTAGTCTACGAGACCATCATTGTTTACGTCACCTTGAATGCTGGGCGTGTGAATTATTTCGATGGTGTGCGCTGAGAAACTAGGGATTGAGATGAAGACTTGGGCGCCCTTACTTCCCCAAAGGATGAAGTACTCTGGTTTTTCGTCATCGTTTGGGTTGAGTACATCAGCGAGATCATCAGCCATTTTTATCTTTTCTCCATCGAATATTACTGCAACTTCTTCAATTTTAGTTATCGGAAGGCTCTTACTATCTAAATCTACCGTTATCGTCTTCCCCCGGGGGGTATTCGAGTCAACAATTAGAACTATTTTTCTGTTTTGGACTTCACCTCTAATTTCCACGCCGGAAGCTGCTTCGAGGGAAACGATCTTCCCTTCTCTCACTGTAACTACGCCGCCGCTATCTCCTCTTTTCGTGGTTTCCGCATATTCGCGTGCTATTTTAGCGAAGCTCCTGGCTCCGTGCTCGAAGGCAGCGTCTCTAATGTGCTGCTCAGCTTCCCAAGCGCACATTTGGTCAAAGAACTCCCTCACTTCAGGGACTTCTTGGATCTTAGAGGCGACAGCGGATAGGCCTGTGGGATCTGCGCTCGCAATGATTGCTTTAATAACGCTTTCGATGTAACCCTTAACCCCCTCTCTATGCAATTGGTAAAGCATATTTATTCCAGCAAAACCTTTACTCTCGTTTCTAATAAGTTTATTAAACTCTAACATTTTAGAATACTCAACATGAGCTTTAGGACTGCTAGGGTTAGACATTAACTCGCTATAAACAGGTTCTGCCAGCTCTGAAGCTCTTAAGAGAGCATTCTCTGCATCTGTTAAATAACCAAAAGCTACTAATGTGATAGCAGAATCTACATCTACCTTCTCTAATTTTTTAATGTAATCTGCAAATTCAACTATCACTCCGAACCTTTCTACGCCGACAGCGGAAGGCATAGCAGAGCCTAAGGCCGCTTTCGGTATGTATCCTGCCAAATGCTCTCCTATCTTCTTTAAAATAGTTGCTACTGTTCCGTAAAATTTCATATCTCTGAAGAAATACGCTCTCTCTCGCAAATAGTCCGGATTTTTGCCAAGGATATTGAAAGCCGTTTCAGCAGCTATTGCGATTTTAACGTATACGTCTTCATCTGTAACTACTTGATTGCTTGAATCTAGGACGTACCAGTTACGCTTTGTGTACATCCACGTGTAGAAAGCTGTTCTATCTTTATTTGGGTCAGGAGGTATGTCTGAGGCGGAGATATTTATCGCGTAAAAGGCTCTATAGCTCTTACCCTCATACTCGACTACAATTTCAAAAGGTGCTATCCATAGGGTCGGCGGACCTGTAACTCCCTCTGCGATCAGTACGTTGAAGCTATACTCTCCTGTGGCTGGCACCCTAAACTCTTGATCATTCGCATCGACAATGGCTAAATGGTATGTATGTATACCTTCGTTGTACTTTTTTGAGAAGGTGAAGGCTCCGGTACCCTGCCATTTCTTCGCTAAGGCTCCATCGACGTATAAACCTATATTTTTGACTTCGCTATCATTCTCGCAGTTTATTAACAACGTAAACTCAACTTCCTCATCGATAGTGGGCGTATCGGGTTTTAAGGTTACTAGCACAGCACACCTAGGTTCACCAGCTCTTCTAACGTAGTACCTTGTCTCATCTTTGGATAGCTTATCCTCGCTCGGGCAACTCTGGCCAGCTGGACACGCTACAGCTTTAAGCTTCCACTCGCCAGAAGGACCTTTTATCAGCTCTTTAAACTCGTACGTCCCCGCTTTTACGTTGAAATTCTCAAAAAGGATTGTAACGCTCCCGTCAGGACTTTCCACCCATACCTTTAGGAAGCTCACGTCACCCTCTACATTACAGTAGAAAGATGCGTCCTCATCAATACTGTAGATACCGCCGTTAAGGTTCCCTACATCCTTCCCTCCCCTATTGGTCCAGACATCTATATTCAGCTTTCCGCTTATTTTCTTAATATAATGGTAACTTTTATGAACCCAAACATAAGAAGAAGGTTCAGTGAAGTATTCACCATAAATTTCAACTTTATCACCGATATTAAGCTTCCCGATAACCCAAGGTTTACCCGAATTTGGATAGCTATCGTTATGTGCCGCAACAGGTACTTCTTCACCAACCTTCAGTTTGCCACTTGGATCCCAAAGTATTTCTTCGATTTTTATCTTCCAATCAACATAGTCCGGAGAAAAACTAAGAATTGTTCCCCTAAACTTAACGTTCATTTCAATCTCCTCTTCTATCCTTTTAACATAGTGATCAGACCACTTTATAATGACACCATGTTCAACGTATGGTCCCCCTGCAGGAGAGCCGATCCAGAACCCCAGCCCGTACACCTCAACGTGATCGCCATCATTTATTTCCGAGAATGGAGTTTCTCTGTAAACCTCGATGACTTCACCAGCTTTCAGTCTATTGCTTGTATCTAATAGTACTTTCTCCACTTTAACCTCTACAGCGGGGTACCCACCAAAGTATTTCAGCCATGATTGCCTGTGACTGATCACAGTTCCTTTAAGTTTAACAAACCACATAAAGAGGGCTATAATAGAACCATTCCCCGTTATACTGGCTGTTGTCTGCTGCAATGCAGGGTCCGCAACAGATACTCCTTCGCTCGTAATCCATCTATGAAATACATATCCTTGCGGGATATTTGCCTCAATTTGGTAGGTACCAGGTGCATACACACCACTTTGTCCATTAGTATAGTTGGTTCCGGCAAAAGTTATGATGCCAGTATCGGGAGGTTCTGTAAGGAAGGTGATTAGGTAAGTTCCCTCTTTGTTAGTTTGTGCTACCGAATATATTACCCATTTTTTCTCGCCGCTCTTGACTGCACATCCGGCTACGAATAGTTTATTATTAGCTATAATCATTTTCCCAATTGGCTCGAAAAAGTAGTCTTCATAATCTTCTGGACTTAAGGTCAGGGTAGTTTCAGTATCTAGATTCTTCGTAATGCTTACTAGCACGTGTTTAAAGAAACCAGCACCTGAAGTTATAGCAAGATAAAAGCGCCCCTCACTATACACCATTTTATAAGGTATATGTGAGAATGGTTCAATATCAATTTGCTGTAGATCAGGCGATACTTTTAGCAACCACTGAGGTGGCGCAGGTATGTAAGCAAATCCCATCTCGTCGAAAACCACACATAAAAGTGAATTTTGAACGTCTTTTGTCGCTAAAAGCGACAAATCCTTATCTAAAACCTCTATTCTTCCGTGAGCCTCGCCTGATGAAAGAGCGTTTACCGAGCCGATTAACCAGATTTTACCGTCAATGGGATTAACGCTTACAGAATGTAATTCATCCCAGCCATCGCTCGGGTCAGATACATAGCTTTTAAGTATAGAAAGGTCGCTTGGATTCACTTTTATTAAATGCCACCGCAAATCCTTTCCACTGTTAAAAGAATCATAGCCACCAATATACAGATTCTCTCTATCTGTAACTATAATCCAGGCCTCATCATCCGAATTAGACGGATTATAATGCATTTCGCTTACTAATTTCAAATCAGAAGTAAACTTTAAGATTAACCATTCTTCATTACCTGGAGCATTATCAACTCCTACAGCATACAAGTAGCCGTCCAGCACAGCGCAGTCATAAAGTGCAGTGATGTTCCCATAGGTATGTTCCCAGCTGTCTAAAAGCTCCCCAGTGTTCATATCTCTAGCTTCAATAACTGCTCTTGCCCAGCCAGAATAACCAACTACGTAAACAGCTGATCCTATGTTGCACGTCGCGTAAGGCACTCCGTCTCGCCCATACTTCATCCATAACAGCTTTAGTTCCTCTTGAGCCTGCGCTAGTGGGTGAGCCGGTAGCTCCGCAGAGAAAGCAGCTATCGGAAGCGGATACCTAGTTGAAAGAGCTGCAAAAGCGAAGAGGATGAAGGCGAAAACCTTGGTTCTACCTTGCGACCTCATTTCTTTCACCCTGCTCGGAACACAGCCTGAAAGGCGTTCGGCACTGAGATTACGTCACCGTTTTTCAATTGAACCCAGCCCCTCCCCCTTATGTCCACTCCGTTCACGTACGTGCCGTTCGTGCTGCCCGTATCTTGGATGTAGAAGGCGTTGCCATATCGGATTATCTGGAACTGTCCTCCTTTCGCTCTCCTTGTGACGTATGCGAGCTTCTCGGGCGGTAGGATGCCGGCGAGGTCCTCCCTACCTATCACGATCCTCGAGCCGCGCAGGCGGAGCGCCTGTCCGTCGATGAGGAGGTAGACGGCAGGTTGCGCGTAAACGTAGTATACGGCGACGACCGCTACAGCGGCAACCGCTATCGTAGCCGCCGCTATCGAGATCATCCTCCAATCGATTCCTCCCGCTCTACCGCCTCCAACCCCGCTAACCTGCTCTTCCCCGCCTCCGCCGCCCCCTCCGCCTCGCCCCATCACTGTCACGTTGACTACCTGGTTCTCGAAGGTGATGGAGAGGTCATTGCCTGACGCGTCTGCGGCTTTGAATAGCGTGAGATTTATGGTGAAGCTTGTGGCTCCAGGCTGAACCTCAACGGTCAATACCGCTAGGGTAGAAGGGTCGCTGACGATCGTCTCGGGAACCCTGTAGAAGACGTAGCGCTGCACGCTCGGTTTCCAAGTGACTGTCCAGTTCTTCCCGCTCTCTACGGAAACTTTAGCCATGCTAGGAGGATAGGATATGTTGAATTCTCCGGCGTAGGCGAGCTGGGAGCCGGAGACTATCACCAGCTTTATCTCTACTTTCTCTCCCTCGCTCGCGGTGAGCGTACGCGGCTCCAGCGAAACCTTGATTGAAGGTTGAGCTATAGCGCAGAACGAAAGCAGCGCGACGGCTATAGCGGTGAGAAACGCGAGTCGCGCCATATCTTTTCATTAATTAGCCGGTATAAATAGCTTCCTCATTCAGATTTCTTAACGCGCCTGTGCGCGAAAGCACGCGCGTCTCTACCAGCGCGCACTATGTGTTTTAGTTAGCGAGCTACCGCCTGAAGAGCTCGGTGTGTGGCGCTCATCCGATGAGCAAACCTTTTAAATGTTGGTTGATGCGATGGGAGGATGGCCAGGACTCCAGCGAGAGTGTTGGGTTTTATCGCTGTAATCCTTGCGTTTATGGCCTTTATATCGGGACTGTGGTTTTTATATAGATACGTAAGCGATTGGCGCGTATGGGCGATACAAGAGTCGCCATGGTACGATCTCGTGGAGATTTCCTGGGACTTTTGCCTGCCACTAGCTGTGTTATTGATCACTGTTTCTGTTTATCTTTCGACGAGGGGGGTACGTGAACAGCCTGTGGAGCAGCCATCACAACCTAGAACTTCTTCTGAAGCTGTTCAAGTCAAGAATGGGGTAACTCCGGTAGAAGCTTCGCTGGAGGGGGAGTTGAAAAAATATGAAGAGTACCTAGCGAAGCTCGAGGAGTTTAGGAGTTTAGGTCAGATTTCTGAAGAAGCTTATCAGATGTTGAAGGGAGAGTATACGGCGAAGATTAATGAGCTGAAGAAAAAGATTCAGGCTAAAGGCTAACTGCTATCGGGCTCTGTGGTTGTTAGCGAGATAAATAAGTTTTCAAGCTTTCTGTTAGCTTCCGATCTTGAAAGTTAGGTTGAGCACTCCTGCTGGCGAGATTGTATCGCCTTCTTTAAGCTCGATCGGGCCTCTCCCCCTGATGTTGGTTCCGTTATGGAGCGTCCCATTCGTGCTAGAACGGTCTTCGATGAAGAATTTCCCGGCTCTGAAGTCGTAGTATATGGTGAAGTGCTCTCTGCTGATTGCTCTCGCGAGAGCGGGGTCTACGAGCTTCTCGAAATCTCTCCTTCCAAGCACTTGACGTATGCTCGTGATGGGCACTATTTTGCCGTCGGGTGTTTCGAGCCTGGCGATGTAGGTTACGGTCTCTTGGGGGGGAGGAGGAGGCGCGGCTTTTGGCGGGGGCGGCGCGGGAACCGGTACGATCTGCGGCTGAGATGGCGGGGGGGCTGCTGCCGGGGTTTTCATGAGCCCAAAGTAAAGCAAAAATATGAACGCTGCGAAGAGGAAGATGGCGACGATGGCGTAGATCGGCTCGCGTGGTGCGAGAACTAGTAGGTAGAGAGAAGCCGAGGTGGCGGCTGCAACGGCGAGGATCGCAGCGACGACTCCTAAGACTTCACCTAAAGTATCGGGCACAAGCTAAAACTGTTTTGACATTTTAATATTTTTCGAGCGTGCTAGCTGTTGGAGCGCGCAGAAAGGACTAGGTGTAAAGGTTTCTGAAGAGATTCGAGCTTGCATGCTGCCTGTAAAAGTTTTTATTCTCTCTGATAGATGTGGGGCGCGGATGGGTCTTCAGCAGGCTGGGACGGTTGGGCCGGTTTTTGAGGACCTTCAGGTATCTGAGAGGTGGGACAAGCTTGTCGAGTGGTTAGACAGGTATGGGGTTTACTGGAGAGAAGAGATTCTCGGCTTGGTTACGCATGTTGAGTTGCTAGTGTCCGCTGCTTTTCGCGCAGCTGAGCGCTTGGGCTTAGATAAGAGCGAGGTTTCGCGGGAGGTTTGCGAGAGGGTTCGTGTTTTAATGCTATCTCGTGGTATTGACCCGGAACTCGTTAAAGGTTTCGAGCTGAAAGGTGTGAGGAGGGAGGTTGCTGAAACCGTAGCCACGGTGTTCCCAGGGCTTCGATCACCTAGCGGGGACACCGGTGCGGGAGTTCTTGCTGCGGGAGTGGTTACAACTGTTGAGCCAGAGCCGAGCGTTGCGTGTCCTGAGTGCGGTTCAAAGCTCGTTTTTCTGAAAACTCTTAAGCGCTACTACTGCTTCACTTGCAAGAAGTATCGGTAGCCTGTTAGGTTGCTCGGCGCTTTCGCTGGGGTTGTAGAACACGGTATTTCGCTGAGCATCCGACGGTATTCCTGAGGATTAAGTGGAATGTTTCCTTAAGTTCCAGGGTGTACGCGTCTAAAACATGTGCGGATCACGGGATGTAGCTTTTGCAGTTGAAGCAGTAGTACCTGTTGAGGCTTTTGAGATAGTGTGCGGGAGCTCTGCACTTGGGGCACAACACTCGAACACCCGATTGCTGGGTTTGCTTGAGCGTGGGTTGCGGCAGGAGCTCGACAACGAACTTGAGCTCATCATAAAACTTATTTGTGAGCTCGACCTCGAAGCTCACGGCGTGAGAGGGGTGGAGCTGTGAGAAAAAGCTTTCGCGCGACTTACACGGGCGTTGGCGCGCACTCAGCCACTGATAGGATTTCTTTGGCTGTCACGCTGAACCTCAACCTCTGCGGTAGGGAGTGGAAGTTCCACCTGCTAGCTCTCACCGAAGAAGCGGGTTCCACGGTGACAGGGTTCCTAGGCACTGTCCGCTCTGTAGCAAGCCTGCTCGGCTATCGTGCGCCTGAAGCTCAAGCCGATTACGCGCTCGTAACGTACAATCCCAGCGAACCAGAAGGCGTGCGGTACCGTTTAACGAAAGCGCCGAGCGGCGCTAGGCTGTACATGGCCGGTAACGGGGCTTCTAGAGAGGCATCGATAGGTTGCTCTCTCGACGGAAAGCAGCTTGTGCTGGTGGATGTGCTGGTGGAGTCCCCCACAAAAACGCTCGAAAAGATAGAGACGCTACCGGACGCCGCCGCAAAGTCTATGGCTGAAAGGGTTGGTTCTTCGGCTGTCGGGGTTTTCGATGTGGAGATTGCTCCGGAGCTCCTCAGGGGGTCGGTGGCATTGGCTGTGCGAAGCGATAGAGGTCGAGTGAGGAAAAACAACGAGGACTCCGGGTTCACGGCTAGCGTAAAAGTCTCCTCCCAGGGGGTTTCAAAGGTTTACAGGGTTGTCGGGGTGGCGGACGGTGCCGGTGGTCACGAGTATGGAGAGCTCGCGAGCAGTGAAGCAGTGCTCGAGTTCCTTGACGTCCTTCTACCGGGTTTAGCTGAGAGAGAGAAGGTTCCAGATTTGATTCGCGAGGGTTTCGAAGCCGCTAATAGGAGGGTGCTCGAACTGATAAGAGAGAGGGGGGCCACGATGGCTTCAACCTTATCTGTAGCTGTTGTGGAGGGGTCGGCAGTGCACGTGGGGCATGCGGGGGACAGTAGGCTCTACGCTGTGAGCGGGGGGCGCGTGCAGAGGTTGACTACAGACCATAAACCGCCCACAGGGCCTCGGAACGTGATAACGAACGCTCTCGGCCTCCCCAGCATGCGGGTGGAGCTGCATGCTGGAGCTGAAAGCTACAGGCTGGCACCCGGCGGTATCCTATTGGCAGCTACGGACGGGCTGACGGAGCTCGTAGATGACGGAGAGATTTTCAGGGTGGCGAGCTCTCGCCCGCTCGCTCCTTTAAGCATTTGCAGGGAGCTCATCAACCTGGCGAATACTCGTGGAGGTTACGATAACGTTACTGTCGCCGTGATGGCTCATCTGACTTGAGATCCGTTGGAAGCGATTGGCCGTTAAAAGATGGAAAGGCTCATAAGGGGGTTTTCAGAGATAAATGCGAGCCCCAATGAGCTTAGCGCCGGGAACCCCTCTGCAGGGTAGGAGGGGGAGCTACAGGCTCACCGCGCTTCTCGGCAAAGGTGGGATGAGCGAGGTTTGGCTCGCTAACTCGCCTCAAGGTCCTGTAGCGATCAAGGTAGCCGCAAACAATCCTACCGCTGTGGAGAAGCTGCAGTTTGAGCAGCGGGTGCTTAGTGAGCTGAGGCACGAGCACGTTGTCGCTTACCTCGATGATGGGGTGTACAAGGGGTTGCCCTTTCTCGTGACGGAGTACGTTAGAGGGGCTAACTTGGAGCAAATAGTCAATGCTCCTCTCGACGAGCGGGACGCCAAGGCGGCAGCTGTGGAGTCCCTTTTAGCGCTAGATTACATCCACTCTAGAAACGTGATCCACCGGGATGTGAAACCGAAGAACATCTTAGCTAGAGGTAGCGATGTGCGAAGCTGCGTTTTGATCGATTTCGGAACCGCGGCCTACTACAACGTTGCTGGCATTAGGGAAGCGGTAGTATCGCCGGGCGGTTATACGGCTCCAGAGCAGTACAACTTTCGCTCCTCCCCCATGTCGGATATCTGGTCGGTGGGCGCACTTCTCTTCTACCTCCTCACCGCTAGGCATCCACAAGAAGCATTGCCCGGCTACCCTCAACGCCCGCCGCCGGTTCCCATTAGCCTACGCCGGTTCAACAGGGATGTGAGCGAAGAGCTGGAAACCGTCGTGAGGAAAGCGATGGCGTGGAACCCCTCTGACAGGTATTTGAGCGCGAGAGAGATGATAGAAGCAATCGAAGGTGTGACGCCGGAGGAGATCGAGGAGGAAGCGCCTATCCTCGAAGTGATGGGTGCGAGAATAAAGATTGAAGCCAGCTCGCTGGTTTTCGGGCGTCTCACCGAGACGGGAAGGGGGAAGGTTGACGTGAGGCGGGAAGGCGATGTGATGTACGTGGGTGTAGACGACCCGTACAAGTGGATCTCACGCAGGCATTTTGAAATATTCAGGAGCGGCGGCAAGTGGTACATACGGGATCTAGGCTCCTTAAACAGAACCGCCGTCCAAACTGGGGGCAGACTAATAGAAGTTTGGGCCGGCCCTCGAGTCGAAAGTCAGCCTGTCGAGCTGGGAGAACGCGCTGTCATCTACATAGCTTACGGCTCATCGCTCAATAGGCAACCTTACGTAGTCGCAACATTCAAGTGTAAGAGATAAACTTAAATAAAACCGGTTTGCAGAAAATCCGTATGGGAAAGCTTAGGGGAGCTATACCAGCAATGGCTTTTGCCGTTTTGCTTCTTGCGGTTTCTATCCACGCGGCTGTGAAAGTGTTCAACGTAACCTTCTACCTCGCTAACACGCCTGGAGGTCCCGAAGTGACTACTTTCAAGAAAGGGGATATAGTGTACGTTTACGCGAGTCCGCCCCCCGAAGGCACTACGCTTGTCATCGAGGTGCGCCTGATCTACCCTCCCGAGGCCGGTAGAACCCCGATAGTTCTACTTGCGCGCAGGACCGTTAAGCTATCGGGGACTACACTCCTGACAACACACACGATTCAAGATACCGATCCCGAGGGGTCGTACGCTATCAGGATCCTTATAACCGATCCAGCTACGGGCGACAGCCGAGACGTAGACCTGAGCTTCGACGTGCGCTCTCCCATACCCTGGGAACTGATAGTCCCGCTAATCGTAGTAGCAGCCGCGGGCACCGTTGGCTTCCTTATAGTCAGGCAGCGGAGAAGCAAGCAGGCCACGCTCGTCCAAGCCGCTCCGCCGGGTCTAGCACCGAGCCCCGAGACGCAGATCGCCCAGCAGGGAACTGTAACGATTAGAGCTCCGACAGGTGAAACGATGACACTAACTGCAATCCTGCAAGCCGGAACTCAGAACATACCGATCACGAGGTTGCCTCAGGAATTCGGGCGAGCGGACTTCGTTAACGTAGCGCCGAGGGAGATGATAAACGCTATAAGTAGGAGGCACTTCATGATCGGCTACGATTACTCGCAAGGGACATTTTACATCCAGGATCTCGGCAGCACCAACGGTACGTACGTAAACGGTGTTGACATCAGAGGAAAAGGGCTCGTTCCCCTTAAGAATGGTGATAGAATCAACGTAGCCGGCGTCCTCGACCTTACTTTTGTTTCTTCGCCAGCAGGATCCGGTCAGCCAGGTGAGCTCTTCACGCCAGGTGGTGCTTAGAACTAGCTTAAGGTGCATCAGATGCACGCAGAGGTTTTTTCTTCACCTAAAATAATTGTTACCGCACTAATTGTACTAGCGATTCTTGCAGCATCCCCAAACACCACTATCGCGTCAGCTCAGAAGGATGAGCAAATTCTAATCGACGTTCTTCCACCGACAAGAGTTGCTTTACTAGGTGAATCCTACATAGTAAATATTGTAGTTTATTCAGGTGTGCCAGTTAATTTTTCTCTTTCTTTTAACATATTTGAAGGAAATGGTGTTAAGATTCAGCCACTGAACGATACTAGTAATGTTGTTCTCAAACAGGATGATACCAAGATTTTTAAGTTTAATATTACCATCGAGAGGACAGCGGTTGAAAATATTATTATAAATTTTATATTAAGAAGCAACATCACAGAGAAGAAAGTAAAAAGTCATACGATTAAAGTTTTACTTGCCCGTCATGTGTTGTTCAATCTTACTAAAAAATTAGCTGATCAAGAAATTAACATAACCATATGTTGTAAAGGCTCAGGATGTTTTTATAATTCCGGCAAAACTGATAAAAATGGTTTGTTTTTAGTTAACCAAGAAATTCCAGCATTAAGAGATAATATATGTAATTTAACTGCCGTGCTTAAAACTAGATATGGATCTTTCCTGGTTAACGAGACTATCGGATCAGAACTTGAAAAGTTACTTAACACAACCATATACCCCGGATTTCTGATCAATACAACTTTAAATACGATAACCTTAGAGGGAAATAGTTTAGAATCTAAAAATCTTTTCGCGAAAATTGTAACAGATAGTAATTTCAATCTCAATTTAAGTGAAGCTAGGTCGATTTTCCTGGGGGCTTCAGAGAGGGGGAAGGTGAAGAGAGTGAACATATCTATTGAAATAATAGACAAAAACATTTATTTGTTAAACTCCTCTTGTATAGAAATAAAGAAAGAAGGAGTTAATTTGAATGTTTATTTGAATGACAAACTTATTCCTCTAGCTAATAAAAATAATATGATCATTAATATAAGTGTTCCTATAGTTAATACGACTTTCAGTCTTTTTTATCTTGATAAAAAAGGCTACGCTAAACTCACTAGCGGTGTGATGCAGCTTGTTGAGGTTGAGGTACCGTTAGCATACAATAGTTCCACGGGATTTTTCAGCAAGTGCGTGAGCATTCTTCCTAATGCAAGTGTTATCACCGTTAGAGAGTACAACAATACACCTGCAAGAATCAACATCACGATCGAGTTTGCAGGAGTTAGGGCTGTATGCGACGATGTGAGTCTAACTAACGGCACGAGTTTTCGATGCGACAATATTGAATCTTTTCTCTTACTTAAAGGAGGTGAGGCTATCATCGTTGTCAACACAACATCAAGTCCTCTTCGGGGGCGGGTCGAATTTGACGATTTAACTAGGAGAGTTCTGTTTTTGGGTACTATCAGGGTTCCCGGCGTGCCTAAAAACGCTTCAGGAACGCTGATGCTGGGATCCTTTAGCGTACCTTTCAAGTGTGTGAGCGAACAGACAGCTAGTGGCTACGTGTGCGAGGGTGAAGTTTTCCTTTGGCCGCTAGCATTTTTGCCTATTCAATCTGAGCGGAGCGTTACCGGTGAGCTTCGGGTTGACGGGGAAATATACCGGCTAGAGATCGGACTGGGAAGATTGTACGCGGGGGTTTGGGGTTTCGCGTTGGCAGCGATTGCGGTAATCGCCGTAGTTGTAGCGGTTTTAGCTAGGCGTCCAGCATCTCCTACACCCAGCGAGAAGGTTGAAGTATACGATGAGCACTACGATCTCGGGTGATGGCGGTGAGCGCTCTTTCCGAGCTTGAAGCGGAGGTTCTCGCGGCATTAAAAAGCATTGCCAAAGGTTCTCGTGTCGAATTCGATTTGGAAGAGCTTGCGTCGCGAGTTGGCGGTAGTGGTGGTACTTTGGGTCTTACTCATGAGGTTTTGGAGAGCGTGATGTTAACGCTTGAGCAGAAAGGGTATCTGAGGATAACTAAGGTACCTTTTACATCGAAGATTATCAAAGAGAAATTGAAGGAAAAGGTTAAAGAATTGAATGCAGCGTTCATATCGGGTAAGCTGGACCCCTCAAGCTACGCGGCCCAGTTTAACGATATAATCTCTAAGTGTCCATCTCTGGAGGCCCGCCCCCTTTCGCCTGCCAGCGTTTCGGACGTCCTTAAAGGTTTGGTGTTACTGCTGAAGAGCTTGGAAAGGTTGGAGAAAGTTTCAGGCGAAGACGAAGCGAAAGAAGCTCTTAGAAGAGAGTATACAGCGAAGCTTGAGGATCTCGTGAACGAGGCGGCGAGCTTGCTGGAAGAAGCTCGATACGTTGCCGATCACCTTCAGAGCCTCTGCCGAGATATTCTCCGCAAGATCGAAACTATAAAGTTGGACGAGCAGGTAAGGGGGGTGGATAGGAGTGTTGAGCGTGCGTCTCTTCAAGAGAAGTTACAGGGGGTGTTGAGGGATTTGGAGGCTGTGAGGAGGTGGGTGCTTGGAACACGCGAAGACCCTGCAAGACTTGAACAGCTTAAGAAGAGGTTAAGCGAGCTTGAAGTGGAGCGCGAGCTTCTAGAAACACGGTTGCTTATTGAGGGGCGTAGGGATCTACAGGAGAGGCTGGATGTGCTGGTTAAGGAGATCGCACAACTTAAAATCGAAATTGAGAGAGTATCGGCTGAAGTGAGCCATGTAAGCGCGATAGCGGAGAGCGCGAAGGCTTTAAACGAGAAAGGTCTGCTGCCAGACCACTTGTACAACGCCATAGCATCTCTCCTTAAGGAGCTTAAAGAATTCGAGCTTATAACAGAAAAAGTAGGTTCTAACTACTAGCCTTAAGAGGATGAATTTTATAGCGCGCGTTAAGCGTCGAGCTCGTCGAGCGAGCTCTCCCTGCCGGCTCTATCTCCTCCAGTTTTAAACTAAGGTCTTAAGGAAGGCTGAAGAGCTGTACGCGCTCTTGAAGGATCGTGAGGAGTGCGCGTGGGCTCTCTCAAGCTTCAAAGCTCCTTAACGAGAAGAAGATTTCGCTCGCAACCTGAAGGTCTCGCCGGGATCCATATGGGTTGCGTGGGGGTTTCCCTTCCGATGCTGCTGGAGTGCGGTACCGAAAGCTTGAAATGTCCTGTTTTGCAGACACTATTTGCGAATATTGTCTGGAATCGGTGACATTATGGACGTTAGGGCTGTGAGGAGGTACCTGGAGGATTGGTATAGAGCTGAGCTGCCGGAGGTTGTGGAGCGCGAGCTCGGGGTTCGGGAGGTGCCGCGCAAGGCTGTAGCGGTTGTGGGGCCGAGGAGGGCGGGGAAAACCTTCTACTTCTTCCAGCTGCTGAGGGGTGCTAGGGCTGGCTCGCTCTACCTCAACTTCGAGGACCCTCTCCTGGTGAGCGTAAGGGGTGCTGACATTCTAGACGTGGTGAACCTTTACGCGGAGGTGGCGGGCGAGCGCGTGCGCCGCGTTTTCCTCGACGAGGTCCAGAACCTGGACGGGTGGGTGGTCGCGGTGAGGGGGCTCCTGGACAGGGGGTACAGCGTCTTCCTGACGGGCTCATCCTCGAGGCTGCTGCCCCGCGAGGTTGCCACCCAGCTGCGGGGGCGGACGCTCACCTACTACCTGCTGCCCTTCAGCTTCCGCGAGTACTTGAGGGCGCGCGGCTTCCGCCTGCCGGGCGTGCTCAGCCAGGAGGAGAAGGCGCTGCTCAGGCGCGAGCTGCAGAGGTACATGGACTACGGGGGTTACCCGGAGGTGGTGCTGATGCCGGAGCTCGCGGACCGGCTGCTGCGCGAGTACGCGGAAGCGGTCTTCTACAAGGATTTCGTCGAGAGGCACGGCGTCAGGGACGTCGGCCTCGCCAGGTACGTTTACCACTTCGTCCTCCAGAACTTCGCCCGCGAGCTCAGCGTGAGGAGGATCGTCGAGTGGGTTAAGTCGCAGGGTTTGCGCTTCGATAGGAACAAGGTCTACGAGTACGTCGTCGACCTCCAGGACACGATGGCGGTGTTCTTCCTGAGGAGGTACAGCGAGAAGGTGAGCTTGAGGGAGTCTTGGCCTAGGAAGGTTTACGTCTGCGACACCGGCTTGACGAGGCTGTTCAGGAGGGGGGAGGAGGTGGGGAGGCTTTTGGAGAACGTTGTATTCCTCGAGCTGCTGAGGAGGAGCAACGAGAACCCGCTGTGGGACATCTACTACTACAGGGACCAGCGCCAGAGGGAAGTTGACTTCGTGGTCAAGGAGGGGCCCCGCGTAATCCAGCTCATCCAGGTCACCTACGCGAGCTCCCCAGACGAGCTGGAAAGGAGGGAGCTCGAAAGCCTCGTGAAAGCCTCTGAAGCTCTCCGCTGCGGCGACCTCCTCCTCTTAACTTGGGACCTCGAGGGCGAGCTCGTACGCGATGGCAAGCGGATCAGGGCAGTACCCCTTTGGCGGTGGCTCCTCCAGCGAGAGAGCCCACCCGAGTCGAAAAGCTAGAAGCCGAGCAGCGAGCAGCGCGCGGAGGAAGCCCGCTGGCGCTTTTCAGCCGTCGGGGTGCGCCGCGCGCCGGCTGAGCCCCTTGGTCGGCCGGCGCGTCTTGCAACCCTTTCCTGGAGTGGCGCACCATGGAGTTTCTGGCTCTCGTGCGGTTCGGGTAATGCTTATGAACACGCTCATCATGAACGCATTCATCATGAACATGTTCATAGATAGGGGTAGGGAGCTGGCCTTCCTGGAGAAGAGGTTCCAGTCGGGTAAGGCCGAGCTCGTGGTGGTTTACGGGCGTAGGAGAGTTGGTAAGACGTTCTTGCTGAGGAGGTTTCTCGCCGGAAAGAGGGGAGTGTACTTCGTGGTAACCAAGCTGGGCGACATCCTCCGGGAGCTGTCGGAGGCTATAGGCGAGCAGCTGGGCGTGCACCCTCCCCTTCTGCGCAGCTACAGGGAGCTCTTCAAGTACGTCGCCGAGCAGTGCAGGGAAAGCAGGGTGGTTGTTGTAATCGACGAGTTCCAGCGGTTGGCGGAGCACGATCCAGCTTTCCTGATGGAGCTCCAGGCAGCCTGGGACGAGTTCCTACGCGACACGAAGGTATTCCTGGTTCTCAGCGGCTCCTCGGTCGGCGTAGTCGAGCGAACCGCTCTCTCGTCGTCATCCCCCATTTTCGGCAGGCGCACGGGGCAGCTTAAGGTGAAACCCTTCGCTTTCTCGTGCGCGAAGGAGTTTACCCCTGGGTGGTCTTGCGAGGATAAGGTCAGGGCTTACGCTGTGTTCGGGGGCACCCCAGCTTACCTAACTCTCCTCGACAGCTCTAAGAGCCTACTGGAGAACATCAAGAGCCTCGTTCTAGAACCTGGAGGACCTTTACGCGAGGAACCCTACTTCCTGCTGGCGGCTGAGACGAGAGAGCCCTTGAGGTACACGGCGATACTGGAGGCTATGGCGTCCGGCGCGACGACCCTCGGCGAGATCGCGTCGAAAAGCGGGTTATCCTCGAGCGAGCTGCCCAGGTACATGAGGATTTTAGAGGCGCTGCTCGACATCGTGGAGAGGAGCTACCCGCTGCTGGAGGAGGGGAAACGCGGTCGAGCGAGGTACCGGATAAAGGATAACTTCCTCCGTTTCTGGTTCAAGTTCGTGAGACCCAACCTGTACTTGCTGGAGCTCGGCGAGGTCGAGCGCGTTGCGTCGAGGATCGCGGAGCAGCTGGACGAGTACGTTTCCACAGTCTTCGAAGACATAGCGCTCGAGCACTTCTCCCGCGCGGTACCAGCGCTGAGAGTCGGCCGGTGGTGGAGAGGCGATGTGGAGATCGACGGGGTGGCGATCGACGAGAAGAGCAAGGTCGCCTATTTCATGGAAGCGAAGTGGTCAAAGCACCCCCTGGACAAGCGCGTGCTCCGGGAGCTGGAAAGGAAAGCCGAAGCGTTCGATTGGAAGATCGGAGAGCGGAGGGAAGTCTACTTCCTCTACTCCAGGAGCGGGTTCGCGTTCGATGCGGAAGAGAACGTGAAGCTCATCAACCTTGAGGAGCTCTGCGCCCAGCCATGCACGTAGCTCGCGGCACCCTGTTACCCCGCCCCTAACGCAAGGCTACCGCTCCTCTTTCCGTTGACCGCTACGACCCCGTTCGCGCGCTCGAGGGCAAGCTCGTACGCGAGGGCAAGCGGATCGGGGCGGTGGCCGCTCGAGCCCTCCGCGCGAGGCGCTGGGATCTACCAGCTCTCTTCGACGGCGAGCGGCGTAAGGTCCTCGTCCCACTTTAGCACCCATACTTTGGCTTTTTTCGCGGCTTCCAGGGCTTCTGGGGTAGCGTAGTCCGCGTAGATCACCTTGACGATCCTCCTCCTGAGGAGGTCGGGTCGGTTCCTCTTAATCGCCTCGATCCTGCTCAGGAGCTCGCTCACGAGTGTTGGGCCGAGCCTCACTGTAGCTTCCCCGACTACGCAGAGATCGCCCGCTGCGCCGTAGATGTTCACTTCCATCGAGTCCACGAAGATCCTGTCGAGCTCGACGTCGACGTTCAACCGCTCCCTCACCCTGCGCCTCACCACGCTCCTCGCCTCCTCCTCGATCGCCGGCGTCAACCTCTCGAGGGTGGTGCTGATCGCACCAGTCTCCTTTTTCAACGCGTTGACGCCGCTCCTTAGCGCTGCCACGCGCGCGCCTCGCTCTTCCGCCCGCCTAGCTCCGCCGGAACGTTCTCCGTAGTATGTTAGAGTATTCTTTATTCTTTTCTTTAACTTTCTGTTTAGAAAAGATTACTTTCAGGCTTCTCAACATCGAATTTATAAAGCCCCGCCTCGCCTTTCGACCCGTGAGCCGCGGGAACGGCGCGGTAAGGGCGCGAGCGGTGAGGGGGCTTGAGCCCTGGGCTCTTGAGCAGGAGGTTGTCCCGTTGAACGCTTGGGCCCGGCTCCTCCTGGAGCTTTGTGGTGACCCCCGCTGCAGCGGGGGGAGTGGAGCCCAAGCGCAGAAGGTGCGCGTGCAGCGGACGGACACCTTGCGCCTACTCACTACGCCTGAGCTGGAAGATTTCCTGCGGCGCGTCGGCGACGCTACAGCCAAGCTGATCAACATGGAGAACTACCGGCGTAGACACCTGTTCTTCGAGACAGGGAAGATCGACTGTAGCTGGATGAGCGCGTGGGCGCGGCGGAAGGCGGAGTACTTCGAGATCTACAAGCTGCTTGGTTCGATGAACTTCCACGATGCTTGCCGGCTGATCAGCGATCAATGGAAGAGCTTCCTCGGGCTCTTGAGGGCGGCGAAGGAGGGGAAGTTGGAGCCTTGGCAGAAGGTTCGCCTGCCAGGCTACAGGAAGGATAGGGACGGCCAGCGAGTACCGATCGTCGTGGTGAGGTTCGACAACTACAGGATCGACCTCGAAAAGAGGGTAATTCACCTCGGCTACTGGAACCTGAGCATACCCTTCACGGGTAAGCCCCGCTGGTTGACGAGGCCGGGAGCGAAGCAAGGTCGGCTAATCATCGTGTACGAACCGGTGAGGAAGCGCTGGTACGCTCGCGCGAGCGTGGAGGTGACGCTGGAGCGGAAGCGTAGCGGAAACTTGAAGGCTAGCGTCGACCTTGGCAGGGAGCGCCTGATCGCCCTCGTCACGGAGCCCTTGAACGAGAGCGGCGAGGGCGTGGCTCTGCTGTACAGGGGCGGGCCTTTGAAGGCGGACTACTTCTACTTCGAGAAGAAAATTGCTAAGATCGATAAAATGCTATCCGATCCCAAGCTCGAGGAAGCGGATAGGGCTGTGTTGAAGGGGGTTCGGAGGCGCTTCTACGAGAGGAGGAGGAAGCGTAGAGAGCAGATCTTCGCCAACAGCGCGGCGCACTTGATCAGGGTGTGCCTGGAGCTCGGCGTGGCTGTGCTGCTCCTCGGCTACCCGCGCGGCGTAGCCCAGGATAAGCCGGGGAAGGGGAATTCGAACATGTGGAGCTATAGGAGGTTCAAGCAGAGGTTGGCGGTCACGGCTGAGAACTACGGCATACCTGCCTTCGAGATTTCAGAGGACAACACCTCGAAGGTGTGCGCGAGGCACGGGTGCGAGGTTGAGCGGGGGCCGCGCGGCTTGGTGCGCTGCCCCCACGGTCACGCGATGCACGCGGACTTGAACGCGGCGATGAACATCCTGGCGCGAGGCGGAGGAAGGGTGCCGATGCGAGTGAAGGTGCTCAGCTTCATACCCACGGCGAGCAAAGTCATAGCGGTCAACGAGAAGAGGAACAGTAACCCCGCGTAAAGGCGGGGTAACCTGGATGGCGCGCGCTAGCTTGCTCCCTCCACAGCTTCTCCATCGCCCTTTCGAGCTTCACCATCCTCTCCCCTAGGGCGTCGAGCCTCTTCAGCACTTCAAGCACCCCCAGGTAGCCGGCTACCGCGTACCTGAACTCCTTATCCTCCTCGAGAGCTTTCAGGAACCTTTCCTTCTCCTCAGCCGTGAAGGCCATGCGCGGTTACTGCGCGAGCCGTTATTTAAACCTAGCACGCGGCCGCTTGTCTCCTGGGGGAGCTCGGGGGCTGGCGGCGCGGTCACACGCCTATGTACGCGTACCTCTGCTTGAGCACCACGTTGACCACTACGATTGCGGTGAGCTGGAGCGTTATCAGGAGGACGCCGAGCGCGGCGACGATGTGCGGCCCGCCGATCCTGCTGAGGTAGTCCATCATGATGAAGGTGATGGGGGCCTTGTGGCCCTCGCCGACGCCGCCTAAGCCGCCGAGCGTGACGCTCGTGCTCGTTTCGCCGACGCAGTAGACGAAGCTGACGAGGGCGCCGCTCAGCACGCTCAGGCCGATCAGGGGGAGCACGACGCTCACGAGGGTTCTCAGCCTCCCCGCGCCCAGGTTCATCGAAGCCTCCTCGAGCGCCACGTGGACCTGCTGGAGGCCCGCGAACACGGCTCTCGCGGTGAAGGGGAGCCTACGGACGCTGTACGCTAGGATGAGCAGGAGGCTGGGGCCGGCCGAGATGGGGTCGAGCGGCGTCCCCCTGAAGAACGTGGAGAAGAAGTAGAAGTAGCCCACGGCTACGGCCAATCCTGGTATCGCGACCGGCGACGTGACGAGTAGGTCTAGAAGCTCGAGCCCCTTAAGCCTAGCTCTAGCGATCACGTAGGGTGCGGAAACGCCTAGCAGCACAATCAGCGCGAGCGCCGCTGCCGAGTAGATCAGGCTGTTGTAGACAGCCCGGGAGACGAGGGGGTCGGCCACGATCGAGCGCAAGTGCTCGAGGGTGAAGCCTTCCGGAAGCGGACCCGTCCAGCGCTCCGCAAAGGCGTAGGCGAAGACGGCGATCTGCGGGAAAGCCAAGAAGAGGAGGAGGGGCAGAAGCCCCAGGTACACGGCCGCGAGCCCGAGAGGGCCCAGCCCCCTGGTGCGAGGCTTCCACCTACCACCTCTGCTCAGCATCGCGTACTGCTTCAGCGACACGTACCTCCTGATGCCGGCGAACACCGAGAGCGCAAGCGCGAGCAGCAGGAGAGCGAGGCTCGCCGCCGCCGGCGACAGCCTCCCCGTCGTGGCCTCGACGAACCGGGTGAAAATCTGGTACGACATCAGCCTCTGCTCGTTGAAGACGATAGGGGCTCCCACGTCCTCGAGGGAGAAGATGAAGACGAGAGCCGCTCCAGCCGCCAAGCCGGGCAGCGAGAGAGGGAGGGTGACCGTCCTAAACAGCTTGAAGCCCCTTGCCCCCAGGTTCTCCGCCTGCTCCTCCAGGCTGGGGTCGATGCCCACCATGCTCGCGTAGACGTTGAGGTAGACGATAGGGAAGAAGGTCATGATCTGCGCGGCTGCAACCGCTGCGAGCCCCTCCAAGCCCACCCTGACGGGGAAACCGATAACATCGCAGAGGAGCCAGGAGATGAGCCCATCCCTCCAATCGAACAGCTTCTTGATGACGAAGGAGTTGATGAAGGGCGTCTGCAGCAGAGGGACGGTGGCGAGAATCCTCAGCGCGTTTCTACCGGGGAACGTGTAGCGAGCCATAACGAAGGCTACAAGAACTCCGAGCACGCTGGCGAAGACCGTCACGACCGCAGCCACGATGAGCGAGTTGGCGATCACACCGTAGCTGGCGCCCACCAGCCTTGCGATCGTCACCTCGCGGTCCCTAAAGACGGTCTTAACAGTGAAGAGGAGCTCGCCCTGCGGCTTCGAGCTGAAGTATGTGGGGTCGCTAAACAGGAGGAGCGGGTTGTACTGGACTGCCACGTAAGCTACTGAAGCCAAGGGGGCGACGAGCAGCACGAAGAGGAGACCAACCGAGAGCAGCAGCTGCGAAAGCAGCGTAAAGTCCAAATAAAAAAACAACTTCTTTCGTGCCTGCCCCATCGGCTACCCCTTCAGCTGGTTGAGCAGTTTCGTGTACCTTTCTACAGCAGCCTGCTTCCACGCCGCTATGAGCGAATCCCTGTAGGAAGCATCGCCCTGGAACTTATCGCTGATCGAGATCGCGTAATCCATAGTGAGAGTCGCTTGCTTGCCCGTAGCCGGGTCGGTGAACGTCAAGGGGGCCGTCAAGTTGGCGACGTAAGCTTCGAACTGCTCCCTGGAGATCGCGCCAGAGAAGTACCTTGAGAGAAGCGCTTTCCAGGTGGCCTTCAGGTAGTCGTTCACCTCGACGAGCGCCGCCCTAAAGTACCACTGCATCACCGGCTCGTACATCAATGCTAGCGTGTCGTTGAACTCGATCGAGGGGGTCTTCAGCGTCATCTCGTACGCACTCTTCAAGTCGCTCCTGTTCTTCCCCTCGGGCGTGTCGAAGACCTTCGGGTTGGCGGGTAGCCTGTTGATCGCGGGGTCGAGCCAGACCTTCTGGCCCTCCGTTAGCACCCACGCGATGAAGGCTTGAGCAGCTTCGGGGTACTTCGAGCCGTTGACGAGCGCGATGGGGTCGCCGTTGACGATGCTCTCACCGGGCGGTATGATGTACTTGCAGTCGGGGTTTACCTGCTGGGCCGTGTAGCCGTAGAAGTCGATCGTTATGCCTACAGCCACGTCGCCCTGGATCACTGCGTCCCTAGCTGCCTCGCTCCCAGAGTACACGTTGGCGTTCGCGGCCATAAGCGCGAGGATCTTCCAACCCTCCTCCCAGCCGTACCGTTGGAGGATGATCTCGTACATCCTCGTGTGACTGGTGCTCTGGGTCGGGTCTGCGATGGAGAGGGCGGCTACACCGTACTGCACTAGGGGTTTGCCGAGCTCGGGCGAGGCGAGGTCCCTCCAGCTGCGCGGTGTTGTTAGGTTGTAATCGCTTAACCGCTTAGTGTTGACGGTGAAGCCGAAGCTGGAGATCGCCGCCGCAACCCAGTACACTTTCCCGTCCTTGACGCGCTTCATCGGTACACCCATTATGGAGTCCGGGACCTGCGCCGCCGCGTCCAAAGCGTCCCTGCTGGTTAAGGGGGCAAGTAGGCTCCTCTGGAACAGCGAATCGAAAAGCGTGGGTCCGCCGCCCCAAGCGACATCGGCTTCACCCCTCTTGATGTACTGCTCCCAGAGGCCCGCCGGGATCACTATTGTTTTCAAATCGGTTATATTGTATTTTTTGGCGACATCGCTGGCGAGAAACATGGCGCGAGCTTTAACCAAAATGTCGGTCGGGTGCCTGGATATTACCGTGAGGGTAATGCCCTGAGCCGGCTGGGTGGGTTGGCTGGGCTGCTCGGGTTGGGTTGGCTGGGAAGGCGTCGGCGGCTTCATTAGCGAGGGAATGATAAAAGCTGCAGCGACGACGACCACCGCAGCTATCGCGATCAACGCGAAAGTTTTAGCCTCGAGCACCACGAGTTTACCGGAGCGCTTCATCGCGGTTACTGCGTTAGGGGGTAAATAAGCTTCGCGACCAGCTTCAGCGATAAGCTCTTATACTGAACGGGTGTAAACATCCACGTGAAGGCGAAAACTATTGCCACGGTTTTGTTAATTGCTGCGGCTCTCGCCGTGCCCGCGATCCCCGCTCCCGTCGGCTTCCCCGTTCTCGTCGATCTATCCCACAAGCAGCCGCTGCTCGGCCTCGACGTGATCATACGGACGGTGCCCGAAGCCCAGTGGTACGTCCTCGTGAAAACGCCTGAAGACGCGCAGGCGCTACCCTCATCCATCGCGAGCAACGCGGTTGTGCTGGTTGGAGACCTCTCCAAGGTCGACTTGGAAAAGCTCGGCATCGTGATGGTGATCTTCGGCCAGCCGCAAGCACCGCCGAGCCCGGAGGAGATAGCGGCGCTGGCTAAGTGGCTCACAGCGGCGCCCGGGAGGGCGCTTTGGGTCGCCGCCGACAGCGACTACCCGGCTCAAGGAGGCCCGCAGTCCCAGGAGTGGGCCAACATGATCATGGAGGCGGTCGGCGCCCACCTCAGGATCGATTACGCCTCGGCCGAGGACCGCGTCAGCAACGCGAGCGCCGGCTACAGGGTTCTAGCCTTCGCCAACGTCAGCGAGATACCCGTGCTGAGGTACGGGGTGGACAGGGTGCTCTTCCACGGGCCCGGCCCCGTCGCGTGGGTTGACGACACAGGCAAGTGGCACAAGCTGACATCCGCCGAGAAGCCGGCGAACGTTTACATCATCGCCACGACCTCTCCGAGGGGCGAAATAGTCAAGAACTCGCAGGTGAAGCTCCCGAACGCCTACCAGCCGGGCGACAGGGGCGCGATCGCGCTGATGGCGGCCGAGCTGATACCCGTGAAGGGCGGTTACGCTACCGTGTTGCTCTCCGGCGAGTCGCCGTATGGTGCTTACCAGCCGATCGCCACCTGGATGTACTACGGTAACATCCTCAGCGGCCCGCGCTTCATCAGGAACGTGATCCTCTGGGCCACCGGCTACATGGGCGAGCTGAAGGAGTACGCCAAGCTTGCGACCCTACCGGACCAGATTCGGTCCGAGGTCAACGCGCTCGCCAGCCAGCTGAGGAGCGACGTCGACGCCAGGCTCTCCAAGGTTGAATCCGCGATCGCCGGCGTCTCCTCGACGCTCAACATGGCGCTCGGCCTCGCCGCCCTAGCGCTGATACTGGCGATCGTCGCCCTAGCCCTCTCGCTGAGGAAGCCCAAGGCGGCGCAGGAGACTGTTGTAAAGAAAGAGTAAAAACTTTAATTTCTTTTTATTTTTCAATATCACGAGACATTCGCACGCTCCGTCTTGAACATCCGAAGTCCAACGTCAGCCAGCCCTCTGAAGTTTACGGGAAGCGCGCTCCAGTTCCGCAAGCAAACCGGTCAACCCCCCGACACGACTGGGATTAGCTTAAGCGTGGCCCCGCCGTCGATGGGCTCGTCCTCCGGCACGATCCTCCCGTCGAGCACCGCCACGTACTCGACCGGGTTCAGACCGAGCGCCTTGATCGCGTCCTCCACTTTGGCGCCCTTCGGGAGCTTGAGCGTACGTGAGCCCCTCCTCAGCACCACGACTGCGAGCTCGATCTCCTCCGCCGGCATAGCTGGGAAAGGGCTACGGAATCCGATATTAAATTTCGCGGAGGGGGAGCTTCACCACTTGCCCTGTCCTGCCTGAGAGGTAGATGGCCCTTATCAGCTCTAAGCTCCTCCTGCCCTCCCAGCCGTCCACTCTCGGCCTCCGGTCCTCCCTCACGGCTTGGGCGAAGTCGCGGATGAGCCTCACGTGGTTGTCGACGGGGACCGCCTCGGGCCTAGCCCACGACGCCAACCCTGAGGGCCTCTCGCCCTCCGCCCTCGCCTCCTCGCCCTTCACCGCGAGAAGCTTCAGCGCTCCTCCCTCGACGATCGCCGTCCCCTCCGTCCCGTGTATCTCGAGCCTGGTGGGGAGACCCGGGTAGACCGCCGTGCTGCCCTGTACCACGCCGAAAGCTCCGTTTCTGAACCGCACGGCCGCCACCGCGAGATCTTCGATCTCGATGCTGTGGGCGAACGTGCCGGTGAGCGCCCACAGCTCCTCGGCGTCGCCCATTAGCCACAGGAGGAGGTCGATCGTGTGGATCGCCTGGTTAATGAGCGCACCACCACCCTCAGTCGCCCACCTCCCCCTCCAGTCGCTCCCCGCGTAGTACTCCTGGGTCCTGTACCACTCCACCACCGCTTCGCCGAGGATCAACCTGCCGAGCCGACCGGCGTCCACCACCTCCTTCACCTTCCCGACCACGGGGTCGAACCTGTACTCGAAGACGACGCCCAGCTTCACGCCCTTCCGCTCGGCTCTAGCGATCATCTCGTCCGCCTCCCTCAGCGTGGTCGCCATCGGCTTATCGACGAGAACGTGCTTCCTAGCGTCGATCGCCGCGATCGCCTGGGGGAAGTGCAGGTAGTGGGGGGTGGAGATGGCGACCGCCTCTACCTCGGGGTCGCTGAGCAGCTGCTCGAAGCTCGTGTACCAGCGCTTAGCCCCGTGCTTCCTGGCGAACTCCTCGGTCTTCGCCCCCCTCCTGCCGGCCACCGCGACGAGCTCCGCCACCCCCTCAGCCTTCAGCTGGGCTAGAGCTCGAGCGATAAAGTCGCCGCCCACCCCCGTTCCGGCAAGGCCGAACTTGAGCACGTTTCCGCGCTGAAAGCCGAAGGTAAATAAAGGTAGTTGAGACCCGGCTTTTCGGTCAGCGCCGCTTAGGTTGCCAATAACCTCTTTAAGGGCATTCGCGTAGCCGACACGGTTGGCGTGGGCGGTAGCGGCCGTTCAAGCATAGGCCCCGATGTGGTCCGGCTGGCGAGGAAGCTGGCGCTCGGCTACAGGCTGTACTTCTCCGGCGATCTTCTCAACTCGGAGGGCAGGAAGGTTTTCGAGGAGATGGTCCGCATGCTGGTCTACGAGCACCCCGAGCTCAAGGGCGTGGTGACGAGGGCTCGGCGCAACCCCACGCTGGGCAACGTGCTGAAGGTTTTAGAGAGAATCCTCGGCGAGGAAGCCGAGAAGCTCGTGAGGGAGGGGGTTGAGGGGCCCTACTCGTGGTAGGAAACGCCTAAGGGGCACCACCGGTGCTCCTAATCCTCAGCTCGGAGCCCTCCCAAAGACGCGGCTAGCTCAGGAGCCTGGATGCGCTCACACATCGCTGCTTTCAACCTTCATCATCGCCGATCGGCTTTAGATCTGCCGGCCTTGAAGATTGCGTACTTCGCAAGCTCGATCGCAACCAGGGGGATCAGGACGTAAGGCGCGAGCATCGCCAGCTCGCTCAAATCCAACGGTACCAGGTCGAAGACTGCGGCTAGCGGAGTGTACATGGGCGCTAGGGACAGCGCCGCCCCCACCGCGACGCTCGCTAGGAGCAACTTATTGGTCGTCTTGAGCTTGATGAACGGCAGGCGCTCGCTCCTGAAAGCTAGAGCTCTCAGCACTTCGCCCAACGTGAAGACCCCGAAAGCGGCCGTCCTGGCTGCGTTCACGCCAAAAGGTAGGAAGGCGCGGAGCATGTAAACGGTCAAGCCGGCGGTGAGAGCGCCTATAGCCGTGTAAGCGGCGATCCTCGCGGGGGTGATCAAGCGCTCGCCCTTACCTCTCGGCGGCTGCTCCATGATGCCCGGTTCCTCTGGCTCGAGGCCGAGCGCAAAAGCGGGAAGCGAGTCTGTCACCAGGTTGACCCAGAGGATCTGGACCGGGGTCAGGGGGGTTGGGAGGTCGAGCAGCTCGGCGGCCATGACGGCGAACACTTCGCCCAGGTTGCAAGATAGGAGGTAGTCGATGGGCTTCTTCACGTTCTCGTATATGATCCTTCCCTGCTTCACCGCCTCCACGATCGTCACGAAGTTGTCGTCGGCGAGGATGAGGTCGGATACCTCCTTTGCCACGTCGGTGCCGCGGATCCCCATCGCCACCCCCACGTCCGCCGCCTTGAGCGCCGGCGCGTCGTTGACCCCGTCGCCAGTCATCGCGACCACGTAGCCCCTCTTCTTCAGGGCTTTCACCAGGCGGAGCTTGTGGTTGGGCGTGACCCTCGCGAACACGTCGACTCTCTCCGCGGCGAGCTCCAGCTCCCCGTCGCTCATCCTGTCGAGCTGCGCCCCGCTCACAACCTCACCAGCGTCGAGGCCTATCTCCCTCGCGATGGCGGCGGCAGTCAGCTCGTGGTCCCCGGTGACCATCACGACTCGGATCCCAGCCCGCCTAGCGGCTTCAACGGCCTCGCGCACGCCCTCCCTCGGCGGGTCGCTGATCGCGAGCACCGCCAGGAGGGTCAGGTCGCGCTCGACCTCGTCGACCTCCGCCTCCACGAGCTCCCGCCCCCCAACCCTGTACGCTGCCCCCAGCGTCCTATAGCCCCTCGAAGCGTAGTCAGCAATGGAGCGAAGCACCGCCTCCCTCACCTCCGGCGTTAACGGTACGACCTTGCCGTCCAACTCGATCGACGTGCACTTCTCCAAGAGCAGCTCTGGGGCTCCGAAGACCGCGACGAAAACACGCTCGTCCGGGAGCTCGTGGAGCGTGCTCTTCCTCTTCCTAACCCTGTCGAAGTGGATGGTCCTCAGCCGCGGGTACCCTCCGTCCCGCAAGCCAGCCCTCAAGGCGAGCTCCTTCAACGCCGCCTCCGTCGGCTGCCCCCTGACCACCACCCTCCCGCCGGCCTCCTCCACCTCGGCGTCCGAGAACATCGCGCACATCCACAGCAGCTTCCCGAGACCGTTGCTGTTGAGGAGGTCGCCCTCAACCCTTAGCCTACCTTCGAGACCTAGGTCCTGTAGGTTTACATAAGCGCGTCGCGCGCTCATCTCGCCCCTTGTTATCGTGCCCGTCTTGTCGCTGCATATCACGTTGCACGCCCCCAAAGTCTCGATTGCAGCCAGCTTCCTCACGATCGCGTTCCTCGCGGCCATCCTCAAAGCGCCAACCGCCAGGATGGCCGTGGCGATCGCCGGGAGTCCCTCGGGCACCGCCGCGACGGCGAGCGCCGCAGATGTAAGCAGCGAATCCAAGGGGCTGCCACCCCGAACGACCATCAAGAGGAAAACGACAGCGCAGAGGGCTAGGAGGACGCCGCCGATCCACTTCCCGAAGCGGTCGAGCTCAACCTCGAACAGCGTTTTCTCGGCTTCCACCTCTTCCAAGCTGGCGGCGATCCTGCCCAGCTCGGTCGACATACCCGTCGCGACGACGACACCCTTGCCCTTTCCGCGCACGACGTAGGTGCCCATGAACGCCATATTCACCCGCTCGTAAACCGGCGCTTCAGGGGGGAGAACTGCTTCTGGATCCTTCTCGACAGGCACACTCTCTCCCGTAAGGGGCGATTCGTCCACTTCCAGCTCCTCAGTTTCGATCAGCCTAAGGTCAGCCGGGACCCTGTCGCCCTCCTCTAGTAGAACGATATCGCCGGGAACGAGCTCTCTCGCATCGACCTGTTGAACGGCACCGCCTCTTACAACCTTCGCGCGGGGAGCTGCCATCTCCTTCAGCTTCTCGACAGCCCTCTCCGCCTTGTACTCCTGGAAGAATCCGGCGAAGCCCATGAGCACGAGTATGGCCGCTATCAGAGCTGCATCCAGCACCTCGCCGAGGAGAACTGAAAGGGCCGCGGCGGCGAGCAGTATGTAGACTAGGAAGCTCTTGAACTGCCTGAGGAACATGACGATAGGGTTGACCCGCTTCTCGGCGATTTCGTTAGGCCCGTACTCGCGCAGCCTCCTCGCCACCTCCCCCTCATTGAGGCCGCTAGGCCCAGTGCCCAGCTTTTGGAAAACCTCCTCGACCCTAAGCGCGTGCCACATCGCCGCGCCCCCTCCTCGTCGGCTCCGCTTTCAAAAGCTTTCCTTTGCGGAGCGCTCGCGGTTCAGCGCGAACCCGCTCCCGCCAGGGCTTTCGGTTGGTCTCCCCGCGCGCTAAATCTCGGTGGGGAAGTACTTTTCGAGGATGCGCTGCGGCTCTTCACGCAGAATGCGGACAGCTGCCGGCAGCCGCGCCAGTATATCGTCTGGCGTGACCCCGTCCTCGCCCAGCTCCTCCGCCGCCAGGTCGCCCGCTAGCCCGTGGACGAGCACGCCCATCCTAGCGGCGAGACCGGGGTCGCGGTACCCGATGCCGTACATCGCCGCGATCGTGCCCGTCAGCACGTCGCCTGAGCCGGCTTTCGCCATCCCCGGGTTCCCCGTCATGTTCACGTAAACCCTACCGTCCGGGTAGCCCACGAGCGTGTGCGCCCCCTTGAGCGCGATGTACGCGTTCAGCTCCCTGCAAGCCCTCCTCAGCGAGCCCACCGGGTCCTCCTGCACCCCGGCCGGCTTGAGCCCCGTTAAGCGCGAGAACTCGACGAGGTGGGGGGTGATAATCGTCGGCGCCCTCCTCTTCTTCACGGCGTCAGGCTCCCTCACGATAGCTGTTATCCCGTCCCCGTCCACGATGACGGGGACCTCGAGCCTAGCCACTAGCTCCCTGACGAGCTGCTGGGTCTCCTCGTTCAGCGAAGTGCCTGGGCCCACCGCCGCGATGTCGATGCCGTACTCGGTGACCAGCTCGAGCAGGTGATCGAGGTTTAAAAGAGCGATCGTCCCCTCCCCCGTCTCCTCCAAGGGCACGTAGACGACCTCGCTGCACTTCGCCGCTACGAAGGGTACCACGGACTTGGGCGCGGCGAGGCGCGAGTAGCCTCCTCCGGCCTTCAGGAACGAGTAGGAGGCGTAGTAGGGCGCTCCGTAGTAGTAGCGGGCGCCCGCAACAGCGAGGAACTTGCCGAACGTCCCCTTATGCCCCCATCTAATCCTCTCCGGCGGCGGCGCGGGCGCGTTCAGCTCCACGCTCACCCCCTCGAAGAGCTGGGGAGGGTAGGAGAGCTTCGAGACGTAGAGCTTCCCGCAGTAGTGGAAGCCAGGGTAGAGCACGTTCCCGACCTTGGGCGCCCCGAAGGTGACGGTCGCCGCTGACTTCACCGCAACGCCGCGCACCAGCCCATTGTCCGGGTCGACCCCCGAGGGGATGTCGACACTCACGACCGGCTTCCCGCACCCGTTCACGAGCTCGATCGCCGCTCTGTACACACCTCTAACCTCTCCCTTGAGACCGAGCCCGATGAGCCCTGCAACAGCCACCGCGCACCACCCTAGCACCTCCCTCAGAACGTCGAGCTCGCCCTCCAACCTCGCGTGAGCGACCGGCACTCCGGCTTTCTCGAGAAGCTCGAGCTGCCTCTTCGCCAGCTCCGTCATCCTCGCTGGATCGCCGACCACGACGACACGCACCTCGTAGCCGGCAGCGTGGAGCCTGCGCGCCGCTACCATCGCGTCACCACCGTTGTTTCCCGTCCCTGCGATAACCGCTACGCGCTTCTCCACTGTGCCAAAGTGCTTCTTGACAACCTCGTACACTGCGGAACCCGCATCCTCCATGAGGAGTAAGGGGTCGATCCCGAATTTCTCCGAAGCTTCAACGTCCATCCTGCGGGCCTCCTCAGAGCTGCACACCTTCATGGTCGGCGAAATCACAGGCGTAAGCGGTTACGAGCTGCTTAAGCTTAGCGGTTGTTAGTCAGAACTAGACAGCTAGTGCGCGTTAAAAGAAAACGTTTATATGTGTATACATTACTACATTATCACATGAGTAGATACACCACGATTAGAGTATCCATCGAGGAAAAGCAAAGGCTTGAGCGGCTTGCAAGGTTGACTGGCAAAAAGAGCTTGACGGAAGCTCTAAGGTTCGCCCTTACAGTGGCAGAAAAGGAGCTCGAGCGCGTTAAGGTGGATCCCGGCGAAGTGCTATCATCGCTAACTTACGCTAGGGACGTGGGGGATACGAATGCCGAGAAAGTGGACGAGTACCTTTACGGCGTGAGCGAATGACAGCCCTTGTGGATACTGGGGTTTTCTTCGCTTTCTACAGCTTGCGCGACGAGCACCACCTCGACTCCCTTGCGCTAGTGATCCACCTTCTAGAAGGCAAGTGGGGTCAGGGGTACGTGACGGCCCACATACTAGATGAAATTCTCACGCTCCTCAAGTGTAGAGTTTCAGGGGAAACTGCGAAAGCATTCATTGAATCCGTCATAGATACAGGTGCAGTTAGGGTGTTGTACCTGAACGAGGACGACGAGAATGAAGCATTGCTTCTCTTCAAAGAAAACGTTGTTAAAAAGGGGTTTAGCTATACCGATGCGACCACGATAGTCGCAATGAGAAGATACAAGATCGGTTTCTTGCTTTCTTTCGACCAGCGATCGTTCAGTGGGCTCGTTGAGAGAATCATAGGTCCTAGCTACTGGAATGCACTACCTGAAAACGAGCGGGATAGAATCGTTAAGATGGTCGAAAAGTATAAGGCGCGGCACGGTGGCGAGCGCGGCAAAAGCCTAAATGTTTAAGGGTTAGTCGATCCTTACCTGAACATAAAATCTAAAAAACCTTATGGCCTACGATGGTATTTACCTGTATCCTAGGATCATTTGTCTTCGTTCGGTGAGATCTCGATGCTCTCTTAGTAGGTTGAATAGCGCGGTTCTAATCGCTTCACTCCTATTATTGAAAACACCCATCTCCACAAGCTGATCCAAAGCATCCAACAAAGCCCTAGGAATATGGAACGAAACAATGTGCGTTCTAGGGTTCTCGATCGCTTCTTTGTCCTTCCTCACGGATTTCGACATCGCCTAGATTTGGGGCGCGAGGTAGAAGAGGCTGCCCCACAGCCCAGCATTTACTATGAGCGTAAGAAAGCGGTAGGACGCTTGTAGTCTCGCTCTGAGGATGCGCATCCTACGCGGGTTGAGGCTTCGAAAGCCAACTTCCGTGCTCCCTATTTCCTGCCCTTTAAACCCCTTAGCTCGAGGATTAAAGAGACCGCTTCGACATCCTCTTTCCGCCTGACCGGAAGCGCTACCTCAGGCGGATTGCCGCCTACAACGAGAACCCAGCCCGGCTCGCGCTGCTGGAGGTTCACGCTGAGCATCGAGGGTAAGCGGTAGGGTGGAGCGTAGACTTCGGCTGGAACCCTGCTCAACCCTCTCTCCTTTGCGACAACCACGCGAGCGCAGCCTTTATCGACAGCGTAGAGAACCTCGCCGAGGATTGTTTCGAAAGCTACTAGCAGGGGTGGAGAGGCCTTTAGGTAGCTGTCGTAGCCGTTCGGGTCTACGGCTCGCGGCTCATCCAGCTCCGAGGGGTTACTGTCCCACGGGCCTGAGAGCACGTTGCGCAGCGGCACCCTGCTCACCACTTTCCGCCGCTTCGCCAGCCTATCCTCGAGCTCCACCGTGCACATAAGCGCTCTCACGAGGGTTTCGAAGAGCGCTCTATCTCGAGCGCACGCTTCGGAAACCTTCCTTATGCGATCCTCCATCTCGCCCACAACAACTCCAACGTATCGCTGAAATCGGGCCGATAAACCTTCACTCGTAGTACGCTTTCACCTTAAAACCGGTGCGTTCTAGCTCTTTCACGAACGCCTCAAAGAGGTGGCGAGGTGGTTTCGACACTCCGCTGAGCTTCGGGGGTCTGTATGCTGTGTACACGTGGACTTCGTCCAGCTCGACACCGTTCAACACGCGGGCAAGAGTTTCCGCGTCCTCGCGGGTAGAGTTCGTAAAAAGACCGGTGTCCACCAGCATTACCTGTACGGCCAGCACACCCTCGTAGTTCTTCCTAAGGCTTCTCAAACCCTCGACGATTCGCTGGAGGCTCAAACCCTCCGCGGGCCTGTTCAAAGCCTCGAATTTGATTGGGTCGACTGTGTCCAATTTAGCTTCCACGTGGTCGAGATGCCCTAGCGCCTCAGGAACTTTTCGCTGGTTAAGGGTGGATGAGTTCGTGAAAACACCCAAGCTAGCCGGGATCCCGTACCGATCGGCTACAGCTCGCACCACACTAACGAACTCCGCGAAGCTTCGGTGCAGCGTGGGCTCGCCGTTCCCCGAGAAATCGATAGAGCTGACGTCAACGGAATCCTTAAGCGCCAGCTCAAGAGCTTCTTCGAGGTCGCGGGGCTTTGGGTACCCGGGGTCCACTGGGAACGGCGTTTTCACAATAGTAAGCCCCCTGAAGCAGTAGATGCAATCGAAGCTGCACACCTTCCAGCCCGGGTAGAGGTTCACCCCGAGGCTGTCGCCCCTCCTCCTCGACTTTAGTCGGTAGACGAGGGGGAGGTTGCGGTATGGGCAAACGTTGCAATCACCGGGGCATCGGGCGTAGAGCACGTTTCAAGCCCCGTGCACGCGCTCCCAGAGCAGGAAGAGCTCGTCCACAACGTGGACGTCCTCCACCCGCTCGATCTTTCCGCTCCTCACCAGCTCGACGAGGCACCCGCTTCGCTCCTTCACCCGTCCAACCACGGCCGCCTCCGCTCCAGCGAGTTTAACGGCTTGGAGCGCTCGGTCGACCTTATCGGGGGGTACTGCAGCTAGGAGCGCGCCCGAGCTGATGAGCCTCAACACGTCCAGGCCCACAGCCTTAGCGGCCAGCTTCGTCTCCTCGAGCACGGGGACCTTGTCAGCCCATAGCTCCACCGTCGTCCCCGACGCGTAGGCCAGCTCCGCCGCCCCGCCGAGCACCCCGCCCTCGGTCGGATCGTGCATAGCTGTGGTCAAGCCGCGCTCGGCGAGCGCCAATGCCTCTTTGACGACGCTCACTCTTTCGACGAACCGAGCGCCCCTCTCGATGACAGCCCTAGGTACCCCCCGCTTCTCCAGCTCGCTGGCGAAGTCTGTGCACAGGATGGCGGTCCCTTCTATGCCCGCCGCCTTCGTGAGGATTAGGTAGTTCCCCGCTTTAGCGCCGCGGGTGGCAACGATCTTGGAGAGAGCGGCCACCCCGATCGCGGTTGTGCCGATGATCGGCCTATCGAGACCGGGAGTGGTCTCGGTGTGTCCACCTACCACCATCATCCCCAGCTCTTTTGCTGCAGCGTCAACCTGGGGCATGATCTCCGCCAGAAGTTCCTCTCCACCCCTATCCGGAAGGAAGAGGGACATTAGAAACCAGCGAGGTTTCGCGCCTCTAGTCGCCACGTCGTTCGCGACGATGTGGACAGCCAGCCAGCCGAGCAGCTTCGAGGCTCCTGTTATCGCGTCGTTGTGGACGACGAGAGCTACCCCTCCTCCCAGGTCTATCACGGCGGCATCTTCCCCTACAGCTGGGCCTACGATCACGGCGGGATCGCTAGAACCCAGCCTTGTGAAAACAAGCTTCTCCAGCAGCTTTGGCGGTACCTTGCCGACCACGCCCACCTTCAGCGAGAGCTCATCTTAAACCGTTCGCGCACGTTTACATCCACCGCTTCGACGGGCTCCGCCACCACTTAAGTTTCGAGCGTTCAGACAGCCTAAAACCGAAAGTGGTGGAGGCTTGTTGCGCGGTAACGCTTTTATAAGGGGGTTGCGCCGATACTGTGCCAGGAAGCTGGCCTGCGGGATAGGATGAGTAGGTATAGCGGAAGAGGTAGAGGCAGGTTCGGGGGCGAGGGGCCCGGCAGCCTTGAGGTTGGCGAGGAACTTACGCTCCGAATTTTCGGCGTGAGTAGGCGCGGAGACGGGATGGGTAAAGCCAAGGGTTACACGATATTCGTCCCCAACACGAAAGCTGGGGACGTAGTTAAGGTCCGAGTAACGAGGGTTTGGTCTAGGTTCGCTACAGCTGAAGTAGTCTCAACCGGGGAATCATCGGAAGAAGCTTAACCCAGCTCCGCCGGATAACCCGTGTAAGCGGGAAGAGCATCGCGGCACGCGTTAACCACGTTACGTTTTTATCAATCGTTTTCTATTACACTCCTTGAGGATGAGGAAGAGACGAGCTGAGCTGTGATGTGTATCCATCTCACGCTGATTAGCTGCAGGCTTCCGCGCTGGGTTTAAAAGGGGTCGGCTTCAGCTCTAGCGGTGCGCTGGAGGCTAGCGTTAACCCTCGCCTACGCGATCTTGGCTGCGGCGTTGAGCGCAAGCGCGCTGGCGCCGCTTCAGGCTTCCGGCTCGAGGTTCCATATCGCGTTTGACTTTAGGTTGATCGTAGTCGCGCTGATCGTCGTGATAGCGGCTTTGATGCCCTTCTTCCAGGAAGGATTCAAGGAGCTGTTCCGGGAGGCGCTGTATCGCCGCAAAGGCTCGTGGAAGCGTATGGTCCTTGCAGCGCTCTTTCAAACGGTACTGTTGATGGCGCCTCTCATCCTCCTCATGGGGCTGAGCAGCCGTTTACCTCCCACGATCCCGAACGGCACCGCAGCAGGCCCCGTAGGGCAACCTGGCCAACCAGCCTCCAGCGAAGCTGGCAGCACGCCCGAGAAGGTTTCCGAGCAGAGTCCCGCCGCGCCCAACCAACAGGCAACTTCCTTGGAGCCCACCGGTGCGCAGTGGGCTTCTAGCGGGTTATTCCTTCCGGTTACTTTGGTTCTGCTGAGTGTTGCAGCCGTTACGGGGGCATTCGCCGCTTACGAAGCTTGGAAGGACGCTCGCCTGGCCAGACGCCCTGAAGGGGGCGAGGGCCTTGCTGTAGCTGAGGACGTTGCGGAGCCCGAGCTTCTCGAGGCGGCAAGGGCTGCGGTAAAGGAGCTGGAGGAGGGGGGCGACCCGAGGGGGGCGATAGTATCCTACTTCCTCAAGCTGTGCAGGCTGCTTAGGGAGAATGGGGTTGATGCCCGCGAGGAGATGACCGCCCGCGAGATAGCGCATCTGGCTCTGGAGAGATTCAAGGGGCTCGACCCGAGACCTCTTACGAGGCTGGTGGAGCTGTTCGAGGAAGCGCGCTACAGCGACCACAGGGTCGACGAGGCGATGAGGGAGGAGGCGCTAGCGTGCTTCAGGGCGATCGCGGATGGCCTCTCGCACAGGGCTTAAGCGGGCTTTCGCGTCGACGGTTGCGGTGGCGGCACTCTCGCTGCTGGCCGCGCTCGCCTACTCCTTTGCAGGGGAGGCAGGATGGCTTGTCCTGTTTTTCGCTTTGATCTTCCTCCTGGTCAGGGAGGTTTACGAAGCGCTAGCGCAGCAGCCAAAGCTCGAAATGCGCCAGGAACCTCGTGAACCGAGGATCGAAGCGCTTGAGAAGCTGCTCGCGCAGCTGCCTTCCAGCGGTAGCGTTGTCGCTATGAGGCTTAGGGACCTTCTCCTCCAGCGCTTGAGCGCCAGAACCGGGCTGCCTGTAGCGGAAGCCGAAGCACGCGCGCGGGAGCTCGTGAAAGACGACGTCCTGCTGAAGCTGCTTAACGGGAAACTGAAGCTCGAGTCTAAGCGGGACGTGCTTGACGTGCTCGACCGCATCGACAAGCTGTAGCCGTTTCAAAGCTGCTTCGAGAACGCTAGGTTTAACCCCCAACCCGACTACAGGGGCTCCGTGATCCCGAGGATCGACCTCCACGTCCACAGCCAGTTCTCCCCGTGCGCTGAGAACGTTAGCATACAAGGAGACGCGAAGCTTGCGGTCGAGAAGGGTATCCAGGTGATGGCGATCACCGACCACGGCACGGAACCTCAGCCTCGGTGGATCGACCGCTACTTCGCTGAGCTCGAGAAGGTTAGAAGGGAGTTCGGCGGCAAGCTGACCCTCCTCGCAGGAATGGAAGTCGACATAGTCGACGGTCGCCTGATCGTTGACGCCGAAACCTTAAGGAAGCTGGACTCGGTTGTAGCATCGATGCACGAGCTCCCCCAAGGTGTGGATGCTGTCGGCTACTGGAGGAAGTGCATGCTCGGTGCCGTGCGCAGCGGTTCCGCCAGGGTTTTAGGACACCCAACTTGGATCTACGGCTACCAGTTGGAGGTGGTGGAGGGAGCGGGCGGAGCGGAGGGGCGAGTTATCCGCTTGCCGGTTGAGCACGTGCTCGAGGTGCTCGACGAAGCCCGTGAGGCAGGTGTAGCCATCGAGCTCAACTACCACCACAGGGACCCGAACCCGCTGTTCCTCAAGCTGGCTGTCGAGAGGAACGTTGAGCTCGTTCCCGACTCTGACGCTCACAACTTGAGCGAGATCGGAAACTGGGGCTGGTACGAGCAGATACTGAAAGCCGCTGGCGCACTGCCGGAAACGGTGAGATGGCTCGACCCCCGAAAGCTCGAGAAGTAGCCGCTCAGAGCAGCCGAGGTCATCACCGATCGGCCCTTGCAAGCCTCTTCCCAGCGGCTTCTCAACTGCTCCACGCCCCCAAATAAGCTTGACGCGATGTGTAGCAGAACTTGCCCCTCACGTGCCAGTGTACACGCGCACTTTGAGCCGCTTCGCTGCTTCTAGCGACTTCTCGTCGACAAATGGTGAGACTATGACAAGCTCAGGCTTAACGCCTACAAGCCTTTCGTACAACCTACCTATCCTCCAAAACTTCACGACGTCGCCCTCAGAAACGCTCGCTTTCACTTCGATGAGCACATGCACGTTGTCCCTAACGAGGACGTCTGCCTCCACGTACGCCGGGAAGCCGAGCACCTCACCCTTCTCGTCGTAGACCCTCCACTTTTCAACCTCAGCTGTGCCAAGAATTTCTTCGAGTACTCCCTTCATCGCCTCCCTGAACGCTTCCTCGGATTCGGTACCCCATCTAGCTCCCAGCGCGATCAACCTCCTTTCGAACGAGTCCAGCCTCCTGTTCACCTGCA
>Ga0078972_1001093_pt1 | contig 106565 bp, 91 predicted proteins | sample YelNatPaOPGAMG01_FD_67568 | JGI IMG/M metagenome (GOLD analysis project Ga0078972, IMG submission 67568) | Hot spring thermophilic microbial communities from Obsidian Pool, Yellowstone National Park, USA - OP-RAMG-01 (SPADES assembly) (version 2) | ecosystem: Environmental > Aquatic > Thermal... | reverse complement strand
GGTGAAGTGGCCAGAGGCAGGCCAGAGGCAAGCATTCGTTCAGAATCATGAGGCAGTGGCTCTTCCATAGGTCCGGGCGGATTTAGAAACTTAATTATATTGCTCGGTTTAACTATCCGCCTGCCCTTGGCGGAAAATCGTTGGTCAATTTTAAACATCTTCTTCTCCCGCCGATGCTTCTTCATTCATGCCTGCCTCTGGCCTGCCTCTGGCCTGCCTCCGGCCTGCCTCTGGGCCCTTTCTCGCTATTGCGAAACAGTCTCTCGTGGCGAAGAAATGGTGAGGAGTAACCATTTTTATCTATTTTTTCTTTTCTTTTAAGAAATGATTGGCAATAATGAGCTGCTGAATCTCTGAGGTCCCTTCATAAATTCGCGGGGCTCGTACTTCCCGATAGAGGCGTTCTAAAGGAAAATCATCTACTAATACGCCATAGCCACCGTGTATCTGTACTGCTTGGTCTACCACTCGTTGGGCCATCTCCGTAGCGTAATACTTAGCCATGGAAGATTTGAAGGTTACATCCGGCTGATTATTGTCTTTGGCCAAGGCCGCTTGGTACACTAAGAGGCGGGCGCAATTGATCTCCACAATCATATTGGCCAGTTTCATTTGGATAGCTTGATGCTGAGCAATGGGTTTGCCAAATTGGATGCGTTTCTTAGCATAAGCCAAGGCTAAATCGAAGGCCTCTTGGGCAATGCCCACAGCATGCGCGCCCACGGAACAGCGCAGGAGGTCAAGAGTCTGCATAGCTATAATAAAACCTCTTCCTTCTTCTCCCAGAAGATGCTCTCGCGGAACCAAACAATCTTTAAAGCTCAATTCGTTTACTACATCAACCGCCAAAATTTCCATCTGTTTGGTAACTTCAAAACCAGGAGTACCTTTTTCGACTAAAATAGCGGAAATCCCCTTTGTTCCTAAAGAAGGATCCGTTTTAGCAAATAAAATTATATAGTGGGCTATCCCGGCATTAGAAATAAAACATTTTGTTCCGTTGATGCGGTAAACATCCCCTTCTTTTAGGGCCGACGTTTTAAGGCTTCCGGCGTCTGAGCCAGCTTCTGGCTCAGTTAAGGCAAAGGCGGGAATAATTTCCCCGCTGGCAATTTTCGGTAAAAATTTTTTCTTTAATTCTGGAGAACCGGCCAGGACTAAAGGATAGCTGCCTAATCCTTGAGTAGCAATGCTCGCCCCGGCAAAGTTATGCCCACGCCCTAACTCTTCTCTCGCCACACAAATAGGTAGAGACCTCACCTTCTCGTAAAGACCTCCGTATTCTTGAGGAACAAGAAGTCTATATATTCCCTGGCGGGCCATACACTTGACGATTTCAATAGGATATTTTTTCTTCTTTTCTATATCAGGAACTAAAGGACGAATTTCCCGATCGACAAAAGACCTGGTCTCTGCTTGCAATTTTTTTAATTCTAAAGGTAGTTCAAAATCCATATTAAGTCTCCCTATGGTCCGAAAATAAGCCCTAGGCCAATTTATTCTATTCTGTATTTCCTCACTTTTACTTTGTCTATAATAACTTTCTTTCCCGAGTAGCAAAAATATTTATTCACCAATTTTCTGCGTTCTTGGCGTTCTTTGCGGTGGGGAAAAATTTAAAAATACTGCCACAATTCCCGTTTATCCATGGCCGGATCAAGAACACCCGAAAAGACAATTTTGCCTAATTTAATGACTATAATCTTTTTGGCCACTTTCTTAACCTGTTCAAAATTTTGTTCTACCAAAATTATAGAATTGTTAAATTGGCGGTTAATTTCCGCAATCGTGTTCATTACTACCTGCACAATGCGAGGGGCCAGACCCAGAGAAGGCTCATCTAAAAATAACAAGGTTGGTTCCCGCATTAAGGTCAAACCTAAGCTGAGCATACGCTGCTCCCCACCGCTTAGCGTACCCGCCCGCTGTTTTTTCCTTTCTTCTAAAATAGGAAATAATTCAAAGACGTGCCTAACCCGTCTTTTAAAAGTGACCTCATCCAGACCGAAAGAGCTCATTTCCAAGTTTTCCATAATGGTTAAATCAGGGAAAAGGCCTTGGCCTTGAGGCATGAAGGCTATTCCCTCTTGAACGTTTAATTCTGGCTTGCGCGCCGTAATATTCTTTCCCTGAAAAATAATTTGTCCCCCCCAGGGCGGAAGGAGGCCAAACAGAGATTTTAAAAAAGTGGTTTTACCGGCGCCGTTGTGGCCGATAGTGCCAATTACGTCGCCTTCCGCCATCTCCAGATTCAAACCATGAAGTACTTTTTTATTTTGATATCCGCTGACTAAGTCTTTTACTTCCAGAATCATTTTGGCCTCGGTATTATCTGGATTTTTTATCGTGCCGCCTCAGGGAGATAAAAAAATTATTTTATGCGCCCATAATATTTTTTCCTTCCTTACCTTTCCCCCAAGGAGAAAGGTAAGGAAAGGGAGGATAATTTGCCTTTCTCAAACTCCAAAATAAATCTCCGCTAATTCTGGGGATCGCATAATCTCTTCTGGGCTTCCCCGCGCAATAACCCGGCCCTCATTTAAAAAAACAATTTCATCTACCATGGCCCGGATAACTTCCATATTATGCTCGACGATGCATATTGTCTTGCCATATTTTACTAAGTTTTTCACCAACGGAAAGAGATCTTCCATCACCTTCGGGTCCAACCCCGAAGCAGGTTCATCCAGAAGAATCAATTGTGCTTCGGTAGCCAGAAGGCGGGCAAGGCTTAAGAGCTTCTGTTCCGCATAAGAAAGGTTTATCGCCAATTCATCTGCCCGCTGGGCCAAACCGACAAACTCCAAATAAGCCATAGCTTTCTGCCGATTTTCTTTTTCTTCTTTAGCTAGGCGGCGAAAGCGGAAGAAATTCCCAAATAGATTCTCTCCACTTTGGCGAGGGCAGGCTATTAAAACATTGTCTAAAACAGTAAGGTGGGCAAAAAGACGTAAATCTTGAAAAGAACGAGCAATTCCTAAGTTAGTAATTCGGTGGGCGGGAAGATTGGTAATCTCTTTCCCCATAAATTTTATCGAACCATCTTCTGGAGGATAAAAACCAGTAATTACATTAAAAAGCGTCGTCTTGCCTGCGCCGTTAGGGCCAATTAAGCCGAGAATTTCTCCTTTTTTTATATCTAATGTACAACCGTTAACTGCCTTGAGCCCCCCGAAGCTCTTACTTACCTTATCTAAACGCAAAATAGTATCCAATCCACCTAATTCATTTGCTGGCTGGAATAAATTTTCGATTTTTCGCGGTTCCTTTGCTGACGCCCATACATTTTTATTATTAGTAAAAAAATCACCTCTTTTTTCTTCTTTTTTCTTTGCGGAGGTAACAAACTCCCCTAAAAAACCATGGGGACGAAAACACATAAAGAGGATTAGCACTAATCCATAAGCTATTTGCCGAGTAAAACCAACGATAACTGGCGATATTTCTAAAAACCGCAAGGCTTCCATTACCGAGACCAAAATAACTGCTCCTAAAACCGGCCCCCAGGCATTGGCTACACCGCCAATAATCACAATGGCAAAAATTAAAATTGTGTCATTGATCGTAAAATTGGCGGGACTAATGTAAGTCATATAATGAGCGAAGAGACTGCCGGCAATTGCTGCCAGAGCCCCACCGGCGACAAAAACCCATATTTTGAAGGCGCGCACATTTTTGCCCAAAGATTCGGCGGCAATTTCATCTTCGCGGATAGCCCGCAAGACGCGCCCGAAAGGCGAATGCACAATGCGCCAACAAATGAGGAAACAAAGGAGGGCGAAGGCACCCAAGAGCGGGACAAAAGAAGAGGGCGTATCAATCTTATACCCCCAAATCGCAGGGCGCGGAATACCAGATAAACCAGCAGCTCCCCGTGTCAAGTCAATCCAGTTCATTAGGATGGTATAAACAATCATTAATAAGGCTAAGGTCGTCACGATTAGATACTCATCGCGCACCCGAATGGCCGGAATGGCCACTAAGAGGCTTACTAAACCAGTAAGCACCATTCCCGCTAAAATACCCCATAAAAAATTTACGCCCCAATTGATACCCAAGAGGGCTGAAGTATAGGCGCCAATGGCGAAAAAAGCCGCATGGCACATGGCAATTAAACCAGTGTATCCCAAGATAAGGTTAAAGGATAAACCCAGAATGGTGTAAATAAAAATCATGATCAAAATGTGCAGTAAATAATCCATTAAATTTTCCCTCGATAAACTCGAAACCCAAAAAGGCCTGTAGGCTTAATAATCAGGACTATTACTAAGACAATAAAAGCGATACCCAACTGCCATTGGGAAGATATTTTCCAGATACCAATTGATTCAGCTAAACCAATTATTATTCCGGCTAAGGCTGCTCCGGGAATGCTGCCTATACCCCCAATGATTACCGGCATGAAAGAATAAAGAATCGCCCAATGACCGAGATCAGGGGTAGCGCCTCTCTCTATAGTTACCAGTACGGCTGCCGGCGCAAGGAGGAAAGAACCTAAGCCAAAGGCCAGTAGAAAGTATTTCGAGACATCAATACCTATAACTTCGGCCATCTCGGGATTGCTGATCACAGCGCGCAAAGCCTTGCCGCTTTTGGTGTGGCGGAGATACCAGATCAATCCTACTAAAAGGATAGCTGCTGTGCCAAACATGACCACGTGCAGATTGTTAAACCCTATGCGACCAATCTTAATAACTTTTATAGGAAACCCTACCAAGGGTTTGGCATCTGTACCAAAGCCCATGGCAATAAAATTTTCTACGGTTATCAGTGTACCCAAGGCAGCAATAAAGATGACCAAAGGAGTGGCAAAGGCTCGGCGCAAGTATTGGTAGAGAAATTTCTCGATGGCCAGACCAAAAATAATAGCGCCCAGAATTCCCATCAAAGCGGCTAAGATTAAATGGCCAACCATCTGCTGCCCCAGATAAGTTGCGTAAGCAGCCACCACGAAGGTTGCTCCATGGGCAAAATGGAAAGTGCGCGTAACAGCGAAAATTAGCCCCCAACTAATTCCCAAAAGAGAATAAATACTCCCCAGGGATAAGCCGTTAATTACTAATTGCCCAAAAAGCTCCATAAAAATCCTTTATTCAAAATGAGGGCAGATAGATATCTGCCCTCATTAACTCCTAAGTTTGAATAACCAGTTATTGAATCTCGATGTATTTCTGGAAAATGCGCTCGCCCCCTTTAACCACAAACAGGGCCGTCTTCTTTTTACATGTCCCATCTTCCGGATTGAATTCGACATAGCCGCCGTAAACACTGGGAAACCGTTTTATCTCAATGAGGGCCTCCCGAAGAGCTTTGCCGTGCCAATAATCGCCACCTTTCGCTTTGGCTTTTTTGATTAATTCGGCCAGGATGTATACTCCTTCATAATAATTAGCGGCATAAAATTCCGGCTCATTTTTGTATTTGGCTTTATAGCTGGCTACAAATTTTTGGGTCCATGAGTCCGTTCCTTTGGGATCAAAATAATCGGTAACGGCCTCATAACCATCAGCCGTGGCCCCGGCAATTTTGGCGGCATCGGGCGTGAATTCAATGCCCATAATAGGCTTCGGGAAACCCATTTCTCGGGCTTGTTTAACGGCAATTCCCCAGTCCTTTCCCCATTGCCAAAGAGCCAGAAAATCAGGATTAGCCGCCATGATCTTAGAAAGGTAAGGTTTATAATCGGTAGTTCCAATCGGATGGGCTTCAGCGGCTACCACGGTTCCACCCATTGCTTTCCATCTCGGTTCGACAAACTTGTGGGTACCGATACCAGCATCATCATTCCAAAATAGGGCAGCCATCTTTGTAAACCCTCTTTCTTTAGCCCTTTGGGCCAATCCTAATCCGTGCATCACAGCCAACATGCGGTTGTTAAAGAGATAAGGGCTGGCTTTAACAAGTTTGGGTCCCACTGCTCCACCGTTCAAAAGGAGGACGTGCTTTTCATTGGCCACAGGGATGATAGATAACGTGGGCGCCGTATAAGAAGTAAAGCTGAAAGGTACCTTGTCTACGTTAACTAATTTATTGAATCCGCTGATAGCCGCTGCTCCAGACCCACTTTGATGGTCTTCAATTACGGCTTTAAACTTTATTCCTCCAATTCCCCCTTGAGCATTGATTTCATCCATCGCTGTTAAAAATCCCTGGCTCATTACCTGCCCATACCAGGCGCCAGCCCCAGTCATGGCCAAAATAGCTCCGATTTTGTATTCCTTGGGATCGGCTGCGGCACTTGGCGAAGAAAATACTAAGAGACTAACGATGATGATCAAACTGCCTATACTTATGCTTCTTTTCATTTTCCCCTCCTCCTTTAGTTAATTTATTTTAGGTATCTCGGGCTGTGACTTACCCAATTTGCGTATAAATAAAACTATCCATAGAAAATGTCAAGTTATATTTGGCCTGACCGTCGATCACTTTTAATATTTCTCGCTGGCTTGGGATAGGCGAACTAATTTCCCCACCGCCAAAAGACAATGCGCGGGCTGGAAGAAAAGGGGCAAGCCAGCCTTCTGCAAACAATGGAATGCTTCCTGAGCCATGCTCCCTACTGGCCAGCAGACGACCAACGGTTTGGATAAGGAAGGCTTTAAAGCCGCCATCTTTTCCGCTACTTTTTTTGTTCTTTCTGGAGAGGAGACGGTAAAATTAATGATGAGCAAGTCATAATTTTCATCTTGATCAAAAGTGAGTAAGTACCTACCAATGGCCTCAGGGTCATTCATGAATTGAGTGGTGATATCCATTGGATTGCTAATGGTCGCTACTGCCGGCACCAGATCATTTAGCTTCGCTTTAGTGGCGGCGGCAGGAGGGGGAAGAGATAATTGATTGTCTGCGGCTAAGTCAGCTAAAAGAGCTCCACTTCCTCCAGAGGTAGTTAAAATGGCCACGCGCTTCCCCGCCGGAATCTTGCTCGAAGCAAAAAGATGAGCCACTTCTAAAAGCTCATCTATGTCATAAACCCGACATATCCTTTTTTGTCGGAAAAATCCTTCATAAATATCATCTCTCCCGCCCATAGCCCCGGTATGGGAAGAGGCAGCCTGTTTCCCTTTCTCTGAACGCCCCACCTTCAAAGCAACTATTGGTTTGCCCACCTGGAAAGCTCTTTCAGCCGCTTCAAGAAATTTTTTCGGATTCTTTAAATCTTCCAAGAGAAGAGCGATACTTTGCGTTCTTTCGTCCCGCAAGAAAAATTCCAGAAAATCGGCGATCTCAAGATCAACCTCGTTACCCGAAGAAATAAAATAACTAAGACCAATAGATCGATCATAGGCTCTGGTCAGTACACAATTACCAACTCCTCCACTTTGGGTTATGAGGCCAATATTTCCAGGAAGCAAAAAGTCCATTTCCAAGCCACTGGTAAAAGAAGCGGCCACCCTACCATGAGTATTGATGATGCCGATACAATTAGGGCCAACTATACGCACGTTAGTTTTTTTTACAAATTCTTTGAGCTCTTCTTGAGCTTTCTTACCTTCCGCACCCATTTCGGCAAAACCAGCACTAAAAAGGATGGCGAAGGGAACTCTTTTTTCCGCACAACTACGGAGAGCGCTTAATACAAACTGGCGAGGAATACCTATAAGGGCTAAATCAATCTCGTCGTTTATTTCTGGCAGAGAGGGATAACAGGCCAAGCCCATTATTTCTTTGTGTTTGGGATTAACTGGATAAATCTTTCCCGGAAAGCCATGGCGCTGTAGGAAACGAATAGGTAAGCTTCCCAAGCTATTATGGTCTGGAGAGGCCCCGACAATAGCAATAGCCCGCGGATAAAACAGACGGGAAAGATCTAAATTTTCCTTAAGCATTCCTCTTGGCCAATAATTCGGTGGCTTTTTCTTTGAGTTTGTATTTTTGAATTTTCCCGCTTCCCGTCATGGGAAATTCTTCCACAAAAATCACATACCGAGGAATTTTAAAATTGGCCATTTTCCCTCGACAATAAGCGATTATCTCCTCCTCCGTAGCTGTCTCTCCTGGTTTAAGCTCCACAAAGGCCATCCCCACCTCGGTTAGCCGAGCATCGGGCACGCCAATAACCTGCACTTGTTTTATTTTGGGGTGACTTAGTAAAAAGCTTTCCACTTCCATGGCGGAAACATTTTCTCCGCCCACCCGTAACATGTCTTTTAACCTTCCGGTAAATTTTAAATAATTAGTGCGTGGATCTATCAAGCCTAAATCTCCAGTATGCAACCAGCCAAAGCTATCAATAGCCTTATTGGTCTCTTCTGCCTTCTTGTAATATCCTTTCATCACATTCCATCCCCGCACGCATATTTCCCCTTCTTGGCCAGGGGGTAAATCTTGTTTATTTTGCGGATCATAAATCTTAATTTCTGTCCCCCCATGAGGCAGGCCATGGAAATTAATGCGTAGATCTATGGGATCATCGACAAAAGTTGTCGTCACATTGGGAGAAGCCTCAGAGATGCCGTAGACGTTGAGAATTTTAGTCATCCCCATCTTTTCGTAAATATTTCTTATTACTTCGGCAGGTCCGATGGCCCAGCCTTTCTTTAAAGAAGAGAGGTCATAATGGGGAAATTCGGCATGTTGATAAATCATTAAAAAGTGAGTTTCAATGCCGTTCATGGCCGTACAACGCTCTCGGGAAATTACCTGCATACTTGCTAAAGGATCATAGGTTTCTAAAAAGGCCATAGCGGCCCCAGTTAGCAGAACGCTCAAGGTAGAAATAACTGCTCCTCCTACGTGAAAGAAAGGAAGCGGGCAAAAAAGGCGGTCAGCCGCCGTTAAAGTCTGCCTTTGGGCCATACAGAAGGCGTCATGAATGACCCCGTCGTGGGTGAGCATCACCCCTTTGGGGAAGGCCGTAGTTCCGGAAGTATACTGAAACATAATTAGGTCATCAGGGGAAACTGAATTTAGCCGCAAGTTCCACTGATCATCAGGAAGGTTTTCGCCAAGCTGAATAATTTCTTTATAAGTAAATGCGCCTGCGGATTTCATCTCCCCGAGCAAAATTACATTTTTAAGCAGCGGTAAACGAGCACTAATTAATTTTCCCGGAGCGGCAGAAAGCAACTCTGGACATATTTCTTTCAACATTCCTAAAAAGTCAATGTTCAAAAAACGGTCGCTCAGCAACAAGGTAGTAGAATCCGACTGGCGCAGAATGTATTCCAATTCACTGGTGCGAAAACGCGTATTCACCGGCACAAGAACAGCACCAATCAAGGCCGTAGCTATTTGGGTATAAATCCATTCTGGGCAATTTCCAGCGCAAATGGAAACTTTATCGCCTTTATTTATTCCTAAGGAGAGCAGCCCCTTGGCCAGGGTTTTGGCTTCTGCCCAAAGGTGGGCGTAATTGATATATTTATCTTTAAAAATTAGGGCCGTATTTTGGGGATAACGCTTAACAATCTCTTCCAAAGCTTGAGCTAATGTTTTCTTTTTCCAGGTAACCAAAGCGCCCTCCTCCAAAAGATTCTATCTTATTTATGCTATCTTCTTGACCCAAGTCAAGAAGATTATTATCCTCACCAGCTAACAGTTTTAATTTTTCTTACCACCATGAAATTCTTTAGGCAAGCCTTTATGGCTGGCCAAATGTGGCAGGGTCAAAGCCTTGCCCCACTGCCTTTTTTTAAATTATTAAGATCAAAAATTAAAAATAGGATGCGGTGGAGGTAAAAGCGAATTAGTATAAAATTTTGTTGCCTTTTAGATGTTAACTTGTTATTTTTAAAGAAATAATTTTGCGGGAATGGTAGCTTTAAGGAAAAAGAAAGAGGGCCATAATAATAAACTTATTTTAAGGAAGATAATTCTTCTTAGCCTGATTTTGTTTTTGGGGAGCACCTCTTCGGCTTTCGCCCAGAAAAAAGGTGTTTATCATTTGGTAACTAAAGGGGTAACGCTTTACCGGATCAGCTTGGCCTATAAAGTCCCCATCGCTAAGATTATGCAGGCCAATCACCTTCTTTCTCCCTCCGATATAAAAGAAGGACAAAAATTATTTATTCCAGGCGCCAAGAGTACCTTACCCGTTGAACCGTCCCTGCCCTTATCACCAGTGCAGAAAAAAGAACTGGAACTTTCTTTAGAAAGCGAGGAAGTGTCCCTTCCCCAAAATAGAATAGAGAAAGAAAAACCACCTTGGCTCGGAAAAGAGCTCGATATAGTTTGGCCCATTCAGGGGAAGATTAATTCCCCCTTTGGGCCGCGGGGTAAAAAATTTCATAATGGAATCGACATTGCCTCTCCTTCTTATCAAGAAGTTAAAGCAGCTATGGATGGAGAAGTTATTTTGGCTCGCCATTCATCCAAAGGGTATGGCAATGTAGTCGTCTTGCGCCATGATCTTGGTTTTATAACTATCTATGGCCATTTGAATGTTATCATCGCGCGTGAAGGGGAGGCGGTCCGACAAGGGCAGGCTATCGGTGGCGTGGGCAGCACAGGAAAATCTACCGGCCCCCATCTCCATTTCGAAATTCGTCATGATGGAAGGCCTATTGATCCTTTGCCTCTTCTGCCCATGACTATTGAAGATTTGCTGCAGCGGGCTGCGGAAAGAAAATAACCAATAGGAGATTAACATGAAACTTGATGGTGATTTATATGTTTATCTTTGGCGGGGGATGGAAAACAATTGCAATAGCTATTTAATCAAAGGCGATGTTCCTTTGCTCATTGATCCGGGGCATCAACATTTAGTAAAAAGCCTAATCAATCGGATAGAAAAAGATGGGCACAAGATGGAAGATATTAAATTGCTTATAGCTACTCATGCTCACCCCGACCATTTTGAAGCTGTCCAAATCTTTTCCCGAGCGGGTGTTTACACGGCCATTCATCAAGAAGAAGAAAAGTTTATAATGGAAGTGGGGAGAGAATTTTATGGCGCCTTCGGTATGGAAATGCCGGAATATAAAATAGACTTTTACTTAAAAGAAGGTGAACTAAAGTTAGGGAATAAAACTTTTCAAATTTTCCACACCCCCGGCCATTCTCCTGGCTCAATCAGTTTATACTGGCCAGAAAAGAAAGCTCTCTTTACTGGAGATGTTATCTTTGCTATGGGGGTGGGGCGAACGGATTTTCCAGGAGGAGATGGCAATTTATTGCGGAATTCCATTGAACGTTTGGCTGATTTAGACGTGGAATTGCTCCTCCCTGGGCATGGAGAAATTGTCAAAGGCAAAAGGAATATTCAGCGTAATTTTGCCTATATCCGCACCAATTTCTTTGATTATTTATAAAATATTTTTTCTCCCTTTGACAAAATTAATTTGTTCAAATATTATTAGAAAAAAACTAAGGAGGGAATAAACAGATGAAAATTTTGCTCGGTGGAATTGTGGCAGTAATCATCGGGGTTATAGGTTTGATTGCGTGGTGGTCCCCTTTCTTATTAATTCTCCAAGGGGCAATCCCGATTATTTTAGTCCTCGGTGGGGCTTTGGCCATTTATCTGGGGATTGAAGATATAAAGACTTCGGCGCCAATCAAAGAAGAAGAGCCCAAAAAAGAAGAAGCCAAAAAAGAGTCAACAGAATAAATCTTTTTCTTTAATCAGCCTTGGGGGAAAATTATTCTTTAATCTCTAATGAAAATTAGAGGGAGGGGAACTATAATCTCCTCTCGGCGATAAGAATGCGCAATATGGCGGAAGATTATTGTATATTTCTTTCCCCTGATTAAAGGGAGGAGGGGCATATTATAAAGCAAGAAAATTTCTCATTAGCAGAGCGAAAGAGAAGAGAAGATTTGTTTAACAACCTCGGGCATCCTTTTCCTGTTTTACTCTTCGATGAAGTAATAGATTTAGTCCGGGGAGAAAGGATCAAAACTTTTAAGTTAATAACCGCCAATGAATTTTATCTGGCCGGGCACTTTCCGGGTAACCCCATTGTTCCGGGAGTGCTAACTCTGGAAGGGATGATCCAAAGTGCTATTTTCTTGGTCGCAGAAACTTTTAGCCGTGGTAAGCTGGAATGCTCTTTACAAAAAGTGGGCCGGGTTAGATTTAAACGCCCCATTTACCCCGGAGATCGGTTGGAATTTTCAGTGCAGGTTGACAAACGGGAAGATCCTAATTGGCATTTTCGGGGCCAAGCTCAAATTGGCCAAGAGAACGCCGCGGAAGCCCAATTTTCTTTGCACGTTGATTTCCGCGAAGTAGGGTTTGAAATATGATGGAAAACAAGGAAATTCAAGAAATCCTTCCCCATCGTTATCCCTTTCTCTTAGTGGATCGTATAACCCACCTGGAACCTGGAAAAAAAGCAATAGGCCTAAAAAATTTGACTGGTGATGAATGGTTTTTCCAAGGCCATCATTTTTTCCCTCCCGTATTGATTTTAGAATCCTTAGCTCAAGTTGGCGGGATTGTCTTAGCTGCTAAGGCTAAGGAAGAAAATCCGCCAGCCCGATTTATGGGCCTCTTTGCTGGTGTAACTGATTTTCAATTTTACCGCTCGGCTGTGCTGGGCGAACAAGTTACGTTAAAAGTGGAATTGACCCAGAGCCTTGCTAATGTATATCGTTTTGCGGCCGAAGCCTTAGTGCAGGAGGAAAAAATAGCCAGCGGGCAAATAACGCTTTCTTTCTCTCCTACTTAAACAGCTAGCTTTTCTTTATGAAAAAGTTAACCATTTTTATAATCATTTTTCTTTGGCTTATTCCTTCGATTCTCTTCGCCCAAGGAAACAAAAAGGAAAATTTACTACCTATTAGCCAAGAAACTTCCGCCTGTCTGGACTGTCATAAAGATTTTACCCCTGGCATTGTGGCGGATTGGCAAAAAAGTTTGCACTCCCAAATCACCCCTTCGGCAGCGCTAAAAAAAGGAGAGAAGGCCAGAAGAATATCGGCTAATAAATTGCCAGCTTCGCTGGAAGGAGTGGTCGTGGGCTGCTTTGAGTGCCACGGATTGAATCCGGATAAGCACAAAGATAATTTTGACCACCTGGGGTTTAAAATAAATGTAGTTGTCTCCCCCAAAGACTGCGCTACCTGCCACCCCATAGAAGAGAAACAATTTTCTGGAAGCAAAAAAGCTCATGCCGTAGGGAATCTGCGTCAGAACCCTGTTTACCATACTTTAGTGGAAACCATTATTGGTCAAAAAATTATGGCGAATAGCAAAATAGTGACAAAAAAATCTTCGGCGCTAACGCAGCAGGAAACTTGCTTTGCTTGCCACGGCACGGAAGTTAAAGTTTTAGGCCTAAAAGAAATAGAAACACCAATGGGAATGATCGAAGTTCCCAACTTCACTAACTGGCCAAATCAAGGCGTCGGGAGAATCAATCCAGATGGTAGTAGGGGAGCTTGCTCATCTTGCCACCCACGTCACCAATTTTCTATTGCCGTAGCGCGCAAACCATATAGTTGCGCCCAATGCCATCTCGAACCTGATGTACCGGCCTGGAATGTTTACAAAGAAAGTAAACATGGGAATATTTATTTTTCAAATTATGGTAAATGGAATTTCCAGGCCGTGCCTTGGAAGGTGGGAATTGATTTTCAGGCACCCACCTGCGCTGCCTGTCATAATAGTCTGATCACTACTCCAGATGGAAGAGTGGTAGCCGAAAGGACGCATGATTTCGGTGCTCGGCTATGGGTAAGACTTTTTGGATTAATCTACTCTCATCCCCAACCCATCCAAGGAGATACTTCTATATTGAAAAACAAAGATGGCCTTCCTTTGCCTACAGCCTTCACAGGAGAAGTGGCCAAAGGGGGACTAATCAATGAGCAGGAACAAGCCAAGCGAAAGAATGTAATGGCCAAAGTTTGTCATCAATGTCATGGAACATCTTGGACGCATAACCATTTTGCCAAAATGGAAAATACCATCAAAGAAGTAGATAGCCAGATTTTGGCTGCTACGCAATTGCTTTTAGAAGCCTGGAAAGCAGGCCTTGCGGAGGGATTACCCCAAGGGAAGAATCCCTTCGATGAAACTATAGAGCAAATGTGGATCAGACAGTGGCTTTTTTACGCTAATTCCATTAAATACTCTTCGGCCATGACCGGTGCACCAGATTATGCTACTTTTAAAAATGGCTGGTGGAATCTCACCGAAAATCTCCAGCAGATGAAGGACTGGATTAAATTACCCAAGAAATAATTATATTCTATCTAAGTTTTCTCCACCTTCGACATCTTTTTCCCTTTTCTTATTAGAGCAATGTAAGTCATATATCCAAATATCAATATTTAAATAAAGTTCCTAAAAATTATTAATTTCGGAAAATCGCCTTTTTAAGCGAGTGGTGCTTAATTATCATGAAAGTGTAGCGAAAGGGTTTATCCTTACCACCTAGCTAACCATCAGAGCCATACCCTACAAATCAAAGAAATAATTTTTTGATAAGACTGGGGTGGCTAAATCCAAGAGGTCCCATGGGAAAAGTAAATCCTTGCCGGTGATACACATATGCTGTTCCGCCAATATGGGGGTTTCTATCCAAAACAAGAACCCGGAGGCCTTCTTTTACTAAATAAGAAGCGGCGGTTAAACCTCCTACTCCCGCTCCAATTATGATGACATCCCAAACCGTGCTCATAAAAAAAAGATAACACAGGATTCTTGATAGAACAATCCTGCGAATTTCTTTGTTTTGAGGTAAAGGTTATTTTTAATTAAAATAACTTGGAAAAAACTTTTCTCTCTTCAGAAGAGGCCACCTAAAGTTCCCGCATAACCGGTGAGCTCGATATAACCCTCACAAGTGATAGGCTGCCCGCCTGATCTTCCCGTTCCTGCAACGGCGCCTTCCCAGTAAATGACGCCCGTTGAACCTTGGGCAAGTAATTCTTGAGATGGAACAAGGGGAAAAACTTCTATTTCTATTCTAAATGAGGGAACTTGAATCTTCCATCGGCTTGGATATCTGGCCCCACTCTTAAAACTCTTCCAGTAATCAAGGACTTCTACACGAATATCAGAAAGTTTTAGGTGGATTCCTTCTCCGGAACGTTTAACCAGAGTTCCTGAGGAGGAGGGTTCAATCGTTCCGTCTTTTCGCCGCAGAAGGTAGATCATCAGATCTTGACCATCCGAGAGGTGGAGGCTGAACCAGTCCCATCCTATTTGGTTGGAGGCGAGTTGATTTGAGCCAAATTCGTGATCAAACCATCCAATTCCATTAACTTGAAAAGGTTCCCGGGAGAGGGGGGTTTTAATCCTTCCTTCTACTTCAAGGTCCGTAAAGGAATAATAATAGGAGGCTTGTCCTTTCCCCGGACCTTTTTGACTAAGTCCATTAAGTCCGTGGAAGATGAGAGGCTTTCGAGGGTAAAGGCTGAGGGATAGAGCCATCTCCTGATGCCGTGCCTCAAGCCTTATCTTCTTTCCCTCCATTTTTCCTCTCCAATTGAGGAGCCAGAGCTCCATCTCCTTTTCAGAGGTTCCAGAAAGTCCTGGTCCTTGGCGAGAGGCACGTTCTGAAAACCAAAATTGTCCTTGAGCTACATCGGTAAGAGTGAAATGAGCAAGATAGACATCCCGAATCGACCAGGGAGAGTTTCGATCTCTTGCTTTAGAAAAGAGCCCTTGACGAAAGAAAGTCAGCTGAAACCCGTAGCGTTTTTTTAGAGGGTCGTTGAGATTTCCAGTAAAGTACCACCATTCTGTCCGAAATTCTGGATGAGAACCATGATCTCGCGGAAAGGTCCATTTCCACGGCCCAATGGCCTGCCTCCACTCATGGGCATAAGCCATCAGAGGGGGCATCCAATAGAGACATCCCCCAATCATCAAGAAAGACAATAAACTCAAAAAAGAATTTTTCATGTCATCATTTATGAAAAGACATCATCCTCAAAAAATGGAAAATCAAACCCCGGTCTTTTTAGTCAAAAGGCTCCAGCTATTCACCACATTATCTGTATGGTCCGCTTACCAAGCGGACTATTGGAGATCCATTTAATCTTTCTCCAGCCCCCTTCAATCCCACCCCCTTTAAGGGGGGATAAGAAATTACTCCTCGCGAATCTGAATCTGAGGATAGGTCCAAAAAACTCTAACCATTGGGTAGATGGCTGCACCGATACTGGCCAGAATAGCTGTAATCCCCGTTAAAATATAGGGTGGCCATGTCAGAAAAAAGAAGATGGTCCAATTAAAACTTCTAAGATTAATCACCTTGATCAGGAGCATCGCCAACACGGTTCCAACTGCCATGCTCAAGAGAAAGCTGAGGAGTCCCATTTCCAGGCTTTCAATCAAAGTCATCCTGGCTACCTGTCTTGTGGAAAACCCTAAGGCACGGTAGATTCCAAATTCCCGGCTTCTTTCTATGAAAAGGGTAAGAAGGGCTCCCGCAATGCCCAAAAAAGCAACAATGATGGCCATGGCCCGCATCGAGCGAGTGATAGCAAAAGTATGGTCAAACACATCCAGAATATTTTGGTGGAGTTCAGAACCTGTTAAAACCGGAAGCCCCCTCGCCTCGGCTCTGCTTCTCACCTCTTGAAGAACTTCTATCCGACGGGGATGGTGGGGATCGATAAAGATACCGATATTGTTGAGCCTTCGGTCACCAAAGGCTTTAATATAGGTCGATCGATCCATCATAACCAATCCATGCTCCGTGGTATAGTCATAGAAAATGGCTCCTACTCTAAACTTCACAGGACCATCCTTCCCCTCCAACGTGATCGTATCTCCGGAATTTACTCCAAAACGACGGGAAAAGCTTTCAGAAACAATGACTCCTCCTTTTTTGACCTCTTCCCAATTTTCATTTCCCCCTTTTAGCCAACCGAATCGAGCGTATTTCTCTAAAACCGAAGCATCCACAGCGCTTAAATTTATGGAAGTGTTCCGGTATAACGTTTGGACATTTCGATAAGGATGCACCCCACCAAGGCCTTCAATTTTTTTGATCTCTTCAAAAAAATCCTCTGGCACTTCGGCTTCTTCCATCTTCCCGATATAGAGGTCACCACGTATCTGAGTCTCCATCCACCAGATAAGGGACTCTCGAAAGCTTCCAATCATTATACTCAGGCCTATGGACATGGAGAGAGAAACCATAAAGGCAGCTATGGCTACCCCAGTCCGTCCCAAATTTTGTTGAATATTTCCTGAAGCTATTTTTCCAGGAAGCCCCCCTATTCTTCCAAGAATCTTTTTCAGGAGAGGATGAAGAAGGAGTAAAACGACGCCGGTGAGGAGACTGACTCCCAGAATAAAAACAAATACTCCTATAAATCCCACATACACATGGGATCCGGGAATAATGAAGAGGGTCGCACTTATTAAAAGAATGAGGAGACCTGCCATAGCGGCTCTCTTAGCTTTTCGAACAGTTTCCGGAGAGGCGATTCGGCCACTTAAGGCTTTTATTGGGTCAGTGCGAATCAATTCACCAAGGGGAAGTGCTCCTCCAAGAAGACTGGCTCCACATCCCAAACCCATTCCCATAGCCAGAATCCAATTAGACCAGGAGACAGGTTGGGGGCGAAGAAAGAAATAGAGGTTGCTGATGCTACTGCCAAGAAGGTCAGTGAGGAAACGGGTCAAGAAATAACCTAATAAGCCTCCTAAAGCTCCACCCAAAAGGCCAAGGATGAAAATTTCGCTAAGAAAGGCGCAAGCAATCTCCAAGCGATTGGCCCCGATACTTCTTAAAATTCCAGTATCTCGGCGACGGCTTACAACGGCAAACATCGCTGTGTTATAGATGAGAAAGACCCCTATAAAAAGGGCAAGTAAAGAGAGGGCTTCCAGATTCAATCTAAAGGCCTGAAGCATTCCAGAAAAGGTCTCTCTTTTCTGACGAGAAGATTGGATGAGGAATCCCTTTCCCCACCGTGAGCGAAAGTCCGATTCGTCAGAGAGGATCAGATCAACCCGGTCGACATAACCATAAAGTTGATAGAGTTTTTGAGCATGACCAATATCCATGAGGATGAGGGGTTCGCCGGAAGGGTTAGGAAAACTCCCTTTGATATAGAGAGGACCCTTTTCGGTTTTTAGAATTGGAGGAGAACCTGATGGCAGGCTTTTCTTGAGGTGGCTATCGATTAAAATGGCCTTTTCGTCAGTCAAGAAAGAGAAAAGGCTTTCTGTAGCGCTCTTCTCTTTAGCTAAAAACTCCACTCTCGAAATCTCTGTCCGAATGGGCCGGTCTAAGAAAGGATCAATCCCTAAGAGGTGAACCGATTCTCCATTTTCGAGACGAAGTCGTCGATCGATTACTGGGGAAAACCACTCCACGGCTGGATCCTGCCCCAATTGCGATAGGAATTCTTCCTCCATGGCTCCCACAGGTCGCTGGATGGAGTGAGTTGTCTTCCCTCTCAAGAATTCAATCGTATTGGTAAAGCTCTTCAGGGCCGTCTGAGCCGAGAGGGTCATTCCCACTACTGCAGCCACTCCACAGGCGACTCCAACGAGTTGAAGAAGACTTAAACTTAATCGTCTCGGGAGATAACGGAGGAAGGATTTTGTAACGATCTTCAATAGGGTCTCTCCTCACCAGAGGTTTCTTCAGTGATTACTCCATCAACCATCCTTAAGATTCGGGTAGCATAACGGCAGGTCAATGGGGAATGAGTGGCCATCATAAGGGTCGTTCCTGATTCACGAGAGGTTCGAGTTAACAATTGGAGAATCTGATTTCCGGTACTCGTATCAAGGTTACCTGTAGGTTCATCGGCAAGGATGATGGAGGGGTGTTTGACGATGGCTCGAGCGATCGCTACTCGCTGTTGCTCTCCTCCAGAGAGCTCATTGGGGAATCTTCGTTCTTTACCTTCCAAACCGACTTCTTTTAGAGCCTTTAAAGCTAATTCTGGATCTGGTTTATTGGCGAGCTCGAGGGAGAGATAAACATTTTCGAAAACCGTGAGCGTGGGAAGAAGATTAAAAAATTGAAAAATGAAACCAATCTTTGTCCTACGCAATGTGGTTCGTCCTTTGTCTCCAAGAGCCTCCAAATCTTGTCCCTCTATTTCAATCCGGCCTTTGGTTGGCCGATCAAGCCCGGCAATCAAATTAAATAAGGTGCTCTTACCTGAACCACTTTTTCCTAAAAGAGCTACCCGCTCACCCTTGCGGACTTCCAAATATGTTCCTCTTAGGGCCGGCACTCCTGATCCATCAACCTCATACATCTTCCACAAATCAGTAACTCGAATGACTGGTTCGCTCATCCTTAATTTCTAACTCCCCTTCTGGATTAATTGTAAAATAATTAATTGAAAATAATAACACATTTTGCAAAATCCAATCAAAGAATAGGCTTAGAATTCTTAGGCAGAATTCCTTGACCTAGGCCAGGGTATTGATTAAAAAAATTCTGGCGAATTTTTTCTGAAATAGGATTTTTATTAACCAAAAAGACTAAGAGGTCAATGAGGGAAATTTAAATCTTTAACAAAGGCTAACGCGTAGCTTCAAACATGGTTTCTCAACTGCAATTCTAAGGGGTGAGGATGGAGATAAACCTGTTCTTTAAGATAAGGTTGATCATATTTGCGGACATAGTGTTGGAGAAGGGTGATGGGAACGATCAAGGGCAGGTAGGCTTGCCGATAATTTTCGATGACTTCTAATAGTTCCTTTTTTTCATCTGCGGAGAGCTGTTCCTTAAAATAACCCAGCATATGCATTAAGACATTGGCATTCTTCTTAGGAGTGGCTTTAAGCTTTAAGGCTTCCATGAGCAGCCTTTGGTATTGCTCAAAAATTTCTGTTAATGGCTGATCTTTAGCCTTAGCTACCAGTCTTCCCATCAATTGCTCATGCTTCGGGCTATGAGCAAGAATTAATAATTTATGCCTGGTATGAAATTGCCCAAGACTCCCTAAATTTGCTTTCTTGGCTAAACCATCTCGCCACCGCTTAAGAGTAAAGATCCTTTCAATAAAATTCTCTCTAAGCTCTGGATCATGAAGCCGTCCCTCCTCTTCTACAGGAAGCAAGGGAAAATGATCCATAAACATTTTTGCAAATATTCCTACCCCCTTTTTCACCGGCATTCCTTTTTCATTATAAACCCTGACCCGCTCCATTCCGCTACTGGGGGAGTCACTCTTAAAGATGAACCCACAGAGGTCCTCCCTCTCAAGTTCTGTGACTCTCCTCTTTGCCCATTGAATCATGCGGTCGGTCATGTCCTGATGGGTCCTTGAAGTGACTAGCCGGGGGGAGTCAGGATTCCCTTCCAGATGCATGGATTCCCTCGGAACTGAAAGGCCACATTCTACCTCAGGGCACACCGGAACATATTCTACATATTTCCCCAGGGTGTCTTTGAGGAAGCGATCCAATTTGTGTCCCCCATCAAACCGAACCTTTTGACCCAAAAGACAGGCGCTGATGCCTAACTTAATCTTTTCCATGATCTTCTCCTGGCATCCTTTCTTTTTGAGTTGGCAGATTTATCTTTTTGGATTATATTTAATTTAAAAGAAAATTGGCAACCATGAATTTAAAAAAAATCCGGAAGATTCATGAACCAAAGATTAAAAATCTTCTCCTTCAAGGCCCGATTAGGCAACTGACCTATTTGAAGGGAGGAGTCAATTTCTGCTGGTAGATAAGTTATCTTTTTTCTGAGACTAAGGAATTTGAGGCCGCGCAGGAAAAAGATATCCTAAGTAAGTAGAGATAAAAAGATACCAATGGGAGAAAAATAAAGCCTTAAAGCGATGATGATTTTTTAATAACGGAGGGGGATAATGGTTTTAAGCAAGGGAGAACTCGTTGAGCTTATTTGTAATCATTGTGAATTTTATAAGGAGTCTGATAAAGATCTTGAGTGTGGTGCCTATAAAATCCTGAAGGTCCTTCTGGAAAAAGGCCTCATCACCCCCGCCCAAATTAAAGATGCTTACTCCCAATAGATACTTTACACTCTCTCCGCATTGCACCTTAAAACATTTGGAAGAGCCCTATCTCTATGACCTGGAAAAGGATAATCTCTATGAATTGAGCACGGAGGCTTTTCAGTTTTTAATTCAATGTTCGCGGGGTGAGGCCCCTGAAATAAAAAAAGAAGATGAGCCTTTTATCGCATATTGCCTTTCCGAAAATTTAATTAAAGTCTCGGAAGTTCCGGTTAAAAGAGAATTAAAGGTTCAACCCTCTCCTATTCCATCCCTTCGCTATCTTGAGCTTCAGATTACGGATCGGTGTAATCTCCGCTGTCGGCATTGTTATTTGGGAGAGGGGCGCCATCAGGATCTCCCTTTGGAGAAAATTAAGCCGGCATTGAAAGAATTTGCCGAAATTCAAGGGCTGCGACTCTTAATTTCAGGAGGAGAGCCTTTTCTTCATCCCCATTTCTGGGAACTCAATGAGCTCTTGAGAGATTACGAGTTTCGTTCCGTCCTCCTTTCCAATGGCACTCTTATTACCAAAGAGGTAGCTCGAACCCTTAGGGTTCATGAGGTACAGTTAAGCCTCGATGGAATGGAAGAAGGACATGAATCTCTGAGGGGAAAAGGTACTTTCCCGAGAGTGATTCAGGCTATTGATCATCTTAAGGATGTTTCTATACGAGTCTCTATTGCGACCATGATTCATCAAAAAAACTTAGAAGAATTTGAAGACTTATCTAATCTAATCAAAACTAAAGAGATCGAAGAGTGGAATGTCGATGTACCTTGCATCGCCGGTAGGCTTGCGGATAACCCAGACCTTTGGGTAAAGCCCGAGAAGGCAGCACCATATTTGAAATATGGATTTGGAGGAGGGGTTCATGAGTCTGAAAAAAATACTGCCTGTGGAGCCCATCTTTGTGCTATAATTCCCAATGGTAAAATTTGTAAATGCGGGCTTTTCAGTGATGAACCGATGGGGAGTCTGGAGGAAGGGCTTAAGGTTTGTTGGGAAAGAATGCCAAGAATCTTTTTAAAGGAATTAACCTGCGAGTGTCCCCAATTGGAAGAATGTCGCGGGGGTTGTCGCTTTAGAGCAAAATTTTTTGGGACACTTTACAATCCCGATCCCTTTCAATGTTACTTCCGAGGGATAAAGAAAGGAGGTGAATAAGATGAACATCAAAAAGATAGTGAAGAGATCCACAACGAACTGTAAATGCAAGGCATCGTGCTGAAATCCATTTCGGGTTTTTCCCCGCGGATGGAAAAATGCCTAACTAAATGACATTAGAGATTCGTTTGGCAAATTAAAACGGGCCAGGAATCTTAAGAGTTTTTTATTTTCTCTTATATGAGAAAAAAGGGGAAAGTATGTCTAAATAATTTTTCTTGGAATCAACTTTATCACCCCTCCAAATATTAAACCCTACTTGGTCGAAGCCAATGAATAAAAATGGGAAAAAGGGGCGGAGTTGCTAGGCCATTCAGGCCCCAAATCCTGCACCAATTTCCTGAAGCCTGCCCCTAAGCGCTTCCGTGTGAGGTAAATGACTACATTCTTCAATTTGTTAAAAAAGCCATACTCAGCATGAAACAGATTTTCTCTCTAAACCTGATTATTTTACAAATCAGTTGCAAAGAAAGTATCTATATTTAGATAAAGCTCCTTTGATCGGGAACTTCTTTCATGAATTTTCTTAGGGGAAAACCTCTACTTCAAACCAGCCAAAACCTTTCTCCCGAGGCCTTTTAATGGGTTACCCTTTTGACCCCTTTTCTTTAAAAGGGGGGTGTGCCCCCTTTTTACCATAGTTTGTTCTAATTTCTGCGCCCCTTGTCTTGAGAAAAACTTATTTTGGGGAAAAACAAATAACTACTATCGATATTCAATCTCCAAAATTGGCCTTCTATTAGTATTGCTGTACACATCCATGCTATCAAATGAAGTAATCCGCAAAGCAGGCGTATAGCTTGGAGTGGTATTGGGGTCCCATATCACAAAGCCATAGTTCGTCCTTGAGCCGTTGGCCCATCCCTGCACAATCTGGGTCACATCCCACTCCAACGGCAAAGAGGTTGTCACGGGTGGATATTTTTGAGCGTAAGGAGATTCATGCCAGCCCGGGCAATTATTCCAGGTCACCGTGCTAGCACTCCAAGAAGCGTTAAGACCATAAACCCTATAAACGGTATTCCAATCACCGGGGAGTACACGCGGATATAGTTTAAGCGTTGCTCGCACGATTGTCTTGCCGGATATAACAGAAGTAACATTGAAATATAAGAGGGAAGCAGCTGCCAGTACATCATAACCATTAACAAAACTGAATAGGAAATCATAGCTTACCCCAAGATCAGTGTTGGAATAGACTGTATTGGCCACGCTCGCATTTAGGTTATTATACATTACCACATTGTCGCGTTCAGGAAGAAATGACAGAGTTGTCGATGAGCCAGATTGGGTTGTTGCGTTGGCATAAACCCACGAAGAACCCCCAGCTGAATTGTAAGCCCGCAGCCGATAATAGTAAGTAGTGGAAGCAGTCAGTCCCGTATGGTCATAGGTGGTAATATTCGCTCCCACAGTAGCAATATTTCCATAGACTGAACTTATGTACCTTTCAATCTCAAAACCAGTTTCATTGTTGGCATTGTCAGTCCAAGTAAGTCGAATTGTAGTGCTGGATAGAGCTGTAGCGGTGAAGGACGAAGGGGCATTTGGAGCTGTAAGGGATAAAGTGGTTGCACTAACTACATTGGTATAAGCTGAATTTCCATTCGCATTGTAGGCCAGCCCCCGGTAGTAGTAGGTGGTGGAAGGGTTCAACCCGGTATTATCATAGCTGGTGATATTCGCCCCTACATTGGCAATCTCGGTAAATGGCCCTGAAGCTGATGAACCCCGTTCAATCTTAAAACCTGATTCGTTGTTGGAATTGTCTTTCCAAGTCAGCCGAATGGTATTACTGGATTGAGCCGTGGCGCTAAGAGCTGATGGCGCGGTAGGCACAGTTGGCTGAACGGGGGTTGATACCCGGGTTCCTGTTGACTGAGTTGTTCCAGAACAAGAAGAACGACCGTCACTCCATGTCCATGATGCCGAACCACTAAAGCTATTTCCATCCGCAGAAATCGTAACAGTCAAAGAATTAATGGTCGTTGTACCTCCTTCTTCAGGGTAACTCCCAGACCACCCCATTTTATTGCCATTTACATTACCAGTAAACTTCAGGTTAGTTCCTTGAGGAACAACCGTAATAGTGCATCCATTTTGGGTTATGGTATAGGTCAAGTGTTCGGTAAATGTCCCCTCCCCACAAGCTGTAGCATTGACTTGCTCAGTCGTCGTCCATGTGCCGGCCACGTCTGCACAGGTGGATGTAAGCGCAGGTTCACTTCCACCGCCGCCGCCACCACCGCCGCAGGCTGAGATCATTAGGATAAATAATGATATAAAAGACAAGCACCGCATAAGTTTTTTACTTTCCATATTTTTCACCCTCCTTTTTAGTAATTTTTAGTTAAAGAATGTGAGTAACCGCCTGGGCCAATTTATATAAGAAGCCTCTTTTGCTTGACATATTAACGTAAGCATTTTCCACCATAATTAATTTGCTATTTGCAGGATAAATTTTCATCACTACGTCCAGAACAACTGCCAAGAAGACAAAATTGCATTTCAGTTATATCTGGGTTAAATAATTTTTTGTCCATAAACTTGTAATCACTTCCCAGGAAGGAAGGCTTTTGTTTTAGATTCCTTCTTTTTTGCTGAATTCAATATTTCCCAAAGCTCGTCATAGGTGTTAAAGGCCTTCTTCCCCTTTTTCCCGACCTCCTCAACTACTCCCACAAGACTTTGGGGTTTATTTTTTTCATAACGGTAAATCCGAATGATGTAATCGGAAGTGGGATTCATAAATTTCATACCCCTATAGTGCGATAAGAGTTCCTGGATTTTATGATAGGTTTATATCACAGCCCGAATTACAGATAGCTTACTGATTAGAAAAAAAATTAAAAAAAATTGGAAAAAGTTTTTCCCCTTTCTGCTGGGTGGATGTAATGATATTGGTTTAAATAAATACATATTTAATTTCAATAGGTTAGAAGCATTTCTCGTGAAACTTTGTGGGTAATGGAGTTGAAGGATTTTGAAAGAGAACGTACCTTGATTAGATCTAAGTTTCGCTATGGCTTATTCGATTTTTTAAGTAAGGCATCTCGAAGGGCTTTAGTTTTCGAGGAGGGTTCAATTCCAAGGACTGCTTTTATTCTTTTTTCAAAACGATTATAAATGGATAAAGCATTTGCTTCCAAACCAAGGTTTTGATAACAGACCATCGCTCCTTGACATAATTCTTCTGCTAAATCATCCACCTCGAGCCCTCTATAATAACATTCTATGGCCTTGCCCCATTGTCGGGCTTGACACCAGTAATTGCCTAAACGACTCACACTTCTTAAGAATTTACTTCTAAGACGCTCTCTCATTGAGATGAGCCAGGGATGTTCCATTTCTTTAGCAAGAAAAGCTCCTCTATACATTTTAATGGCTTTCTCGGCCATAAGAAACGAATCCTCCCTCCATCCCTTGGCATCCATCCGTTCCTGCATTAGCTTCATCAAGACCTCCGGCCTGGCTACCCTCAAAGTAGCGGTGCCTTTAATAACAATAGCCTTGAGATTCTTGGAGCCCATGACGGCACCGTACCCACTCTGTCCGGCTGCACTGGCGGTCTCGTTGAGAATAATTGCAACTCGGCATAAATTCTCTCCTGCTGGTCTAATCGTCAAAACTGCAGCGTTAGGATGCTTCTTCAGCAAGGATTTCTGTGTTTCGAAAGAATCCAGTCCCCAAAGAGCTTTTGCATCTTCAAGCTTTGCTGACTCATTAAAGATGGAGAGATAGACCGGCTTGTCTGATTTACCGACAACCACCATTCCACCATACCCAGCATATTTCATTTCGGAGGGTATTTTCCCTCCAACCCCGGAATAGGCAAATGTTTCCTACGGATAGGACTGCAGTGCAATGCCGCAGATTTCTGTCCGGCTGAAAGGACCAGCAACTCCGCTGACTGGCCCAACAGAAATGAGAAGGGGATTATCGGGGTCAAAAGCCTCAACCCTGAGGCGACCCCTTTCCCAAAATGTCTTGGTGTTTAAACCGATCCCGCCCAAGTACTTCTCCGGTTCATAATCAGAGGTGGGGATAGCGTTGATTTTCTTGGCACTCAGGTCAACCCAAAGTATTTTCCCAGTCCAACCGTATGTGGTCATGTCTACCTCCTCTCCTTACCGGAGCCATTTCTAAGGGCGTGCATGATGCAGTATTCTGTACAAATAGGCCCGCCTCGCCGGCCGCGGCACAGGTCGCATTTAATGGCGACCTTCTTAGCAGGATGCACATGAATACGGGGAGGGGTAAATGGACAGACATTGGCACAACTGCCGCAGCCCACGCATTCAGTGGGATTCACATATTTCACCCCAGTTTTTTTATCATAAGGCCACATCTTTCTTCGGACAGGCGTAATAGCAATTGGGCGAATCACATTGCTGGCAGACAAGGAAAATAAATTGGGCATTAAATGGGTCTCGGACCAATTCATTCGGGGCCAGCGAATGTCCGTATTCTTTTTCGTGATAGAAGGCACACATCAGTCCACAGACACCGCAACCAGCGCATATATTTGCGTCGTGTACAATCCGTGCTGGCCCAGGAACACCTTCCAGTTTTAATCGTTCTGTCGTTTTGGTAGCAGTGGGTGCACAGGTGGTCAGGCTGGATACCGCACCAAATGCGAGAACCGTTCCCGCACCCGTAACGAATTCACGCCTAGTGATCTTCTTAGCTTCGGATTTCTTTTTAGCCATGGTTATACCCTTAATCTGTCTAATACTTGCAAGCGGATATAGCATACTGGGCTATCTTGCGCACTTTTGGGTCTGTTTGAGTGTCCTCCGGCAGGTTGCCGGTAGTCACAACCAACATATCCAGTTTTTCCATTACATAGATTCTCTGGCCTTTAATCCCTGCAGAATAATAGTAGCCATCCAGGGGCACCGTCCACCAGCTTTGATATCCATAGCCGGAATTGGCGCTGAAGGTGGTGTGTGTCTTAACAGATTCAGCAACAAAGTCAGCGGGAATAATCTATCTTTCTTCCCATACGCCTCTGTTCAATATCAGGTATCCGTATTTAGCCATATCCCGAGGGGTCATGGACAAACCACCCCCTCCATCATAGATGCCTTGCTGATCTGTTCACCAGTGAAATTTTTTAATTCCCAGCGGATCGAAGAGGTTCCTCCTGGCGAACTCCAAGGTGCTCATGCCCGTCCAATTCGTGACAATAGCGGAAAAAATCTGAGATCCTCCTCCATTATAAACCCAGATTGTACCGGGTTTGTTGGCCATTGGTCTATCCAGAACAAATTGAACCATGTCATTGCTGCGGCGGGCTAGAACGACGGGATTGCGGTGATCGGTATAGGGGTAGGTCCGTTCTGGCCAATCAAAGCGAGCCTTCATCGTCATAAGGTGGAAGATGGTTATGCTTTTCTTCCTTTCATCGAGATTCTGGATAGGGCGGTTTGCAAAGTAATCCAGCAATTTATCATTAAGGCTCTTAATTTTGCCCTGCTCAATTGCAATGCCTACCAATGAACTCATGATACTCTTGGTGCAAGAGTAGATTTTATGGATTTTATCTTTATCCCAAGGAGCACGAAAATATTTTTCATAAACAATATAACCATGCCGTACGAGGATGACAGAATTTACTTCAAAGCCGGATTCCTTCACGTAACTGGTGATCCGGCCGAGGGTCCCACCATCCACCTTTTGTTCTTCAGGGGTGGTAACTAACCATTCCTGGATTGGCCAGTAGGGGCGCTTGTCCGGGGATGTAGCAGTCGTTTACGTTGCTACCTGAGTGGTTGAGACTCCAGGTTTTGGCGCACACCCCACCATGACAGAAACGAGGACCAACACCGTAAGAAAGACCAACAGCTTTTTCATGAAATCACACCTCCAACGATTTTTATGATAACAGAGGCATAATCTTATTCACCCGGGAATGCTCCACATGCAAAAACAAGGACTGACTATCATGACGTCGTGTGATTTTAACGGCCTAACAACCTAAATCAGCGGCGGGGAAAAAGACTTTTGTTGAAATTGCACCACGTTTATTCCCCGTCCGCTGGATTTAATTGATATGGGTTCCTCCTGTTTATCCAAGGCAGTCCCCTTGAAGTCAATTTTTCTTTTAAATGGTCGCCTTCTTGTATTGCTTCTACATTAAATCTATGGATTGTCGGCGAATTGAGGGCAATTATTGAGGTACAAGCGTCCCTTTTTCCCATTCTACCCCCTCTGTTTGCTTGTTGTGGGTACACTTGAAGCAGTGTTGTCCAATATCCAGCAATTCCGATCTGCATTAGTTCGGCGTATAGACCTCAACATTCCCTAATGTGTTGCCGCCGCTCTTACCGCCAATAACGTATATCTTATTGTTCAGGACAACTGCGGCAAAATATACCCTCGCCTTAAGCATGGACGGAAGCTTGCGCCAGGTCTTGGTTGTCTCACTGTAGGCCTCAACGTCACGAAGTTCCTTGACCACATCCTGACCGCCCAGTACGACGGCCTCGCCGTTGAATGTTACAGCCTTAGCTGAGTACCGCTCAACATTCAGCGCGCCAACGTTCTGATACCACTTGTCGGTTGCGAGGTCATACCGCAAAGTGTTCCCGTATACGACACTAGACAAGTATTGACGGTACCCTCCGATGACGTACAGGTTGTTCCCCACGATGGTAACCGCGCCCCATCGGTGGTCAGTGTAAGGGGTGAGATTATTACCATACCATAGGGAATTATCACTGGGCCGGTAAGCATAGACCTTAAGCATGTTAGTAGAAGCGCCATTGGGAGTCACATTTACAATGTAGGTGCCAGATGAGTCGGACCACACATCTCCGTCAACGGATGGGTCATTGAACGCCATCAACGCACCTGTTGACCAACTTTTCGAATTCGGGTCGTAGATGCGGATGGGAGTTCCCGATGTCGGGATCAAGTAAATCTTATCGCCCACGGTTTTTGCCACGGCATCCATCATGGTCTCGGGCATGGACGTGCCTGCGGTCCATGTGTTGGTAATAGGATCGTATATCTCCACACTGGTCGTGAATGTGCCGCTCGAAGTGACGCCTCCGAAAACATAAATCTTGCCTTTGTAGACCGCAGCCATGTGGTGCTTCCTCGGCGTTATAAGAGGTGCGACATCGTTCCAGGGAGGCTGCTTGATCGAACTCCCGTCCGATGCCGTGAGCGACGTGCCAATGAGCTCGACAACATGCGTTATATTGGTGGACGTGTAGAAACCTCCTCCGCTCGATGTATAGCTCATAGAACGTTTCATGCCGAGCGGGCCGATCCCGTCCTTGTAATACTCGGTTTCAGAGAAGGTGGTCTGAGTGTCACTGCAGATCGTGGTTCCCAGAATGGTTTCGCAACCGCCCTCGCTTGTGCTATGGCTTACGACAATGCTGCTGAGTGTGTTGTAGTTCCCCGTGAAAGTGCCGGAATTAATGCCCGCTGATTCCGTGGACCCAAACTGGACGAAAAATCCGCCGCCGGTCATGGAGGGCTTGGTTGCATCAAGGATGGTCTGAAGAGTGGAACCGTTCGTGGAGCCAAGCAGTACGCCATTGGCATAGGCCAAATGCGTCCAACGCGGTTTGAAATCCGTGCTTGCCGTGCCGGTCGATCCTGTGAGGACGAGCGGATATGCCTGGGTCCCCTGGATGGTTACCGGCGAACCGAGTGTTATTGAAAAGCGGCCGGAATTTGTGTTGTAGGTCGTTGTGCTTGGTTGGGCAAACGTAGTTTGTTCAATGGTCCAGAAGAATTCCCAGGATGAGCCCCGCTGAAGCGATGCCGTCATCCCGGGGCCAGTTATACCGCCGCCACCTCCCGGTGTGCCGCCAGCATTACTACCGCTACCGCCGCCACCGCCGCAGGCTGAGATCATTAGGATAAATAATGATATAAAAGACAAGCACCGCATAAGTTTTTTCCTTTCCATGTTTTTACCCTCCTTTTTATTAATTTTTCCTAAAGAATGTGAATAACCGCCTGGGCCAATTTATATAAAAAGCCTCTTTTGCTTGACATATTAACGTAAGCATTTTCCACCATAATTAATTTGCTATTTGCAGGATAAATTTTCATCACTACGTCCAGAACAACTGCCAAGAAGGCAAAATTGCATTTCAGTTATATCTGGGTTAAATAATTTTTTGTCCATAAACTTGTAATCACTTCCCAGGAAGGAAGGCTTTTGTTTTAGATTCCTTCTTTTTTGCTGAATTCAATATTTCCCAAAGCTCGTCATAGGTGTTAAAGGCCTTCTTCCCCTTTTTCCCGACCTCCTCAACTACTCCCACAAGACTTTGGGGTTTATTTTTTTCATAACGGTAAATCCGAATGATGTAATCGGAAGTGGGATTCATAAATTTCATACCCCTATAGTGCGATAAGAGTTCCTGGATTTTATGATAGGTTTATATCACAGCCCGAATTACAGATAGCTTACTGATTAGAAAAAAAATTAAAAAAAATTGGAAAAAGTTTTTCCCCTTTCTGCTGGGTGGATGTAATGATATTGGTTTAAATAAATACATATTTAATTTCAATAGGTTAGAAGCATTTCTCGTGAAACTTTGTGGGTAATGGAGTTGAAGGATTTTGAAAGAGAACGTACCTTGATTAGATCTAAGTTTCGCTATGGCTTATTCGATTTTTTAAGTAAGGCATCTCGAAGGGCTTTAGTTTTCGAGGAGGGTTCAATTCCAAGGACTGCTTTTATTCTTTTTTCAAAACGATTATAAATGGATAAAGCATTTGCTTCCAAACCAAGGTTTTGATAACAGACCATCGCTCCTTGACATAATTCTTCTGCTAAATCATCCACCTCGAGCCCTCTATAATAACATTCTATGGCCTTGCCCCATTGTCGGGCTTGACACCAGTAATTGCCTAAACGACTCACACTTCTTAAGAATTTACTTCTAAGACGCTCTCTCATTGAGATGAGCCAGGGATGTTCCATTTCTTTAGCAAGAAAAGCTCCTCTATACATTTTAATGGCTTTCTCGGCCATAAGAAACGAATCCTCCCTCCATCCCTTGGCATCTATTTCCCCTAAGAGACGCTCAAAGGCCCAGGCATCAACCCAGCAGTATCTTGAATTTAGAGTAAGGCGACCATCATATAATTGAAGAGCTTGAGGATAATCGATTAACTTTCTCAGTCGATACAGAGTTATCTCAAAAGAATTATGGGCCGCATCGCCATCGGCCTCCGGCCAGAGGATGTCTGAGAGATCTTCTTCCCTCACCCCTCTTCCTCCCAAAGCAAGTAAGGCCTTGAGCATGAAAAGAGGTCTTTCCTGGGCTTTTCTGGAAAATCGGATTGACTTTCCATTTCTTAAAATTCCAAATCGTCCAAGGCTATAAATCTTTAAAGGCCAGGGCCAATTCTCCAGCTGGAATGGGTCTTGATCCGGGATGAGTCCTCGTCTTTGGATGATTTCTTGAACATAGTCGACCTCAATTCCTGCCTCAAGAGCTTTCATACAGAGGATTGCCGTCACTTTAGGATCATCGAAATGCGTATTCAACAATCTCTGATCCTTTCCAATACTGAGGGCCATTTTTAGAAATTTTAACCCTGAAGCCTCATCTCCTTTTTCGAAGGAAAAATATGCTTTGCTCAGAAGCGAATTGAACAGAAGGATTTTACTTTGGGTCTCCTGGGCAATAAGGGAACCTTTCTCAAGTTCCTCCATAGCTTCTTTCCTTTTTCCCAACCGGTGCAAGGCAAGGGCATTTAACAAATGGTCCCCACCTTGAAAGACAGGAGACCCCATCTCCTCGCCATATTTAAAAGCAAGAGCCATATGATGATTGAATTGACCAAAATTCCCAGAAACCAGGGCATATCGAGCACTCGAAAAGTGGTAGATATATCTATTTCGGAGATCCAATAAATCACTGGATGAAGGATTCAGATTTAAGGTAGAACCTAATCTGTTGAAAAATTCGCGGGCCGTTTCAAGGTCGTTGACGTTGATACCACTCAATAGGGCGTGCACGAGAAACGGCTGGTCAAGGATATGTATGCCTGTAGTTCTTGATAGCTCCATCCCTTCAGACACAGCCTCTATACATTTCTCGTGCGCTCCTGTTACTTGGTAGTATATAGAATCCGTCAGTTTTCCAAGCATTTTGAAGAAAGGGGGTACCTCTCTGGATTTCGTGAGCGGGGACAGTTGATTACGAATTAATGCCCCCTTTTCAAACTCCCCCATCACGAATTCCCGGAGAAATAGATTGAACAAAAGCCATATCCTAATATTCACCATCTGGGGAGGCTCCGTGAAGGCAAGAGACCTTTCTGCCCACTTATAAAATCCAGGATGATGAGGCCACCGGAGCGCCATTGCCGAAACCATACTCGATGCAACCCTTGCTCCAAACTCTTGGGAAGGAAACTCCTTAATTTCATTCATCAGGTCTTCTAATGTACGAATCCAATGGTCAAGTCGGTAAAGATCTTTATGACTGAAGGCGATTCCATCAACAATGCCTGACCAGGAGAGAAATGTTCCTTCCATGTCCCCTTCTTTCCGAAATTTCTCATAGGCTTTCTTAAGATAATTTTGGCTCGATGAAAGATCCAAGGGAAACCGGCATGTGCCCAACCAGTAAAGAAGCCAAGGGTTATCTTCTACCAAATGATCAGGAAGAGAAGTCAGCCATTTATCAAGAAGTTGATATCTTCCCTGGTTCAGGAAGGCAGAAGCCTGCTTCATGATCAGGCGAATTAGGCCCTCCCAATTCTTCTGATCCATATAAATTTGGGCTGCCTCTTCCATCTGGCCGGATTCCTCAAGCAGCAGGGCTGACCTATGATGTAAATCCAGGAGCTCTTCTTGGGAAAAAGACTCTTTTGCCCGGGAAAGAAGAAAGTTCCTGAAAAGAGGATGATATTGATAGACAGGCTCTACAGAATAATGCTGCTCTATAAAAAAGTTGTTCTTTACAAGTCCGGAGAAAATGGTTTCTGCTTCAGATGAACCTGTAAGCTCTTCTGATACTTTGACAGTCATTCTTGGAAGAAAAGCTGTTTTCATGAGGAAGGTCTGGGTTTCCTCCCTCGTTTTGGCAAAAATTACACTCCCAAAATAGTTGACAATCTCCTCTGGAATCTTCTTTTCCAGAGATTGAAGCTTAACCCCTCTCCTTATTGCACCAGAAATAAGGACCAGACCCGCCGCCCACCCCTGGGTAATTTGATAAAGTTGTTTTATCAGTTTATTCATCCCCGTCCGGGGAATTCTGGAAGCAATCATATGTCTCGATTCTGGCAAGGTAAAACGAAGTTCCTCCCACCGCAAGAACGTCATCCGGCCCTGGGCATGGAGTTGAGAAAAGAGGACCGGAGGATCGCTCCGACTTATAATGATTACTTTCTTGCCAGGAGGAATGATAGAGAAGCCATTAAAGATAACTTCATGAAGGGGAGAATCGGAAGCTACACAATGATAATTGTCAAAGACCAGCAGGGCAGGAGTTTTTAACCGTTCATAAAGGTTCTCGAAAAATCTCCGGGTGAATGTGGTAATTCCCATTAGGTACTCAGGAGTAAGCAGCGGCAGAGGCTTGCGATTACGGGGAGAGGCTTTCTTTGCTGCCAATCCCATGTAATAGAAAAAGGAAGCAATATCCGTATCGCCCTCATCCAACTGATACCAGAGACAGGGAATCTTTCGGGCATCAACATAGTTGGTAACGAGGGTAGTCTTCCCCGACCCCGCCGGCCCGGAGATCCAGACGATGCCTTGGTCTTTCAGTCGGTCAAAATAAGAAAAAAGCCTCTCTCGTGGCAAGGTTCCTTCGGCCTTCGGTCGGGTTATCTTAGCCAAAAAAAGTGACCCCTTTTTCACTCCCTGCCTCACTCTCTTCAATTAGAAAACTTCGGGGAAGGAAAACTTTATTCTTTAAAATCTCCTAATTCACTCAAGAAATGAAATAAGAGACTTGTTGATGGTCATGCCTATTGCATTAAAATCGTTGAGGTTATTTAAAATATATATGAAGCCAAAAGAAGGGTTATTTAAATTTCGTTTATTCTAAATTTAAACTTCATTGAATGTCAACGAAAAATTTTTCTCTTCCGTTTTCAAATTAAAGGGCATCCCTTTTAAAAAAGGGGGATGAGTCTATTTATTTTCTTTCCTATCCAATAAATAATTTTTTAAGAGTCAAGAGCAGACTTGACCCCTTTTTCCCTTTTTATAAATATTTTATTACAGTAACAATTTACTGGCCTCGATGATTTCTTGGCGTAATTTGAGGAAAGCGATGTCGGTGTGTTCGCGTGGCCGGGGGAGGTTCACTGGATAAACTGCTTTAATCCGCCCGGGCAGTTTTCCTTCCATAGTTATAATGCGATCTGCTAAATATATGGCTTCATCAATATTATTGGTCACGAATATTACTGTCCTTTTTTCTTGCTCCCAAATGCGCACCGTCTCTTTTTCCATGTAATACCTGGTCTGGGCATCCAGTTGACCAAATGGTTCATCAAGGAGCATTACTTCCGGATTATTAGCATAAGCGCGGGCGATACCTACGCGCTGCTTCATGCCCCCACTCAATTGGTGGGGATAATATTTTTCATAACCTGTTAAACCCACAAGTTCCAAATAGTGGGCGGCAATTTTCCTCCTTTCTTCTTTAGGGACTCCGCGCAGGCGTGGTCCCATCTCTACGTTCCCCAAGACTGTTCGCCAAGGGAAAAGCATGTAACTTTGAAAAACCAAACCCCGGTCAGGCCCGGGGCCCTGCACTTCTTCTCCATTGAGAAAAACTCTCCCCGATGTAGGAGTCTCCAAACCAGCGATAATCCGGAGCAAAGTAGTTTTTCCCGATTGCCCCGGCCCCAAAATTACTACAAATTCATTATCATAGACTTCCAGGGAAATATCTTCCAGTACATGGACTTTCATCTTTCCCTTCTGGATGAAAATTTTGCTGATATGCTGACAAGAAATTTTTACTCTTGGCTGGGGCCTGATTTCCATTATAGATATCCCTCTTTTATTCCTCTCTTCCAGGGGCAGATCAGTCTTTCCAGACCACTGATAAGTAAAGTGGTCAACCAAGCCACCAGAGCTATGATAGCCATTCCGCCAATCACCAAATCAGGTCTGGTCAATCTCATCCCTTGAATAATGATCCAACCCAATCCCGAACGAGAGCTCACCAGCTCCGCGGCCAGCACACAGGTCCAAGCAATACTCAAGGAAATTTGGAGTCCGCTGAAAATAGCCGGAAAAGCCGCTGGGAAACTAACGTGCAAAATTTCCGCCCGCCGGTTCCCGCCTAACATGCGAATTACGTCATAAAGCTCAGGATCGATGAGCCGAACCCCATTATAGGCATTGAGCAAACAAGGAACAAAAGCACCTATGACGATGATAAAAATCTTTGAGGCTTCTTCAATACCGAACCAGAGGATGGCAATAGAGATCCAGGCAATCGGCGGCATCGGCTTGAATATATCAAAGACTGGTTTGACTAAGGCATTAATATAGCGGTTTAAAGCCATCAATAAGCCCAATGGAACAGCAAAAACAGCGCCAATAGCAAAACCGATGAAGACTCGCCGCGTGCTATCCCAGATATGCCCGAATAAATCTTTACCCGCTAATTTAACCGTAGTCAGTCTATGTAACTCCTTCAATACATCCAATGGTGGGGCTAATGACCTGCCCAAGATCTGTTCTTTCGCCACCCAATCCCAAAGCAATAAAAAACCAAAGAAAGAAATCACGTAAAGGGAAAATTCACTGCGCAGGGTCTTTCCAAGAACTTTTAACATCCCTTATCTCCTAATGCCGGCCAAAAGCCTTTTTTCTAAGGCGTCAATCGCCACACCAATAAGCGCTCCCGCTACCCCAACGGTTACCATACCCAAAACAACCATTTCTGGCAAAGCCAGTCTTCTGCCCATAGTGATCAGAAAGCCCAATCCCGAATCAGCAGCTAAAAGCTCCGCGGCTACTAAATTGGTCCAGCAAATAGCCAAGGTGATTTGCAGCGCTCCAAAGACCATGGGTAAAGCAGACGGAATACAGAGTTTGCGGAAAATCTGCCAGTCACTCGCTCCATAAGTGCGGGCCATTTGAATTAAAGTGGGATTAGTCATGTTTACTCCGGTCCAGGCATTGATCACGCAGGGAACTACGCCGCCGATCCAGATAATAAAAACTTTTCCCCATAGTTCAATGCCAAACCAGAAGATACAAAGGGGAATCCAGGCAATGGGCGGAATAGGGCGGATGATCTCAAATAAAGGACGGAAAATTCCCCGGACCACCGTAAACCATCCCATGAACAATCCCAAAGGAATACCAATTAAGAGAGATAGCAGATAACCAATCCCAGCTTCCTGAATACTTATCCAGGCATGCGTTTGCAGGAGGGCTCCATCCGGATTTGGATCTGTAAGTTTAACAATAAATAATTTAAATACGGTAGATGGGGCAGCAAGCATGGTACTGGGAACTATTCCCAGATCAACGATGAGCTCCCACCCGCCAAAAAAAGTGACAATGCTGGCTGCTGATAGAATTTTAATGATCAAAGGGGTCTTTACTTTTACCGCCTCATAAGCCATTTTTTATCCCTCTCTCTGGCCGCGGTGGGCAAGGGATGAACCCTTGCCCGATGACCAATGTCCAAGATGTAGAGTAAGGCAATTATAAATTTATTTATATGAGGGAATAGGGGTCTTGACCATCTTCAAGAATTTATCCGTTACCCAATCCATCTTTTTAACTTTAGCCAATTCTTCGGCCTTTAGGCGCCCGTTGGCATGCAGGAATTCAGCCAGTAGCCTTTCCCATCTTTGCACTTGGCTTTCTTTCTTGGAAGCATCAAAAAGTTTAAGTTGCTCTTCCAATTTCCATACCGGGTGCATTTCGATATCTTTCTTGGCGGCCTGCTCTGTATACTCCATACCCGCCCATTCTTTGTACATCTTCTGGAAGAGTTTAATATTCTCAGGAGTCGCTCCTTCTTCTTTTAATTTATTTATAGACCTAAACATGACGCGCAAGAATTTGGCCACCACTTCCGGGTTCTTATCACAGAATTCTTTATCGCCAATGAGGGTAATGGGAATGGCCGCATTGCAAGTGTCCACGTTAGCCACTTCTTTCCATCCTTTTTCTTCCGCAGTATAGGTATAAGGAGCCCAGAGGCAAGCAAAATCGCCAATGCCTTTTTCGAAAGCAGCCATAATCGAGGCCTGGTCCATATTCTTGACTACGACATCCTTATCTTTCAGACCAAAAGCATTCAAATATACGCCCATGGCAAAATGAGCAGAAGAAACAGTAGTTACTAAGAATTGTTTCCCTTTAAGGTCGGCAGCCTTGCCATAAATTTTAGGATAACCTTTAACCGCTCCTTTAGTTTTTAAAACCGGGCTATTGGGCCGGACGTAAACCGCGTTACACCAAGATTCGTTATTGCCCAAACCGATTAAGTAGGCCCCGTATCTCAAAGCCCCCATGATATGCGGCACTCCTCCGATCCCTCCTAAGACCCACTGCTTGGCCGGGAGGGCTTCCAGCATCGCCATGCCGCTTTCAAAATAAAGCAATTTTAATTCTAAACCTTCTTCCTTATCCCATCCTTTTTCTTTAGCATACCAGGCTAAGAAAACTTCATGTTCCGGCATCCAGGCTGTGGGTAAAGTTATAAGTTTTTGCTGAGCCAATCCTGCTGTGGGGAAAATTAAAACCGCTAATAAGGTTAACAAAATTAGTTTTTTCATTTTTTACTCCTTTCTTTAAAAATTTTAGAAAATTATGAATTCTTCCTAAAAGTGCTCCTGTTCATTTTAAACTTCATCTCCCACCCCCTTTCTTAATAGGCTTGATGTTTTACCACCAGCGAATCAATTCGGTCACGCGCTTTCTCAGCTCTATAAATTTAGGGTCCAGGACTTGGCGCGGATGGGGTAAATCTACCCGCATATCGGCTTTGATCTTTGTCGGTTTATTGCTCAGCACCAATATTCTTTCGGCTAAATACACAGCCTCTTCGATATTATGCGTAATAAAGATTACCGTACTCTTCAGGGTTTGCCATAATTTAATTAGCTCATCTTCCAGATAGTAGCGTAATTTAATATCCAACTGGCCATAGGGTTCGTCCATCAAGAGCAAATCTGGATCTACGGCAAAAGCTCGAGCCACGGTCATGCGCTGCATCATACTGGCGGAAATCTGATTGGGATAGAGATGAGCGGTATCGGCCAAGCCCACTAAATTCATTATATAATTCAATCTTTCTTGCACTTTTTCTTTAGGAAATTTTTTAATTTCCATGCCGAAGGCTACATTCTGAGCAACTGTGCGCCAAGGCATGGGCGTCGGTTCCTGAAAGACGAAGGAGATATGATGTTTGCGGGGATTGGCCGGCTCGCCATCTATAAAAATGCTTCCTTTAGTAGGGGGCAGAAGGCAGGAAAGGCAGTTTAAAAAAGTCGTTTTTCCACATCCAGTAGGGCCAACGATAGCTAAAAATTCTCCTTTTTTGACCGAAAAGGAGATATCATCCAAAACTAACAGATCACCAAATTTCTTGGTTAGATTGGAAACAACAACTTTGTCTTTTTTATCCCAACTTTCCAAACCTGCACCTCAAAATTCTTTTTTAAAAAATCCTCTTTCCCTGCCTCTTAGCTGCGTAGACTTTGGCCCACTTGGGCGAGAGGGCATGAATGAATCAGCTTTGTTCTTAGGAAGAACCATGGCCTTCCGATTGCGCATCAATGAATTATCACTCCCAGCCGGTCCTTTAATAATTATGACCCGGCCTCAAAGGGGAAAAGAGAGAAAAGAGGGGCAATGCCCCTCTTTTCTTATTTCTCTGTCTCCGCATCAGCAATTTTTAGGGCTTTATCAAATACTCCCATAGCAAAGTCAATCTCTTCTTTGGTAATGGTCAAGGGTGGAGCAAGCATAAGCACACTTGCTGACCCGGGCAAACAATAAACTCCTTCTTTCATAGCTTCGGCTAAAACTTTCATCTTAGCAGTCGGGGGACGCACACCTTCCACAAATGGGTCATGCAAGGGTTCCTTAGTTTTTCGATTCTTCACTAACTCCAATCCTACAAACAATCCTTTGCCCCGGACATCTCCTATACAGGGGTGTTTATCTTGAAGCTCGAGGGCTTTTCCCAGCAGATATGCGCCCATCTGAGCAGCGCGATTAATCAAGTCATCTGCTCTATAAGCTTCGATCGTGGCAATACCTGCCGCCATGGCCAGAGTATGACCGCTATAGGTATGGCCGTGTACCCAAGGATTTGTCTCAAAGGCTTTGGCCACTCCTTCCCGCACACTAGTCGCTCCTAAGGGGACATAGCCACTGGTAATTCCTTTGGCCATGGTAATTACATCTGGGACAACTCCCCAATGCTCAATAGCAAACCATTTACCCGTGCGCCCAAATCCCACCATAACTTCGTCACACATCATGAGCATTTCATAGCGGTTGCATATCTCTCGTATCTTCTGCCAATACCCATCTGGGGGAACTATAATGCCATTGGCCCCCACGACTGTTTCAGCTATGAAGCCAGCTACTCTTTTAGCGCCGCCCTCAAATTTAATCACTTCTTCCACATGCGTGGCACATTGCAAATCGCATCCGGGATATTTCAAACCAAAAGGGCAGCGATAACAATAAGGATCTAAACAATGGAGGACACTGGGAATAGAGGGTTCACAAGCCCAATTGCGAAAGTCATTGCTTAAAGCCATCGCCCCAAAAGTAGAACCGTGATAGCTGCGGTAACGGGCAATTATTTTTTCTTTTCCCGTGGCCATGCGGGCTATTTTAATCGCTCCTTCATTGGCTTCCGCCCCACTGGTGGAGAAGAACGTCTTTTTGATGTCTCCCGGAGTAATTTCGGCCAAAAGTTTGGCCAAACGAGCTTTAGGTTCCGTAGCAAAGGGAGAAGCAGCCGTCGGTAGTTTGGCAGCCTGAGCGGATATGGCTTGAACAACTCGCTCGTCAGCATGTCCTAAATTACTAAAGACAAACATGGAACTAAAATCTAAATATTTCTTCCCCGCTGGATCATAGAAATAATTACCTTTGGCGTGGTCAACAATTACGGGGTTAAGCCCTTTTTGCGCTACCCACGGGTAAAGGACATACTCGGTTTCCAACTTTCTAATTTCTTCAGCACTTAATTTGCTCGTCATGGTCAGCCTCCTTTATAAATTTTTATAAATTGATTTTGCTCTCCTCTATTCCCCTTTAGAAAAGAGGGGCTTAAAACCGGGGCTTAGTGGAATTCTTCTATTATTCTTCCTCTATTAATGACCCCGATTTGGGAGATAAGCCATATTTTTGATCATATAAACCAGGCACATAAGCGGCTCTTCTTCCTGGACAATTTTCCCGCGGACATAAACGGCAGCTTTCGAAACTCTCTTCAGTAGGAAACCAAATGCCGGAAACTGATTTGATGGGCGTCATCAAGAAAGATTCGTTAAGTTGCACCCCTATTTTAGATGGCCCTTCGCCAAGGAGAGTAAAAAGCGGTATTTGCTCTGGAAGAGGCCAATCCGGCAAAGACCCCGGATTCATCCTGGAAAGCTGGCCTGGTTGAAAGCGACTCACTAAATCTTTATACAAAAAGTCTAAGGCCACGCGCAAAGCCTTTTCTTTTATGGCGTCCCCTAAATATTTATCCAAAAAATCGGCAAATTTTTTCGACCATTCCTCAAGTTCTTCACCACAGGTAGCTATATAGGGAAAAATACGGTGAACTTTTTCCACATTTACCCGCAGAACTCGACTGGTAAAGGTAACTCCATCCACTACTACTTGGTTATCTCTTTTTTCTTGAATATAAGCTACTTTATAAAAAGCTTTGGGCCTAGCAACCATCTGGGCTTCTTCTATTAAGCTTTTAAGTCTATCCATCTGGCTACTATGGGGACGAATTTTCAAAAATTCCCCGAGCTGTTCTGGAACAATGGATAAGGGAATTTTTTCGAAAAGAAAAGAGTCCATTTCCCTTGGAGGAATATTTGTTCAAAAAATTTTTACCAAATCTACGCCTTATTCCATATTTTACCAGATGGCCATCTTATGACATTTTACTTTTTTTTGTCAATCTCCAAAATTGCTGATCGTCTAACAGTTTTAGTATTTCTGGCCACCAGCAAACAGGCGGGAGGGGGAGAGTCTCTCTCCCTCTTGCCTGAATTAAGCTGGAATTTAAAAACTGATCGAAGGTTAGCCAATAATGAGGCCTCTGAAAAAGTCCTTCGGCGTGCAGTTGCGTCATTTCCCTGAACCCAGAAATCCCGTATTTTCAAAACATTTCTGGACTCCCGCTTGCACGGAGTTACCGCGAAGTCGATTTTTCAGAGATCTCAAATTCTTTAAGGAATATTTTGGGCCCCTTTCCATTCAAATCGTTCCCGAATAATAAATAGATTTAGGTTTTGGGGCAAGAGGTCAGGCAAATAAATTTTATTCATCGCCCAATCGCTAAAAAACTGGAGCGCAGAGCCTAAAAATACCCCTTGCAAATTTTAATAATTCCGTCAGGTGAAAGGGGAGGGAAGGCTTGGGAGCAGATACTCTTCCACAGCTTTTAATTCTTAACGCTCAAAAGTACGGGCGAAACAAAATTGCCATTCGCGAAAAAGATTTGGGTATCTGGCAATCTTATTCCTGGCAAGATTATCTAGAGAACACCCGCCTTTTTGCTTTGGGGTTGGCCGCCTTAGGATTTCGCCGTGGTGATAAGCTCAGTGTTATTGGCGACAATCGTCCCCAGCTCTACTTTGCCCAAATGGCTGCTTTATGCTTAGGGGGAATTCCCGTCCCTCTTTATCAAGATGCCATTGAAAGAGAGCTGGAATATATTATTGCCCATTCTGAGGCCAGGTTTATCGTCGCTGAAGACCAAGAACAAGTCGATAAAATGCTCGCTCTCCGAGGCAAAATCCCCACCATAGAATTGATTATATATGACGATCCGCGAGGAATGCGCAATTATAAACAACCCTTTTTAAAAAGCTTCACAGCCGTCCAGGAGCTCGGTAGAGAATTTGCGAGGAGTCATCCGCACTATTTTGAAGAGGAGGTAACCAAAGGAAATCCCGAAGACATAGCCCTAATAGCTTACACTTCGGGAACAACCGGAAATCCTAAAGGAGTGGTCCTTTCGCATGCCAACCTTTTAACTAATGTACGCTTAATTAAGCAGGCGGAAAAATATGAAGATAACGACCAAACCATGGCTTACTTGCCTATGGCCTGGATCGGGGATTCTATTTACTCTTTGGCCATGCTTTTTGATATCGGCTTTACGACAAACTGCCCGGAAGCGGCCAGCACCGTCTTAAGGGACATGCGGGAAATTGGACCGACGGTCATCTTCTGTCCGCCGCGCATTTGGGAAAATATCCTCACCACCATCCGGGTGAAAATGGAAGACGCGGCCTGGATAAAGCAAAAGATGTTTGATTTTTTTATGGACGTGGCTATGCAAGTAGCGGCTTACCGGTTGAAGAATGAGCCTGTCCCTTTAAAGCTCCGGATTTTATATACCCTGGGAGAATTTCTGGTATACGCTCCTTTGCGGGATAATTTAGGAATGAGGAAAATCCGTTTTGCCTATACGGCCGGTGCGGCTTTGGGGCCAGAGACTTTCCAGTTTTTTCGGGCCATCGGCATCAATTTAAAACAAGTTTATGGCCTCACGGAAACCAGTGCCATGTGCACCTATCAGCCCGATACCGAAGTAAAATTAGAAACGGTGGGGAAACCCTTGCCCGGAATAGAACTAAAAATTAGTGAGAATGGCGAAGTGTTGATAAAAAGTCCTGGCGTTTTTAAAGGATATTATAAAAACCCGGAAGCTACGGCCGAGGCGCTGAAAGATGGCTGGCTGCATACCGGGGACGCTGGCATTATCGATCAAGATGGTCATTTGATTATCATCGATCGGGCGAAAGATGTAAGCACTTTGGCTAATGGCACTATTTTTGCCCCGCAATATATTGAAAATAAACTCAAATTCAGCCCCTACATCAAAGAGGCCGTAACTATTGGGCAGGGGAAAGAATTCGTAACCGCCATGATTAATATTGACATGCAGAGCGTGGGCAATTGGGCGGAAAGAAAAAATGTCGGCTATACTTCTTACACTGACCTTTCCCAAAAGCCAGAAGTTTATGACTTGATTACCCAGGAAGTAAAAAAAGTAAACGCCAGTTTGGCCAAAGAAGAAAAACTACGCCCGGCCCAGATCAAAAGATTTTTAATTTTACATAAAGAATTAGATCCAGATGACGCCGAAATTACCCGCACCCGTAAACTTCGCCGCGGTTTTATTGCGCAGAAATATGCTGAGCTTATTAATGCCCTTTATTCCGAAAAAGAGGCAGTAGAAGTAGAGACGAAAATCACCTACGAAGATGGCCGAACAGCTAATATTCGAGCTTTTTTAAAGATTAAAGATGTGGAGGTATTTTCATAAAAATTTATCTATAGCCAGGCGGGATTAGGCTTATGAATAATAATAAAAAAGAAGTCTTGCTCCAAGTCCAGGACGTCCATGTTGATTTTGGCATCTTAAAGGCCCTAAATGGAGTAAGCCTGGAAATCCAGAAGGGTGAAATTTTGGCCATTATCGGGCCTAACGGAGCGGGCAAGACGAGCTTGGTTAACGCCATTAATGGTTTTTACCATCCTTCCCGCGGCCATATTTTTTTTGCGGGGCAAGACTTAACCAAATTGCGCCCTCATCAAATCGCTGCCTTAGGTATTGCGCGGACTTTTCAAAATGTAGCTTTATTTAAAGGAATGACTGTCTTAGACAATTTAATGGTTGGCCGTAATTTGAAGATGAATTCCCTCTTTATTTCGCAGGGTATTTACTGGGGATTAGCGCAGAAAGAAGAGATCCGTCATCGAGAAGCGGTGGAACGGATCATCGACTGGTTAGAGATCGAGCATATTCGCAAAGTCCCGGCTGGGATGCTTCCTTATGGCCTGCAGAAAAGAGTGGAATTGGGGCGGGCCCTGGCCGCTGAGCCGCAGCTCCTTCTTTTAGATGAACCCATGGCCGGCATGAACTTGGAAGAAAAAGAAGATATTGTCCGTTTTATTTTGGATGCCAACGAAGAATTGGGCGTCACTATAGCGCTTATTGAACACGATATGGGGGTAGTGATGGACATATCCGATCGAGTAATTGTCTTAGATTATGGAGAAAAAATAGCCGAAGGAACTCCGCAAGAAATTCGTTATAACGAGCGCGTCATTAAGGCCTATTTAGGGTCACCCGCGCGCAGATAAAAAGGAGGTCAGCAAAGTGCTTTTCTTGGGGGAAGTATTTATTGGGGGGCTTTTAGTAGGGGTGATGTATTCTTTAATAGCCTTAGGGTTTGTGCTGATTTATAAAGCCTCTGGCGTCTTCAACTTTGCTCAAGGAGACATGACCCTGCTGGCCGCTTTAGCTTTGGTAGGCTTCCTCAATATTTTTCCTCTTTGGTTAGCTATTTTAGCTACTTTATTAATGATGATAGGTTTAGCTTTAGTGGTGGAAGCTATAATCCTCCGCCCGCTGGTAGCTCGCCCGCCTTTAGTTCTTTTCATGGCCACCATTGGTTTAGGATTCTTACTGCAAGGCATTGGGCAGGGGATCTGGGGAACTGATCCAAAAGGTTTACAAATAGGTCTTTCGGACATTCCTTTTGAAATTAAGGGATTATTAATTAGTCAATTTGATTTGGCTGGAGCAGTTTTGTCTGGTTCGCTGGTTTTAATATTAGTTTGGTTCTTTCAAAAATCTAAAACAGGTCGAGCATTGCGAGCTGTATCTGACGACCATGAAGCAGCTCTTTCGGTAGGGATACCCTTAAGAAAGGCTTGGGCCATTACTTGGGCCATTGCTGGCATAGTAGCCTTAGTGGCCGGCATCATGTGGGGAAGCCGTCTGGGAGTGCAATTTAGCCTTTCCCTCATTGCCCTGAAAGCTCTGCCTGTTCTTATTTTGGGAGGAGTAGATAGCATCCCTGGCGCGATTATAGCTGGGTTGATCGTCGGGGCTGCTGAAAATTTAGCTGAGGTTTTTCTTGGTCCATATGTGGGTGGAGGAATTCAAACTTTCTTTCCTTACCTCTTAGCTTTATTTGTTCTCTGGTTTAAGCCCTATGGCATGTATGGAAGAGAAATTATAGAACGAGTATAAAATAACGGAGTTGCTTCCATGATCTACAGGGAGTGCGGAGTATTTAAGGCTACTTATCAAGAAGATATGGCTATTTTCCCTATTCCTTTGGATAGATGGGGAGTAATGGTCATCTCCACCATTGCTATTGGTGGAGTTCCCTTTTTAGCCAATGACTATTGGCTGGGCAGCATTCTAATTCCTTTCTTAGTCTTCTCTTTGGCCGCTCTTGGTTTAAATTTTCTAACCGGGTATGCTGGTCAACTCTCCCTGGGGCATGCCGCATTCATGGCTGTGGGGGCTTACGCCTCCCTCATTCTTTATGGACGCTATGGTGTCCCCCTAATTCTAAGCCTCTTAGGAGGTGGTTTAGTTGCTGCCGGGGCGGGAGGAATATTTGGTATACCTTCTTTGAGAATTAAAGGGTTCTATTTGGCTGTCTCGACGCTCGCTGCTCAATTTGTTATCGAATGGATTTTAACCCATTGGAAATGGGTCTCGGGCGGAGTCTTTGGTACTGTCGATGCGCCCCCCATGAAGATTTGGGGCTGGGTTATAGACACTCCCCTTAAAAAATATTATCTCGTCCTGAGCATAGTTATTCCCCTTACTATCTTCGGCAAAAATCTGGTCAGAGGACCGCTTGGTCGCGCCTGGATGGCTATTCGCGATATGGATATAGCGGCCGAGATCATTGGCATTTCTCTCTTCCGGAATAAACTCATGGCATTTTTGATAAGTGCTTTCTATACCGGAGTAGCTGGTGGATTGATAACTTTCGCTTACTATGGAGCGGCCAATATAGAAGCGTTCAATATCATGGTGTCTTTTCACCTTTTGGGAATGGTCATTATCGGCGGAATGGGAAGTGTCTTAGGTTCTTTTTTGGGAGCAGGATTTATCACTTTGTTGCCCATTTTTATAAACCAATTTGCCCGGGGTTTGGGAATGCCGCTTAAAACTGACCTTTTAGCCTGTTTGGATCTGATTATCTTTGGCGGCTTGATCATTATTTTTCTAATTATCGAACCATTCGGCCTAGCCCGTTTATGGCAAACTTTAAAAGAAAAATTACGTCTGTGGCCTTTCCCATATTGATAATTAATGTAGCTTAAAAAGGAGAGTTTTTATAGTAATTTGCTCCAAATTAAAAAGAAGGGAGGTATTTAAAATGAGCAAGCGGAGGATTTTTATTTTCATGGTTTTGGGGGTGGCGATCTTATTAGCTGGGCCTGGCCTCGTTATGGCTGCTGACCAATATGTACCTTGCTTAATCTATCGGACGGGCCCCTTTGCTCCTGGAGGAAGTGGAACAGGCGGTGGCTGGGAAGACTTCATGACTTTGGCCAATATGAAAGGAGGCGTAAATGGCATAATGTACAAATTTGAGGAATGTGAAACAGCCTATGATACGGCCCGGGGAGTAGAATGCTACGAGCGGGCCAAACCTAAAAATCCAGCTTACGTTCATCCTTTTGGTACAGGAATCACTTATGCCTTGCTCGATCGTGCTGCTCGAGACAAGATTCCTTTGGTCTTTATGGGTTATGGTCGGGCTGATGCTTCTGATGGCCGCGTGTTTCCTTGGGCTTTCAATTTCCCGACTAATTATTGGTCGCAGAATACCGCTAAAATAAGATTTATTGCGCAACAGATGGGGGGTATGGATAAATTAAAAGGGCTGAAAATAGCGAACCTTTTCATCGATGTGCCTTATGGGCAAGAGACCCGTCCCCTCCTTGATAAAATGGCTAAGATGTTCGGTTTTGAAGTTCAACATTTTCCTGTTCCCTGGCCGGGCATAGATCAGAAAGCCCAATGGGTGGATATTGTCCGCCGGTTTAAAGCTGACTGGGTTATTAACCGCAATTGGGGAGTTTCCTGCACTGTTCCCCTCAAGGAGGCTGCCCGACTTGGCTTCCCGCGCGACCGCATTGTGGGTGTATGGTGGTGTGGATCAGAGGAAGATGTCTTACCTGCCGGCCCGGCTGCCAAAGGCTATTATGCGGCCAACTTTAATGGCGTTGGTCAAAACTTTCCCATTATCCAAGAAATTATGGAAAAAGTTTATGGAGCTGGTAAAGGTAATCTTTCTATTACTCGAGTTGGCACTGTATTCTACAATCGGGGAGTCGTTACGGGAATTGTCATGGACGAAGCCTTGCGTACGGCGCAGAAAAAATTCGGGGTAAAGGTAATTACTGGAGAAGAGATGCGGTGGGCTTTGGAAAATCTGGATATTACCGAGGCCAGAATTAAAGAAATTGGGGCTGAAGGATTACTGCCTCCTATTAAAACGTCTTGGAAAGATCATGAAGGCGGAGGCTGGGTGAGGTTTCAGCAATGGGACGGAAGCAAATGGGTACCCGTGGGGGGATGGATTGAACCCCTGCGTGACTTTGTCCGCAAAGAAGTTGAAGAATCGGCAGCAAAATACGCTAAAGAAAAAGGAATAACTCCGCGGACGAGTGAAGCTCTGAAGTAGTCTTTTCTCCTCAGGGAAAGCTATGGAACCTTTACTGAGAGTAAACAACATCGAAGTTGTTTATGAGCATGTCATCCTCGTCTTAAAAGGAGTTTCTTTAGAAGTTTCGCCGGGGGGGTTGGTAGCTCTTTTAGGCGCTAATGGGGCTGGTAAAAGCACGACTCTTAAGGCCATTTCCAATCTTCTGCGAGCAGAGCGGGGCGAAGTGACCAAGGGCCTAATTGAATTTGCGGGGGAGCGTATAGACAAAAAAGACGCTGCCGAGCTTGTGCGCTTGGGTATTGTCCAGGTTATGGAAGGTCGAAGAAAATTTGAACACCTTACGGTGGAAGATGACTTGCTTACCGGAGCGTATAGTCGGCGCGATTCTGGGAATATAAAAAAAGACCTGGAAATGGTCTACAGCTATTTTCCTAGACTCGCGGAACGACGCCATATAAAAACGGGTTACATCTCTGGCGGGGAGCAACAAATGGTAGTTATAGGCCGCGCGCTGATGGCTCGTCCCAAACTGATGCTTTTAGATGAGCCCTCGATGGGCTTGGCTCCCCTTTTAGTGCAAGAGATTTTTGAGATAATCCAGCGGCTGAATCGGGAAGAAAAGGTAGCTCTGCTCTTAGCGGAGCAAAATGCCAATATGGCTTTGCAGGTGGCTCGCTATGGTTACATAATGGAAAATGGCCGCATTGTCTTGGATGGAGAATCAGCGGTCTTGCAAGACAACGAAGATGTGAAGGAATTTTATTTGGGCCTGAGTGAGTTAGGCACCAAGAAAAGTTATCGAGAAGTAAAACATTACAAAAGGCGCAAACGCTGGCTGAGTTAAAATTCAAAATGGGGGAGGTGAGGAGAAATTACTCCATCCTCACCTCTTTTCCCCTTAATCCACTTTAGGCAAATCTTTAAGAGCTTCTTTAATTTTCTCCTCGGGATATTCGTAGTCTTCTAATTTTTTAGCAAAGAAAGATTCATAAGCGGCGAGGTCAAAATGGCCGTGGCCGCTGAAATTAAAGACAATCACTTTTTCTTCTTTTTGCTCCCGGCATTTTATCGCTTCGTCAATTGTCGCCTTGATGGCATGAGCTGTCTCGGGAGCAGGAATTGTTCCTTCAGTGCGCGCGAAAAGAACCGCCGCCTCAAAGACCGGATTCTGGGGATAAGCCACAGCTTCGACCAGCCCTTCATCATAAAGTAGACAGAGCAGGGGAGCGTCCCCATGGTAACGCAAGCCTCCGGCATGAATTCCCGCAGGTACGAAAGTGTGCCCCAGGGTGTACATCTTCACTATAGGGGCCATGCGGGCCGTATCACCATAATCATAGCGATAAAGACCCTTAGTTAAAGTGGGGCAAGCCGTGGGCTCCACGGCTATAAAACGGATATTCTTTCCCCTTTTTTTCTCCGGGAAAAAGGGGAAACAGAATCCGGCAAAATTACTCCCCCCACCCACGCAGCCGATTAAAATATCTGGCTCTACCCCAATTTTTTGCAACTGGGCTTTAGTTTCCAGGCCAACTATAGTTTGATGGAGAATCACATGGTTCAACACGCTCCCTAAGGAATAATGCGTATCTGTTCGCTTCACCGCCTCCTCCACTGCTTCACTTATGGCAATTCCCAGGCTTCCCGGTGAATCCGGGTTTTCGGCTAAAATTCTTCTCCCGGCTTCGGTTTGTTCACTGGGGCTGGGAGTAACGGAAGCCCCCCAGGTCTCCATTAGCATCCGTCGATAAGGCTTTTGGTGATAACTCACTTTCACCATGTACACCTGACACTCTAAGCCAAATAGATGACAACCAAAAGCCAGCGCACTGCCCCACTGGCCAGCCCCAGTCTCTGTGGTCAGCCTTTTTACTCCTTCTTTTTTATTATAATAAGCCTGGGCAACGGCAGTATTGGGCTTGTGACTGCCCGGAGGGCTGACACTTTCATTCTTATAATAAATACGGGCCGGAGTTTTTAAAGCTTCTTCTAAACGCCGAGCTCGACAAAGAGGGGTTGGTCGCCAAATTTTATAAATGGCCAAAACCTCTTCCGGAATGTCTATCCAGCGCTGCTGACTGACTTCTTGCTCGATTAAGCCCATGGGGAAAATGGGGGCTAAATCCTGGGGCCCCAGAGGTTTAGCGGTAAGGGGATGAAGCGGGGGAGGAAGGGGCTTGGGTAGATCAGGTTGGATATTGTACCATTGCCGCGGCATTTCTTTTTCGGATAAATAAATCTTATTTTCGTCCATTTCTTTCTCCTTTTCTATTTAGAATTTATCAAGAACGAAATAATAAATCAGTTAGGCGCAACCATTTCCTGGTTGCTTTTTAGGCAGGGGATGAGCTCTAGCCCTGCCTTAGATATTTTTTCTCCTTTTCTCTCTGCCAATCTGCGTCCCCATACTACTCTAACATCTTCCAATCACCTTTGACGATCTGCACCATGACCATGGAGTCTGTACCCAGGCCGTTATGGTCTTCAGGAGTAATGTTGTAGATGCCGCTTACCCCCACGTAGCCTTTAGTTCTCTCAATTTCATCCCGCAGCTTCTCGTTATTCGTTCCGGCTTTCTTCAGGGCATTGGCCACTATATAAATCGCGTCCCAAGCATAACCAGAATGAGTATTGATGGGGAATTGGCGGTCATATTTATAAACTTCTTTGTACAATCTAATAAATTCGAGGATGACTTTTTTCTGCGGATCCTTGTCGGGCAGTTGATTCGCCACCATTAATTTTGTGGAAGGCATTATATTTCCTTCCGCGGCTTCACCAGCCAATTTAATATAAATTGGATCAGGTAAACCGTGGCACTGAAATAGAGGTACGGTAATGGCCAATTGCTTGACGTTCTTAGCGACAATGGCTCCGGCCTTCCCGATAGTCCAACAAACGATGGCTTGCGGAGAAGCGGCTTTTAGCTTAACTAATTGGGTAGTCATATCGTTGTCTGTAGGCTGAAATGACTCAGCGGCCATTATTTTCAGCCCATAATCGGGGGCGAGCTTTTCTAACCAGAATTTACCATCCCGCCCAAATCCGTCGGCCGCGGTAATGATGGCTATATTTTGCAGACCTTTCTTTTTCAAATAAGCAAAAGTTTTTTGCACGGCTACGGAGGTTCGCTGGGGAGATTTAAAAGTCCAATGGAAAGGGCCAAATTTTCCGCCCATAATAACCGGATCTCCGCCCACGCACATAAAAGTAGGAACCTTCATCTGTTCAATGATCGGTTTGGCAGCCATGCCCGTATCTGTGCGGGTCGGTCCAATGATCGCCACTACTTTATCTGACTCAATAAATTTTTTGGCAATGATGGCCGCTTTGGTTGGATCACCCTCGTCATCAGCGATTACCAACTGTAATGGTCGGCCATGCACTCCGCCTTCGGCATTAATCTTTTTCACTACCATCTCCGCTACTAATTTGGTAGGCGTCCCAATGGCTGCCGAAGGACCAGTTAGGTCAAAAAAAGCTCCCAATTTGATCGGTTCGGCTCCTGGAGCTGCTAAAGCCCCTCCGCAGATCATGAACAATCCGGCTACGATTAAAAATAGTTTTTTCATTTTACCCTCCTATTTATTTTAATTTTTCCCTTCCTCTCCATCTCCTCACGAGAGATAATGAGGAGGCGGAATGGTTTTATGCTCCTCTTTGGTCAAATATCCTTTTCGTTTTTCGTTCTGTTCGGGGCAAACTCTGATAATCAACAATTTCTACCTGACAACTTACCAAAAGCTGATGACTTATTTTATGTTCTAATTCCAGTCTTATTTCGGTATCTTGACTTCGATCTACGCCCGGTGCTCTTTCAACCTTGATGGTCATATAATCGCGGCCGTCTTCCTTTCGGTACAAGTACACTTGAAACTCACTGCCTAAACGGGGAATTTGGGAAAGAATATGATCTATTTGTCCCGGATATATGTTTACTCCCCGAAAGATGAACATATCGTCCGAACGGCCTAAAATCTTATCATGGCGGGGGAGCAGGTTGCCGCATGAACATCTCCCCGGGATAATTTTAGTTAAGTCCCGCGTACGGTAGCGGATCAAAGGAGCGGCCTCTTTCCGCAGAGTGGTAACTACCATTTCACCGACTTCACCGGGAGGCAAAGGTTTTAAAGTCTGGGGATCGATAATTTCGAGAATATAATAATCAGCCCAATAATGAATTCCTTCATGAGCGGAACATTCCAGACCAGTTCCCGGACCGTAAAGTTCCGTGAGCCCGGGGATATCAAAAGAATCCTCTACTCCCAAATACTCCTCCATTTGGCGGCGCATGGCCGCGCTATGTCTTTCCGCCCCGAATATTAACCGGCGCAGCTTAATCTTCTCCCGCAAATTGCGGCGGCGCACTTCCTCAGCCATGAGCAAACCCATGGAGGCGGTACAACAGAAAACCGTAGTCTGTAGGTCAACCATAATTTCACAATGTAAATCTAAATTTCCCGGGCCCACAGGAACAGCCATAGCCCCAAACCTTTCGCATCCTAATTGAAATCCCACCCCGGCCGTCCAGAGACCATAACCGACGGCGATTTGCACCCGGTCTTCTTCGGTCAGTCCAGCCATTTCATAACAGCGGGCAAACATGTGGGCCCAATCTTGGATATCCTTGGCGGTGTAGCATAGAATTTTTCTTTTGCCGGTCGTTCCCGAGGAAGAGTGAATTCTGACTACTTCTTTTAGGGGAACGGCCAGCAAAGGATAGGGATATCCGTCTTGCAGATCTTGAGCGGTAGTAAAAGGAAGATGAGCTAAGTCATCCAAGCTCCGCAGATCGCCAGGAGCAAAACCGGAGGCAGTCAAAAGTTGTCTATAAAAAGATGATCCCCTAAAGGCATGCTCTAAAGTCCATTTTAATCCCGCCAATTGCCAGGCGGCCAATTCATCGGCCGATTGGAAATGGGGCATAAAACTTTTCCTCATCTTGCTTCCTTCCTTTCTCCTTTCTCCGTCAATTTAACTTCTATGCGCAACCCGATGGCTCGGCGCAGAGCCATTTGCATCTCTTCTTCTAAATTTTCCTTTTTCTTTGTTTCTTTATGAGTAACTGCTTGGGCAGGGGCCACCAATAATTGCAGCTGGTCGTTCATTCCTTTTTTCCGCTTAACCTGGAGGGTATAATCAGTTTCCACTTCCGGGAAAAGAGCCAACACTTCTCTAATTTTTTCCGGAAAAACATTAATGCCGCGCACGGTGATCATTTGGTCTGTTCTTTTAAAGACGCGAGCCATTCGGACTAAAGTGCGGCCGCAAGGGCAGGGGTCGTAGTAAAGAGCGGTCAAATCACTGGTGCGGTAACGCAGAAGAGGATAGGCAGCATTAGTCAAGGTAGTGAGCACCAGCTCTCCTTCTTCTCCCTCGGGAAGATTTTCTCCGGATACAGGATCGATAATTTCGGCCAAAAAATGATCCTCGTTAATATGCAGGCCTTGCCGCGCCGGACACTCTCCAGCTACCCCCGGCTCTACTAATTCCAAAACTCCGTAAATATCATAAGCTCGCAAGCCTAATTCTGCTTCGATTATCTGGCGCACTTCCTCCGGCCACGGCTCAGCTCCCAATAGACCGATACGCAAAGACAAATTAGCGCGCGGAATTCTTCTCTTCTGCCTGGTTTCGACAATATGCAAAGCGAAAGAAGGGGTCGAGGCCAAAACAGTGCTGCGAAAATCTTGCATAATGCGTAACTGAATTTCCGCCGAGGTAATAGAAGTGGGCACCACCGCCGCTCCGATCAATTCTGCACTTTGGTTGAAACGCATCGCCCCTAAGAAAAGGCCATAATTAAAGGCCACCTGAATGACGTCATGTTCTGTAATGCCTACTCCCACCATGATGCGCGCCACCATTTCCCGCCAAATTCGCAAATCTTCCTGGGTGTAACCAATCACTATCGGATTGCCGTAAAGGCCGGAAGGAAACTGCAGGCAAACCACATCCCTTAAAGGAACGGCAAACAGACCATAGGGATAATTGTCCATAAGATCTTGCCGAGTAGTAAAAGGTAATTTCCTTATATCGGTTAGCGTCTTGATATCATCTGGACTCAATCCGGCTTCGTCAAATTTGCGGCGGTAGAAATCCACATGGGCATAAGCTTGGTTGACGACGATCTGCAGTCTCTCCATCTGTAAGTCCTGCAGATCGCGCCGGTTCATACTTTCGATCCTCGGCTGCATGATCGGCATAGTTTGCTCCTTTTCACCTTTCCCATTTCCCGCGGTAATCTTTTCCCAAAAAGGCCCGCTTGACTTCTTCGTTATGGAGAAGTTCTTGGCCAGATCCAGACAAGATGACGCGGCCAACTTCTAAGACATAGGCCCGCTGGCAAATCCGCAAAGCTTCCCACGCATTTTGCTCCACTAATAAAATGGTACTTCCTTTGGCAGGTAAAGCTTGAATGGTCTTAAATATTTCTGCGACCACATTGGGCGCTAAGCCTAAGGAAGGTTCATCGAGCATCAGCAAGCTGGGACGGGCCATCAGAGCCTTACCCAAAGCCAGCATCTGCCTTTCACCTCCAGAAAGAGTTCCGGCTGGTTGTTTCTGGCGGTGACGCAAAAGCGGAAAGAGGGCAAATACTTCATCCATTTCTTGGCGGCGGCGCTGTTCATCTAAGCGCCGCAGATAAGCTCCCAGTTCTAAATTTTCTACCACGCTTAAAGAAGGAAAAACCTTGTCCGTTTCCGGAACCTGGACTAAGCCCAAAGCCACAATTTTTTCCGGACTCAGGCCTTTAATTTCTTGGTCTTGAAAAACTCTGCTGCCGTTTGCTGCCGGATGAATCCCGGAGATAACGTTCAAGAGGGTCGTCTTGCCGGCTCCATTGGCACCAATCAGAGACACAATCTCGCCCGCCAACACATGCATAGTTACATGCCTGAGTACCTGCACTTTTCCGTAAAAGGCCTCAATGTTTTTTATCTTGAGCATAGCCTATTAAATATGCACCTTCTTTTTAGCTCACCCTGATCCTAAATAAGCGGCGATGACCCGCTCGTTGCGCTGCACTTCCGCGGGTACGCCTTCGGCAATCTTTGTTCCATGGTTAAGAACAATGACCCAATCCGCAATGGACATCACTAAGTCCATATTATGTTCCACTAACACAATGGTCTGCCCCTTTTCTTTGAGCTTCAAGAGCGTAGCCGCCATAGCCTCCATCTCCCGCAGGTTTAAACCAGCCACTGGTTCATCCAGCATGAGCAGTTTGGGTTCGTTGGCCAACGCCCGCGCCATTTCTACCTTCTTCTGCTCAGCCATAGATAGCGAAGTGGCCGGCCAGTCAGCTTTGGTTAAGAGCCCAAAAAATGCTAAGGCTTCTTCGGCCTGTTTTCTAATCCAGCGCTCTTCTGCTCTCGCCCGCGGCAAATGGAATAGGCCGCTTAGAAAACCGGATTTGGTGCGGGGATGTAACCCCACCATAACATTTTCTAAAACGTTTAAATTAGGAAAGAGCTGCACTTGTTGAAAGGTGCGATTAATGCCCAGTTGGGCAATCTGGTGGGGGGGGAGTTGGGAAATTGATTGGCCGAAAAAATATATTTCCCCTTCATCCGCCGGGTATAGGCCACTAATAGCATTTAGCAGGGTAGTCTTGCCCGCCCCGTTAGGTCCGATGATAGCCGCTATTTTCTGCGCCTGAAAATTTAAAGATAATTCTTGCAGAGCTTCCAAGCCGCCAAAACGCCTGGTTAATTTTTTTATCTCCAAAATATTGGCCGCCATTTTTAGGCTATACTTTCTTTTTCCCCAAAGTGTCCACCAAAACGGGCAGCAGACCTCGAGGAAAGAAAACAAGTACCAACATCAGGATAAGCCCATAAATTAAGACATTATACTCTTTAACTGGGTGCAACAATTCCGGTAGAACAGTTAATAAAATGGCTCCGCAAAGGGATCCCCAAAGGGACCCAATTCCGCCCACCAAGACCATGGTGACTACTTGAATAGAATAAAAGAAGCTAAAAGTCCCGGGACTGATAAAAGTAAAATAGTGGGCATAGAGAGCTCCAGCTAAAGAAGCCAAGAAAGCACTGAAGACGAAGATCTTTATTTTATAATTCTCCGTAGGTATGCCCGCGCACTTAGCGACAATTTCATTGTGGCTCAAAGCAGCTAAGGCCCGACCCACGCGGGAATGGATCAGGTTTAAGGACAGAATGAAAACGAGCAGGGAAACAGCCCAAAGCAGGAAATACATTTTTTTATCGGAGTCCAAGATCAATCCCCCGATTTGCAAGCGGGGGATCCCGGCGAAACCTGATGGTCCGCCGGTGACTGGTTCAAGCTGAATAGAAAGGATATAGGTAATTACGTTAAACCCTAAAGTGGCCATAACCAAATAATGGCCCTCTAACTTGAGGGTAGGCACGCCAATGATGTAGGCCACCAGGGCCGTAATCAAGAGACTCAGCCCCATAGCGGGCCAGAGGGGAAGACCCAAGGTGACGGTGAAGATGGCGGTCAGATAAGCTCCTAATCCAAAAAAGGCCCCCTGGCCTAAAGATATTTGGCCGGCATAACCCATTAACAGATTTAAGCCGATCACGACGATAAAATTCAAAGCAGCAACGTTGAGCACCATTAAAAAATAATTATTCCCCACGGCCCAGGGGAAAATCAGAATCAGGATCGCTAAAAGAAAAAGGAAGGTCTGATTATTCTTTCCCATAAAATTTTTAAACCCTCTTGATCTTCCCCTGGCCTAAAAGGCCGCTCGGCTTAAAAAATAGGATGATGAGCAAAATCAAAAAAGCCACGACATCCTTATACTCAGAAGAGATGAAGCCTGCACTTAATGATTCAAATACGCCCAAAAGCAGCCCACCCAGAACGGCTCCGGGCATTGACCCATACCCCCCCAGAATGGCGGCGGAAAAGCCTTTCAGCCCTAACATGGCCCCGACATCGTAAGAGGTCGTCGTTATCGGGGTAAGCATTATTCCAGCCGCTGCCCCCAAGGCCCCACTAATCGTAAAAGAAAGGAGGATCATGCGGTTTACCGGGATCCCGGTCAATAAGGCCGAACGGCGGCTGGCTGCCACAGCGCGCATGGCTTTGCCTAACATTGTATTTTTTAAAAAATAATGCAGACTAAAAACCATCCCTAAAGTTAGGCCAAAGATCCATAAGCTTTGGGGCATAACCGCCGCCCCCCCCAAAAGGAAGGGATCTTCCCCAGAGAAGGGGGGCAGATTCAAAGGATTTTTCCCCCAAATAATCATAGACAATCCTTTGATCGTAATGGATGCTCCTACGGTTATCATCACCAAAATGAGAATGTCTTTTGATTTGGCCCGGCGAATAGGTCCGTATTCCAACAAAAAGCCGACAGCGGCCACAGAAATAAGGGTCAGTATAAAGGAAACGATCATGGGGAGGTGGCTAAATGTATAAAAAGTAATCATAAACATCCCCCCCAACATTACAAATTCCCCTTGGGCAAAATTGACTATGCCGGTAGCGTTATGGATAAGGGAGAAACCAATGGCGATCAAGGCATAAGTGCTTCCCGTAGTTAAACCAGAGATAAGGAATTGTAAAAACTGGACCGTGAACGTCATAGCTAATCCGTAATTATGTTCCCCTTAAAACCAACCTGTAAGGCTTGCTCGTTTATTTCTTTGTACCTTTCCGGAGACAAATCTTTGACTACTGCCGCCGCCAGTTCATAACCGCAGAATAATTTTTTATGCTGCAGGGCAAAACCAAGCAAAACCAAATTGGCCATAAGCGGTGAGCCAATTTGCACAGCTAAACGCGTAGCATCTATGGCTAAGCCGTATTTATTTTGCTTAGAGTTCACCACCATTGTGCCTCGGGGGGAAAGCAGATGGGCAAAAGTCTCTACTTCTCCTTCATCGAGCGCTAATAAAAGGTCGGCTTGACCGCTTCTGATTAGAGGACCACGGAAAGGACCAATCTTGAGCGTGGAAATAACCGAACCGCCCCGTTGGGCCATGCCGTGCGTTTCCGAGGCAATTACTTCCCTTCCCGTTCTTAGGGCACATTCCCCTAAGATGCGCGTTAAAAATAAAACTCCCTGACCTCCCCTACCAATGATCGCTATTTGCATCTGCCAAAACTATCTCCTTTCTTTGCTTACTCTTTTTTTCTTATAGCTCCTGAGGGGCAAACTTGCTGACATACTCCGCAGCCAACGCATAAATTTTGGTCAATCTCGGGCAAACCAGTGGCGGCGTTTTTTACCATCGCCGGGCACTCCAAATCATTAAGACATATTTCGCAGCCAAGGCAGTCGGCGGAAATTTCTAGAGATTCTCTCGGGCTGGGCTTTGCTCCAGGAAGCAATAAGCAGGGATGTCGGGAAATAATCACGGCTAAGCCTTCTTGCTCGCCCAGGAAAGAAGCTGCTTTTTTTAAGGCGTTCATCATCTCGTCAAGGTGATAAGGATCGACTATCTGCAAATGTTTTACACCACTGGCCCGCAGTAGATCTTCTATCTTTACGGCTGTTGCCAAACGACCGTCGGCTAATCTCTCGGCACTGAGAGTTGGCTGATTGCCTGTCATGGCCGTGGTGGAATTATCCAAGATAACCAAGATAAACCGGGCATTTTGATGAACGGCATCTATAAGGGCCGGAATTCCCGCATGATAAAAGGTAGAATCGCCTATGGTGGCCACAATCGGAGAATTTTCGCCCTTCATTTGCTGGGCCAAGTAAAAGCCGGTTGCTTGGCTGATGGCTGCTCCCATGCACAGGACTGTATCTACAGCCTGCAGATTTAAACCCAAAGTATAACAACCAATATCGCTCGGATAAATTCCTTGGGGAAAAGTCTGGCGAATGGCGTAAAAGGCGGCACGATGAGGGCATCCTGGGCAAAGAGTTGGCCGGCGCATTTTCCCCGCTGAATGTTTGGGCTGAGCCATGGGCTTTTTTACAAATGAAGATATGGCCTCGGCTAAGACGTCGGGGATTAATTCTCCTTGCGGCGGCACCATCCCCTGTAACCTGCCCTGTACCCGATTCCGCATCCCCAACTGCATTTCTATTACGGGATAAGTTTCTTCGATGATCAATATATTTTCCAAAGAATTAATCTCCGCCAGCAGGTCTTCCACAGGTAAAGGGTAGGGAATTCTTACCTGGTATAAAGCCACTAATTCTTCTAATTGCCCTTCTTTAATTAGATCATAAGTTTGGGCCAAAGCCACCCCCGAGGAAATGATACAAAATTTGGCTCCTGGATTTCCCAAAACTTTTTGGAAGGCTTTTTTACTGATTTTTTTGCGCAAGGCCGATATTTTCTCATTAAGCTGTTTATGCAATTGATACCGATAAGCTGGAGTTGCTGCCCAGCGTTGCGGGTCTTTGGCGAAACCGGAAGGAATTTGGGGCGGGAGCAGATCATGCAAAAGAACTGCTTGCCGAGAATGACAAATTCTGGTCGTCGGCCTTAACATTACCGGAATTTCATAATCTTCGGAGATTTGAAAAGCCTCGGCCACCATATCTTTGGCTTCTTGCGGACAGGAAGGGTCGAAGACGGGAATCTTCGCCATCATGGCCAACCAACGACTATCCTGTTCGGTCTGGGAACTATGGGGACCAGGATCATCAGCCGAGATAATTATAAAACCGCCTTTAACTCCCGTATAAGCTGAACTCATCAGCGGATCGCAGGCCACGTTCAAACCTACCTGTTTCATGCTGACCGCCGCGCGTCCACCACAATAACTAATTGTTAAAGCAGTCTCAAAAGCTACTTTTTCGTTGATCGCCCATTGGGCCAAAGCGGGGCTTCGGGCTTGGGAAACCATGCTCATAAAAGAAGAAAGTATTTCCGAGGCCGGAGTGCCTGGATAGGAAGTAGCAAAAATACAGCCGCTTTCTAAAAGTCCCCGCGCTATCGCCTCATTACCTAAAAGAACCTGTCTCAATATTCGTCTCCTTTTTAATTAAAAAATCCTCTATACCATGTATTGGCCAACCCTTTCCCTTCTTTGCTAAAGAGGCTGTGTCTTAATAAAAAAATAGCTAACTTTTGATCAAGGGGCCGGAGGCAGGCCGGAGGCAAGCCAGAGGCAGGCATTCATTCAGAATCATGAGGCAGTGGCTCTTCCATAAGTTCGGGCGGATTTAGAAGCTTAATCATTTTGTTCAGTTTAACTATCCGCCGGCCCTTTGCGGAAAATCGTTGGTCAATTTTGAACAACTTCTTCTCCCGCCGATGCTTCTTCATTAATGCTTGCCTCTGGCTTGCCTCGAGGATCTCTTTGGCCCAAAATAAAAAAGCCGTGGACAATCTTGAAGCTGCCCACGGCTTTTTAAAAATCCCATTATGTCAGATGCGCCGATCTATGGGCAGACTTCACCTCCTTTGTTGTTCCACCACCAGCCCCAGAATTTAATATTCGTCATGCCCATACAATCGACCTTAGCTAATTTAAATTCTTTTTACTACAAGAAAGAAATTCTTGTCAAGTTTTTTTTGCGGGATCTAGTAATGCCTTACTAAAGGGTGGATTTCTTATAACTCCCCCTTTTTCCCCCTCTTAGTTTAAGAGGGGGAGAGGGGGAGTTAAAAAATTTCGAGATGGACAATAGATTAGATTTGTTAGGCAAACCATTAGCGAAATTGGCCAGCCTTTATGGCTGGCTAAATAATGCGTTAATCAAAACCCGGCGGTGGAACGAAGGACTGGAATTCCCTTTCCAGAACCTGCGCTAAATAAATACAAGTGTAATCCCCGTATTGGGGTCCTATAATTTGCACACCCACTGGTAATCCTTCTTTAGAAAATCCGGCCAGGGCCACAGTGGCTGGCAAATAAAAATTACCGCCATAACCAGCCCAGAACATTTGCGTGGTGGAGGGTTGCGGTTGGCCATTAACCATGATCATGCGCTCCCAGCGCTCTCCTTTTTGATTGTGGGGAAAAGCTACCGTAGTAGCCGTGGGACATAAAAGTAAATCATATTGTTTAAAGAACTCTGCCCAAGCCAGACGCATCTTATGCCGGGCTTCATTGTAAGCCAGCCAGTCTCTATGGTACATGGCTTGCGCTCTAATCATTTGGGCTCTGTATGATTCATCATCGACCCTCAAGAGGTTAAATTCGGCTAAGTTTTGCTGAAATTGGGCGGAAGTCAATCTCCCCGAAGTAGCTGCCCGCAAAAGCTGAATGTAATTCCGGTGCGCTTCTTTAGAGCTGAAATTTGGCCGGGCATCTTCGACCACTTTGACTTTGTTCTTTCTGAGGAATTCGGCAACTGCTCTAATCCCTTTTTGCACTTCCTCGTCAACTTCTGCTTCTGGATCGCTGTAAACGACGGATACTTTATACTCCCGCAAATTTTTCTTGGGGGGCTTGGGCAAACACACCTGCCATCCTCGGCCATCAATCTCATCGGGACCAGACATTATCCCCAGAGCCACAGCTAAATCTGCGGCGCTCCTGGCCAAAGGACCGATGGCCGAAATATCAGTAACGCTCACCACACCAGGAAGGGCATGGCCCCGGGGGGAGCATATCCCATAAGTTGGCTTATGCCCATAGACGCCGCAATAATGAGCTGGGTTACGAATAGAAGCGCCAATGTCGCTTCCGGCCTCAATCCCCGTAAGACCCGCGGCTAAGGCCGCGGCCGAGCCTCCGGAAGATCCTCCGGGAGTCCTGGTGACATCCCATGGATTATTGGTCGTCCCGTAAATTTCATTAAAAGTCTGCCAATCCGCCAAATACATGGGCACATTGGTCTTACCAAAAAGGATTACCCCTGCTTGCAAGAAACGCTCGACGGCCAAAGAATTTTTGCGGGCAATATTATCGCGATACTGCGGGACTCCCCAGGTGGTGGGCATGCCGGCGACATCGAATGAGTCTTTAATGGTCATGGGCACTCCGTGGAGGGGACCCCAGATTTCTTTTTGGGCCAGAGCGCGATCGGCCTGGCGAGCCCTTTTCCGAGCGCCTTCTATGTCCATGTAAACTATGGCATTGATCTTGGGATTATAACGTTCCACGCGTTCAAGGTAAAAATCCAAAAGCTCTAAACAACCAATCTTTTTCTGACGAATTAATAAAGCCAGCTGCTTGGCGGAACGAAAAGGTAAAGGAACCATCTCTGTTCTCCTTCCCTGAATATTTTTGAATCGTAAATTAAATCAAAAATAAAAAAAGGTAAAGAGGGAAAATTTGGCAGCGCTCCCGGAAGAGTGATTAATAATAATTCTCTTCCTTTCAAGCAAGAGATGGATTACCCTTTTTAGGAGATCTTTGAAAAACCCACTTTTGGTCACTCCCGTGAAAGCGAAAGTCCAGTAAAGCCTTGAAAATACTGGATTCCTAGTGGCGCAGATTTGGCATAATTATATCTCCAAATACTTTTCCGAGATCTCTTTATTCATCTTTGACTTATCTAAAAATCCCAGTTAAAATTTTTAAAGACATTAAAATTACTCTCCCCTTAGGCCAAAAAATGAAATTCGTCGCGGACCGCACATTAGGGAAGTTGAGCCGCAAATTGCGCACTTTGGGGTTTGATGTAGTTTATTACTCCGGAGGAAACACGACTGAGGCAGCCAAAATTGCCCAGCGCGAAGGCCGATGCCTCTTAACCCGCAGCCATAAGATTCCGCCAGGAGTTGGGGAATTTAAATTCGTCATTGTGGAAGAGAATGATCCGCGCCAACAAATTCAAGAATTATTCGCCAAATTACCATTAAGATTGGCCGAGGAGAATATTTTTTCCCGCTGCCTTCTTTGCAACGAACCTTTAAAGGAACTGCCCAAAGCTGAAGTGGAAGGGAAAGTTCCTGATTTTATTTTTCGCCTTTATGAATCTTTTCACTCCTGTCCGCGCTGCCAAAGGATTTATTGGCCGGGAACCCATTGGGAAAAAATGAAAAAAGAATTAGCCAAAATTTTTGGCGAACATGATAAAATATAATAAAATTTTAAAGAAGGGAGAAAATATGGCCCTTTGGGATATGATCAAAAAAGGGGCAGAAGAAGGGTTAGAGGCTCTGAAAGAAGGAGTCTCTGTGTTCATGGCCGAAGCTGAAAAACAAAGCAAAATTATAAAGAAAAAAGTGGAACTGGCGGCGGTTCAAAATAATGTCCGCAGAGTTTTTACCCGCTTAGGAAGTATCATCTATGATCTTCATGGCCGAGGTAGCCAAGATATATGGTCCGAAGAAGAAGTTAAAAATTTAATCAATCAAATTGATGGATATAAAAGGCGGGTGCGCGAGATAGAAGAAGAAATAGAGGCGATTAAAAAAGAAGAGAAAGGCCCGGCTGCTCCTCCAAGTATTAGCAGCAGTGAGCCTCCCCCTCCGCAAAATCCAGGATAATCTTCCTTCTCCCCGACCGTTTCTCCATGGAGTGAAAAGGCCAAAGGTAAGCCGGCCAGAGGCAGGCCAGAGGCAGGCCGGAGGCAGGCATTCATTCAGAATCATAAGGCGGTAGTTCTTCCATTGGCGCGGGCGAATTTAGAAGCTTAATCATTTTGATAAGTTTAAAGATTCGCCGGCCCTTTGCGGAAAATCGATGGTAATCTTTGAACAACTTCTGCGCCCGCCGATGCTTCTTCATTCATGCCTGCCTCCGGCCTGCCTCTGGCCTGCCTCTGGCCTTTTTTTCCAGGTTAGCCAATTATTATTTATGGCCTACCCTCTTAGAAAAAGGGGAATTAATTTCATTATGAAGATTTTGCGCCTGGGTCAATTAGGATCTCAAACTGGCGCAATCAGTAGGATCTCCCTGAATCTTTTCTAAGGCGTGTTTTAAGACGGGCAGAAGGATGGATAAATTCTCACGCACAGCCTGCGGGCTACCGGGGAGATTGATGATCAATGAACGCCCGCGGATCCCGGAGACGGCGCGCGAGAGCATAGCCATAGGCGTCACCTTCATCCCTTCCGAACGCATAGCCTCGGCCAAGCCCGGAATTTCCTTGTCCAGTACGCGTCTGGTCGCTTCGGGAGTGACATCCCGCGGACTTAATCCCGTCCCCCCCGTAGTTAAAATCAGATCAATCTTCTTTTGGTCAGCATACTCTTTGAGCTTCGCGGCGATCACATCTTCTTCATCTGGGATGATTTCGTAAGCTTCCAGGCGGGCGGGAAAATCCCCCAGCGTCCGCTTAATCTCCGGGCCACTTAAATCAATTCTTTCGCCTTTAGACCCGCGGTCACTTATGGTCAGAATCCCCAGGGAAAACAAAGATTTCATCTCCTATTTTTATTTCTCCGCCGATGAGGACCTTAGCAAAAATCCCTTCCCGGGGCATAACACAATCACCCGCTTGGTAATATACAGCGCAGCGCGTATGACATTCTTTGCCAATCTGGGTAACTTCTAAAAGCGTTTGGGGCCCGATCCGAAATTTAGTTCCGATGGGTAATTGGAGCAAATCCAAGCCCTCTGTAGTAATATTTTCCGCAAAATCCCCCGGCCCTACTTTCAGGCCTTTGGCCACCATCTTGTCTATGGACTCTTTGGCTAAAAGGCTCACTTGCCGCGGCCATTTTCCGGCATGAGCATCATCTCGTAACCCAAAATCGGGGAGAAGACAGCCTTTCCCCACGTTAGTCTTCTTGGTTCCCTTCCCTTTACTGATATTAACGGCTACAACTTTACCTGTTTTTTTCATTTCCCCGCTCGCTTGAGCAACAATTGCGCTGCTGCTTTGGCCAAGACATTGGAGACATTTTTACTTCGGGAAAGATTCTTCAGATCTCTCTCCTGTAAATGGTCTAAAAAACGGAGGGCTATGGCTAAAGGAGTCTTGGGATTATTTACCAAAGCAAGTTTTAGAGCATAGTTTTTTATCCAATTTTTATTCCGGGCAATGTATTTATATACTTCTTCCGCAAGATTTCTCTGCTGAGCAAAAGTGAAAACATCGTTTTCGGTTAGTTTTGGGCTGCGCAAAACAGCCATGACCACGGCCTTATTGTGGTCGAGGATTAGAATATTACGGGCCTCTCTATTACCCATCATGGCCAGCCGAATTTTTTGCGGTATACTCATTTTGATAATCTTCTGGTAGAGGTTTTGCCTCTGTTCGTCAGTCAACTGCTCTTGGAACTCATAAATTAAATCCGGAGAAAAATCAGCGGCATCTTCTTCTTTTACCTCTATACTATCTAAGAGACGTTCGGCTTCTTCTATCTCTTGCTCGGCAGAGAGGGATTTATTTTTTTCCTCTTTGATTTCTTCTCTCCCCACCATACCCGTTATTAATTAATAAAGGCTTATTCTTCTTTCGGCGTCGTTTTAGCAGCGGCGATTATCTTTTCAGCCAGGTGAGCGGGAACTTCTTCGTAATGAGAAAATTCCATGGCGAATGACCCTCGGCCACTAGTCATAGAAGTGAGGTCCGGGGCGTATTTCGTGACCTCGGCCAAAGGAACCTGGGCTTTGATCAATTGCCCTTTAGAACGGGGTTCCACCGCTAAAACCCTTCCCCGGCGGCTATTTAAATCGCCAATTACATCACCCATATACTCATCGGGTACAAATACTTCTATATTCATAATCGGTTCCAAGAGTACTGGATTAGTCTCCAATACCCCTTTTCTAAAGGCCATGGAGGCCGCGATCTTGAAGGCAATTTCTGAGGAGTCAACTTCGTGGGATTTGCCATCATAAAATTTAACTTTCACATCTACCACGGGGTAACCAGCCAAAACGCCGCTCTGCATAGCCTCCAATACCCCCTTTTCTACAGCCGGGACAAAGTTGCGGGGCACATTCATCCCCACCAAAGCATTCTCAAACTCAAAACCTTTCCCGCGGGGAAGCGGAGAAAGCTCAAAATGTACTTCCGCAAACTGACCGCGTCCCCCACTTTGTTTTTTATGGCGGTAAATAATCCCACTTTTGGTTGCCTTTATGGTCTCTTTATAAGGAATCTTGGGTGTCTTCAAAGTTACTTCTACGCCAAACTTTCTCTTTAATTTCTCTACCGTAACTTCCACGTGGACCTGGCCCATTCCCGATAGAATCAATTCTTTGGTCTGCTCATCTCGCTGCACCCTAATAGTCGGATCCTCTTCACATAACCGCAGAAGAGCCGTGGTTATCTTCTCTTCATCACCTTTCGATTTGGGGGCTACGGCAAAAGAAACGGGGGGCACCGGCATAGTGATTCCTTGATAAATTATGGGTTTTTTTTCATCGCAGATCGTATCCCAAGTAGTGGTTTCCCGCAGTTTGGCCACCGCCGCAATATCTCCTGGCCCCACGCTTTCAATCGGCTTTTGATTCTTCCCTTCCAGTTGCAAAATCTGCCCAAAACGTTCCTTTACCTCTTTATTAGCATTGTATAAAGTAGCATCGGCTTGGAGAGTTCCCGACCAAGTGCGGAAGATAGTTAATTTACCAGCATAGGGATCGGCCAAAGTTTTGAAGACAAAAGCTGAGAAAGGCTCATCTTCGGCAGGTTGCCGAATTTCTTCTTCTTTGGTGGCCGGATTGAGGCCTTTAACTGGCCCCCGCTCTAAGGGGGAAGGCAGATAATTAATTATCGCTTCTAATAAAGGCTGGATGCCCATATTTTTCAGACCCGAGCCACAAAGGACTGGAAAGATGGTTTTGCTAAGTACTCCTTTTCTCAATCCTTGGGCTAATTCCGCCGAGGAAAGTTCTTGACCTTCCAAATACTTTTCTAATAGAGCATCATCGGCTTCAGCTATCGCTTCCACCAATCTTTCCCTGGCCTTTTTTGCTTCCTCTACCAAATTAGCCGGAATCTCTCCCTTCTTCATCTTACCGCTTAAGTTGTTCTCAAAGAGCACCGCTTCCATACTTAAAAGATCTATTACCCCCGCAAAGGATTCTTCGGCCCCGATGGGCATTTGGATAGGAATGGCTTTGGGAGTGAGAATTTTTTGAATATCCGCCAAAGCTTGAAAAAAGTTGGCTCTTTCACGATCCATCTTGGAGATGAAAAAAAGGCGGGGCAACTCGAATTGCCCAGCGTATTCCCAAACTTTCTCGGTCTGCACTTCCACTCCGGAGACCGCATCAACCACGATGATTGCTCCATCAACTGCTTGCAAGCTATTTTTGGTATCCATAATGAAATTGGCATCGCCCGGAGTATCGACCAGGTTAATTTTATGTTTATCCCACTCTACATGATGAAAGGAAGAACTGATACTAAGGTTGCGTTTAATTTCTTCGGGTTCGAAATCCATGACCGAGGTGCCCTCATCTACGCGGCCTAAACGATCAGTCTGTCCTCCGTCAAAGAGCATTGCTTCCGCTAAAGTTGTCTTCCCAGCTTTGCCGTGAGCTATAAGCGCCACGTTGCGCAAGCGGCCAGTTTCATATTTCCTCATATCTACTCCTTATTTTTATTGAATTTCGGCGATAAATTATATTATGATTTATTTTTAAGGTAAAAAACAAGAATAAAATTTTGGGCATGCAACAGTTAATCGATAAGTTCTTAAAATTCTTGGTCATAGAAAAGAACGTCTCTCCGCATACTTCGAAAGCCTATGCTGCTGATCTTAAGGAATTTCACGAATTTTTGCTTGCCTCTGGTTCTCGGCCAACGGGTGCTGGGCAAATCGATGTAAAAAAAATCGATCATTTAATGATCCGCGCCTTCCTTAGCCATTTATACCAGAAACGTAAAAAAAAATCTTCTTTAGCCCGGAAATTAGCCGCTTTACGCAGTTTTTTCCGGTTCTTGGTCGATGAAAGAATCCTAACTACAAATCCGGCCGAAATTATTTCTACACCCCGGCAAGAAAAACCGCTACCAACTTTTCTGCCAGTGGACGAGATATTTTCTCTTTTGGAAGTAATACCGGCAAGCAGCGTCTGGAGTGCTCGCGACCGAGCTATCTTAGAAGTTCTTTATTCATCGGGTCTGCGGGTGAGTGAATTAGTGGGCCTAAATGACGGGGATGTTGATTTTTCTTTGGAAATCCTAAAAGTAGTAGGTAAGGGCAGAAAAGAAAGGATTGTGCCTATTGGGGAGAAAGCTCTCCAAGCATTAAAAATATATTTGCGCCAGAGAGAGCAAGTATTAGCTTCTTTGCCCCAGAAGATTTATCCTGCCCCTTTATTCATTAACAAATGGGGGGGACGCTTAACGGCCCGGAGTGTGGCTCGTTTGTTGCAGAAATACCTAAAAAAATGTGGGTTGATGCGCAAGATTAGCCCCCATGCCCTGCGGCACTCTTTTGCTACGCATCTTCTCGATGCCGGGGCGGACTTGCGCGCCATCCAAGAAATGTTAGGACATGTGAGTCTTTCTACAACCCAGAGATACACCCATGTCAGTTTGGATCGGCTCATGGAAGTATACGACCGGGCGCATCCGCGAGCGAAGTGAAAAATGAGGTAAAGAACTCAGCTATGAAAAATAGGAAGGCGGCCAAAGAAAAAATGATGGGCACTACCGTTATCGTCGTGCGGCGTAAAGGGAAAGTGGCCATGGCCGGCGACGGCCAAGTGACTATAGGCAATACGGTCATGAAACACGGAGCCAAAAAGGTCCGGCGCTTATATAAAGACCAGGTCATTGCCGGCTTTGCCGGCGCTACGGCTGATGCCTTTACTCTTTTTGAAAGGTTTGAAAATAAATTAGAACAATACCGCGGCAACTTGGCGCGCGCGGCCGTGGAATTGGCTAAAGATTGGCGCACCGATCGCCTCCTGCGGCGCTTAGAAGCTCTGTTAGTGGTGGCTGACCAGAATACTACTCTTATTTTGTCCGGTAACGGGGATATAATAGAACCTGATGAAGAAGTGGCGGCCATCGGCAGCGGCGGAAGTTATGCTTTGGCCGCGGCCAAGGCTTTGCTTAAATACTCGGATCTGGAAGCCAAAGAAATTGCCTTAGAGGCCATGCGCATTGCCTCGGAAATTTGTATTTATACAAATAATCAAATAGTAATCGAAGAATTGGAAATTCCTTCCAGCGCCAAATAAATTAATTTAAAGGCGGAATAACTATGGAAGATATTAGAGAAGAAAATGAATGGCGGCCTTTGACGCCGCGGGAAATTGTGGCGGAACTTGATAAATACATTATCGGCCAGCAGAATGCCAAACGGGCAGTAGCTATTGCTCTACGGAATCGGTGGCGGCGGCAGCAGGTAAGCCCAGATTTACGCGACGAGATTGCCCCCAAAAATATCATTATGATTGGCCCCACCGGCGTGGGCAAAACGGAAATTGCCCGCCGTTTAGCCAAATTGGCCCAGGCCCCCTTTTTGAAGGTGGAAGCCTCTAAATTTACAGAAGTGGGCTATGTGGGGCGAGATGTGGAATCCATGGTGCGCGATTTAACTGACCTGGCCGTAAACATGGTGCGGGCCGAAGAAACCAAAAAAATCCAGGCCAAAGCGCGGGAAGCAGCCGAGGAGCGGATGTTGGATCTACTCCTGCCCCCCGTAAGGAAGAGATCCCCCGCCAAGGTACCGGAAACAATGTGGGCCACCGAAGAGAACGATAATCTCCTGACCACTGCGGGCGAGAAAAGAGAGTCTTCTTTAACCAGAGAAAAACTGAGACAGATGCTGCACGCCGGCTTACTCAATGAACGCACCGTAGAATTAGAATTGACCCAACGCAATTTACCCATCATTGAGGTTTTTTCCAGTGCCGGTATGGAAGAAATGGATATAAATCTCCGCGAAATGTTCAGTAGCCTTCTGCCCAAAAAGACCAAGAAAAAAAGAGTCAAAGTTCCCGAAGGGCTGGATTTGCTCACGGAAGAGGAAGCGCAGAAACTCATCGATATGGATAAGGTGACGAGTTTAGCCATTCAAAGGGTAGAACAGGCCGGCATAATCTTTCTGGATGAAATAGATAAAATTGCCGGGCGCGAGTCTACGGCTGGACCTGATGTTTCTCGAGAAGGAGTCCAGCGGGATCTTTTACCCATTGTCGAAGGCACTACCGTAACCACGCGCTATGGATTAGTCAAGACCGACCATATCCTCTTTATCGCGGCTGGCGCTTTCCACGTCTCTAAGCCTGCCGATCTGATTCCCGAGTTGCAAGGGCGCTTCCCCATTCGCGTGGAATTAGACCCTTTGCATCGGGAAGATTTTATCCGCATCCTCACTGAGCCCCAAAACGCTCTGATTAAGCAATACAAAGCTTTATTGGCCACGGAAGATATTAATTTGGAGTTCACTCCCGAAGCTATCGAAGAGATTGCGGAAATCGCTACTTTGGTCAACGAGCGCACGGAAAATATCGGCGCCCGCCGTTTACACACGATCATGGAAAAACTCTTAGAAGACATCTCTTTTTCAGCCCCGGACCAAAGAGGAAGGAATATGCTCATCGATGCTCAATACGTGCGGGATAAGCTAAGCACTATTATTAAAGATGAAGATTTAAGCCGGTACATATTGTAAAGGATAATGGCGGAGGAGGAAAAAATATGCAGAGTTTAATTGAAAAAGCCGACATCCTCTTAGAGGCTCTACCCTACATCCAACGTTTTTTCAATAAAACCATGGTCGTCAAATACGGCGGCCACGCCATGGAAAATGAAGAGTTAAAAGTGAGCTTTATCCGCGATGTCATCCTGCTCAATTTTATTGGTTTGCGCCCCGTAATCGTGCACGGCGGCGGTCCCCAAATTGATGGTATGTTGGATAAAATAGGGATAAAATCCAAGTTCGTGGAAGGCATGAGAGTGACCGATGAAGAAACGATGAGCATAGTAGAAATGGTTTTGGTGGGCAAAATAAATAAAGAACTGGTTTCTTTGATTAATCAACATGGCGGGCAAGCCGTCGGTCTTTCTGGGATGGATGGGAATATTATCCGGGCGCGCAAGCTCTGGATTTCTCGGAAAGGCCAAGACGTTTCCGAAAAAGAGCTTTTGGATATTGGGTTAGTAGGGGAGGTTGAATCAGTAAATCCTGAGCTAATCGAAAGCATAAGGAATAATAAGTGGATACCAGTAATTGCGCCGGTGGGTGTAGGCCCAGGTGGAGAAATGTATAATATCAATGCCGACCTGGTGGCAGGTAAAATAGCGGCGGCTTTGAAAGCGGAAAAATTTATCCTCCTTACTGATGTGGAAGGGGTTTTGGACAGCCAGAAAAAGCTTATCTCCACCATGAATGCCGAAATGGCCGAACATTATCTGCGCGAAGGGATAATCACTGGCGGGATGATCCCCAAAGTAAACTGTTGTCTGCAAGCCTTACGGGAAGGCGTGAAAAAAACGCATATCATTGATGGCCGCGTGAAGCACGCCATCTTATTAGAAATTTTCACTGATGAGGGAATAGGGACGCAGATTTATTAAATCTATTAGCCCCAGAGGTCTCGGATACCCTTGCGGACTGATAGAAATTAAGCCCTTTTTAAACAAATCCAAAAAAAGAAAGGGAAAGAGATGAACAACGCAGAGCTAATCAAGGTTTCCCAGGAAGTGCTCATGCAAAATTACGGACGGCAACCAATAGTGCTGGTCAAAGGAGAAGGTTGCCGAGTATGGGATGCCGATGGGAAAGAATATATTGATTTTGTGGCGGGCATCGGCGTCTGCAATTTAGGCCACTGCTATCCCAAGGTAGTCCAAGCTATCCAAGAACAGGCGCGAAGATTGCTGCACGTCTCCAATCTTTACCACATTGCCCCTCAAATTGAATTAGCCCGCCTTTTAGTCCAGAACTCTTTTGCCGATCGCGTTTTTTTCTGTAACAGCGGAACGGAAGCGAATGAAGCGGCCATCAAATTAGCTCGCAAATATAGTTACGATCATTTTGGCTCAGGAAGATACGAAATAATTTGTGCCCAGAAATCTTTCCATGGGCGAACCATGGGTTCCCTTTCGGCCACCGGGCAGGAAAAATTTCATAAAGGCTTTGAGCCCCTTGTTCCCGGTTTCAAATACGTCCCCTTTAATGATTTGGAAGCTATGTCCGCAGCAGTAAGCAAGGCCACTTGCGCGATAATGGTTGAACCTATCCAAGCCGAAGGAGGGGTAAACCTGCCTGCCGATGATTATCTGTTAGGATTACGCCGCTTGTGCGATGAGCGGAAACTGCTCTTGATTTTCGATGAAATTCAAGTGGGCATGGGGCGTACCGGAAAACTTTTTGCCTATGAACACTACGGAGCTGCTCCGGATATCATGACCATGGCCAAGGGCTTAGCCGGAGGAGTACCCATCGGGGCTACTTTAGCCCGGGAAGAGGTAGCTAAAAGCTTTACGCCGGGGACCCACGCGGCCACCTTTGGCGGAAATCCTCTGGCCACCGCGGCCGGGGTGGCGGCTCTGCGGGCGACCTTAGAAGACGGTATCTTAGATAATTGCCAAAGATCCTCCCAATATTTCCGGCAAAGACTCCAAGAGTTACAAAAAAAATATTCCTTTATCGTGGACGTGCGGGGCAAAGGGCTAATGATCGGTATGGAACTCAATCGGGAAGGAAAAGATGTAGTGACCGAGTGTTGGCGCAGAGGACTCCTCATCAATTGCACCAATGAAACAGTCTTGCGCTTCGTCCCCCCTTTGATCATCAAGCAGGAAGAAATTGATCGCCTCATCTGGGCTCTGGATGAGATTTTTAATGCTTGGTCATAAGAGAGGAATAATATGAAAAGAGATTTTTTGCGCTTCACCGATCTGACGGCGAAGGAAATAGATTTGTTGCTGAAGAAAAGCCTGCAAGTTAAAAGAAGATGGCAAAAAGGAATAGCCTATACGCCTCTGGTGGGCAAATCTTTAGGCTTAATTTTTGATAAACCATCTACCCGCACGCGCGTTTCCTTCGAGGTCGCCATGACCCATCTGGGTGGCCATGCCCTTTATCTCGACCCGGGTACAACCCAAATAAAAAGGGGAGAATCCATAGCTGATTCGGCGCGGGTGCTCTCCCGTTACTTTGACGGTTTGGTACTGCGGACTTTTGCCCAAAGGACTATTGAAGAATGGGCCCAGTGGGCGTCTATTCCCGTAATAAATGGCTTGACCGACCTCCTTCATCCCTGCCAAGTCTTTTGCGACCTTTTAACTATCTTGGAGAAGAAGGGCACTTATCAAGGTTTGAAGATCGCCTATATTGGCGATGGGAATAATATGGCCAATACCTGGATAGAAGCCGCTTCTCTAATCGACATAAATTTATCTTTAGCATGTCCTTCTGGTTATCAACCAGATGCGGCCATCTTAGGGGAAGCAAAAAAGAAAGGAGCGGCCATAAAAATTTCTACCGATCCTTTTTTAGCCGCGGAAAAAGCCGATGTGCTCTATACTGACGTGTGGGCTTCTATGGGGCAAGAAAGAGAAAGAAAGAAACGCCTCCAGCATTTTCAAGGATTTCAGATAAATGCCGCTGTTCTGCGCCAAGCCAAGAAGGAAGCTTTGGTTATGCACTGTCTGCCTGCGCACCCGGGGGAAGAGATAACTGCGGAAGTGCTCAACGGGCCGCAATCTATCGTTTTTGACCAAGCGGAAAACAGGCTACATGGGCAAAAAATCCTTTTGACCTATTTTTTAAAAGGAAAGCTATGAAAAAGAACAATTTTGCCGCAAGGAGAAGATAAATATGAAGGGTAAAATCAAGAAAGTAGTTTTAGCTTATTCGGGAGGGTTAGATACCTCGGTAATTCTCCATTGGCTCAAAGAAACATATGACTGTGAAGTAATCGCTTTCGTAGCTGATCTGGGGCAGGGCGAAGAGTTATCCGGATTAAAAGAGAAAGGTTTACGCAGTGGGGCCAGCAAAGTTTATATAGAAGACCTCCAAGAAGAGTTTGTGCGCGATTTCATTTTCCCTATGTTACGGGCGAACGCTGTTTATGAAAGTGGCTATCTGCTGGGCACTTCCATAGCTCGTCCCTTAATCGCCAAAAAGCAGATGGAGATTGCCGCTGCCGAAGGGGCGGATGCGGTAGCCCACGGCGCAACTGGAAAAGGTAATGATCAAGTGCGTTTTGAAATTACTTATCTGGCTTTTAACCCGCGTATCCAAATTATTGCCCCTTGGAAAATTTGGGATTTCAAATCGCGAACTGATTTAATTAATTATGCCCAAAAGCACGGCATCCCAGTACCGGTGACCGTGGCCAAACCTTACAGTAGCGACCGTAATCTCTTCCATATCAGCTTCGAAGGGGGCATCTTGGAAGATCCTTGGCGCGAGCCCCCGGAAGACATGTTTATGCTTACGCGCTCACCCCAAGCCGCGCCTGACCAACCGACTTATGTGGAAATAGATTTCGAGGAAGGGAACCCGGTGGCCGTTAACGGAGAGCGGCTGTCGCCAGCAGCGCTCCTTGCCAAACTCAACCAAATAGGAGGAGAAAACGGCATTGGGCGGGTTGATATTGTGGAAAACAGATACGTGGGTATGAAATCTCGGGGAGTTTACGAGACACCGGGCGGGACTATTTTGCATGTGGCCCATCAGGCTGTGGAATCGATCACTCTCGATCGAGAGGTAATGCACCTGCTGGCCTCTCTCGTCCCGCGGTACGCTGAGATGATCTATTACGGCTACTGGTTTTCCCCAGAAAGAGAAGTTCTTCAAAAAATGATTGACGAAGCCCAACGTTCCGTCACGGGTACCGCGCGCCTTAAATTGTATAAAGGAAACTGCTTAACCGTAGGCCGAAAATCTCCTGTTTCTCTTTATGCGTCCGAATTCGCTACCTTTGAAGAAGACCAGGTATATAACCAGAAAGACGCCGAAGGTTTTATTCGCCTCAATGCTTTGCGCTTGCGTATCCGCGCCCTTCGGCAAGAGCAAGGGAGGAAATAATCCGCCGGATCGTTATCCATTTCCTAATTTGGGGGTTCCTCTGGGGAATCATCGCTTGCGGGAAAAAAGGGCCACCGCTAGCCCCGGAGATCACTTTTCCACAGCCCGTCTCCGACCTGCAAGCTTTCTCATCCCGAGGAAACTTATATTTAAAATGGACCATCCCTAAAAGAAATACCAATGGTACCAGATTAACAAACCTCTTGGGGTTCCGCATCTTCAGGCAAACTAACTCTTTAGGGGCGACCTCTGCTGCCTGTACTTCCCAATTTGATTTAGTAGGCGAAATTGATCTGGATTTTCCCCGCTCGAGCCGAGTTCAGGAGGACGTGGTTATCTGGAAAGATGAAGCAATCAAACCAAACCATGAGTATATCTATCTGGTCTTTGCTTACAATATTTTTAAGGGAGCGAGCCCTGAATCGAATCGAGTTCGGGTATCCTGGGGAAGTCTCCTTTCTCCTCCTTACCAAATTGGCCTCCGCCAAGATCACCGGGCTTTGGAAATTTTTTGGGAAATGCCAGCGCATCTCTGGACAGATCAGGAAAAAGCGGAATTTCAAGGAATGAATATCTATCGGCGCAAAGAGGGGGAATCTTACGGCTTTTCTCCTCTAAATCCCCAACCACTCCGGGAAAATAGGTACTGGGATGGACAAGTGGAACTGGGCCAAAAATATTTCTACGAAGTTCGCCCGGTAAGGAACTTCCGCGGTACTCTCCTTGAAGGGATAGGGTCACCAGAAGTGAGCGGGATAGCCAAAACTGTGCTGCCTCCGGCTGCGCCTACGGGATTAGTGGGCGTGTTCCAAAAGGATGGCTTGGTTTTGCGCTGGGATGCACACCCTGAGCCCCACATTGCCGGTTACGACCTCTACCGCCGGGCAGAGGATGAAAAAGAATTTCGAAAAATTAACCCTTCGCTCCTTAAGGAAAGGTATTTTTTAGATAAAAATGTAGACCCTAAAAAAACTTATTATTATCGCTTGAAAGCTATTGATTCCTCTCCTGATCGAAAAGAAAGCGAATTTTCCCGCGAGGTGGAAGTTATTCCTCCGCCTTGATCAACTGGCTCCCTTTAGCACCTTCCCTTTCCCAAAACTTTCTTTTGACCTTTCTCCGCGATTTGTGTTATAAAAAAATATATTGTTAAAGAGGGATTTTTATGCATGACTTTCAGTATCGGGGAAATGATCTTTATTGTGAGGACTTTCCCATTGTCGAAATAGCCAAAGAAGTGGGCACCCCTTTTTATCTTTATAGCTTAAATACCTTAGAGCAACATTTTCAAGCTTTTGATCAATCTTTTTCTCAAGTTGACCATTTAGTTTGTTATTCGGCGAAAGCTAACTCTAACATTGCTATTTTGCGCATCTTTGTCCGCCGCGGGGCCGGAATAGATGTGGTCTCGGGCGGAGAAATCTTCCGCGCTCTAAAAGCGGGTACGCCGCCCGAGCGTATAGTTTATTCGGGAGTGGGCAAACGAGTGGACGAAATCGAATATGCCTTGGAATTACCCATCCTCATGTTCAATGTAGAATCAACCCAGGAATTAATAATCATTGACCGTCTGGCCGGCCAAATGGGGACGAAAGCCCGCGTCTCCCTGCGGGTAAACCCGGATGTTGACCCCCGCACTCATCCTTATATCGCCACGGGGTTGAAAAAAAATAAATTTGGAATCAACCTTCAGAAGTCGGTGGACGAGTACATTTTGGCCAATACTTTGCCCCATATTAAAGTGGTGGGGGTGAGCTGCCATATTGGCTCGCAATTGACCGAGGTTGACCCTTTTGTGGAATCTGTGCGGCGGATCAAAGAACTGATTTTGCGGCTGCGCCGAGAAGGCATTAATATTCGCTATATAGACTTAGGGGGCGGATTAGGAATTACTTACCATCAGGAAGAACCCCCTCATCCCCGCGATTACGCGCAGGCTTTATTGCACGAGTTAGGCGATATAGATTGTACGCTAATCTTAGAACCTGGACGCGTCATCGTGGGCAATGCCGGTATATTAGTAACGAAGGTTTTATACACTAAAGACACCGGAGAGAAAAATTTCATAATCGTGGACGCGGCCATGAATGATTTGATTCGCCCCAGCCTCTATGGCTCCTACCAACGCATTCAGCCCGTCTGGAAAAAAGACCGGTTGGAAATTGTGGCTGATGTAGTAGGGCCCATTTGCGAATCGGCAGACTTTTTGGCCCGCGACCGCAAAATTGGTAAAGTGGAGCCCGGAGAATTGCTGGCGGTCATGAGTGCCGGAGCCTACGGATTTTCCATGTCCTCGAACTATAATTCCCGCCCCCGCGCTGCGGAAGTATTAGTGCATAAAGATCGCTTTTACATTATCAGACAACGGGAAGATTATGAAGATTTAATCAAAGGCGAGTTCATTCCCGATTTCCTGGAATAAAACTCCCTAGGGGAACATCATCATTTAAGCCAAAGGACTAAAAATGGAGCTTATTCGTTTTTGCAAAATGCAGGGTTGTGGAAACGATTTCATTATCATCGATAATCGCCAGAAGATTCTGGATGGCGACCAAATCCGTGATTGGGTCAGCAAAGTTTGTCGGCGCAAAGTATCCGTGGGGGCGGATGGATTAATCCTAATTGAACCATCGACCCGCGCGCATTTTCGGTGGCGATTCTTCAATGCTGATGGTAGCGAAGCAGAAATGTGCGGTAATGCCGGCCGCTGCGCCGCTCGCTTTGCCTTTATTAACGGAATTGCTCCGGCCTCCTTAACTTTTGAGACTAAAGCCGGAATTATTGCGGCAGAAGTTGCCGGGCGGCGGGTAAAGCTGCAGATGACCAAGCCATTCGGCTTAGAATTAGATATAGAAATTCTTCTGGATGGAGAAAAGCATCTCCTTGACTTCATCAATACCGGTGTGCCGCATGCGGTTAAATTTGTTTCTAGCGCTGCTGCTATCCCCGTCCAAGATCTGGGGCGGAAAATCAGGTTCCATCCCCGTTTTCAACCGGCCGGGACTAACGTGAATTTTGTCCAGCCCTTGGATGAGCATCAATTGCAGGTGCGTACTTATGAACGGGGGGTCGAGGAGGAAACTCTGGCCTGCGGCACAGGCGCGATCGCTTCGGCCCTAATTGCTGCTTATCGTGGCCTAGTCACTCCTCCCGTAGCCGTTAAAACGAGTGGCGGAGAAATCTTAAATATTTATTTCCCAAAAGAGGGTCAAGATTTTAAAGAGGTATTTCTTGAAGGGGATACGGCTTTAGTTTATGAAGGTCTTTTAGGGGAAGAGGCTTACCAATAATTGCTTTAATTTGGAGAGGGAGGGAGAAGATGGGGGAAGAAAAAATTAAAGCCATAGTTTTGGGAGCCGCAGGCCGAATGGGGATGCGGGTTCTTTCTGCTTTGCGCGACCACCCTAATTTTATGCTTAGCGGGGCCGTGGAAAGAAAAGACCATCCGCAGATTGGCCAAGACATTGGAGAAGTAGCCGGCTTGGGGAGGTGGCATGTGGCCCTCTCAAACTCTCTGGAAGAAGCAATAGGCCAGGGAGACGTAATCATAGACTTCACTAATGCCGAAGCTTCCCTAAATAATTTAAAAGTGGCCGCGGCCGCGGGTAAAGCGGCCGTAGTTGGCTCAACCGGCTTTAGTTCAGCCCAAATGGCTGAAGTTAAGCAAATTACGCAGAGAATTCCCTGTGTGCTTTCTCCCAACATGAGTGTGGGCGTAAATGTTATGTTTCGCATCTTGGCTGACTTAGCTAAAGTATTAGGCGATGAATACGATGTGGAAGTTATCGAAGCTCACCACCGCCTCAAGAAAGATGCCCCCAGTGGCACAGCCCTTAAAATGGGGCAGATTCTGGCCCAAGCTCTAAATCGCAACTTTGAGGAAGTGGGGGTTTATGCGCGGAAAGGAATTATTGGTGAAAGGAGCAAAGCTGAGATCGGGCTCCAAACTATTCGCGCTGGAGATATTGTGGGTGAGCACACGGTAATCTTCGGTGGCTTAGGGGAAAGAATTGAAATTATCCATCGAGCCCATAGTCGCGACAATTTTGCCCGGGGAGCTTTGCGCGCAGCCCAGTGGGTAATCAAGCAAAGCCCCGGACTGTATGATATGCAAGATGTGTTGGGACTGAAATGATGTGTTGGGACTGAAATAAAGATCTGCCCGCACTCTTGGCCTTTGCCCAGCAGGGAAAGGCATTTCATTTCCCCTCAGCTTAGGGACGGGCAGGATGCCGAGGAAAAAGGAAAATCAGCAAAAGAGCCCGGGATTATTGCCCGCAAAAAAAGCGTTAAAAAATTATTATTAGAAAGGAAGGAGCAAGAATGAAACAACCTTGGAAAACAGATAAGTGGTTTGTTAGCCCATGGAATTATGAAGCTGAGGTAACGGCGGGATTCAAATTTCCCCCGGCCAAAGAAATCAAAATTCACGATATTACTTTAAGGGATGGGGAACAGCAAGCTGGGATTGCTTATACCAGAGCGGACAAGTTAAGAATTGCCAAAGCTTTGGCCGAGGCTGGTGTACACCGCATTGAGGCAGGTATGCCCGCTGTTTCTAAAGAAGATGAAGCTGCTATTAAAGAAATCGTGCAGGCCAATCTGGGTCCGCAAATTTTTGCTTTTTCCCGCTGTATGGTGGCGGATGTTAAATTGGCCAAAGAATGCGGCGTTCACGGGATTGTAGTGGAAATTCCTTCCAGCGAACATATTATTAAACATGCTTACGGATGGGAGCTGCAAAAGGCTATTGATCTCTCTATTGAAGCAACCCTCTTAGCCAAAGAGTTGGGCTTATATACGGTTTGGTTTCCTATCGACGCCTCCCGAGCCGACATGAGTTGGTTTTTGGATTTGATCGAAGAGATTGCTACTAAGGGACATATGGATGCTTTAGCCGTCGTGGATACTTTTGGCGGCATCTCGCCGCATGCCGTGCCCTATTTAATTAAAAAAATCCGCGAGCGGGTAAAAAAGCCCTTAGAACCCCATTTTCATGATGACTTTGGCCTGGGCGTAGCCAATACGCTAATTGCCCTATCTTGTGGCTGTTCCGTAGCGCATACGACCGTCACCGGTATCGGCGAGAGAGCAGGAAATGCGGCCATGGAAGAATTAGTCTTGGCTTTGTTGACTATGTATGGCTTAGATATTGGTATTAAAACCGAGAAGTTCTATTCCCTCTCTAAATTAGTGCGGGAGCTTTCAGGAACAACTATTCCGGCCAACAGGCCCATTGTGGGCGAAACCCTCCTAAACGTGGAATCAGGGATCGTGGCCAGCTGGGTGCGCCGCTGTCGGGACCAGCATCCTTTAGAACTGGGACCCTTTGTACCTGCTTTAGTTGGCCAAAAACCGATTGAGATAGTCATGGGTAAGAAAAGTGGCGTAGATTCGGTAGCGGAGTGGTTAGAAAAAATGGGTGCCGACGCTTCTCCGGAACAAAAAGAAGCTATCGTCTTAAAAGTCAAAGAAGCTTCGCTCAAGAAAAAAGGACTGCTTTCTGAAAAAGAGTTCCAGGACATCGTGAAACAAGTGGTGCACGGGTAAAGGATTATCTTGCTATCAGGATGGGGGAGTTAAATTTCTTTTATCTTTAACTTCGACCATCCTGATAGCTTTCTGCGGGCATAGATCGATACAGGTAGAACATCCCTGGCAGAGATCAGGATTTATCTCCGCGGCTTCCTCCGTCAAAATAATCGCATTACAATGACCAATCTCCAAACATAAGCCACACTTGGAACACTTTTGCGGATCAACCTGCGCATAGCCAGCCCAAACGGTTAGTTCATTAGCTGGTTTTATCTCTGGGATGAGTAAATCGCGTATAGCGCGTACATTCCGAAACCCCATCTGTGCCATATAATCATGTAGAGACTTCAACCATTTTTCGAGGAAGGCAAATCCATAAAGCATAGTCTCCGTACATACGCCGATACTATCGGCCCCACACATCATCATCTGCACGGCATCGGCCATCGAGGCCACCCCGCCAGTGCCAATTATGTGGGGCTCAGGGCCTACTAATTTGCGAATCTCAAAAACGTCACGTAAAGCCAACGGTTTAATCCATGGTCCAGATAGGCAAGCCATAGTGTTAGCATTTTGTAAGTTATAGATTGGCTTCTTGTAATTCCAAATATCGATGGGCGGGATTCCCAAGCGATTTGCCACACTACAGACTGCAGCGGCGCCAGCGGCGAAAGCTACTTGGGAGACCTCCGCGATTCTCCCTCCCTCAGGAGTTATTTTGGCGATCAAAGGAAGCTTAGTGACTTTTTTGGTATTTTCAATAACCCAGCGCACAGCCTCTTCATCTTGGCCCATGCTGGCCCCGGAGGAAGGCCGCGCTTCTTTTTTTGATCGCTCCGATATATCTACGTTAAAAGACATATTAGGGCAGCAAAAATTTAATTCTAAAATTTGGGCGCCCGCTGCTTCGAACTTCCGCGCCGCCTCTAACCATCCTTCAATATCTGCACCGGCCACATAAGAATAATTAGCAATGATCACTAATTCTTTTACTTTCTTCCGCGCCTCCTCCACCAGACGCAGCCCTTGCTCCATGCTCAGGCGATATTCAGCCGTAAACACGTGCAATTTTTCTTTGTTGAGCCAGCGGTAACGAGGTTGATAGTTTAGGTAAGGAATGGGGTTGAAAGTTTGCTTGATGGCTGCCGCTCCCCATCCGCATTTTTCGGCTAATTCTAACTGATCAATTCTCTTAGCCGTGGGGCCAGAAGCAACTATAAAAGGATTCCGCAGTTCCACATCCCCAATCTTCACAGGTAGATAAAAAAGATCTTCCTTCATTTTAATAAACCTCCTTTTGCCGACCTAAGGGCGGAAGGCCCGCCACCATTTTCCCCTTGCCCCTTGCTTCCTGCGCCTGGCAAAAATATATATGCGCTTTTCTCTCTGGATTCTCTGTAGCCTATGGGGCTTAAATAATAGTTACCTTTCTTCCCTCCTCCATGGAAACATATCCGGCATAGATAACCTCCACTACTTGTTCAGCTAAATCTAAGCCGGTTAAGGGCTGGCGATCATAAGCAATGGCCTCCATAAAATTCTGAATCTCATGGGGATACCCCAAAAGCCATTCTTCATTAGGGTTGGGGAAAGAAAGGCCCGCTTTGGTCTCTTGTTTCTCATTAAAATACACATCCTTAACGGGGGCAGGATCTACGGTATAAAATTGGCAGACGCGCACTGGACATAGGTCAAATTTTACCCGGGCATTGGAAAGGCGGACATCCATGTTTGACTCCATTCCCCCCAAAAGGTCATCAGCCGCAAAGAAAACTCCCTTGGTACCATCAGTGAAGGTAACCGTAATCTGCGCCCAGGTTTCTACGTCTCCCCAACCGCTGACTAAGGGGCTGGCCGAGACTTTAGCAAAAGCCGAAGTCTTGGTCAGATCTGTGCCATCAGCCAGGACTTCTTTTACTAAAATGGGCTGGCCGTATTTTTTTTCACCTTCAAAATGCTTCAAGAAAAGGCCGGCCGCCAGCGGATGAGCACCCAAGCGGGCCAAAGCTCCTCCGCCGGCGTGTTGCCACCATTTGGAAAATTCGGAGTGGGAACCGCTATGCGCTTCTTCTCCTCTTATCTCCAGAATGCTGCCCACGGATAAGCATTTTTCGATAAGCTCCAGCCCTTTTTTAAAAGCCGGAGCATGGACCCAATTTTCAGCATAACAGAATTTAACGTTAGCTCGGCGCAGGACTTCATCAACTATCCGCAGATCTTCTTTTACTTTGGCATACATCTTCTTCTTAGAGGTAGCGCCCACTTCGCCAGCTGCCTCCCCTTGGCCAAAATAGCCCGTCAACGGTTTTTCACAGATAATATGCTTCTTAGCTTGGGCGGCTTCTAAGACCATGGGCAAATGGAGAGCATTGGGCACAACCAAATCTATAACCGTTATGAAAGGATCATCCAAAAGATACCGATAATCTTGAAAATATTTAGGGATGCCGAAGCGCCGCGCGTAATCCTCAGCTTTGGCTTGGTCAACATCCACAATAGCGGCTACTTCCACCGGCACTCCTTGCACTTGCTGGTAGGATCTTAGATGAATAGCTCCAGCAAACCCAGCTCCCACCACCCCGACTTTTATGGGATGAGCCATTGTTCTTTCCCCCTTTTCGTTGATTAATTTCTTGGTCGATTTTTTATTACGCTAATAAGCCTTAAAATATTTGTCAAGAATTTTCTCTCTAAACGTTGATCCCCATTAATTTCTAAGCCAAATTTTAAAAATGTTTCCCCTACCGAAGAAAGCTTTTCTTTTGTCCGTAAAACTTCTATTTATTCTGGGGGATAAATTTAAGTCAATTGAAAGAGGTATTTTAATGAGCTTCTCTTCTTCCAGCCTGAATTAGGCCGGAATTTAAAAAGTATTCAACGCTCAATCCTCAAAATCCTTGACTATGGGTGGGAAAAGATGTATTTTTAATGGGAAAAGAGATAAGGGGAAGCGAGGGCCCAAATTATGAACACACCAGAGGTCTCGCTAATTTATAGCGACGAAAAATATGAAGTGTGGGTGGATGCAGATAAAGATAATATAACTTTGAGCATGACCGATCGGGGAATAACAATCTTATTCACTCGGGATGAATGGTTAGAGTTTCAGGAAGTAGTGGGCAATATAATGCTGGAGGAGGAAGAGGAGGAAGAGGCGGAGGCGGAAGAAATGCCCTGAATTATAAATAAGGGGTGAACGGAGTGATGAAAGTTGATAAACGTCAGCTTTTAAACACTGTCGTTAATGCCCGCAATATTAGAGAACAGATTATTTCTTCATCATTTATAAAAAAATCTAAATTTTATTGCATTAAGTGCCAGCGGTTGCGCCCTTTTGGTGGCGATTTGGCTATTCAATTTTATGGTAATCCGGGAGTAACCCTTTTCTGTAACGACTGTTTAGCTCAATTTGAAGAGAAGCTTCGGCAGGAACTTGAGCGCAGCTTTAATCCTTCATAGCTCCTGCCGCCTTGACAAGAAAAAAGAGAGATGTTATTCAAATAATTAAGTGGGCCATTAGCTCAACTGGTAGAGCAACTGACTCTTAATCAGTAGGTCGCAGGTTCGATCCCTGCATGGCCCACCAAAGATTTCAAGGGGTTACAAAATAAATTTTATCCTTACTTATTATTCCTAAATTTTTATATCCTTCCGTAGATTTTTATCGCCCGTTTTTCCATTCCATGGAAAATAGATTTTATATTATGAATCTTCCTTTAATCATTCGCGCTTTTAAAATTTATTTGGGGGCTTCCCATATAGCTGGTCTATAATCAGCATCCTATTCGTTAATGCCCAAACCCTTTAATAATTTGAATTTTTGATTTAGAATTTTAATTGCTTTGGGGGTAGGGAGTTTTCATAGATTAGGCGTGTACACTACTTATTGTCAAGCTGGTTAACTATGGTAAATTTTCTTAAAGCTGCTAAACTGAAAAAAGATTCGAGTCTTAAAAAATTTAGAAAGGAAAGAGAATATGAAAATCGAGAAAATTGAAGCTCTGCCACTTGCTGCCCAAATGAAGCCGTTACAAATTTCCACCACCACTTTTACGGAGTGTCGTGCTCTAATCGTGCGAGTTACTACTGATGATGGCCTCGTGGGTATTGGAGAAAGCCTTGTCCGAATTGCCCCTCGAGCTACTAAGTCGGTCGTGGAGGAGATGCTCGCCCCTTTGATTTTGGGAAATGACCCTACGGACATTGGGGCATGCTGGTGGAAAATGTTTTCAGCTATGAGGACCAGAGGCCACACTAAGGGCCATTTCGTAGAAGCCATAAGCGGTATTGATATGGCTTTATGGGACATAATTGGAAAAGCCCATAACCTTCCCCTATACCGGGTGCTTCACGGTTATGGGAGAAGGGTTCTTCCTGCTTACGGATCTTCGATATTTATGGGGGGAATAAAGGAAATGGAAGCCCAGGCCCAAAAAATGCTGGATTTGGGATACGATGCCTTAAAGATCAAGATAGGCATGGGTATCCAACAAGATGAGGAGGCAGTTAGGGCCATCCGCTCCATGGTGGGAAAGAATATAAAACTGATGGTGGATGCCAATAGCGTCTATGATGCTCGTACAGCTATTCTTTTAGGTCGAAAGCTGGAAAAATATGATCTCGAGTGGTTTGAAGAACCTGTTCCTCCTTATGATTTGAGAGGATACGAGGAAGTGAAAAAAGGACAAGGAATCCCCATAGCAGCTGGGGAGGGTGAGTTTACCGTATACGGATTCCGTGACCTCTTGGCCACTGGGGCGGTTGATGTGCTCCAGCCAGATGCGGGTAGAGTAGGGGGCTTTACAGAAGGGATGCGCATTGCGGCTCTTATTCATGCCGAAAATAAATCGTTAGCACCCCATACGGGAATGTGCTCGGCAGTTAACCTGGTGGCAGGCATGCACTACGCCGCAGCAGCTCCAGGGTTTTTGACCTTTGAATTCATGGAGATCGATCATCCCCTTTTAGATATATTCAAAGAACCAATACCCAGGCCCAAAAAGGGACAAATTGAACTGCCGGATAGCCCCGGTCTTGGATTTGAATTAGATATGAAAAAAATTGAAAAATGGGTAGTTAAATAAATAATTATTGCTGCCCCGCTTTCTGCCTTTTTCGCGCCTCCCTCTTCGCCGGCTCTGGGGCATCCTTTAAATAACTCTAAATACCTCTGCCATGCTTCCAGACCTTTTTTCTGGGCTTCTTCTGGTTGTTTTTGCCCAAGGGCTTTTTGTTGGTCATAGCTCTTTGGCGTTTCAGGAATGATGGTTTGTCTGGGGGATTCTCCTAAGGAATTGAAAATGGGTAAGAAAAGGCTCCGAAATTTCAGGGCAAGTCCAAAGGCCGGGGTATACCGGAGAAGTAGAACTTCACCACTTTGATTTTTACCATGACTTGCCATTTAGGGTATAAAATGTGGTAAATTAGGTCAGAGCAGGCTAATAGAAGTAAAAGGAGAAGCCAATCTTGGGGCAAAAGAAAATTCCCACTACGAAGGCCATTCGCTTTTTAAGAGAGCAGGGGGTGGATTTTATCGAGCATCCTTACCGATATGAGGAGAAAGGAGGTACGGAAGCCGCCGCCAGAGCCCTGGGGGTTGATGAACATCTAACCATCAAGACACTTGTTATGGAAGATGAAAAGAAATCTCCGCTAATTGTTCTCATGCACGGGGACAAGGAAGTTTCCACAAAAGAATTGGCCAGGATTATGGGGGTTAAATCGGTCAATCCTTGTACTCCAGAAGAGGCTCTTAGGCACACAGGTTATATGGTAGGGGGGATTTCCCCTTTCGGAACAAAGAAGAAGCTTCCAGTCTATGTCGAAGAGACCATTCTCACTCTCCCCCGCATCTTTATTAACGCCGGCAAAAGGGGTCTCCTTTGTGAGATATCTCCTCAGGAACTCATTAGGTTATTGAATCCCATCGTAGTCCGCGTGGCCCGCTAAAGAGGGAAATATATTTTTGTTTATTCTTCAGTAAGGAAAAATTTTTGGGGATCAAAGAGGCGAAGGAGCATAAGTTCTGTAGCTGTGGGCAAGGGAAAGTTCTCGATGGCGGGAGCTATTTTAAATTCCCAAGGAGTCTTTTCTTTTAACTGGGCCATAATTTCTGCGGGAGCAGATTTGCCATCAAGAATTATTCCGGTCAAGAAAAACTCTTCCCCACCTAATTTTTCAAAGACCCCTAAGGTAGTAACTAAAGTTTTAATTTTTTTCCCAGGAGCAGTGATATAGGGAACCTGAGGCACAAGGCGAAAAGGTCCATGGGGAAGGACTACTAAAGTTTCCGCCGCATTGCTGGCCACGTCATTTGCCCCTCCGGAGCCAGTTATTAAGAATTGGGGAGGAATGATGGTGGAGTTAAGGTTACCAAAACGATCTACCTGGGCGGCACTCAGGACTCCCAAACAAGCCGAGTTATATCCCCCGGTGAAGAGTCCTAAAATTTCTGGAATATCGGTGAGCATTTTGCATGTGGGGATATTGGTAAAATTAAATATATAGGGGTCGGCTGGGCGAGGTAGGTAGCCGAAAAACCCTATCTCCGCCATCAGATCTACTTCAACCCCGGCGCTCCTTAATAAATAATTAGCTAACCAAGCGGCTAAATGCGAAGCTCCAATCCCCGCCAGAATTGTTTTATAATTTTTTTCGCGCAGAAGGCGGCTAATTTTGCGGCCAGCCGCAACTACCATCCGTTCTAAACTATTTGCTGGATCAGTAAATTGGATGGCGGATAAGATCGAGGCCAAGTCTTTTTTCCAGAATTCAGGTTGTGCTTTAGCTTTTAAATTATCAAGGCGAATTTGACCGAGTTTCTGGAGATAATCTTCCCTAGCCGCACATTCCAATATCCACTCTTTCATCCAATTATTTAAATCTTTTTCGCTTCGCCCTGCTCGCCTTAGCTCTAAGATAAATGGATGATCAATAGCATAACTCTCCAGAAATTCAAGGCCATAAGCATGACACCCTCCGGGATGGGCCCCCCAGGGAACCTCGGAAACGCTCAGGACTTTATAACCAGGCAGCCGCGCCAACCGGGCATATTTACGGATGAGCTCAGTGGTGACGATCTTTTCTACGGTGACGATAACTCCTCTTTTACTGGCCAGCCCTCCATAAATATTTTCAGCATAAGGAGGGGCTATGAGCGTATTCCCTTGAGGATCGGCAGCTAAGCCATGGTAAATTGAGATATCTGGATTTAAGAAACGCAGAAGACCACATTGTTTATCTTCCGAAAAAGGACCTTGGGGGAGCAAGAAATCATCTTGATTATTTTTTGCCATGCTGCTTCCTATCAGCGAGCGGGTGGGGAAAAATTCCAAGCCCATGGCTCCTGCCTGCAAACGTTGAACTAAGGAGAGTAATGACCAGTGTTCGATCTCCAAATGCCCTTCTTGATAAGCCTTTTGGAAGACAGGATTTGGGCTCGGAGAAGGATAAGCGTCTCCCAAATAGGTAGTGATAGTTTTGCGTACTAATCCCGCATAAATAAGGGGAGAATGAATAGTAGTCAATCCCAAAGAAATAAGCGTAAAATTGGGGTTCTGACCATAGAAAAGGCGGGTCAGTTCATAGATGGCTGCCGTGGGCAAAAGACCGGCCGTGCCTAAATGAATAGTCATGCCGGGCTTTATATAACGCTGGATAGCTTCCCTTAACGGGAGAATTTTATTCTGCCCTTCATTAGCTTTTAGCGTAATAAACTCATCTATGATCTTGGTTAAGGAATCATCCATGCTTGCAGGTTAATTGAGCTGGCCCAAAAAGTCAAGAGTTCAAAGGGCTGACCATCGATCACTTTTGAAATTTATACCTAATTCAGGGGGGAGGGAGAGAGGCTCTGCCCCTCCCCCCTATTTCCCATTGCTCAAAAAAAATTAAAGCTGGGAGACGGTCAGTTCAAAAAGGGGAAAGTTAGGTTGCTTAAAAATTTTTGGATGTTGATAAGATAAGGAAATTTGTTTTAATATGAAGTAGCGTAGGTAGATTATTTCCGCGTTATTAACCCATTCAAAATTGCCATGCAGATAATCTTGCTAAATGACATTTTAACTATCTTTGGGCTCTCGGTAGCAGTGCTTTATATTTGCCATCGGCTGCGCGTGCCTCCCATAGTAGGTTTTTTGATAACCGGCATTTTAGCTGGGCCCTATGGGTTAGGTTTAGTCAAAGCGCGCTCGGTAATTGAAATTTTAGCCGAAGTAGGCGTGGTTCTACTCCTTTTTACTATTGGTTTGGAGTTCTCTTTAGCAAATTTGTGGCGCCTGGGGAAACCTTTGCTCATAGCTTCTTGCTCGCAAATATTCTTAACCTTTTTGGCAGTTTTAATAATTAGTAAAATTTTTGGCCAGTCTATAGAAAAGGCCATTTTTGCTGGATTTTTAATTTCTCTAAGTAGCACGGCCATAGTGGTGAAGATCCTGCAAGACCGGGGAGAAGTGGAAAGCCTCCAAGGTCATACTATTTTAGGAATTTTAATTTTCCAGGATCTAATAACGGTGCCTATGATGCTCTTAATGCCCGTGCTGGCTGGTGAAGGAACTGATTTAGGGAAGGCTTTGCTCATTTTTCTCCTGGAAGGCCTGGGTATGGCACTTTTAGTATTTGTGGGGGCCAAGTGGCTTGTTCCTTGGATTTTCTTTAGGGTTGCCGAAACCAAGATTCGCGAGCTTTTCGCTCTCAGCGTAATTGTCATTTGTCTCGCGGTGGCGTGGATTACCCATCTGGTTGGTCTTTCTTTGGCTCTGGGGGCCTTTTTAGCTGGTTTAATTATCTCGGAGTCGGAATATGGTCATCAGGCCTTAGGCAGTATCATTCCTTTTCGCGATGTCTTTACCAGCTTCTTTTTTGTTTCTATAGGTATGCTGCTGAATCTGAATTTCATTTGGCAAAACCCAGGGGGGCTGGGAATTATGGCTATGGCCGTACTGATTTTGAAGGCCCTCTTGGCTTGCTTAGCAGTTATTTTTATGGGATTACCTTTACGTATAGCTATTATCGTGGGCTTGGGCCTAAGCCAGATTGGCGAATTTTCTTTTATCCTCGCCAAAGCCGGGAATAAATATGGCTTATTAACGGATATGGGCTACCAAATGTTTCTGGCCATATCAATTCTCACTATGATGCTCACTCCATTTATCATAAATTTAGCCCCGAAAGCAGCGGATCTCATCTTAAAATTGCCCATTTCGCGTAAGCTGAAAAGGGGGTCTTATACGGTTAAAGGAACCCCCCGAATCCACGAGAAGGATCATTTAGTAATTGTGGGGTTTGGCGTTAATGGCCGGAACATTGCCCGGGCAGCGCGAGCCGCGGGGATTCCATATGTAATTGTGGAGATTAATCCGCAAGTTGTGCGGGAAGAAAGAGCAAAAGGAGAACCTATCTTCTTTGGGGATGCTACTCACGAAGAAATTTTAAAGCATGCTCGCCTCAAAGAAGCCCGCATTATAGTGGTGGTGATAAACGATCCGGTAGCCACGCGCCGTATTACCGAATTATCCCGGCGTTTAAACCCCAAAATTCATATTATCGTGCGCACCAGATATCTGCGGGAGATGGAACCGTTATACAAATTGGGAGCCAATGAGGTAATTCCGGAAGAGTTCGAAACTTCGATTGAAATTTTTGCCCGGATATTAGCCAAATACCTTTTGCCCAAAGATGAGATTGAGAGGTTTATCGGTGAAGCTCGTGCTGAAGGGTATGAAATGTTACGCAGCCTTTCCAAGGAAGCAGCTACTTGCCGCAATCTTACCCACTGCCTGCCGGATATAGAAATAGGGTCTTTGCGCGTGAGCAAAAATTCTCCTTTTCTGGGGAAAACCTTGGCCCAAACGGAGATGAGAAAAAAATATGAAGTAACGCTCTTGGCCATTCGGCGAGACCACAAACTAATCTATAATCCAGATCCGGATACGGAATTTAAAGAGAACGACCTTCTTCTCTTAGTTGGTCCGCCAGAAAAGATTACCGAAATAGCTTCATTATTCCCTAGTGAAGAAAATTTGCCGCCGGAGGGAAGAAGAAGTGTTTGAAGAAATTTGGGCTATCGGCATCGATTTAGGGGGTACAAAAATAGAGATGGCGCGGGTAAACGGCGACGGCAGCTATAGGCAAAGGTTAACGCGCCCGACCATAGCGGCCCGCGGACCTGCGGCCATAAAAAGAGAAATAATAACCTGCCTAAAAGATATGTTGCAGGAAGCGGATTCGCCACCCGCAGGCATTGGGGTAGGGTTGGCTGGCCAAATCGATCGCCACAAAGGTTCGGTTCACTTTTCCCCTAATTTGGGATGGCAAAATGAACCCTTTCGTGAAGAATTAGAAGAGGCTTTAAAACTCCCGGTTATGGTAATTAACGATGTGCGGGCGGCCACGTTGGGTGAGTGGTGGCATGGGGCTGGAAAAAGTTGTGCGGATTTAGTCTGTCTTTTTATAGGGACTGGAATTGGCGGAGGAGTAGTAAGCGGGGGCAGAATTTTGATTGGCGATAGCAATAGTGCTGGAGAATTAGGGCACACTACTGTTGATTGGCATGGTCCTCCCTGCCGATGTGGGAACAAAGGCTGTTTGGAGGCGTGGGCTGGTGGTTGGGCTATTGCTCAGCGTGCTCAAGAATTGATCATCAATAATCGGGCCGCCGGAAATGCTCTTTTAAATATAGCAGGCGGTAAGATAGAAGAAGTGAGTGCCCAAGTAGTGGCCGAAGGATTTAAAAAGGGAGACCCTTTAGCTCGGCAGATAATCGAGGAGGTAAAAGAAGCCTTAATTGCCGGAACGGTTAGTCTGGTAAATGCTTTCAATCCGCAGAGGCTAATCTTAGGCGGAGGGGTGATGGCCGGGCTTCCGGAATTGAGGAAATTTATTGAAGCTGGGATTAAAGAAAGAGCTTTGCGAGCGGCGACGGTATCTTTAGAAGTTTTGCCAGCGAAATTGGGGAATATGGCCGGAGTGATTGGAGCAGGCTGTTTAGTTATCCAAACTTTAGGCAAAAAGGAGAAGATTCTTTAAATAGAAAGAGGTGGCCCTTGTTAAAAAGTAATTTCCCAAGCATGAGTTTAAAATTAGGAGACTATTTTCCTTTAATAAACAAAAGGTTAAAAGAACTACAAGAAATAAATTTTGTTAGTCGTTTATGGAGCAAAGATCCTACCTTATGGAAAAAGGATGATCCCCAGGCCCAGAAGAACATTGCTCGATCCTTAGGATGGCTTGAGGTAGTTAGCAAGATGAGAGATAAAGTAGAGGAAATTAATCAATTTGCCCAAGAAATATTAAGAAGCGGCTTTAAAAATGTGGTCCATATGGGCATGGGGGGAAGCAGTCTAGCCCCCCTGACTTTTGAAAAAGTATTCTCTCCAAGAGTAAGTGGGCTGCCTTTAGTAGTTTTAGATACTACAGATCCAAATACTATCCGTAAGATAGAAAAGACCCATCCTTTAGAGGAAACTCTATTTATCAATGCCAGTAAGTCAGGAACAACAGTGGAACCATTAGCTTTTGGTGAGTATTTTTATTTTAAATTAATAGAAATTAAAGGGGAAAGGGCGGGAGAGAATTTTGTAGTCATTACTGATCCGGGTAGTTATCTGGAGAAGGTGGCCAAAGAGCGCAAATTCAGAAAAATTTTTGCTGGTTTTCCTGATATTGGGGGGCGTTACTCTGCGCTTTCCCCTTTTGGCTTGGTGCCAGCGGCTTTGCTTGGTTTGGCTTTAGAAAAAATTTTGGAAAGGGCCACTAAAATGGTGGAGGCTTGTTCACCTGCAAAGGATATTTATCAAAATGAAGGAATAATCTTAGGAACAGTTTTAGGAGAGATGGCTTTGCAAGGGAGGGATAAACTCACCATTTTCTTGCCCCAATCTTTGAGTTCTTTTGGTTTATGGGTGGAGCAACTTTTAGCCGAAAGTACAGGAAAAGAAGGTAAAGGAATTTTGCCTATTGATAATGAGCCCAAAGGAAAAGTGGAGAGCTATAAAGACGATAGGCTATTCGTCTTTTATCATTTAGCCGGAGAAGCGAATAGTCCTCTGGAAAAACTTTTTACCGCTTTAGAGGATGCGGGACAACCAGTTCTCATAATCCAGATGAAAGATTATTTTGATCTTTTCGGCGAAATGTGGCGGTGGGAGTTGGCCACGGCCACTGCCGGAGCCATTTTACAGATTAATCCCTTTGATCAACCTAATGTGCAAGAGAGCAAGGAAAATACCAACTCTCTCCTCAAGGAACTGCCAAAAGAGGGAAAGTTACCAATCGCCGCGCCCACCTTAAAAGATGACTCTTTGGAGTTTTACGGCATGTGGCCGGGGGAAAGTATGCAGGAATTGTTGCAAAACTTTTTGGGCGCCAGGCAGCCAGGAGATTATTTTGCTCTGCTCGCTTTTCTACCAGAAGAAGCGCAGATAAAAGAGGCTATGCAGATGATGCGGCGGCTGGTGCGTGACCATCTTGGTTTAGCTACCACTCTTGGATTTGGGCCGCGTTACCTTCATTCCACTGGCCAGTTCCATAAAGGAGGGCCAAATAAAGGATTATTTATGCTACTCACGGCCGAGGATAAAGAAGATGTTCCTATCCCTTATCAAGCCTACACTTTCAGCACATTGAAAATGGCCCAGGCCTTAGGAGACATGGAAGCATTAAGAAGACATGGCCAGCGCGTGCTCCGGGTGCATTTGGGTACCCAGATAGAATCAGGGTTGGAGACGTTAGTAGAAATAATAAAAAAAGTATTAAGCTCAAGTCCTGGAATATAAAATTTCATTTAAAAAAACCATCATAGCAAATATTAAGGAATTAAATAAGCTGCCAGAATTTCTCCGAAATAGAGGGTATGATAATCTTTGGCCGGATAAATGGGCATTAGATCTTGATCGAGGAAGCGCGGATCCATAGGGCTTTTGTAGACGAGCCGGCACTGATAATGATAGCCCGGGATGTTCAAAAGAGGGGAAGCAACGATTTGGGTATCAAGTGTCGGCAGACCGCATTCTTTAAATTTATCGAAATGTCGACCGGATTTTGAACCACAAAAGTTTAGCTCTTTTTCCATAGGGCCAGAAGGGACACTAACGGCAAAGCTATTTGCTTCCTCCAGCAAACCGTAAGTAAAACGGCTGTTACGCACCGCGACCATAAGAATGGACCTACGCCATACATAGCCGAATAGAGCCCAACCAATAGTCATTACATTGCGCTTATTTTTAGTTTGGACGACTAAAAAGGCTCCGTTGGGAATTTGCTTTATGGATGGACCCATGATTTCTTGTTCAGCGACTTTTTTCATTTATGCTTTCTCCTTTCTATTAATTTGCAATATCTAAAATCTTTTTATCATAAATTAAAATATTAGCAAGCCTCGGCAATACCTAACCTGCGATCACTCTTGAAATTCATTCCTAATTTTCCTTCTTTCATCTCCGCTCTCCTCCGAGGGTATGGGGAGATTATTTTAAGGTAAAAATGATAAACGGTCAGTTATAAGAGCTCTCTTAAAACCGACTATTCTGTCACTCCCGCAGAAGCGGGAGTCCACAAATGCCTTGAAAATACTAAATTCTTGCCTGCTTCATGCTTGAGCAGGGGTCACCTAATTACATGCCGAAGGACTTATTCAGAGATCTTTAAAATTTTTCTTGACTTATTAATTTTCCCTTTCCATAATCTCATAGTTTTGGCAAAGATAATCTGGAAAACAGCATATGTTCCCCAAAGGTGGAGAGGATTACTTCAATTAAAAAGGCAGGATTTCCGCCTCTTCCCCGAGAGGCTGTGATGCTATGGTAAAAAAAAGGGTAGAGGCTCGCCTGTAGTCCTTTCACCAAAAGTTGGCTATTTATTAATTATGACCCAGTTAAAGCGGAGAGAAGAAGGGAGGAGGAAAGATTACAGGGGAAATAAGAATGCAGATGACGGAATATTAAAAATTTGGTTATAATTTAAAATTAGAAATCAGATTTAATTAGAGTACTAAGTTATTTGGAGAAGAGATTTATGCCGCCAAGAAAAGATATTAAAAAAGTAATGATCATTGGTTCTGGCCCCATTATTATCGGACAAGCCTGTGAGTTCGATTATTCCGGTACCCAGGCCTGCAAAGCTCTGCGCAAGCTGGGCTATGAAATCATTTTAGTCAATTCCAACCCTGCCACTATTATGACTGATCCAGGTATGGCTGATGTAACTTATATAGAACCCCTTAATGTGCAGTATTTAACGGAGATTATTGAAAATGAAAAGCCAGATGCTATTTTACCCAATTTAGGCGGGCAGACTGGGTTGAACCTTACGGCCGAATTAGCCCGTAAAGGTATACTCGATAAATATAATGTTCAGGTAATCGGCGTTCAATTGGATGCCATAATTCGGGGCGAAGATCGGATTGCTTTTAAAGAAACTATGGCTAAGTTAGGAATTCCCATGCCGCGTAGCGCCCCTGCTTTTAGTGTAAAAGAAGCAGAAGAGATCGCTGCTCAGCTTGGCTACCCTGTCGTTATTCGTCCTGCTTATACTTTAGGAGGAACAGGTGGGGGCATGGTTTACAATTTGGAGGAACTGCGCACCGTGGCCAGCCGGGGCTTGTCGGCCAGTTTGATTGGGCAAATCTTGGTTGAAGAATCAGTTTTAGGTTGGGAGGAGCTGGAACTGGAAGTAGTCCGGGACGCTAAGAATCAGATGATTACTGTTTGTTTCATAGAAAATGTGGACGCGATGGGCGTGCATACCGGGGATTCTTTTTGTACAGCCCCGATGTTGACCATCTCTCCTGAACTGCAAAAGAGACTGCAAAAATATTCCTACGATATTGTGGAGGCCATTCAAGTGATCGGGGGAACAAACATCCAATTTGCTCATGATCCAGAAACGGGGCGGGTAGTAGTGATTGAGATTAACCCCCGCACGTCCCGCTCCTCAGCTTTGGCCTCGAAGGCAACCGGATTTCCCATCGCTTTAATTTCCGCCATGCTCGCTGCGGGATTGACTTTGGATGAAATTCCTTATTGGCGCGAAGGGACTTTAGATAAATATACTCCTACAGGGGATTATGTAGTCGTCAAATTTGCCCGCTGGGACTTCGAGAAATTCCGGGGAGTAGAAGATAGATTAGGCACCCAGATGCGAGCAGTCGGCGAAGTCATGGCCATAGGCAAGACATATAAGGAAGCTTTTCAAAAAGCAATTCGTTCTTTAGAAAAAGGACGCTATGGTTTAGGCTTTGCCAAAGACTTTCACCAAAAAACATTAGCTGAACTAATGGATCTATTAGCCGAACCTTCGAGTGAACGTCAATTTATTATGTACGAGGCTTTGCGCAAGGGAGCTAAGATTGAAGATCTGTACCGGCAGACATATATCAAGCCTTGGTTTATCCAGCAAATGAAAGAATTGGTGGAATTAGAGGAGAAGATCCTCAGCTACCGAGGCCGGCCTATTCCGGCAGAACTTTTGCGGCAAGCGAAGCAAGACGGTTTTTCTGACCGTTATCTTTCTTTGCTCTTAAAAATCCCGGAAGAAGAAATAAGGGGAGAGCGCAAAGCAATCGAAGTTCGCCAGGCTTGGGAAGCGGTGCCGGTGAGCGGAGTGGAAAATGCTGCCTATTATTACTCCACTTATAATGCAGCTGATAGAGTAAAAGTGAGCAATAGGCGCAAAGTAATGGTTTTAGGGGGAGGTCCTAATCGGATCGGTCAGGGAATTGAATTCGATTACTGCTGTGTGCATGCTGCCTATGCCCTAAGAGATGAGGGATATGAGTCCCTCATGGTCAATTGCAACCCCGAGACAGTTTCTACAGATTATGACACATCTGATAAACTTTATTTTGAACCTTTAACTGTGGAAGATGTTCTGGCCATATATGAAAAAGAAAAACCGGAAGGGGTGATTGTCCAATTCGGCGGCCAAACGCCCTTAAATATCGCCGCCGAATTGAGTAGGGCGGGCGTAAAAATATTGGGAACGTCTCCGGAAACGATCGACTTAGCCGAAGACCGGGACCGCTTTCGCCAAAAAATGAAGGAATTAGGAATTCCCATGCCTGAATCTGGGATGGCGAGTAATTTACAGGAAGCAATAGAAGTTGCCCAAAGAATTGGCTATCCTTTGATGGTGCGGCCTTCTTATGTGCTGGGCGGCCGGGGGATGGAAGTGGTTCATGATGAAGAAATGCTCAAAGAATATGTAGAAGCGGCGGTGGGGGTAACTCCCGAACGTCCTATTCTCATCGATAAATTTTTAGAAAATGCTATAGAGACCGAGGCAGATGCCATCGCTGATGGAGAAGATGCTTATGTCCCGGCGGTAATGGAACATATCGAGCTCGCGGGCATCCATTCCGGTGACTCTGCTTGTGTTATTCCGCCAGTAAGTATTCCCCGCCGCCACCTGGATACTATTTATGAATATACCCGCAAAATTGCTGTAGAATTTAAAGTTATCGGATTGATGAATATTCAATATGCTATTGCGAATGATATCGTGTACATCCTGGAGGCCAACCCACGAGCTTCGCGCACCGTACCTTTAGTCTCCAAAGTTTGCCATATTCCCATGGCCCGCTTGGCCACGCAAATTATGTTAGGAAAGAAGCTTTCCCAACTAAACCTAAAACCGAGATCCTTCCATCATTTTGGCGTAAAAGAGGCCGTTTTTCCTTTTAATATGTTTCCCGAAGTCGATCCAGTTTTAGGGCCGGAGATGCGGTCGACAGGGGAGGTTTTAGGGCTGGCTGATTCTTTTGGATTGGCCTTTTATAAGACCGAAGAAGCAGCTTTTTCCTTGTTGCCTACTCAAGGCACGGTATTGATTACGGTAAATGACCGGGATAAAGGAGGTGCCGTGGAAGTAGCCCGGGAATTTAAAAACCTGGGTTTTAAAATTAAAGCTACTTCGGGGACGCGTCAATTTCTTAATCAACATGGAGTAGAAACTGAACCTATTTTAAAGATGCATGAGGGCAGACCTAACATTGTGGATGCCATAATGAACGGGGAAATCCAATTAGTGATTAATACGCCCATTGGGCGAAGAAGTGTGTACGATGATTCATACATCCGCAAAGCCGCTATCAAGTATAAAATCCCCTATATAACAACTATTGCGGCAGCCGTAGCAGCGGCCAAAGGAATTGCGGCCGTAAAGAAAGGACATGGCCGAGCTAAATCTTTGCAAAGTTATCATGCGAATATAAAATAAGGTGGCAGTGGTTAAGCAGGTACACCGATTACTTAATAAGTAACTCGGCCACGAATGAGAAAATAAAATATTTAATTTACTCATTCAAATTAAGAAAAGGGAAAATTTATGAAAGAAATAAAAGATAATTGTGGCGTCTTTGGCATATATACTGACCGACCTTGCGTTGAAGACATTTATCAAGGGATTGATTTTCTGCAGCATAGAGGCCAAGAATATTGCGGCATAGCTACATTTGATGGACACATAAATCAAGTTACTCATCATGGTAAAGTGGGCACTACTTTCACCGCAGAGGATTTGCGGCGACTAAAAGGAAATATGGGCATCGGCCATGTTAGCCTATGGGAACGCCAGCCAGTTATGTGGCAGACGCGCCTAGGAGAGCTTTCCTTGGCCTTTAGTGGCAATGTTATCAATGCGGTAGAGCTAATCAGCCAAATGAAAGAACGGGGACAAGCCTTCTTTCGCAGTTACAATATTGAATTGATTTCCAAAATAATAATAGAAGCTGGTGATATACTAACGGGCTTTAGGGATTTGGCTAAAAAGATTAAAGGGGCTTATTCTTTAGTTATCCTAACTAAAGAAGGCATTTATGCCACGCGGGATGTTTTTGGATTCCGCCCGCTCATTTTGGGCAAGGACGATGGGCGTTATGCCGTAAGCTCAGAGTCACGAGCCCTGCAAAACTTAGATATGCAAGTGGTCCGCGACGTTGAACCTGGGGAAGTAGTTTTGATTAATGAACAAGGATTTCAGAGCCTTTTAAAGATTCCTTCCCCCCGGCGAGCTCATTGTGCCTTTGAATGGGCTTATACAGCCAGCATAGATTCAATTATTGATGGTCTCTATGTGCAGGAAGCACGGCTGAATATGGGCCAAAGCTTGGCTAAGCGGGACTTTGAAGAAGGGGGAATAGAGGCAGATATAGTAGCTCCCGTGCCCATGTCTGGTATTGGTCATGCCTTAGGTTATCACTTTTATTCAAAATTAACCTATCAAGATGTATTTTTGTATAACCGGTATGCTGATCGGAGTTACACTTTATCCACCCAAGCTGCGCGAGAAAAGATGGCCAAACGAAAACTTTCTGTATTGCGCTATGCCGTAGAGAATAAACGGATAGTCCTCTGCGACGATTCTATTGTGCGGGGTACGCAAATACGCGATAAGGTAAGGGAGCTCAAGAAAGCGGGAGCAAAAGAAGTTCATGTACGCATTTCTTGCCCTCCTCTAATGTACCCATGTGATTTCGGGATCTCTACCCGTTCTTATGAAGAATTAGCTGCCCGCCAATTTATGCCTACCGGAAATATTACTTCTTTGAAACAGTTGCGAGATTTAGAATCTTGGATGGACCGCCAGATAGAAGCGGATTCCTTAAAATACAATAGTTTAGAAGAATTTGTCCAAGCCCTTAAATTCCGTCGGGAGGAATTATGTTTGAAATGCTGGGATGGGGTGAGACCAACGGATATTCCATTTATCTGACCGTCGATCAATTTTGAAATTGTTACCTATTTCTGGCAGGAAGGAGAGAGGTTCTCCCCTCCCGCCTGTTTCCTGCTGGCGAGAAATATTAAAACTGTTAGACGGTCAGTCCTTTTTCCCCTTGAAATCAAATTAAATTAAGTGGTATAAATTCTTAAATCCGGAAAGGAAAAAGATTGAGTCAGATAATCTTAAGGCCTATCGGCCGGGTGCGCAACTCCATACGCCATTTTAAAAGGGAGGGATGGGAATCGGTCATTTCCGAGATTGTCCTTGACCCCCAATACAGTGAAGCGCTTGACGGAATAGAAGATTATTCTCATATTCTCGTTCTATTTTGGATAAGTAGGTTACAACCCGCCCAAAGAAAAATAAAAAAAATTCATCCCAAATCTCGACCAGACCTTCCTTTGGTAGGCATCTTTGCCACGCGCACTCAGTATCGTCCCAATCCCATCGGTCTAACTTTAGTAAAGCTAATTTCCCGGGATAAAAATGTTTTGAAGGTCAAAGGGTTAGATGCTTTACAAGGAACGCCAATAATCGATATTAAGCCTATATCACCGCGCCATGAGTTTCTGCGTAAATACCGAATTCCTAAATGGTATGATAAACTCTGGACCAAAGCTCGCCCAGTTTTATCTAACCAAGACAATTAAAAAGGAGGAGCGGGTATGACCAAAATTGTCGGGGTCAAAGCCAGAGAAATTTTAGATTCCCGGGGCCATCCCACGGTGGAAGCAGAAGTTATTTTAGCTGGAGGAGCTAAAGGGCGAGCCGCAGTGCCCTCGGGGGCGTCCACGGGAGAGAGAGAAGCCTTGGAGCTACGTGATGGAGAGAAGCTGCGTTTTTTGGGGAAAGGTGTCCGCAAAGCAATAGAGAATATTCACCAAATAATTGCCCCGCAAATAATCGGCCTATCAGCCACGGACCAAATTTTATTAGACCGACGCCTTCTGGAATTAGATGGCACGGAAAATAAATCGCGGCTCGGAGCTAATGCTCTACTAAGCATTTCTATGGCTGTTTGCCGAGCAGCAGCTGAAGCTTTAGGAATTCCCCTGTATCGCTATTTAGGAGGAGCGGGAGCTAAAGAGCTGCCCATTCCATTGATGAATTTCATCAATGGTGGAGCGCATGCGGATAATGCTTTGGATATTCAAGAGTTCATGGTTGTGCCCATCGGGGCACCCAGCTTTAAAGAAGCCCTCCGCATGGGGGTAGAAGTTTTTCATCATTTACGCCAGATTTTAAAAGAGAAAGGATACAGCGTTTCCGTGGGCGATGAAGGAGGTTATGCCCCCCGCCTGGCAGCTAATGAGGAGGCTTTAGAGTTAATTTTGGAAGGCATTGCTCGGGCTGGATATACCCCGGGCAAGGAGATTTTTCTGGCCTTAGATGCGGCAGCCAGCGGCTTTTATAAAGAAGGTAGTTATGTTTTTAAAACAGGCAAACAAAGGAAACTATCCAGTGACGAAATGATAGATTTCTATGAAAAGTTAGTGAACCAATATCCAATTTGGGCTCTGGAAGATGGTCTGGCGGAGAATGATTGGGAGGGATGGAAAAAATTAACTAAGCGTTTAGGGAAGAGGGTACAAATCATCGGTGATGATATTTTTGTAACCAATCCCAAAATTTTGGCTAAAGGGATTGCCCAAGGGATCGCCAATTCCATTTTAATTAAATTAAACCAGATTGGTACTGTTTCCGAGACGTTAGAAACAATAAAATTAGCTAAAGAAGCTGGTTATGGCACGGTAATTTCTCATCGGTCAGGAGAGACAGAAGATACTTTTATAGCTGATTTGGCAGTGGCCGTTAATGCCGGTCAAATAAAAACGGGGTCCGCCAGTCGTAGTGACCGGTTAGCTAAGTATAATCAACTTCTGCGTATTGAAGAAGAATTAGGGGAAGCGGGCATTTTTCGCGGCAAGCTGATATTAGAAAAAATTAAGAAAGAAAAGGAAGAAGGAAAATGAAGGCTTGGGAATATAAATTAACCAGATACGAGCTTAAAAATCTCAGCAAAGAAGAGATGCCCAATCCAGCTTTCTATTGCGATCAGAAAGGCCAGTGCATTATCCATGATGTTTCCCAGGAAACGAGCGATCTTATTCAGGGTGTTTTTAATGAGGAAGGAGAAAAGGGTTGGGAGTTAGTTCAATTTGGTTACCATGCCGGCGAGCTATTGTGTGTTTGGAAAAGAGAGTTAGTTGAGTAAAAAAGGCTTAAAAAGGATAATCATTCTCCTTTCATTAGTGGGAGGAGCGGCAATTATAGGTGGATCAGTTTATTTAATTCACTACTGGCCTGCCAATTGGACTTTTCCTTATGGGGTTATCGTCCATGGAAACATTGAGCGTCTGAAATCTTTTATAATCTCCTATGGCTTATGGGCACCTCTTATTTCGGCGTTATTAATGGTTTGTCAATCGGTGATCCTTTTTCTGCCTGCTTTTCCTATCTTCATCGTTAATGCCATAGCTTTCGGATTAATCTGGGGAACTTTACTTTCTTGGGGAAGTGCGGTAAGTGGGTCGCTGATTTGTTTTATTATTGCCAAGACTTTTGGCCGGCCAGTGGTTCAAAAGTTGGTCAACAAAGTGCACCTGGAGACCGCAGATGTGGCCCTTAAAAAATATGAGAAATACGTCATTCTTTTTTTTGGTTTTATTCCCCTTATTTCTTATGACGTAATTAGTTATGCAGCCGGGCTGACTATCTTAAGCTTTTGGGAATTTTTTCCTTTAGTATGCTTAGCCCAAATTCCTAGCGCCCTTTTTTATTCTCTTTTAGTGCATAAAATCGATCAGGGAACTCTGGATGCCTATTGGATAATAGCTGCTGTTCTTTTTTTCCTCATCGGCATCGGCAGTGTGATCCTCCGCAGCTTTTTTAGTCGCCGAAGAAGAGAAGAGGTCCCCCATACCACCTATTAAAACCTTTTTACCTCCTTCTGGAAAGAGATAGACCTATGCCGGAATTGCCCGAAGTGGAGACAATCGTTAGAAATCTGCGGAAAAAATTAATTGGTCTTAATATTGGGGAAGTGAAGATTTTCCTTGAGAAATGTATCCAAGGTTCTTGGACAAATTTTGCAAAAAATTTAATTGGCCGAAAGATCTCGGCTTTAGAGCGGCGGGGAAAATACATCATTATTCATTTAGATAATGGTCAAGCTCTTATCATCCACTTACGGATGACCGGAAGTTTACTTTTTTTGCCCCCCCAAGCTCCCATAGATAAGCACACCCACTTGATTTTTACTTTTCAAAGCGGGAACTGGCAATTGAGATTCGTTGATCAAAGGCAATTCGGGCGCCTTTGTTTAGTGAAAAAAGGGAAAAAGGGAGCCTTAAAATTCCTGGAAAAATTAGGGCCGGAACCGCTGGAAATTAGCAGCCCACAGTTTAAAGAGATGATAAATGGCCAGCGCCGTATTATAAAGTCACTTTTGTTAGATCAGACCTTTATAGCAGGAGTAGGTAATATTTATGCTGATGAGGTGTTGTATCGTACTGGCCTTCATCCCCGGCAGCGGACGGAGTTCTTGAGCCGGGGGAAAATTGTAGCCCTTTTAAAAAATTTGCAGGCCTTATTACGGCAAGCTATTCGTCAGCGGGGGACTTCGGTGAGAAATTATGTTGATGCTCAAGGTGCGCCTGGAGGGTTCCAAAAATTTTTACTGGTTTATGGGCGAGAAGGAGAAAAGTGTCATAAATGTGGCGCAATTATCGTCCGCGAAAAGATTGCAGGGAGGTCGACTTATTTCTGCCCCCGATGCCAGCCTTTAATCCTGCCTAAAAATTAAAGCAAAAAGTTATGGTTCTTCTCCAATTTATTTAACCTACTCGTGATTCTGCCTGCCTCTGGCCTTTCTCCCTATGGCGACAAACTCTCATAAGGGACAGGGTGAGGGGAGACAAAGAGGGAAAATTTATTGCATAAATATGGGGTACGTTTTAAAATGAATTTAGCTTTGCCGATTCTTACTGCCGAGGTCGAGAATATGGAGCGGTTCGAGGTTTTAAAAAAATCCAAGTTTTTTGCTCCTATTTCAGAAGTAACCAGGAAGGAAATCGCCCGACTTTTTACAGAAGAAAAGTTTAACCGTGATGATTATATATTTTTTGAAGGTGATAAACCCGAGTGGCTATTTATAGTAAAAGAAGGAAAAGTTAAGCTGGTCAAGCACTCGGACACAGGCAAAGACGTTATTCTGCAGGTTTTTGCCCCAGGGGAAATGTTTGGTGAAACCGCCCTTTTTGACCACCAACCTTATCTCGCTTCCGCGCAGGCTATGGAGCCAACGGTAATTTTGAAACTTTCTCGCCAAGATTTTTTGAGATTTTTTGGCCGCCATCCTTTTGTGGCCACCGAGATGATTATGCAATTGGGCCGCCAGCTTCAAGAAGCGCATGCCACCATAAAAAGTTTGGCGGTAGACCGAGTGGAACAACGTATTGCGAACATATTGTTAAAATTAGCGGACAAATTAGGGATTAATGAAGAAGAGGGGGTTTTGTTGAACATTTCCCTAACGAGGCAAGATCTGGCTGATATGGCTGGCACTACCGTAGAGACTGCCATTAGGGTAATGAGCCGCTTTACAAAAAACAAAGTAATTAAATCCCAGGGCGGAAAAATTTTAATCCTTAATCTGCGATCCCTCCGGGAAATTTCCATAGGCAAATAGTTTTTTAACACAATTATATTTTAATAAAGCTTGGGCTATGCTTCCCTGACGTATTTCTGCCTTTAGTTTTTTTCCTTTTAAAATTTTAATCAATATATTGATTCCAGATCTCTGAAAAGCCGACTTTTCAGTCACTCCCGCGCAAGCGGGAGTCCAGAAATTTCATGAAAATACTTGGTTCCTGCATTCGCGGAATGAAGGAATTGCCTCCCGAGGGGGTTTTCCAGAGATCTCGATTTTTTTCTTGACAAATTTTATAAAGATTATATAAATAAAAAATATTTGATCAGGGGGAGGATTAATGAAATGAGGAAAAAGGTGAGTTATCTTAAAAAGAGTAAGATTGGCTTAGGGGTAACGATAGCGATATGCTGGTGGATAATATGGGGAGGAGCTACGGAGTTGAAAGCCCAGAGAGAAAAAAGTATAAGCTTAGAAGGGGCTTCCTACGTGGGTTCGAAGAACTGCGAAATATGCCATAAGAAAATTTTCCAAGGATGGGAATCGACTTTGCATAGACGCAAAATTCAATCTGCGACAGAAAACACAGTAGTTGGGGATTTTTACCATAACAATTATTTTAAGGTTGAGAAAGATGGCAAGAATTTTCTTACCAAAATGTTCAAAAAGGGAAAAGAATTTTTTATTGAGACCACCGGAGCAGATGGCCAGATGCACACCTATAAAGTTTTTTGGGTTATTGGGACAACATGGAAGCAGCGTTATGTAACTCTTTTCCCCGATGGGGGAATGTATATTCTCCCGGTCCAATGGGATGTAGCCGCAGAGAAATGGTCTGATTATCAAGGATTGCAAAAGTTAAATTATGATCACCCCAATTATTGGGCAGCTAAAGGGCGCACATGGCAAGATAAATGCGGCAGTTGTCATGTAACTGGGCTCTCTTATGAATATGACCCTAAGACAGAGACTTATAAAAATACCACTTGGGTAGATAACGGGGCCGGGTGTGAAGCCTGCCATGGGCCAGGGAGTAAGCACATGGGAGCATCAACTGAGGAAGAGAGACGCTTAACAATTATAAATCCTAAAAAAATACCTCCTTTCATCGCGGCGCAAATATGCGGGCAGTGCCATACGCGCGGAACTACTTGGGATGGGAAATATGAATACCCCAAAGGTTATCTTCCCGAACGACAGCTATTTGAATTCTACAAAGAAAAACCAGGAGTTTGGCCGGGGGGAGAATCTAGCCAGCATCACCAACAATATTTTGATTGGCGAAAAAGTAGACACGCTGAAGTAGGCGTGAGCTGTTGGACGTGCCACTCTGTTCATGACCGAGGGGTGAGTGAACGTTTTGCTTTAAAAAAAGTTGGAGATGCTCTCTGCTTGGATTGCCATAGGAAGGCGACAAAAGCAGAGCAAAAGTCCATCCACACCATCCATGGCTTTGGCAACTGCAATGGCTGCCACATGGCTCGTATAGCTAAAAGCTCCATTGCTGGAGATATTGCTTTACACTCTTTTAAAGTTGTTTACCCCAAGGAATCAATAATTAAAGGAGGTTTAGAAAAACAACCTAATTCCTGTAATTCCTGCCATTATCATAAAAATGATCCGCCTGACCAATTGCAAAAGGTTTTGGACAAAATTAAAGAATCATACTACAAGTAAGCCATGTTATTTCGGGGAGGTTAGGAAGATTTATTCTTCTTACCTCCCTCCTTTCGCTTATCGCGCCGTAATATCTAATGGAAGGGCTGGAAACTTTTCCTTTTTACGCCTCAATTCGGCGGCGAATAACTTCTGAGGCATTTATCCGTTTTTAATTATCCCGCCTCAAGACGTCTCTCCCTACTGGGGGGAACGTATGGTAAGAGGAGAAATACCTGACCTATTAGAATTTTACCCTTCATAATAAGTCGCTGAAAAATTGGCTTTTCGGTCACTCGCGTGCAAGCGGGGGGCCAGAAATGCCCTTCCGGCATAAAAAAGCTCTGCTGGACTTCTTTTAGCAGTTATACTATTATTCTATTATTATGTATTTGAGCGATTTTCGGGTTAGAAGCATCCCCCATGGTTATTCGCGCGCAGGTGGGAATCCAGTAAAAAATAAAGATGCTGGATTCCTTTTTTTCACTGGAATGACAGGCTTTGTTTCATCTACTATGATAAATGGGTAAAAAAATGGCTCAATTATTTCAATGTGTTGTGGGATAATGGTTATGAAGAATCGCTCAATTTAGGTAATAATTATTTTAATAAACCATGAATTCAAGAAAATTTATCTTCATTTTAGGCGTAGCAATTATTTTATTTGGTGTTTGGATTTCGGGGGTTTGGGAAATTCCCCAAATTAAAAATATAAATAAAAAAAATGAATGTTTAATGAATAAATTAATGGCTCCAGAAATTACTTTATTTAACCTTAATGGAAACAAAGTGAAACTTACCGATTTTCGGGGTAAGGTAGTTATTCTTGATTTTTGGGCAACTTGGTGCGCCCCTTGCCGCAAAGAATTGGCTCATTTAAATGAACTTTATAAAAGGTATAAAAATAACGGACTGGTGGTAATCGGGATTTCTTTGGATCGAACTAAACCAGAAGAAATTAAGGTATTTTTAGAAAATTTGGGAGTAGAATTTCCTAATCTTATGGGTGATGAGAAAATCTTGGAGGTTTTCAGCAGCCTACCCGGTTTTGGTCCTATCAAAGGGATTCCAACTACTTTCATTATTGACCGAGAAGGTAAGATTTGTCGGCGGTTCGTCGGCTTTACCGAGGAAAATATTTTTGAAGAGGTAATCAAGACTCTCCTGTAAGTTGATATGATTTATATCATTTTGGGCAAAAAAAAGAGTGGTAAGTTAAGAAAGGTTGGCAAATAGAAAATTTTAGGAAAAAGGTTATGATAGCAGGAAAACCCAAATTTGATGCCAATATGAATATAGGTGAAGTAATTGATAAATACCCCGAAGCCCGGAAAATTTTTCAGAAACATTTCGGTAAAGAATGTTTTAATTGCCCTGAATCACGAAAAGAAACGATTTATTTTGGAGCCCTAATGCATAATAAAGATGTGGAGGAGATTATAAAGGATCTTAACGAGCAAATAAAAATTTGAAGGAGGAGAAGATGGCCTATAAAATCACCGACGATTGTATTATGTGTGGAACTTGTAAAGAAGAATGTCCAGCCGAAGCAATTAGCGAAGGTGATCCGAAGTATATA